>Ga0209201_1002600_pt1 | contig 17368 bp, 15 predicted proteins | sample AD_UKC055_MetaG_FD_184411 | JGI IMG/M metagenome (GOLD analysis project Ga0209201, IMG submission 184411) | Active sludge microbial communities of municipal wastewater-treating anaerobic digesters from USA - AD_UKC055_MetaG (SPAdes) (version 2) | ecosystem: Engineered > Bioreactor > Anaerobic >...
GACATATGCTCCGTATTCATGGTTGAAGCTTGCAAGCAGAACTGAAAGCGGCATCTTTTGGTAGTCTTTCATTACTATAAGGGGCCACATAAAGTTATCCCATATTCCAATAAATGTGAACAGTCCGACTATTGATATTGCGGATTTGTTAAGGGGCATCATGATTTTGAAGATAATCCATATATCTTTTGCTCCGTCAATCCGTGCGGCTTCAATATAATCTGTCGGTGTTGCCTTGTAGCTCTGGCTTATCATAAAAATTCCCCATCCGCTCATTATACTTGGAAGTATAAGTGCACTGTATGAGTTAAGCAGACCCATGTTCCGTATAAGAATATATGTTGGTATGGTGAACATGAATCCAGGCAGGAGCATCTGAAAAATTATGAAGTTAATTACAAAAGGGCCACCTTTATACTCATACTTGGTAAGCGCAAAAGATATTATGCATGATGTAAGTATTACACTTGCCGTAACGGTGCCCGATACAAAAATGCTGTTTAGCAATGCTTTGAAAAAAGGTCTTTCCATTGACTGAGCTGTTTCAAATATAAACCTGTAATGGTCAAGAGTGAGTCTGGAAGGGAAAAAACCTGTAAATATCTCATTCGATGGTTTGAAAGATGAGAGAGCCAGCCATATGTAAGGATATAACCACAAAACAGACAATAGAATAAGTACGATATTTATAAAAAGATCAAAGTTTCTGTTGGATTTTTTGGTCATTGGAAGTTCACTTCCCTTTCAAAGAGTTTCCTGAAAACGAAAACTATCGTAAAGCTCATAAGGGCTACAAAGATAGACATTGTTGCCGAGTATGTGGGATCAAGCTTCTGAAATGCCGTAGTGTACATGAGCATCATCGGTGAAAGCGTGCTCCGCATAGGACCGCCGCCGGTTATCATATATGGTTCGGTAAATATTCCGAAAGCAAGAGTTATAGCCATTACTGTAACCATTACAAGAGAAGGGTTTATAAGAGGAATGGTTATTTTAAAGAATCTGGTAAGCTTTCCTGCTCCGTCCAGCTCTGCGGCTTCATATACGGATTTAGGGATAGCCTGTACCCCTGCATAAAGAATGAGTCCGTAATAGCCTATAAACTTCCATACCACGATTATTGCTATCGAAAGCATTGCAAACTGAGGATTGGTGAACCATGGCACCGTTACTCCGAATGCTTTGTAGAGAGTTTGGTTCAATGGGCCATTTTCGGCAAACAATTTTGAAAAAAGTATAGAGTATGCCACGCCTGACGATATATTTGCTACAAGAAATGAAAGTACTATAAAAGATTTCATGTACTTTATCTTAGAGAGTGCAACCGCAAAAAGCAGCGAAAGAATAAGAACCATAGGAATATAATATAGCATAAAGTTCAGCGTGTTTAAAAAGGTTTTCCAGAAAAGTTCATCCGAAAGAACCCGCAGTATATTATCAATTCCTGTAAACTTAGGGCTTCCTGCATATCTCCACTTTGAAAATGTCAATATTACAAGCCATATGAAAGGATATCCCCAGAAGATAGCCGAATATCCAAGATAAGTGAGGGAAATCCCCCATCCTTTAAGTACTCTGCGTTTTTTAAGCTTACTTATTTTTTCCATAGATAATCGTTCCCTACCATATTATTTTGTTTATCTTTTTTACGGCTTCATCTAAGGCTGCCTGAGGTGCTTTTGTTCCGTACATGAGAGGTTCAACAAGACTAACGGTCATTTCGTCCTGAACCTCAACTGTTTTGGTTATAAGTGCTGGAGGAACTGCATACTTAACGTACTTTGCGTACTCAGCCGAAAGAGGATTTCTGGTGAAGAAATCTTTGAAAATAGGATTTTCCATGAGATCTTCCCTTGCCGGAGGCATCTTGGTTATTTCAAGAAATCTTTTATCGAACTGTTCATTTGAAAGCACCCATTTTACAAACTCCCAAGACTCCTTCTGATGTTTGGATGATTTGAAGATAACGATTCCCTTCGTGTCCGCAAACGTGTAGACCGGTTTATCTTTAGGATAACTGTCCGGAACAAGCGGCGGAGTTATAACAATATTTTTAAGAATATCCGGAAACTGGTTTTCTGCATATGGAATCTCCCACGGTCCCTGAAGGCTTCCAAGTAGAGAACCGGTATAAAGCGGAGCTGTTCCAAGCTCCAGAGCTGTAAGATTATTTTTGAACATGTAGCTTATAAACTCGGTTACCTGTTTTCCTGCATCACTGCCAAAAAGTGCTTTGGATTTTTTGGTATCAATATAAGGTTTTCCTTCGGATGCAGCATAGTAGTAGGTTATGTAGTCATACCATCTGTCCCACCAGTTTCTTCCCTGTATAACACGTATGGCATACTTTTCTTTCGGAACAACAAATTTTTTTGACAGTTCATAAAGCTCCGAATATGTTCTTGGCGGTTCTGAGTATCCGATTTTTTTAAGAACATCGATTCTCCACCACATAAGAATAGGATTTGAATATATAGGGATTACATAGTTTTTTCCGTTAAGCTTCCATCCTTCCATTATGGTCTTCATAGTTCTGTTCTGAATTAGCTTATCGTAATCGGGCATTTTATTCAGTTCAATTATCTGATCAATTTCAACCAGCTGTGCTGCAAAGCCTGCAAAGATATTTCCGCATATATCCGGTGTTCTGCCTGAAGCTATGGCGGAAAGAATAGCTTCCTCGGAGCTTCCTGCCGCAGGTATGGTTGTCCATGAAATTTCTATATCCGGTCTGTATTTTTTCCATTCTGTCAGGACTTCCTTCCAGAACATTTCATCCTGTGGATTGGGAGCTGTCCATAAAACAAGTTTAGTTGCAGAAAAACCTGCAATACTTAATATAAAAATAAGAGATAAAAGTAATTTTTTCATAAATCACCTCCATTATTTTGTTGTTTCGCGCGCTACAAACTCTGTAAAAAGAGATATTGTAGAAGGATGACGGTTTTTGTTGTTGAGAAGATCGACAATCCTGTTAACGGCAACACTTCCCATTTCATATTTAAACACCTTTACTGTACTGAGCTTTGGAGTTACAACAGAAGAAAAGAAAATATCGTCAAAGCCAATTATCTGCACATCCTGCGGGACACTGACACCCTTGTTTTTTAAATGCTCAAGAATCATTATGGCGACAGGATCGTTTGAGGCAAAGATTACATCAGGTTTTTTCTTCATAGCCATATCGGTTATATAGCTTATGTTCTGAGAAGTTTCATCACATTCAAGTGTTTCGGGGAGCAGTCCGTAATGTTCCATGGCCTGACAGTATCCTTCGTATCTGTTTTTAAAGCCAAAGAAATTCAGTGAACCGTGAATATGAAGAACCCGTTTATATCCTTTTTTGATAAATTTTTCCGTGGCATAGTACGCTCCATCAAAACCATTTGATATTACACAGTCAAGAAGTTTTCCGGGAATGTAATTGTCCACAAGAACTATAGGCAGGCCGGAGTTCTGAATAGTATCTGTAAACGAATCACCGCCGATTATTATAAGCGCGTCGACGGTTTTCAGAAAATCGGCACCGGTCTTTTCAAAAGTATTGAACCGCAGATTTAAACCGTTTTCTCCTGCGGAATCAGAGATACCTTTAAGCATGATAGAGTAGAAATTCTTAATACCATAATTATCCTTCTGAAGATTAAGAATATTTTCTATTCTTTCAGAAGTTAATACCCCGAGCTCATAGTTTCGTGTTTTTTTTGCCAGAGCCTTTGCAAACTGCGATGGAGTATAATCAAGTTCTTCTATAGCTTTCATTACTTTTTGACGTGTATCTTCGGACACATTTGAAGTGTTGTTTAAAACTCTTGATACTGTTGCGGTGGATACTCCTGCGAGTTTTGCTACGTCTTCAATGCGTGACATTTCTCACCTCTTTGTAAGCGCTTTCATTCAAAACAATAATACCATTTTTTTTTCTTTCTCAAAATACATACAAATGGTTGAAAAAAGCATAAAAATTATAAAAAAAGAATATAAATATGAATAATACCATTTAATAGCATATAATCAGTTTTAAAACCCAAAATGATTACTATGAGCAATAGAAAAAACTCATTCATTACTTTCACATAAAGATTTTAACCAAAAAGAAGATAAGAAAAGAAATTATAGAATAATCAGTAATAGATGACTCTAATAACTATAATACAGTGTTTGCAAAAAACATTAAAGTTTTATAGAATAATATCACAAATGTAAGCGCTTTCATAACAAAAAATATCAGGAGGCGAATTGGGGATGAAAAAAAAGGTATTTACAGGCATAGTCATTTTTGTATTAGTTCTTGCTGCTAATGTTCTTGGTGCGACAAAGGAGTTTATGGTTCAGACATCTTCACTGTCTGGAACGGATGTTCCTTATGTAATATCTTTTTCAAAGATGCTCGAAATGGTAGGAGATAATTTTGAAGCAAACTGGTACTCTATACGGGTATACGATGAGAGCAACAAGGAATTGCCCTACCAGATAGAAGATATTGATATGAACAGAAAAATTTCGGCAGGGGACAGGCTTGCATTTATGTTCAGATCAAAAGCCAAAATAGTGGTTTCTGATGATTCTGACATGGATCTTGGCGAGTATGCTCCGGTATTTAATATTGAGGAAAAAGACGGTGCATATATGGTTTCAACGGATAAGTTTACAGTAAAGGTTGACAACCATGCGCTTGTAAGTTTTATAAAATATGGGGCGAACGAAGGAACGCTTTTTAATGAACTTGGAATAGTAAGAGTTGCGGGATGGTCTATGAATACGTATTATACTGACGGTAAGCTTGGAAAGCATGAAGAAAATGTTTCCGCGGGCTTTGACGTGCAAAGCTTTAAAATTCTTCAGGCAGGTCCGGTATGTGTAACCGCTCAGGCACTTATGACAACGAAACTTTTTCCGGGGTATAACCAGGAGCTCACAGTACATATATTCAAAAACGGAGATGTCCTTACGGAAAATAGGTTCTTCTTCACAAATTATGTAAGTCTTATGAAACTTCAGTTAATGGCGACGGCACCAGTTACCAGTTATGATGAAGGAGCCGTTCATATTCTTCCGATGTTCAGAAAAATGATATGGACAGATCAGCTTAACTCTACTCCTTATGAGTACTGGCTTGAAAGAAATGCGGTAAAAATGGTTGACAATAAGCCGTATATATCTTTTGCAGCCATAGATTCAGTTAAACCTTTCTGGTGGGGAGCAGCTTATATATTTTCAAGCATGGAAAGCTGGAGAGCTAATTTTTCTGAGAAGTATTCTATAGGAGCGGCTGAAATTTTGCCTGTAAAGCCTATGGTTTATGCGGATATGGAAAAGTTTATCAATGGCGATACCTGGGTATATGAGAGCAGAGAGTTCAGAGACGGAATATTCCGATGGATGCCTGATGAATTCAATGTTTATGAAAGCACTAAGGATGTATTCCTTCCATATTCGGATGAGAACGTAGGCAATCAGTGGATGGCCAAATTTAAGGCTAATGACGAGCTTACATATACAAGAATATATTCTATGTTTGATGCTAAAAATACAGAAGATGCAGTAAGATATCTGGAGAACAGGACAAAAGATATTCAGGGAATCAAACTTTCAAAATAATAGAAAATAAAAGAGTTAGGGCAAGTTTACAAGACTTGCCCTAAACTGTTAGAGGAGGAAGGATGAAAAGATTTTTTTTAATCATGATTATAGGTATGGTTATGGGTATATCAGCTTTTTCAAAGATAGATATAAATCTTTCGCATCTGGAGTTTTTAAAAGACAGTTTCAATATAGAGGGCAAGTATTACACAGGCTATTGGATTTATGCCGATAAAACAGCCGGTGCATATAAGCATGCGCCTGCGGTATCTGAAGGAGTCACCTGTGTTGATGATGTCGCAAGGGCTGCGGTTCTGTATACAGATTTATACAGACAGGAAAATAAACCACTTTATATGCAAAGAGCCCGGGAAGCACTTGAGTTTGTTCTTGCTATGCAGGACAGCGATGGAGATTTTTATAATTTCATTGATGAAAACGGTACAATTAACCGTACCGGAATTACAAGTCGAAAGAGCAAAAGCTGGTGGGCAGCAAGAGCTTTCTGGTCAATTGCCAATGGTATGGATATTTTTAAAGGTACCGATAATCAATTTTACGATAAGCTTTCCATGGCTGCCAAAAGTTCTTGTGATGTTTTAAGAAGCGCTCTTGATAAAGGTTTTCTCATTAACGGATATACAGATGTAAGTTCAGTTTTTCTTCTAGGACTTGTGAAGTATTATCAGAATACTTCAGACGAAAAAACGCTTGAACTTGCACAGAGCATAGGAAAAGCTATAATCGACAAACAGTTGGATGAATCGGCATATAAAGGAGTATATAACGAATCGAACTCCGGGTTTGCATGGCATAGCTGGGGAAGCCGTCAGGCGCAGGCGCTCGCTGATCTGTATACGGTTTGCGGAAAAGAAGAGTATATTGCATCGGCAAAAAAATATGCTGATAATTGGCTGGAAGTACTTTTATCTCTGGGACCAGTTTATGAGGTGAAGGATTATTTTGCCCTCTATCCTCAGATTGCGTATGGAGCCGAAGCGGCGGTTTCTTCGTGTTCAAGTATTTTCCATGCGACCGGTGAGGAAAGATACGGCTATCTAGCAGCACTTTTTGCAGGGTTTTTCTTCAGAAACAATACTCTTTCCGTTCCTATGTACGGTAAAAACGGCGAAGGTTATGACGGTCTGCACTCTGTCTATATCAATTCTAATGCAGGTGCTGAGTCTACAATATCTGCACTTTTAACACTTATGCAGATTAAATCACTGGATGAAAAATTTCATAGGTTTATCAATGCCAAAGTAATAGGAGCGAGCAAAACTATTCTGATGGAAGCAGAAAAGTTCGATGCAGGCATATCTTCTTTTGATATAGATAACTCCGGAAATGTCCGACTTGCATCAAAAGAGAAGCTTGTCATTAAAAGTTCTGTACCTCTTGAGAAGGATGTATACGATGTTTATATGCTTGGTTCTGTTCAGGCATCGGATGTTGCGGTAAAAACGTACCTTGGAGAAAATATACAGGAAACTGTATTAAAAAGAGGTTCTGCAATATACCGTCTTGCACATGATATTTCCTATTCCTCTGGAAAGGTTACTCTTTCGTTTACACCTTCAAATGGGTATGTTTATGTTGATCAGATACTTTTTGTTCCACAGATGCATAGGTTTGTTATAGAACTAGATGGAGAGTTCTTTCTTTTCAGCGGCGGAAGAATGGTTAGTACAGATTACGTACTTTCAGCGCAAAGCAGTAAAGCGTATACCGATAAATTTACTGTAAAAACTTTTGAGAATAAAGGTCATATAAATGTCGATCTTTCGGAGGTTTTCAATAATGACGGCATAGTTGATTTTAAAAACCGGCGGGAAGGCAATTTTGATAATCCGGAAGGGGTATTTGGTGCTAAGTACTCACAGGAAGAGATTGAAAAGAAAAATGCAGAAGGTTATATACTCAGCGGAACTGTGCCGTTTTTTATTCAGACAACCACAAAGGATAATGTTGTATGTACCGGACAGGAGCTTCTTTTTGAAAAACCTGTCTATGCAAAGTATATGTATATAGCCGGTTCTTGTGATCACGGAAGCTATGAATCAAAACTGACCGTACAGTATGAGGATAAAAACAGCTCGGAGTTTAATTTAAAGTTTTCAGACTGGTGCCAGGAACCAATATACGGTGAAAGTACTCTTTTGAATGGAATATACCGTTATACGAGTCTTGGAATAAAAGAAAACATAAATCCAAAGATATTTATACAGAAGATAGAACTCTCTTCAAAAGGAACTGAACGGATATATCTGCCTAAAAGCCCTACCATGCATATTTTTGCCATAACCTTTTCTTATTAGTGTCGTATAACAACAAATAATTATCGTTTGTCAATAAAAAATACTTGACAAACGATTATTTTTTATTGTATAATAGTAAAGAAAATTAAAGGTATGGAGGTATACTATGATAAACGAAAACTTTAAAAAGCTAAGTTCATTTCTGTCCGGTTTTTTCAGTGTATGTTTTTATATTTCGATAGCAGCGGCAGTTTTTCTTTTGGGGATGGGATTTTTCTGGATGAGTAAAGACAGATTCACCAACTTCAGGATTGATTATTACGGTCTTTCATTTAATATAAACGAAATGGTGTTTTCAAAGGAGCTTTTCGCAAGTTATATTCTTGGAACGGCAGTACTTATTCTGACAATATTCTGGCTTAAAAAAATTTTTTCCAATATAAAAAAGGAAAAGATATTTGTCAAAGAGAACTTCTCACTTATGTCAAAGCTTTCTGTAAACATTATGATTATGTCTGTGATTCAAGGAACGATAGATTTCTTCAACGGCAGAGTAATTGCAGAAAAGTTTATAAAAGAAGGCAGCGATTATTTTGTTAATTTCAGAATCAATATTAATCTTCTTGTTCTGGCAGTAATAATTTTTGTTTTTGCTCAGATTCTTAAGATGGCAGCGGATATGAAAGAAGAAAATGACCTTACAATATAGGACGGGGAGGATATAATGGCTATAGTAGTTAATCTTGATGTGGTTATGGCAAAAAAGAAAAAAAACTCCAAGGATCTTGCCGCGGCGCTTGATATTACCCAGGCAAATCTTTCCGTGCTTAAAACATCAAAAGCAAAAGCCATAAGATTTTCGACTCTGGAAGGAATATGCAGATTTCTTGACTGTCAGCCTGGAGATATACTTGAGTATGTTCCGGAAAAACCAAGCGATCAATGATTTTCGTTTCCATGCTTAAAATTTCCTGTTATTTTAGCCATTATAAGCTGTTGTTCTGAAGGAGATGCAGCGGAGATATCACAAAGAAACTTTTGTGCCTGTTCTCCCTTAAGTATTCTGGCTTCTTTATTCTTGAAGTAGATAAAAACCTTCATATCCTTTGTGTTTCTGAATGAAAAAACATTGCCTTGAAGAAACTCTTCTTTGCTTTTGCCCATTTTTAGTGCCTCTTCTTTATAGTATTTATCAAATATATGATATTATTATAATACAATATGAGTACATTTACTATTGAGAAAAGGGGGAAAAACCAATGGATACCATTCTTCAGCTTAAAAATATAAAGGAAAACAACTTTAAGCCGTTTGAAAATACCGATATCGATGACCTTACACTGTTTATGCTCAGAGAAATAGGGAATCTTGACCCTTACCTGCGCGATACACTGATAAATGACGTATTTTCAATGTTTATAGAAAACGGAGTTTATCAGGACAGGAAGCTTGAGGAGATTCTTAATGTTCTTCTTGATCAGGAGCATCTGTTTTTTAACATAGGACATGAAGACGACAGTTCTGTGTTCAAACGTTCGTTTTCCATGCTTATAATAGCCGAGATACTCCGAGTTAATACAAAAAACAACTTCCTTTCGCAGGAAGTATTGAAAATCGTTCAGCAGGATTTCATATCGTACTATAATATGGAAAGAGATTTGAGAGGATATGTAAAAGATGCCGGATGGGCTCATTCCATGGCACATGCTGCCGACTGTTTAAAGATGATTGTGCATAGTCCTTATGTAGAAAAAGATTTTGTCAACTCTGCGCTTAAGGGTATAACCACAAAGTTCTGCATCCATAACTATGTATATATAAATGAAGAAGATGAAAGAACAGTAAGTGCTGTAGTTGCCATGTACCAGAACGGACACGTGTCCGATCAGGAGCTAATTGACTGGTTGAATGATTTTGAAAAGGCAATGTGCATAACAGCATTTCCTCAAAGACATTATCTTCTTACAAACGTTAAAGGGCTGTTAAGGTCAATGTACTTCAGATTTTCAAAGTATAGTATTTCTCCTGAGGTTATGGAGTCGATACGGCAGGTGCTTATAAAAAATTCAAGATTTTAAAGATCAAGTCCCTTGATATTTTTCAAGGGACTTTTGTATTGAAACTAAAAGCAGCTTAAAACATAATTGAAGTTATCAGTGTGTTGTTTTTTTTGGCTGATATGTTCTGACTATTCTTATTCCAACATTGCCGTGTCTGTTTTCGGATGAGATAAAGTAACGGTAAGAGGGACTCATCTGTTCCAGAAAACTGTAGTAGCTACCTCCCAGGGCAATGTTGTAGGCCATAGAAAATGTTTCGGATACCTTTTTTTGCGGATCCGATGAATTTCCTTTAAAACTGTATCTGTCATGACACCACTCCCACACACTTCCGGTCATGTCGTATATTCCAAGCTCATTTGGCATTTTGGTTCCTACCTCATGAGAAACATTGTCTGAGTTCGAGGCATACCATCCCACATCATCTATATTATCGCTTCCGCTGTACTTGTATCCTTTACTTTTGTTTCCTCCCCTTGCTGCATACTCCCACTCTGCCTCTGTTGCAAGACGGTATCCTTCAACCTGGCTTAAATCTGTGGTCGGTCTTCCGTCTCTGCTTTGGAATATTCGATCACTGTAATACGCTGATTTGAGCTTTTCTTTTGAAGAAAGCCAGTTGCAGTAATCTATGGCTTCGTACCAGCTCATATAAACAGCAGGAAAAATACCTTTTTTCCATCCATACTGTTTTGTATTATCTTTTTTCTGTTCTTCACAGTATACTGTGAACTGATCAAAAGTTATTTCATATTTACTTATGTAAAAATCATATCCAATACTCAACTCACGTATACTCTCTTTTTTATCTTCTTCTGTTAATGGATTTTCTATCTTTATGCTTCCCTTTTCTACAAGAACAAATTCAGGAGGAAGATAAACAAGCTTTATATAAAAATCGTTGATTTTGCTTTCAATTATATCTACATCTTTTACGATTTTTTCTTCATATCCTCCCTGTATAAGCTTTATCTCTGCATTATGTACAGGCGATACTTCTTTGCTCAAGGGAGTTTTCCCTATGAATTCGTTATTCAGATATACTTCGGTTCCAACTGAGTTTGTTTCTAATCTTATTCTCGTATGAGCCTTAGGTTTTGTATTTATATCCGACGGAGCCACACGTACAATCCTAAAACCAGTATCACTGTCGCTTACAATCTTAAAACCAGTATAACTGTCGCTTCTCCCTGAATACATGTGCCACCTGTAATAGTTTAAAATAAGATCAGTAGAACTGTGCCAGTTTCCTCCGCGTGTAATCCGAAAAATTTGTTCTTCTGAAGTAAACTCGGAAAACACATACGGGTTAATCTGATCTGAGGATATCCTATGGTCTGAATACAAGTCGTTACACCACTCGCTCACATTGCCTGACATGTCGTATATTCCAAGTTCATTTGGCTGTTTGGTTCCCACTTCGTGTGCAGTACCGGTAATGAAGAATTCTCCATACCATGCCACATCATCCGGATTATTGCTCCCGCTGTACTTATATCCTTTGCTTTTGTTTCCACCCTTGGCTGCATACTCCCACTCTGCCTCTGTAGGAAGACGGTATCCTTCTGTTCTGTCCGGATCGGTGGTTATATTCCCGTTTTTATCCAGAAAGTTTCCCTTTTCATCGTATGCTTTTGCCAACCCTTCTTTTTCACTCAGCCAGTTGCAGTAGCCTATGGCATCATACCAACTCACCCACGTAACAGGCCTTTTGCCACGGTCCCATAAGTCACTTTTTCCGGGCAATTCTGCTTTGGTTTCTTCACAGTATCTGTAATACTGGTCATGCGTTACTTCATACTTTCCTATATAAAAGTCATATGTCAGTGTCACTTTGTGTGCATATTTCCGTAGCCAATCTCTACTGTCATCCTTACCGCCCATTTCAAAGCTCCCTTTTTCTACCAGTATCATCTGTGGTTCTTTCTTCTTAAGCTCTGCATAAACCTGGACAGTTTCATTCTTGGGTATGTATACATTTTTTATGATTTTTTCCTCGTATCCTTCTTTGATTACTCTTATCTGTGCGTTATGCATGCATTTCGTATCTATACTCACCGGAGCTGTGCCTATGTACTTTCCGTTCAGATACACCTGTGCATCTTCCTGACTTGCATCTATTTTCAGTTTTGTATTACTGTCTTTCTCCCATATTGTTTCATGTGGCTCTGTCCTTACAAGACGAAACCCATAGTATTTGTCGGCATGGTCGGGAGGTTGTACGTTACGAAAGAAAACGTACAAACTATACTCCGAAGATTCATAGCAACTGCCGCGTAGTATCAGTTCATAACAATCAAAGTTATCATTGACACAGCCCGTATAGCACTGGTTCACGGTCGGAATATTCTTATAGTTGCGTTCGTCTTCCCGATCTGCCCACCAACCGTATATATCTATACACCACTCGTATATGTTTCCGCTCATATCGTATATTCCAAGCTCGTTTGGCTGCTTTGTTCCTACTTCGTGAGTAGTGCCACCGGAATTTTTTTCATACCATGCCACATCATCTGCTTTATCGCTTCCGCTTAACATATATCCTTTACTTTTGTTTCCTCCCCTTGCTGCATACTCCCACTCTGCCTCTGTAGGAAGACGGTATCCTTCGATCAGGCTTGGGTCTGTGGTTATCTTTCCGTTTGAGTCAATGAGGGTTCCGGTTTCATCGTATGCTTTTGCCAACCCTTCTTTTTCACTCAGCCAGTTACAGTAGGCTATGGCATCGTACCAGCTTACATTAATTACAGGTCTGCTGCCTCTTCCCCACCCATTGTCATCCGGTGTGGCTTTTTTGGTCTCTTGACAGTACCTGTCATACTGATCAAAGGTTACTTCATACTTGCCTATGTAGAAATCGTATGTGAAGGTTGCCGTATGTACGTTATTTACTGCTAAAGATACAAGCTCAAATACATCTCCCATTTCAAAGCTTCCTTTTTCTACCAGAACCATTTCAATATTTTGATCTTGCAGTATCTCCTGACTTTTTACCGGTACAGCCAGTACAAGAAGTACAAGAACCATCACTGTAATAGCTTTCTTCATTTCAGCTCTCCTTTCATACTTTTGATTTAACAATTATTTTCTATATGCTCGTCGTTTTATTTTTTATAACAATCTACTATAATAAATCTTACCATATTTTTGTCATTAGATATCAAGCTCCAAAATATATAAAATGTCTCCACATGATGAGCTATATGTAGAAGACAGATATGTCAATAATTATACAGCGTACTATAATAAAGGGCAGTACTTTATTTCACCGGATTACAATGATTTTGAGTTTATAAGTAAAACAGAGTTTACCGAGCGCAACCTTTTTTTGCGGAGTACAAGGGATATGAAACTTATGGAACGGTAGGAGTAAATTATCTATACGGATACAGAGGCAGAGAAAAGGACTGTTATTGAGTAGTAGGATCATGTAATAAGAAGACCGGGGTTCATAACCCCGGTCTTTGTTCTGTTATTTCGAAGCTTTTACAACTGGTATACATATATAAAGTATGCAGTTCTTTTCTTCTTTACAGTCAAACTCCTCGTTGTAAAGTTCAAAATCATTACCGTTGGGATCGTACATGTATCCTGAGGAAGGCATCCATTTCTGAAATATTTCATCATAGGTTTTGGAAATATCACAAAGGGCGCCCTGGTGTTTAAAAACAGCATAGTTTGCTGCCGGTATTTTCAGTGTATCCAGACCTTTCACATCATCATTTTCATTAACCGTGGTGCATGCCATGTAGCTGAAGGTGCCTTCCTTCTGGTTGTAAGCGTTGCATATGCCAAAGTATTCGTTTTTGTTTTTAAGACTTTCCATACTCTGGCAGAAAGGATTAAACTTGTCCCACGCACTTGGGCAGTCTACAGAAGCGGTTTTCATACTTGTTTTTACATTGATGCCGGCGACCTTGAAACTTTCTCTTTTTTGGAATTTTACGAACATACCATCACCTCCGTTATTTTTGTTCACTGATTTTATTATAGCGTATAGGGACTGACACAGTCTGTCAGCATGAATATGTGTTATAATTATGGTATATCTTTATATAATTAAGAAGTGGGATATGGGCAATTTTCATAGGATACAGTGGATAGACGGTGCGATAAAAGAAAAAAGATATCCTTGCATAAAAACGATATCCGAGAGGTTTGAGATTTCAGACAGACAGGTCTACAGGGATATTGAATATATGAAATACTCTCTGGGTGCACCTATAGAGTACTCTGCAAAAGAAAAAGGGTATCTGTATACGGATAGTACATTCACACTTCCTTCTTTTTTTATAAGCGAGGAAGAAAAAGCCGCACTTAAGTTTTTGAGTGTTCAATACTCAAAAATAAAAGAGGAAAGCAGTCAAAATCTTGCCAGGCTTTTTTCACGTCTTTCGGGGCAGGATGATGAAAACATTTCCCAAATAAGCATTCCGTTTTATCAGTTCAGTGTGGGGAACGCAAAAAACTTTAGTACTGTTCAGTCGGCTATTTCTCAGGATAAAAAATTAGATATGTCGTATGTGAATTATCAGGGAATTTTTCAGCAGAGAACAGTTTCTCCCTATAAAATATTTAAGAACGGTGACAGATATTATTTTGTAGGATACTGTCATCTTAAGCAGGATCTTCGTGTATTCAGGCTTGACAGGGCAGGTAGTATGGCAGTAAGAGAGGAAAAAAGTTATAAATGTCCTTACTATGATCCGGACAAGTACGTAGATGACATGACTTACTTTGAATATATAAGACCTTATAAATGTATCATAGAATTTTGTGAAGAGATGGATGAGCAAAACATAAAGTTTAAAGTAACTTCCAAAAATGGAAAAAGATACGGTATAGAGTTTTTCAGTTCATATGATCTTTTGGGATGGCTTTTTACGGTTTCATCAAAGTTCAAGATCATAGAGCCTCTATGGCTGAAAGAAAAGCTGAAACAGAAAATCAAAAAAATATACAGTATGAATGAAGGTGAGCCGCTATGAGTTCAAAGGTTCTTGAAGGAGTTAAAAGGGTCGGTCTGTGGAATTCTTTTATGGGAAGTGTCAAAGCTGTTCTTGAGTATACGAATATGAAAAATATCGAAGATTGTATGCTTATGGGGTCGACAGGAATGGCGTTCAGATTTGTTATGAAGAATAATTGCGATGCCAGCGGACCTACAGTTTATGACTGGGCGAGCGAACATTTTACTATGCTTGACAGAATAGGTATATTTTCAGAGATAACGCTTCTTTTCAGAGAACAGGGAATGAACACTTTCAAATTAGCCCAGGTCAGTGCGATGGAAAAAATAAAAAAAGCCATAGATAATGATATTCCTGTTATAATCTGGGCTCCAAGCAGTGTTATGGAGTTTGGTATTATAAGTGGTTATGACGATGAACAGCGAGTGTTTTTTGTCAGAGATGTGGGTGAGGATGAACCTGATCCATTGCTTTATGATAATCTGGGTATTTCCATGATTCCGTATCTTTATGTACATGTGCTGGAAAGTTGTATTGATGTGGCGCAGGAAAAAATGTTCAGAAGCTCTTTGGTATACGGTATAAAGGAATGGAACAAAAAATTTCATGTTTCTTCATCATATACATGCGGAAATGCGGCGTATCAAAGCACCATAGACGCTCTTTCTTCTGAAAGGTTCAATGATTTCGGATTCTGTTACTGCATGGCAGTATACGCACAGTCTAAAGAGCTTTTGGCGGAATATATAAAAGAGCTTTCCATAAGGTCAAAGGAGATAAAGATTCCGTCCAAAACGGTAGAGTATTGTATGGATATATCTGACGGATTCAGGGAGATCAACATGAAAACCCCTTTCCTTGGCCCCAAAAAGGTTCATAAGGTTGATTGTAAAAAAGAGCTTGCTTTATATCTCAAGCAGTTGAGAGAAAAGGAAGAGTATGTTATGAAATCACTCGAAAAAGCAATTGGAAGTGCTAATTAGGCGATACTCCTGCCGCAGAAAACATTTTGATGGCGAGTTCCGTATTCTCGTATACGCCTGTAAAAAGTTCGGCTTTTTTTCCGAATGCATATACATTTACATTGGCACATGTATGACCTACAGTGGACCACCGTACTTCATATCTTTCGTTTAAAATCTTGGAAAGCTCAATTTCAGGTGTTGAGCTTTCTTTTATTTTTTTAATCTCTTCTTCCTTAATATCTTTTATTCCTGTCAGTTCATGTACGGTCTTTAAAGACTGGTTGATATCTTTGTTTTTAATGAGGCTTACAATAAGCTCATTGGTGGCTTTTTGACTTTTTATCAGCTGGAGTCTTGGATACAGTAGAGTAAGTCCGCCGGTTTCATGGTCTGCGGTTACTAGGATCAGAGTATCAGGATCTTTTTTTAGGAAACTCAATGCTTCTTTGAAAGCTTCGTTAAGTTCATTAACTTCCCACACCGTTCCCGCAGTGTCGTTTGCATGTGCTCTGAAATCTATCTTTCCGGATTCAACCATCAGGAAAAACCCTTTTGGGTTTGAACTTAATACATTTAGAGCCGTTCTTGTCATCTGTGCGAGAGTAGGAACAGGTGTATTTAAATAATTTCTATCAAGTGCGTTGGGCATACTGGATTCTGAAAAAAGGCCGATTATTTTCGGTGTTTTTCCTGTGAGTTCAAACAGTTGGGCAGTATTTGATATATAGGTATATCCAAAGTTCTGAAAATTTTTTATAAGATTTAAGTTATCGGTTCTTTTGCTGGCTGTACTGCTTTTAGGCACAAAGTACTGTCTTCCCCCTCCCATAATAAGATCAAAAGGCTTGGTTTCTGCATATTCGTCAGCTATTGCAAGTTCATCCCTATCAGGCATGCTGACACAAAAGCCAGCGGGAGTAGCGTGTGTAACAGTGACAGTAGTTATTAGTCCGGCAGATCTTCCGACTTCTCTGAAAGCTTTTAGAATGCTTTTGGTGGCTGTTGCGTCGCTAAGAGTTCCCAAAAGGCCGTTGGAGGTTTTATGACCGCTTGAAAGGGCAGTTGCCGCAGCTGCTGAATCCGTTGTAAGAAGATTTTCTGAGTATGTTTTTTGCAGACCAATATATCTGGTATTTTCAAAATCCCAAAACTTTTCCTTTCCAAGCAGAACCATTCGTGAAAGATCTACAGCTGCTGTTCCCATTCCGTCTCCTATGAAGAGTATAATGTTTTTTACGGTCGAAAGTGTTGTGAGAGGTAAAATTAAAAGTACTATAAAAAGCAAAAAAAATTTTTTATTCAAAAGTGTCCCTCCATATTTTCAGATATATTTGTTTGTTAAGAAAATAATATATTTTAAAGTGCTATAATGATATTATATATCATAACTTTGCTATGTATAATAACAGGCGATAAATATACCGGAGGTAGAAGACATTGAAACTCTCACGGTTTAACGTAATTATAGATCTAAAAGGTCAAACTCTTGTTTATAACAGCTTCTCAAGAGGGGTAATTCTTCTTGATAGCGA
>Ga0209201_1002604_pt1 | contig 17341 bp, 14 predicted proteins | sample AD_UKC055_MetaG_FD_184411 | JGI IMG/M metagenome (GOLD analysis project Ga0209201, IMG submission 184411) | Active sludge microbial communities of municipal wastewater-treating anaerobic digesters from USA - AD_UKC055_MetaG (SPAdes) (version 2) | ecosystem: Engineered > Bioreactor > Anaerobic >...
GACGCAAGCTCAACGGCATGGATAAAGCCTTTCCGAACGCCTTCTCCTGCCCGCGCCAGAAAGAGGGCAAGCCGGCCCCTGAGCTTCGCGAGGGAACGGCTCTGGAAGCTGGGATGAAAGCAGACGCCGTAGACAAGCTCGATGCCGTCTGTCGTGCATGGGTTGAAGAGAGCCACGAACCCTTTGCCGTCTGCTCGGCGCGCCACGGCGTTGTCTTTTTCCACAACGCTTACGGTACGCGCTACGGAGAGCCGATGACGGTCGACACAAAGAGCTGGATGGCTTCGATATCCAAGTTCCTCTCCGGGGCACTGATGATGACGCTTGTGGACCAGGGCCTGGTGGACCTGGACGAACCCATCGACAAGTATCTGCCGGCGCTGCGGGGCATTCCCGTCAAGTATCCGCTCACGATTCGCAATCTCTATACGCATACGAGCGGACTGGGGCTTGGCGTGCAATTGCCTCGCGCTGCTCCGGACCACTGGGGCGACGAACGGAACGACTTGGAGGAAATCGTCGCCGGGTATTACCCCTGTCTCGAGGTTGGCGCGGGTCACGCGTACAACGGCACGGGCTACGCCCTCGGCGGCAAGATCATCGAGTCTATGACCGGCGAAGCGCTGCCTCAGTTCTTCAAGCGGCACCTCTGGGCGCCGCTGGGTTGCGAGCATACCGACGCGATAGACGGCAGCGCGTGGACCATGAGCGTACCGCTGGACATCGCGAAATTCGGCCAGATGCTCCTCAACCGGGGCGCCTATGGAAAGCAGCGATTCTTCAGTGAGGAGACCTTCGAGAAGATGCTCCCGGTGAAGTTAGCGCCCTATGTCCACTTCGAGACGGAGATCGAATGGGGGATCGGCCCGGTGTGGACGCCCGAGGCAGGATTGAGTAAGCGCACCTTCGGCCACGGTGCTGCATCTGGCGCAACTCTCCGGATCGACCCTGAAAATGACTTAGTCATTGTGATGACCCGGAACGCGAGTGGTTCCCAGTACGCCAAGTATCACCCGCAGTTCATCCAGGCTATTGTCGAGAGCATGGCGGAATAACCTCGGTGCGGGAGCAGGCTTTGGACAGGATGGAAGCATGCGCTGGTATTTGTGAAGCCGGGCACACGTATTCGCTGACATCATATGCGATGCATAGCCCAAATGTAGACCATCCGGTTCGAGTGAATCCGGCGTTCTCATGATCTAGAAACTATAGAGCGGAAGTAGCCATGAATCGCCAGAGAATGCCGCCTGTGCTCATCGCGGCAGTTTGCGGACATGTCCATTCCGTCGAGAATCACCAGCACATGCCGTGTGCTGCTGCGTCCCCGTTACACTTTTCGCCATACCTCGGGCCTTCCGATACACAAAGAGGGCCAACAGCTCTCTTCTGTAAGCTATTGGCCTTCAGGGTTTCTATCATGGTCGGGGCGAGCGGCTCTCCCCATTGGTCGCGGCCTGCGCTTTGAATTCACTCGATGGAATCGGTTGTGTAGCGCGTCAGCGGCATGGATACAGGCTCGCGACCTGTCCCGTGGGCCCTCAACACGTTCCGAAGGGCAAAGAGCTGCGTCCCTTGACGGGCCGAATGTGCGCCTGCGGCGCCCCCGGGGGACAATTGTCGGCAAAACCAGACGGCGTGACATAAATGACATAATTCCGGGTGCTATGCCGCCTGTGGCCTGAATGCAGGGGAAATCAGGAAGAAGTAGCGAGGAATGAACTCTTCTGGAATTACTGTATCGGGCATAAACTGGCCATCAATCTTATCGATTTGCATTTGTTCAAAGGGCTTCATTGGCTACCCCCCTGTTCGCGTTGCTCTGATTCGCCTCCGAAAATGGCCTGATTCATTCGTTCCACCACTTTGCTCGTGCGTGCATCGGACAGGTGGGCATACCGCTGCACCATGGCCAGGGTCTTGTGCCCCAGCACGGCCGCAATTTCGGGCAAGCTGACGCCGTTCATGGCCAGGTACGAAGCGGCACTATGCCGCAGATCGTGGAAGCGGAAGTTCTTGATATCCGCCCGCTTCAAGGCCACAAGCCAGGCGTTCTGTATTTCGATGGGCTTAGGCTCTTTGCCGTAGCGCAGACGAGCAGGGAACACATAAGGTGAATCGATGCGCCTGAGCCGGCTGCGCTCCCATAGAGCGTTGTACACCGGCCCGACGAGGGGCACCGCCCGGCGTTCTCCGTTCTTTGTATGTTCCAGCGTGATCATGCGGCGCTGGAAATCCACGGCATCCCACGTAAGGTTCATGATCTCGCCCCGGCGCATGCCCGTAGACAACGCGAGCAACACGACGTCATACAGACAGGGATTCTTGCTCTTTCCGCACGCGGCCAAGAGATTGGCACGCTCAACATCCGAGAGGAATCGCACCCGCCCTCGTGGCTCTGTGGGCTTCGTCACCTTCCGGACAGGATTGTCATCGAGCCATCCCCATTTCCTCACGGCCACAGTGAAAGCATGCGACAGTGCCGCCATGTATCGGATAACGGTAGACGCGCTTCTAGGTCTTTCCGTCTTCCCCCGCTTCACCGGAGTGGCCTTCAGTTCGTCGCGCTTCTCGGCGATCATTGCGGGCGTCACATAGGCCAGCGTATAGGGGCCGAGTCGTTCCTTCCACCATTGCAATTGGAAAGATTGGCCCTCTGCCCAATCGCTCTTCTTCGGAAGGATTTGGGCCTCGTAGCGATTCAGCATCTCCGCCACCGTGTGACGCTCGGCCTGCACGCTTTTGAGGTGGCGCCCCGCCCGTATGTCAGCCTCTGTCTGCTGCGCCCACCTCCTCGCATCAGTTATCTTCGAGAACGTAGCGGTTTCAGGAGCTGCTCCCCGCAAGCGAACTTGCACCCGATATGATTTGTCCCCCTTCGCGTTGACGCGCTCCTGAATCGTCGCCATCCTGACACCCCCCTATCGAAAGGCAGCGAAATGCTGTGGGTTTCGCTCCCGTCAAACGAAGAATTGACACAACTCACGGCTCTGATATCATAGCCAATACCCACCACATACTGCACGATTTTACCGCAGAAAAAAGCCCCCATGATTCATAATCATTCAATTGATTTGCGACAAATGCAATTTCTGAAGTATCTTATGGTCTTCATTCTTTTGTATGGCACACTTCAGGCACGCTTGAAAGATAGAATGGTTCATTCTAAAGGTGAACTAAGGAAGATGCAGATAGGGTCTTTGATGGAAAAAGTCCCATAAGTGTGCTAAAAGTGTGCCATATTCGGGTCTATAAGCCTCGAGCAGTAAAAAGAGAAGGGCTTGCTCTTTAGTATAAGCCCTTTACTATCAAGTGGTGGGCGAGGAGGGACTCGAACCCTCAATCCCTTGCGGGCAACGGATTTTAAGTCCGTCGTGTATACCAATTCCACCACTCGCCCCGGCTGAAAGGTGCGCGGCATCTGGGTTGCGCGGCGTTATTGTAAAGGTTCCGCGGGGATCGGGGCAAGGGTGTAATTGGGATACGCCGGACGGGTACAAAAATGGAGGCGGCACCCGGAATCGAACCGGGAAACATGGCTTTGCAGGCCACTGCCTTACCTTTTGGCTATGCCGCCTCTTGCAAGCCAAATTCTATCCAACACATGCGGGGGAAGTCAACATGCGGGTTGCGTTGTGGGCTTCGCAGTTCGCGTGAGCGCGCGATACTGGTCTGCAAGGTTATGTGCCACTCTGAGGTCGAGGAATGGAGGCAAGACGCTTGCGCCGTGTTGTTGATGACCTCCGCACTCGATGATCTCGGACAAGAGGCCCAAGGGATTCCCATGCATAGACGGACCGGGGCGTTGCTCCGGAGCCAGCGGCCGCAAGCGCGGCGTGGTCAGGAAATCATGCCACACTGAGAGCGTTCACGAATCGATCTGAACGATCTATTCGGCCTGGGTGATCTCTTCTCTGTTGCGGCATGTCCGTTTTATTGCCGGTTGAATTGTTTCTCGAACCGCACGTCGCCGGTGAGTTCGTGTATCGCGGCGCGTATGCTGTTGCCGGAGATGGTAATCAGGGCGAAGGATGGCCGGTGGCCCCGGCTTTCGGGCCCTTTCAGGTGGCCGGGATTCAGGTAGATTGTGGCGCCGGCGCGTTCGATGACTGGTTCGTGGGTATGGCCGGTCATAACGATGTCGGCGCTGCGTTCGGAGTGGCGCAGGTCTTTCATGGCGTGCGCGGCGGCAATGGTAACGCCTTCGACTTCCTCTACAATGCGGTTGGGCACGCGGATGTTGTGATAGGCGTTGCACCACAATCCGGGCACGATGCGCACATTCGTCTCGACCATCGCCAGTTCTTCGGCGTCGGGGTAGTCGTCGCCGAGATGGAAGAACAGTGTCGCGCCCAATTGTTTCATCATGTCCACCGCCTGATACATCAGAGACCGGTTGCCGTGAGTATCGCTCAGAACGCCCAGGATCACGATATGGCTTCTCCTGCTGTTTTTGCGGGGGCTCATTCGGGGACGTAATTATACGGGTGGCGGGGAGGCTCTTCTACAATGCAAATCAGGGGATGGCAATTGTGAGCGGGCTGATGGCGTATCAGGCATTCAACGCGACCTTTGGGTCAAACAGGCGCCTGTGCCTGAACCGAGGGATTGCTGAGCCAGTCTTCCCGGGCGCTTGTATGTGGGGCCCAGCTTGCTTACCATGGAGCGTCAAGAAGGAGCGTGGACAATCCCTGGCAGGGGGAACTTCACCGGGAGGATTCGTCATGCGCACGTACGCTGTGTTCGCAACCTTCTTTATGGCATCGCTCGTTGGCGTGAGCGCTGTGGGCCAGCCTATCATGGCGCCCCTTGCCGGGAAGGATGAGGTCGGCGCGCCGGACCGCGTCGAGAACTGGCAAGGAAAGACTATTCTGGTGTTTGCGCCGCATCCCGACGACGACACCTTCTCGATGGGCGGGACACTGGCACGGCTGGTTACGAACGGCAACAAGGTCGTTGTCGTCATCTACACTAACGACAACCGCGGCTCGAAGGATCTCGAGATGAGTCGGGAACGCCTGGCGCAGATTCGCCGCGCGGAAGAGGAGGCAGCCTGTCTCATCCTGGGCATCTCGAAAGAAAGCATCGTCTGGCTGGGCTATGAAGACGGTGACCTCGAGTATGCCGACCCACAGCGTTTGCGCGGAGAGGTGTGCCGCCTCATCAAGATACACCGGCCTGACGCCGTGTTTTGCCCGGACCCGGGCTCGAAATGGCAGCAGTGGCACAAGACCGACCACCGCATGTCTGCGAGCATAACAAAGGATGCGTTTATCGCCGCTGAGTGGCACCTCTACTACCCCCAGCACCTTCTTGACGAGGGGCTGAAACCCTATGCGGTGCCTGTGGCGTACTATTATTATTCGCAGGAGCCCAACTACGAAGTGGACATTACGGATTTCATCAACAAGAAGGTGAAAGCTTCGGCGGCGCATGTAAGCCAGTTCGAGCCGGCGACGACCAAGTATACGCCGGACATGGCGGACGCCGTGTTTCAGGAGATTGATAAGGGGCTCAAGGCTTACCATGCGGCCGAGAACCGGTTCGTGGAACGGTTCCGGCGCGAAGAAGCGCCGTGACATCTCGCCGGGAGTTTCAAGTATATGTCGCAGTTGAAGATGGAACATCCTGACCTGTGGCTGATTCCACAGATTCCGGTCCCGGACGAATACCTTCTGCGCAATTACAGGGAAGGCGATGAGGCGGGTCTCAGCCGCGTGTTTTTATCAGGAAAACTTGGGATGGAGACCCCGGGTCTGGTCCGTGAATCACTCACAAAACACCCTTGCTTCACACCCGAACGCCTGTTCGTTGTGGAGTATGCGGGTGCGATTGTGGGCACGGCGTCGGCGTGGGTAAATGAATACGAGCCTGCCAAGGGTTATCTCCACATGGTAGGGGTACTTGAACGCCATCGTGGGAAACGGCTCGGGGCACTCGTAACCGTTGCCGCCATGAAGTATCATAGGGACCTCGGATTCCAGGCGCAACAGCTCGATACAGACGATTGGCGGGAAGCCGCCGTGCGTCTCTACCTTGACCTTGGCTTTGTACCCGTATACGTGGACGAGACCCATCCCGGGCGGTGGCGAACACTTGCGACGAAGCTGGGCCGTCTTGGCGCGTTGCAGCAAGCCATCGAGAAGGTTTGAGACCGGCTGTCCGTGATAGAATATGCCGATGGGCGAAAGGCGTTTCCGGCCATAGCCTTGGACACAGATGGCATAAGAGACCGGTCATCCCCATGAATCATCGCGATTTTGATGTGATTGTCGTTGGCGGCGGCCATGCGGGCGTCGAGGCGGCGCTGGCATGTGCGAGGACGGGCCACCGCACGTTTCTGGCGACCATGCAGCTCGACAGCATCGCGAAGATGTCGTGCAATCCCGCTATCGGCGGTACGGCCAAAGGCCAGGTCGTCCGCGAGATCGATGCTTTGGGCGGTGAAATGGCTCGTTGCATCGACTGGACAGGCATTCAGTACAAGATGTTGAACCGTTCGAAGGGTCCGGCGGTCCATTCACCGCGCGCCCAGGCCGACCGCACGGCGTACCAGTACGACATGAAGCGGGTATGCGAAGCGCAGGCGAACCTGACGCTGCGTCAGGCCTCCGTAGAAGCGTTTCTGGTGCACGGAGACGAAATAGCCGGCATTCGCACGAATCTGGGCGCTGAAATCACGGGCCGGGCGGTTATTGTGTGCACGGGGACGTTCCTGGGCGGGAAACTGCATTTTGGGATGGTCGACTTGCCCGGGGGGCGGGCCGGAGACGCCTCGGCGCATGGTCTGTCGCAGTGCTACCGGGAGCTCGGTTTCGCCGTGGGACGTCTCAAGACGGGTACCTGCGCCCGTATTCACCGGCGAAGCATTTGCACGGATGTCATGACGCCTTCGCCCGGCGACGCAGATCCGCGTCCGTTTTCGTTCTCGACGCCGCTGGAGGGATTCGACCCGAACAAAGTCGTGTGCTGGATGACGTATTCGAACGAGGCGACACAACGCGTGATCCGCGCGAACCTGGACCGCTCGCCGCTGTACTCGGGCAAGATCGAGGGCATTGGTATCCGTTATTGCCCGAGCATTGAAGATAAGGTGGTGAAATTCCCGGATAAGAACCGCCATCACATTTTCCTTGAGCCCGAGGGTCTCACTACGCAGGAAGTGTACGTCAATGGCATGTCGACGAGCCTTCCGGAAGACGTCCAGCTCGCCATGCTGCATACGGTGCCGGGCCTGGAAGAAGCTGAGATCGTCCGTCCCGGATACGCCGTCGAATACGATTTTATTTACCCCACGCAGCTTAAACCCAGCCTGGAGACCAAGAGCGTGCGCGGTTTGTTCCACGCGGGCCAGATCAATGGTACGTCGGGCTATGAAGAGGCCGCCGCACAAGGTCTATACGCGGCATTGAACGTGATTCGGTGGCTCGAAGGGGCGGAGCCGCTCTACATCCCGCGCAGTGAAGCTTATATCGGCGTGATGATCGACGATTTGGTGACGCGGGGCGTGCTGGAGCCCTACCGATTGTTCACGTCGCGCGCCGAGTACCGTCTCCTTCTGCGCCACGATAACGCCGACGTGCGGCTGGCCCGCTACGGCATCGCGGACGAGTCCTTCAAGCGCACTGTTCGCGACAAGGAGTTGCGGGTCGAAGCGGAGCTGAAACGCTTGAAGGCTGCCCTCGTGCACCCGTCCGAGGAATTGAACCGGCTGCTTGTTGGCGCCGGAGAAAAAACGGTCACCATGCCCCAGCCGGCCGCGCAACTGTTGCGGCGCGTGAAGGTATCCATCAAAGATGTATGGCGTTTCGCGCCGCCCCGCGCGCCCCTCTCCTTCGAAGAAGCGGAACAGGTTGAAATCCGCTGCAAGTACGAGGGTTATTTCGCGCGCCAGGAACGGGATGTGGAGCGGTTCCACAGCTCGGAATCCCGAACCATCCCGCCGGAACTCGACTTCTTCACCGTTCCGGGCATACCGTATGAGGCGAAGCAGCGGTTCAGCGAAGTGCGGCCGGTGAATTTCGGCCAGGCGGGGCGGATCCCGGGCATTCGCTCGTGTGACATCGCGTCATTGCTCGTGTACGTGGAGAAGCTCTCGCGCGAGAAACAATCGGCCAGAGCCTGAATGCGCATAGATACGGCAATAGAGAAACCCATCCCATAGGAGGTCGCAGGCGTAAGAGCATGGACGAATCCGGACACAAAGAACCATGGAATCCCGCATACCGCCATCCGCTCGAGAAGGGCGAGGTGATGCAGTTGTGCGCTGGGATGCCGCAAGTCGCAACGCGCGACCTTGGCGCCGCCGAGCACGACTCGCTCCGTGCATTGAAGCGCGCATTTCTGAGGAAAGCCGTGAGGCGCGGCGTTGTGGGGTTTCTTGTGTTGGGTGGTGTGGCATACCTGACGTTCATCCTGTTCCAGTGGAAAGAGGGAGGCTTGTGGTCTGATCTGTTTGCGGGCGCTCTTGGCGTAGGCGGTGTGATTTGGGGCCTTTTCACATTGATTCAGACAGTGGACCTCCTGATTCGGCGCTGGATCTTGAGACGTGCCTGTGACGCGGGATATGTGCGCGTGTTCGAAGGGACGCTTAATGCCGGGGACTTTACCGATAAGACGCGCCGCTGGCTCGAAAAGACCGGTCTCGTGCACGACGATGCCGGCGTTCCCAACACGATTGAGCTGTACGCGGACCACAATGTCGTGCACCAGATCAACGGCGAGGAACCGGAAGACTGGGTTTCCGTGATACTCACCCATGCGGCCGCCGTGCCGGAAGACCCGCTGATTCTGGATGTTCCCGCCGATTGGTTTCCCGATGCGGCGGAAGGCTGTATGCAGCGGCGGCGGCAAACGGCCACCGAGCATGAGGAAATCCTGACCTACGCGGATGTGGGACGCAGACGGCTGAGTCAGATTCCGCTCTTATGGGGAGTGCCGGTATTCCTCGCGTTGGTGTTTCTCATGCACAAACTGCTTGAGTTGGACGCCGCATTGGTCGCGTGGGTATCCGGCGCGATTGCCGCCGCCATCACCATTTACAATGTCGTACACACGCGGCGAAAAGTCAACGCTTTGCTCGAAGACGCCGAATTCGGTTGGATTATCATCTTGACGCCTCAGAGGGACTCGGAGGACGGTCACAAGGAATCGTGGGAACATGGCCCGGCCACGGAGTTTCTTCCCGCCTCGGAGACATTGTGGAGTTTCGCCGGGCGTCCTGCCGCGTGGCGTTACGGCGCTACCTTCCGGCCACGTTCGTAAAGCGGGGCACGCTATCCGAGCAGCTTTTGGGCCTTGGCCACAAGGTCTGTGGGGGCATCAGGACGGGCGGCAAACCGCTGCACCCATTGGGCGGCCTCCTGGGACCGTCCCAGGATTGCGAGCAGTTTTGCCAACATCACATAGGCCTCGTGAAAAGAAGGGTCCTCTTGAATTCCGCGCTCGAGGGTTTCGACGGCGGCTTTGTTGTTCCCGGCACGCAGAAAGAGATCAGCCGCGTAGAAACATGTTTCGGGGTGTCCAGGGTCCAATTCAAGCCCCATGAGGACATAGTTGAGGGCCTTGTCGGCGCGTCCCTGCTGGTCAAACCGTTGTGCGGCAGCGACGAGCCCGTTCAGACGAGCGCCCGGGTCACAATCCTTGGGGCAGAAAAACGAACCGTATCTGCCGCACGGCAACTCGAATTCTTTATGGACGGATGGAAAGCGCAGAAAGTCCTGGACCTCCCACTGGCTTCGATGCAATTCCCCCGGGTTGCCGTATTGCTCGGGATGGTCCCAGCCGTGCCCGAGGGGAATGTTGACGAGCAATGCCCTTGTCGCACGGGAATAGAGATGGTCAAGTACTTCATCGGCCTCATCTTTCTCGAGATGTTCGATGATGTCGCCGGCGATGATGAGTTCGTAGGCATCGAGGCCCGCGGCGGCGTCTCGTACGTCGCCGATGCGGATAGACGAATAGAGGCTGCGATGGTGGTCCTGAATGTAGGGTTCGAAGAGCTCGAGTCCGTCGATACACGTGTTCCATTCCGCGGGTTGAACACGGCCTTCGTAGACGTCAAGATACATTCGGCACAGGAAGCCCCACAATCCGAACCCGCACCCGACATCCAGTACGGATTGCGGTTTGAGGCCGATAATGTACGTCAGACAATGGGAAATGTGTACCGAAGTGCTTACAGGCATCATCGCCTCCTTTTCTCTACCCTACCGGAAGCGGCACATCCCCGCAAGGCGAAAAGGCGTGCTCGCGGACTTCCTTGCACGCTCCGGCTCAACTGCCAGGGCAGAGACCGCCGGGAGTGGGAGTACTGTTTGGGATGACGGCCTCTTATGCACTAAAATGGATGCTCCCGTTTGCAGGAAGTGACCCACTTCCGAGGATACAACCGGCATGAACGATTTTCTTATAGGACTCGGCGTACGCGATATTACGCCAGCTTCGAGCCTGGCGCTTTGGGGCTATTCAGACCGGCAAGGGCCGGCAAATGGCGTGTTGGACCCGTTGATGGTGTATGCGGTGGTGTTCCGCGGGAAGGAGACAACCGCGGCATTGGTATCCGCAGACCTTGGGCGGCCTCCGATGAAGGATGTGCTGGATGCGATTCGCGAACGCGCGGCGTCCCTGGGCGTGGCGCACGTTTTTTTTGCCGCGACGCACACGCACCACGCGCCCGAGATGGACGTGCCGAACGCTCCCCACGCCAACGCAGTGTTGGAAGGTACCATCGAAGCTATTGCGGAGGCCGTCGAGAAGCTGGAACCCGCCCGCATTGGCACAGGAACGGGCACCTTCGATATCGGCCACAACCGGCGGCGCATGTTGGATGACGGCCGCTGCGCCATGCTCTGGCGCAACGAGGAGCGTCTACCTACCGAACCTGTCGATCGCGAAGCCACCCTGATCAAGCTCGACAGGATGGACGGACGGCCGGTCGCCCTGCTCGTGCACTTCGCCTGCCATCCGGTCGTGATGGGGCCATCCAACCGGCAGTATTCAGCGGACTACATCGGGGAGATGCGCCGGCTGGTAGAAGCGGAGAGCGGATACCCGTGCATGTTCCTGCAGGGAGCTTGCGGCGACATCAATCCATATCTTGACAAGACCCCGATCGACGCGGGAGGCGCCGACGCGGCGCGGCAGGTTGGCGCGGCGTGCGCGCGGTCCGTTCTGGCGTCGCTCCGCAGCATTGGACCTCACTCGACAGCTTGTGGGGACGTGGCGTTTTGCCAGAAGGAGGTCATGGTCGGCGTGCGTTGGGATTTGAACGACCCCGACCAGCGCCGCATTGTTTTCGAGGCGCACGGCGGGGAGAGAGGTTTCTTTGGACGCTACTTTGAATCGGCCACGCCGGACCTTAGGGTTCCCGTGACGGTACTTTCGCTCGGTGACGCGGTTGCTTTTGTGGGCTTGCCGGGGGAGGTCTTTGTGGAATACCAACTCGAGCTGAAGGCGAAGGCCCCGGTGCGTCACGCGCTCCTCTGCGGCTATACGAACGAGTATCATGCGTACTTCCCGACGGTAGCGGGGGCTTTGGCGGGAGGGTACGGGGGTGCGGCCGCCAGTTACGTTGGCATCGGGGCAGCCGACAAGCTGCTGTTTGAGGCTCAGATGATATTGGCCGAAATGAGAAGGCCGGGGACGGCGCCCTGCAAGGAAGAAGAGTTCGCGATCATCATGTGGAACCCGGCGGCGCGCGGTGCCCGAGGCTGAAGGGATGGTGCAACCGCACGCGGCACGGCTGCATCTAAGCGTTTCTGTGACAAGGACTTGAACTGCGCCTTCGCATAGGCTACCCTGAATACGGATATGGCAGTTAGCCGGAGACAGTTAGTGAATCAGTCAAAGAATCTCATAGACCTCTGGACAATTCCCGCGCTGGCATTATGGCTTGTGTACTTTGCGATCGGGCTGTTTCCTGAAGGGGCCTTCTGGGCCGCGCGCCTTGCGGGCAGGGTTGTGACCCAGAACGCTATCATTAACTCCCCGAGCCTCGTGACTGTGTCCTTATCGCTGTATCTGGCGTTGTTCGTTTACCAGCGGTGCACGGAGGCGGGCGTGTCGCGCGAGAATGCGACTGCACGCGCCATTCAAGTTGGCATTCTCGGTTTGATAGCATTCCTTCCCTATCCTTTTTATCTATTGTTATCGCCTGGAAATATGGCTCTTCCCGGGAGCGGAGTCTACCGCCTCGACGAACTGGCCGCGATCTTTGGATTACCGGTGGCGAAGTTATTGGCGTGGCTGTACTTATTCGCAGTGATCGCACGTTCATACATAACTGCGGGGTCCGACGTATTTGTGAATATGTATCCTCCGCTTGACCGGGATAACCAGAACATAAACACCGGTTCCACGCCCGAATAGGCAGGGCGGGAATAGAAGCCCGCCGCGGAATTCCCGGAGCGGGAACTGGAGGACCGGTTCCTGCTGCTGTCCTCCGCGTAAGCCATTGTCGGAAAAGCTTTTATATTTGGCGCGGCGCTTGCGTGAAAAACGAAGATCATCCGCACATTCGAGAAAGACTCCGTGGGTGATCAACTGCAAGTCAACGCCCTATTCTGTAAAGACGTTATAATAAGTGGGGTTACAGGCCTTCGATGCCTTTGATTGCGAGAAACACCTGGAACCGGACAGGATCACACGATGAAAAAGAGTATCCCGATAATCGCCATGGCCGCAATGTTGCTTGGTTTGTTTAGCGCCGACGCCGGCACACTCCGCATCGGCCAGCCTCAGGTGCAGGGGGACCAGATCACCGTTCCTGTTGTGCTGGAGGGCGATGTGGCCGACGGCGTGGCCTCGATAAGTTTTCAGCTCAATTACGATCCCTCCGCCGTGGAACCTCAACAGGCCAATCCCGGCGCAGCTGCCCAATCGGCGGGCAAAAACGTTATGACCAATGTGAAGGAACCCGGAGCGTACATGGTCGTGATGGCCGGGTTGAACAGCAATACCATTGCCTCGGGCGAAATCACCAACATCGTACTGCAACGCCGCAGCGGCGACGCGTCGACGAACATCAGCATTACGGGCACTACGTTCGCGTCGCTGCAGGGCGATGAGATCCCTTCCCGCGGAAGCACTAGCAGCATCTCTTTCGAAACAGCCGGAGACGAAGGAGAACAGAACGAAGAGCAAGATACTGAAGAACAACCGGATAATCAGGAAAATCCCGCTCAGGAACATGGCGCGGAAGGCACCGGCGGGTCCAATCCCATTGTCATCAACCCCGCTGACAACGAGGCAGCGGCGCGCCGCACGCCTGACGTTGCCGACTCGCGCCAGTCCGAAGGAGGCATCACGCAAAGCCGCCAATCCCCCGTGCCAGGGGAGAGCGCGCCAGAAACGGGCGACGATGCGAACGCGAAGCTTGCAGAGGCCCTGACCGTTGCGGCGGCCGGCCGCGCCAATATAGGCGCGCGTCCTTCGGATACCAAGGACGGCAAACAAAGCGGCGGGGCCGCGGGCACAGACTCTGCCGAAAGCGCTGCGGCCTCGGAAATGCAGATGGCGGCCATGACTGAAGATACCGCCACTGTGGAACGGGGCGAGCCCAGTGCGGCTCCCGCGGACAGCGCGAACGTTTCCACAGCGCCTGAGACCTCTCCCCCATCGCCGGCGATTACAGATTCCGCACTGCAAGAGCCCGGTCGTCCGGCAGGTATGCCGGGAACAGCGCAAGCAGGACGAACCGAGACGTCCGCGCGGAGCTTCACGCCGACCTTGATCTTTGTGGCAATCGCCGCAGGAGCGGTGTTCGGCGTTTTTGTTCTTCGCCGGCGCCTGTTTTCGTAAGGGCGTCCAGGGAACGCGGGTAAGCCCTCAACCGGCGGACGTTGGCTCGCCGGCGCTGGTTCCCACAAACATTTTGCTGCGCACTTCGGAGTCTGCCCGCTCTTCTTTGATGGAGTCGGGTTTCCCCCCGGGCACCAGGACGATCTTCCCGAATTGTTCGCCCGATTCCATCCGTTGAGTGGCTTCTTGTACGCGATTGAGGGGATACACGGAATCCACGAGGGGACACATGCGCGAGGCCGTGACGGCGGCGAGCATTTGGCGGAATTCCTCGTTTGAGCCCATGGTTGAGCCCATGACCACAATGTGGTTCCAATAGAGTTGGGAGATGTTCACGGTCGTCTCGGCGCCCGTGGTGACGCCGCAATGCACGATCCGGCCTCCACGGCGCACGGCTTTGAAATTGACGGACCATGTGGCGGCCCCCACGGTGTCGAAGACGACATCGACGCCCCGGCCTCCGGTGAGGTCTCGGATGGCGTCTCCCAGGCAGGGATTATTGGCGTAGTTAATGCCTGCGTCAGCGCCGAATTCCCGTGCCCGGGCCAGCTTGTCGTCGGAGGAAGACGTGACCAGCACGCGGGCGCCCGCCAGCCGGGCCAGTTGCAGCCCGGCCAAGGCCACGCCTCCGCCGATGCCGTGAATCAGCACCGTCTCTCCCGGCTGGAGACGCGCGCGCGACAGGAGCATGCGCCACGCCGTCAGGTAGGCTAGCGGCAACGCGGCGGCCTCAACCATGGTCAAACGCTGCGGCTTGACGAAGACATTCGAGGCGGGAACCGTGACGCGCTCGGCGAACGTCCCGGGACGGTTCATTCCCACGATGCCGAAAGTAATGCATTCGCTTTGCTCTCCGCGCCGACAGAACTCGCACTGCCCACAGCTCAGACCCGGGTTAATGACCACCTCGTCGCCGGGACGGACATGACCCACGTTTTCTCCCACCTCGATGACTATGCCGGCCGCGTCAGAGCCGAGGATGTGCGGTACAGGCAATTCCATGCCGGGACGACCCTTCCGCACCCAGATATCGAGGTGATTTAACGCTGCGGCGCGGACTTCGAGGAGGACTTCGCCCGCGGCAAGGACCGGGTCCGGCACTTCTTCGTACCGAATGCAGTCTACATCACCGTTTTCGAATATCACGGCAGCTTTCACGGTGCACCTCCCCTTCGTTGCCGCCTGCGGAGCAAAGCAAGTCAAAAACGTCAACCTGCCCGCCGGCCGCACACCATCCGATACACTTCGGCCAGACGCTTCGCGCTGTTCTCCCAGGAAAAGCTCTGCGCGCGGACAAACGCACGCTCCGCCAATTGAGCGCACTCCGTGGGCTTCGTCAGGAGTGCCTCCAAGCCCTCTTCCAGACTGTCAACGTCCCGGGGCTCGGCCAATATGCCGCAAGGCCCAATGACTTCAGGGATTGCCGACACGTTGGAAGTCAGCACCGGCACCCTGGCCGCCATCGCCTCGAGGACAGGGATCCCAAATCCTTCATAAAGTGAAGGATATAGGCACGCTGTTGCACCACGCAGCAGCAGTATAACATCCGGCCGCGCCAAATAGCCGGCATGTTTGACTCTTTGTTCGAGCCCCAGGCTGCGGAGCGTTTCGAAGACCGGTTCGGCGTGCCAACCCCGGCGGCCCACGAGAAGCAGATCAGGACACTCGGAAAACCGGTTTGCGACACGCCGGTAAGCAGCCAGCAAGAGGCAAAGGTTCTTGCGGGGCTCGATGGTACCGATGCAAATCCAATAGTTGCCCGAAAGGCCGAGCCGCGCCTTACAACGAGTCAGAGCGTCTCTATCGAGTTTCCCGGCAAACTCCTCGGTGCGCACGCCATTGGGAACCACAAAAACCTTCTCGGGCGGGGCATGCAACAGCTCGAGGACATCTTGACGACAGCTTTCCGAGACGGCAATCAATGCGTCCGCATTTCGGGCGGCATTTATCAGAAGCCTTCGGTGGGTGCGCACCGTGGATGCCGTGTGCGTTTCGGGATGGCGGAACACAACCAAGTCGTGAACCGTGACAATGCGCTTTGCGCTCTTGGCTGCCGGAAGGAGATGAAATAAGCCGTGAGCAACATCGGCATCGCCGCAAAACCACTCGATGGGCGGCCAGTTGTACTGGCGCCATAGGGCAAGCTTGAGACGGCGCACATTAGGAATCGCAAAGCACCGGGTGAAACCGCGCCGCAATTCATCGGGGATTGTGACGCCCCGCGCCCGCGTGGCGAAAAGGCGAAGGTCCAAAGGGGGGTCGAGGTTCTTGAGAGCATTTGCCTGGTGCAGGGCCGTGTAGCCAACGCCCGTAAGGGGGTGTTCAAGAGCACAACTCACCTCGAGGACGACACGCAGCGGTTCATCAGACACAATAGGCCCTCAAAATGTCGTGCACAGAATATGGCCTGGCTACGCACGCCGGGCATCGGAAGACGCCACATCGTCATCTTCCGCAATGTCTTCGCCGTCTTTGCGGGGCTCGTCTTTCGATGCGCTGGTTGCGTAGTCTCGAAACGTGGATATCGAGAAAGGGGCATCTTTTGCGCGTGCGGGGTCATGCATTTCGCGCGTTTTGTCCGGGCCGTTGCCCGAGTCCTCCCCGCGGGTCTTATCGTCCCCCGCGAAAACCCCTTGTACGCCGTTGTACAATCCGAGAATCTTCGCAGCGATGTCGGCCGCCTGCAGCTGGATGGCTTCGCTTTCTCCGGCCACCAGCTTCTCGAGCACGATACGTTCAACGGTTTCTCTATCCAAAGCGGCATCCTTTAGTCGTTCTGACTTGTCTTCTAAGGCGAGGCGTCTTCCCGCGCCCGGATGCCTCAGAGCTTTCTCGCACTGGATGCGTCCGTTCTGAATGTCGGTATTCTCCGGGAAATCGCGCGCCAACCCGTTAAAGATGGCCAGCGCCTCCGCGAAACGTCCAGAATAGTAAAGGTCGACGGCTTCTCCAAAACGGCGTTTCGCGTCATCATTGGCCTTGCCGCTTCCCTGCCACCAGCTTGGTCCTCCGGCAAATATGGTCTTTCGTTTGGGCGCATCCGTCGTGGTGTTGTCGCTGTTGATGCGCACCGTCGCGCCGCAGGCAGGGCAAAGCCCCGTGCGCCCGATGGCCGAACGAGGAACCTGCATGCGCTGCCCGCATGAACCGCATGTCAAAACCAGCTTACGCATTCACCAATCTTCCCCACCAACTTCCGGTACCGGAACCGGAGGTCCCCACATGCCGTTGGACGGGACACAGTATATCCAAACGCATGATAGCACACCAGAACTCCTTTTCTATTCGGGCCCCAGGAATCGCATCAAGGTGTCCAACATTTCGCCGTCGTCGAAATCATTATCAATGACTTCAGGAATCAGAGTAATCCCCTGCGCATGGTCGGTCTGCTCAGAGGGCGGAATGAACGGTCCCGGGAAAGGCCCTTGTCTTGGAGCAGCGCCGCTTCCCGCCGCCTCTTGGCCGGCGTCTGCCACGTTGTTCGCAGGTCTCCCGACGTGCCCGGTAAGGCGGGGCGCCGCCAGGAAACCAGTTGTCTTGTCTT
>Ga0209201_1002611_pt1 | contig 17287 bp, 13 predicted proteins | sample AD_UKC055_MetaG_FD_184411 | JGI IMG/M metagenome (GOLD analysis project Ga0209201, IMG submission 184411) | Active sludge microbial communities of municipal wastewater-treating anaerobic digesters from USA - AD_UKC055_MetaG (SPAdes) (version 2) | ecosystem: Engineered > Bioreactor > Anaerobic >...
CGCGGGCGGAGCTGGTCTTCGATCCCTCCACTCTTGCCCCGCAGATCCAGGAATACTACGACCTGATGCCCTACGGCGAAGTCATCGACCCGCCGACCACGCAGGAGAGCGTGCTCTTCACCGGCAAACAACGAGAAACCTCAACCGGAATAGATAATTTTGGAAGTCGTTGTTATTTGAATAGTGCGTTCCGCTGGATATCCGTGGACCGTCAAACGGTACCCGACTCCAAACAAAAACTATTCCTTTTCCTCACAGAGCCCAACCATTGGAATTTATATTCATACACATTAAATAATCCCATTACTTATGTTGATCCAGATGGATTTGCTGAGATTCGTTTTCACCTCTATGCAAACTCTGCGGCCAATTATGGTCCACAGCAGTTTCAGAGTTTCTTGACAGGAGGACCCGTTGCAAATACGCGGAGTAATCGATTTGAATTCATGGGGCATAATGCCACCTTTCATACAAATAAAAGGACCGGAATGGCTGATATAAGCAAATCGTTAAACGTGCCCAATGCTGCTGTAATTTTTTACGGTCATTCTGCATTCGAGAAGGGGACAGGTAGATTGCTTGGGCTGCTCGATACCAATACTCCAGGAAAAGTTGGGATCAGTACTGACAAACTCGGCGGCATGCTAAAAGCTTCAAAAGCAGCGGTTGTTTTTCTTGCCGCGTGCTCTTCCTCACAGTTTACCGAGGGCACTGATGGGCCATCAACGGTTGTTGGTCTAGTATCCCCAAATAAAACAACCAACGAGAATGCTGTCTCACAAGCTTTAAGTGCTTTTGTGGACACTTTAGTAGGGGTTGATTCGAAGGGGAACCTTGTAGGGTCAGGTCCCGGAACCATACAAGATGCGGTCAATGCCGCAAATAAAGTACTCGAACAATATAAGATGGAGGACAGATTCAAAGTAATTCAGGGAGATCCAAACAGGAGATTAGAATGAAATTTGAGAAAATATTCACTGATAAGTTGTACACGAGATCGTTTCTACTACTCATTGCGAGTATTCTATTATTGAATATTCAAGAAAAAAGTACATTTGGACACCCCTCACCCCCAGACAAGATTGCGCAGTTCGTCAATTTTGTTTCAAAAATCTACCTTTCAAATTCAAAAGGTAACACACACCTTCAATTAAGCACAAAAATATACGGTGCCACTAACATTGTTGGTTATTATGATTGGTCTATAACAGAATCAGTAAATAATGATAAGAAAAAGAAGGAGATTCTACGAGGATATTTAGGTTTTGGGATGGATGGGCATCCTGAGCAAATCATATTTAAAGGAAATATAACAAACGAAATAGAACTTGAAATTCTCAGGAAATTGAGGAAAAAATTTGGGAGTGATTGGGAAAGTAAACTCCCCCATTCGGTTAAAGGCAAAACAATTAATTTTGGACCCAAAAGTGAAGTCACCGTGCGAGAGTCGTTAATCCCGATTCGTGATTCACTTGAAGAATATTTTAAGGTGCAATTGAATGAGCCTGAGCTGATTTTTGATTACACGGATCCAAAAATATTGGTCAATGGTGAACCATCCACCGATGATTTAACATGGCGAGTGACTTATCATGTTAAAAATGCAACTGCGCCTCAAGACAGTTTAGCAATCACTCATCAAGCATTGAAATTACATCAAGTTCTTCAAATATGGTTAGAACCATTCGATGGTCGAATAATTTGTGTTTTCTATCGATAATTATAACAATACCGACGGCAAGCGGCGGATCAAGGCCAAGACCGCCGGCGGCGCGGCCACCGAGCCCGACGGCCAGGGCGGCGTCCGGCTGGTCGCCGACCGCAGCTACTACTTCTACGAAGGAGAGGACCTCATCTGCCAGCAGGACGTGGGCGCGCTGGTCCAAGACGAGTCGCAGTACGAGCCAAAATTCCTCCTGCTGGATCACCTGGGCTCGACCCGCGCGGAGCTGGTGTTCACCGAATCGGGCGGCGTGTTCTCCCCGGTCATCCAGGAGTACTACGACCTGATGCCGTACGGCGAAGTCATCGATCCCCCGACCACACAGGAGAGCGTGCTGTTCACCGGCAAATCCAGAGACAATGAAAGTGGCATTGACTATTTTGGTTTTCGCTTTTTGAATAATTTGCGTTGGACCAGCCCAGATCCACTCGAATCGAGTTCCAACCTTGGTGATCCCCAGAGTTGGAATAAGTATAGCTATGTCGGGAATAACCCACTGGTGCTGGTTGATCGCACGGGATTGATGGGGAGTGGATTCGGTACTCTTTATGTCGATGAGTTCGGAAGAGAATCTTGGAACGGCGGATCTGCCCCTCTTGTCTCAAAGAACTCGAACGAGACTAAATTGAGTGGTTTTAAGATTACCTTGTCTCAAGAGAATCTAATAGTAAGAAATTATGGTGTTATGGGGGCAGGCAGTTCAGCTTCTCCTTTCTTGTCAGTACAATCGACGGTGTATGAAAATTTTCAAGAAATGTGGGGATTGAGTTTTGAGATCACATTTACTGCAAGAATTGTTCTTGGTGATCCGGATCATCTGGGGCATGAGAAAGGGCATGCGGACATAATCCGCAAGCACTGGTTAACTCTCTTCAAACCAGCGATTCAAAACGATAAAACCCTGAATTCATTTGCAATGACGTTATGGTCAAATCAGATAGGTGCTTTAGAGGCTCAGACAAAATTACATAAATATGTGCGGAATTTGAACAGGGAATGGATTGGGTCAAAGTCCAAAGCTGCAAAGGATTATTTTTGGGATCAATATCATTATGAAAGCCTTCCAGATAAATTATTTAACCCAGGGAATTGGTATAAACTGTTTCAATTGTTGTTCTAGGTCAGGTTTAATAGCAGAGGTACTCATGATAAAAATCAGTCAGGTTTTCTTGCAGTTTCTTTTGTTCGTTGTTTTTTATACTGTTGCTTTTTTTGTATCAGCTGAACGTCCATTCGCACCACTTTCTGATATCTCACAGCCAATTGATGACGGTGCACCATTTTTTCTACGAAGAACTTGGTTTGTCTGGTTAATCTATATTGGGTTGGCGGTTTTCATCCAAATAAGGATGATGAAATCATCGAAAAAGCATGATTAACTTTGAAAATCTTCCTACGACGCGGACGGCAAGCGGCGGATCAAGGTGAAGACCGCCGGCGGCGCGACCACCGAGCCCGACGGCCAGGGCGGCGTCCGGTGTTGGAATCGCCACCTCCGGGGCGCGCCGAAGGGCGCGCCTGGATATTAGCCGGTGGCAAGGCCGGGCCTGAAAGGCCGGCCGCGGCCACCGGAAAGCTGGCCCCCAAACCGGCTGCCGCGCCCCGGAGCGGGCGCGGGGAGCCGTCACCACAGATAGCGTTCATCATACGGCGTGCCGGCAGCGTCCAGGAAGCGGCGATATTCTTCCTGAAAGGTCTCCTTCCGATGGTGTTCTTCCTGATGGCTCTTCGCTTTTTAGTGTGGGTAACGCTATACAAGTCCTGCACTCCTGGTTACGATAGAGCGGCAAGATGGGCTGTGGAAATATGGAAATCCCTGCGCGGACTCCGGGATTCCCACAATTCCACAGCCCCGGCTACGATTACCCCGCTAACCCAGAAACCACGTAGGGAACCATCATGCGAGACACGGATTTGTTTCAACTGGCGCTCGGGCTGCTGCCGCCCTGGCTGGTGAAGGACTGCCAGTTCAGCGTGAGCGAGCAGCGGCTGGACCTGTATATCGACTTCGCCAAGGGCGGGAGCTTCACCTGTGCGGACTGCGGGCAGGCAGGCTGCCCGGCGTACGACACCGAGGAGCGGACCTGGCGGCATCTGAACTTCTTCCAGCATGAGACGTACCTGCATGCCCGGGTGCCGCGGGCGGAGTGCCCCCAGTGCGGGGTGAAGACGGTGGCGGTGCCGTGGGCGCGGCCGGGCAGCGGCTTCACGCTGTTGTTCGAAGCGCTGGTGATGACGCTGGTGCGGCAGATGCCGGTGCGGGCGGCCAGCCGGATCGTGGGCGAGCACGACACGCGGCTGTGGCGGATCGTCCACCACTACGTGGGCGCGGCGCGGGCGCAAGCCGACCTGTCCGGAGTGCGCCGGGTGGGCATCGACGAGACGGCCAGCCGGCGGGGTCACCACTACATCAGCGTGTTCGTGGATCTGGACCGGGCGAAAGTGGTGCATGTGGCGCCCGGCAAAGATGGCGACACGGTGGCGAGCTTCGCCGAGGATCTGACCGCCCATGGCGGAGCGGCGTCCCAAGTGGCGGAAGTCTGCATCGACATGTCGCCGGCCTTTCAGGCGGGGGTGCGGGAGCATCTGCCCGCGGCCCGGATCACCTTCGACAAATTTCACGTGACCCGGCTGCTCAACCAGGCGGTGGACCAGGTCCGGCGGGCGGAGCAGGGCCAGCGGGCGGAACTGAAGCGGACGCGCTACCTGTGGTTGAAAAACCGGCGGCACCTGACCGTTGGGCAACGGGCCCGGCTGGCCGACCTGGAGGACCGACGGTTGAACCTGAAAACGGCGCGGGCGTTGCGGCTCCGGGAAAGTTTCCAGGACTTCTACGACCAGCCGCCCGAATGGGCCGGCGCGTACCTGAAGCGGTGGTATTTCTGGGCCACCCACAGCCGGCTGGCGCCGCTCATTGACGTGGCGCGGACGATTCGGGAGCACCAGGACGGCATCCTGCGCTGGTTTCAAACGCGGGTGACGAACGGCTTGCTGGAAGGTATCAACAGCCTGATCCAGGCGGCCAAGGCCAAGGCGCGAGGCTATCGCACCCTGAACAATCTCATGGTCATGGTCTATCTGGTGGCGGGTAAACTGGACTTTGAAACCTGAGTTAGCCATAGTAATCAGCGAGGAGGCAAAAGTAAGAATGACCACAGTTAGTAAGTTTTGTCAAGAGATGAATATAAATAAAATTGAGATCTTGAAGATCGACACAGAAGGGTACGATCTTGAAGTTCTCAAAGGAGCAGACGATTTACTTCAATCACAATCGATCGATCTGGTGCAAACAGAGGTAGGAATCAGCTCAACAAATAACTATCATGTTCCATTCCAAATTATTAATCAATTTTTAATTGAGAGAAACTATTATGTTTTTGGTATATACAATCAAGAACTCGAATGGCCAACATCAGAACCTCGTCTAAGAAGAGTAGATGTCGTATATATATCTGAGAATGCTTTAAGAAGTAATATGAGTCTTGATAATTAGAAATAATTGTTTGTAAAGAGAAAATATATAGTGTGAAATAAACTATTGGACATAAATTTTTGTAATATATTATGAAAGGCAACAAACTGGAAGAGTGTCTGGGCTATGATCTGACGGTCCTGAATCTAACGGAATGCGTCGATCAGATAAAAAGATCTATTATTTTTTTTGAGAGAGATATCGGAATCATGACTACGGTCAACCGTTTGCAGTGGCTGGCGTGCGCCAATCCGCACTCGCTGGAGGTGGCGCGGGACGACACGGCGTTCGCCGTCGCGCTCCACTCCGCGGACCTGCTGGTGCCCGACGGGGTGGGGATGGTGCTGGCGTCGCGGATCATGGGGGGGCGCATCCGCGCCCGCGTCACCGGCAGCGACATCTTTCTGGCCTTGAACGCGGCCCTGAGCGCCCGGGGCGGGACGTCGTGCTTCTTCCTGGGGTCCACCGATGAGAACCTGGCGGCGATCCGGGAGAAGATGGCCGCCGACTTCCCCGGCGTCCGCGTGGCCGGAATCTACTCGCCCCCCTTTCGCGATGAGTTCACGGCCGCAGACGACGCCGCCATGGTGGCGGCGGTGAACGCGGCGGCGCCGGACGTCCTCTGGGTGGGGATGACGGCGCCGAAGCAGGAGAAGTGGATCCACCGCAACCTGACGCGGCTCGAGACGGTGCGCTTCGCCGCCGCCGTGGGCGCGGTGTTCGACTTCTACACCGGTCGGGTGAAACGCTCCCACCCGGCGTTCCGGCGCCTGGGGCTGGAGTGGCTGCCGCGCCTGCTGCGCCAGCCGCGGCGGCTGTGGCGGCGGAACTTCGTGTCGAACCCGAGATTCCTGATGCGGGTCGTGCGGGAGAGAATGCGTCGGGATTCACCGCCGAGGCGGTGGGATAGTGAACAGTAAATAGTAAACAGTAAACAGCAAGAAGAAGATGAAAGAAGCGGTCGGCGGGTGCCGGCCGATTTCATTTTATAGGTTCGAAGGTTCCCAGGTTTGAAGGTTCGCAAGTTCAGGGAATGTTGAGGATTGAGGATTGAGCTGCGATACCGATTCCGATCCCGACACCGATCCCGACACCGACACCGATACCGATGAACTCTGCTCACCCCTCACTCCTTACTCCTCACTCTTCACTCCTGACTCTTCACTGGATCGGCCCCCAAAAACTGGACAGTGTAGAATGTTAGGGTGGTGCGGCAGGAGCATCATCATGAAGAGTAGCGTCAAGAATCTTTCGCACATTTCTTCAAGTATCCTCCAACCCGCTGCCCAGGGCGATGAGCGTAGCGAATCGCCCTGGGCAGCCCGTCACGCCTCCTGCGCTCCTTCTGCCGCCACACCGGACGGCTCCTCCAACCGCTCTACCTTCAGGTACCGCCGCTCGCCCCACCGGCTCCCGGCGATATGCCGCAACCGGGCCGCCACCAGCATCAGCGCCGAGCGCCCGTCCGGGAAACACCCCACCACCCGCGTCCGGCGCCGGATTTCCCGCATGATCCGCTCCAGCGGATTGTTCGTCCGCAGCGACCGCCAGTGCTCCCGCGGGAAGGCATAGAAGCGCAACGTCTCCTCCGCTCCGTCGGCCACGATCTGGGCGGCCTGGCTCAGCTTCAGCTCCTTCAACTTGGCCACCACCGCCTGACTCTTCTCCGCCGCCGCCACCCGGTCCTCCTGGGCATGGATGGCCCGCAGCATCGCCGTCACCGTCCCCAGCTTCCCCCGCGGCACCACCGCCATGACGTTGCGGTAGAAGTGCACCACGCACCGCTGCCACAACGCCGCCGGATAGCACTCGCCCAGCGCCTCCAGCAGCCCCACGCACTTGTCCGACACCACCAGCCGCACCCCAGCCAGGCCCCGCGCCTTCAGGTGCCGCAGGAAGCCCAGCCAGCTCGCGTGATCCTCCTTCAGCCCCTCGGCCACCCCCAGCACCTCCCGGTAGCCCGCTTCGTTGACCCCGATCGCCACCAGCACCGCCACGTTCTGGTACTCCCCGCCCCAGCTCCGCTTCAGCCAGATCCCGTCCAGGTACACGTACGGATAGGCGCCCGCGATCGGCCGGTTCCGCCAGGCCTCGATCCGCTCGTACATCTGCTGGTTCAGGTTGCTCACCGTCCCGGTGCTCACCCGCGTCCCCCACAACGCCTCGCTGATGTCCTCCACCCGCCGCACGCTCACCCCCGCCAGGTACATCTCCATCAGCGCCTCTTCCACCGACGTCTCCCGCCGCCGGTACCGCTCGATGATCGCCGTCTCGAACGGCAGCCGCCGCAGTTTCGGCATCTTCAGCTCCACCGCCCCCACCCGCGTCTGCAGCGTCCGCGGGTAATGGCCGGCCCGGGTGTCGGCCCGTTCCGCCGTCCGCTCGTACCGCTCCGCCCGGCACAGCCGGTCCGCCTCCGCCTCCAGCAGCCCGTTCAGCGTCTCTTCCACCGTGTCCCGCACCACCTGGTCCACATGCTGCTGGATCTCCGCCGTGTCGATTCGCACCACCTCACCCATCCGCAGTGCTTTCTTCGCTGCCCGTTCTTTGTTAGACTTCATCCGTAGTCCTCCTTTCTGGTTGTGTTAGTCGCACCGGAAGTTTACCTTCCGTTCAGATTGGAGGACTACTCCTTCTCGAAAATGTGCGAAAGAATATTTACCTTATCGTTGGAGTTGCACGCGTTGACGGAGATCGTTAAAAAAAACTACTGACGCGGCGGGAGCAGCGGATGATGGCGCGGGAGCTGCAGCAGTATGGGGTGCCCGTGGTGACGGCTTGCCGGCGTCTGGCGGTGGCGCGCTCGAGCGTGTACTACCGGCCGCGGCCGGTGGCGGTGCCGGTCTGGTTGGCGCCGATGCAGGCGTTGGCGCAGCAGCATCCGGCGTGGGGCTACCGGAAGGTGCTGCACGAGCTGCGGCAGGCCGGGCATGTGATCAATGCCAAGCGGTTCCACCGGTACTGGCGCGCGCACGACCTGGGGCAGCCGCCGCTCCGGAGCCGCCAGCGCTTCCGGCGCCCCCGCCAGCCGTTCGAGGCGGTGGTGCCGCAACGGGCGGGCGAAGTGTGGACGATGGACTTCATCCAGGACCGGCTGACGACGGGCCGGGCGTTCCGGATCCTGAACGTGCTGGACGTGTACTCGCGGCGGGCGCTGGAGCCGCTGGTGGATACGAGCGTACCGGGCGCGGCGGTGGCGGCGCACCTGGCGGCGCTGTTCCGGCGCGAGGGCGTGCCGGCGGTGATCCGCCGCGACGGCGGCCCCGAGTTCCGCTCCCGGGTGGTGCAGCGGGTGCTGGCCCAGTGGCGGGTGAAGCAGGAAGAGATCCCGCCGGGGCAGCCGTTCGACAACGGGCACGTGGAGAGCTTTCATCGCACGCTGCGGCGGGAGTGTCTGAGCCGGGAGTTGTTCGAGGACATCGTTGAAGCGCGAATGGCCGTCAGTCTATGGACATTGGTTTATAATGAACAGCGGCCCCACATGGCGTTGGATTACCGAACGCCGGAGGCCGTCTGGCAGGAGTCGATCTTTCAAACGCAGGACCCTAACATGCCGCGTGTCCAAATCGCGGGGGCCGACCTAGGTCGGCCTAACATTTAGACTGTCCAGAAAATGGGGGCATCCCATCACTCCTCACTCCTCACTCCTTACTCCTTACTCCTCACTCCTCACTCCTCACACCCCTCACTTTTCCCTTCCCTTCTCCCTCCCCCCTCGGTAAGCTGTGCGTATCTTCGCAAGAGGTGTCCCCATGAAACGGGCGATGATCACGGGCGTGACGGGGCAGGACGGGTCGTACCTGGCGGAGCTGCTGCTCGAGGAAGGCTACGAGGTGCACGGGGTCAAGCGGCGGGCGTCGTCGCTGAACACCGACCGGGTGGATCACCTGTACCACGACCCGCGCCTGGAGGCCACCCGCTTCTACCTGCACTACGGCGACATGACCGACACGGCCAACCTGGCGCGGCTGGTTCAGGAGGTGCAACCCGACGAGATCTACAACCTGGCGGCGCAGAGCCACGTCAAGGTCTCGTTCGAGACCGCCGAGTACACGGGCAACGCCGACGGGCTGGGGACGCTCCGGCTCCTGGAGGCGGTGCGGCTGCTGGGGCTGGCCGGGCAGGTGCGGTTCTACCAGGCGTCCACGAGCGAGATGTTCGGCGGGATCGGGGAGGTGCCCCAGCGCGAGACCACACCGTTCTACCCGCGCTCGCCGTACGGCGCGGCCAAGCTCTACGCCCACTGGGTCACGGTGAACTACCGCGAGGCGTACGGGATCTTCGCCTGCTCGGGGATCCTCTTCAACCACGAGAGCCCGCGGCGTGGCGAGACGTTCGTGTCGCGCAAGATCACCCGCGCCGCCGGCCGCATCGCCCTGGGGCTGCAGCGCCGGTTGCTGCTGGGGAACCTCGACGCCCGGCGCGACTGGGGCCACGCCCGCGACTACGTCGACGCCATGTGGCGCATGCTCCAGGCGCCGGCGCCCGCCGACTACGTCATCGCCACCGGGGTTAGCCGGAGCGTGCGGGAGTTCGCCGCGGCGGCGTTCGCCGAGCTGGGCGTCGATCTCGAGTGGCGCAGGGGCGGGCGCGACGAGCAGGGAGTCGTTGCCGCGGTGGACAGTTCTCGTTTCCAGGAGGCCTTGCCGTGGAATGAGGGAACCGATGAAACGGCGAGCCGGCGAAACGGCGAACTGGAATTGGCGGTGCAGCCGGGGGACGTCGTGGTGGCGGTGGACCCAGCCTACTACCGTCCCACCGAGGTGGAGCACCTGTGCGGCGACGCCGCGCGCGCCCGGGCCGAGCTCGGCTGGACCCCCACCGTGACTTTCTCCGAGCTGGTCCAAGAGATGGCCCGGGCGGACTTGGCCGAGGCGCTGCGGGAGCGGCATCTGCTGGCCGGCGGGTATTCCGTGAAAGTCGGGAGCGAGTAGGGAATAGTGAGGAGTGAGTGGTGAGGAGTGAGGAGTTAGGAGTTGGGGGAGGGAAGCTGGCGGCGGAGGTGGCGCCGGAGGCCGAAGAGCAGGCGGTCCACCTCGGCCAGGCGGGTGTCCAGCGTCGCCCAGAGTGCGTGATCCAGGAACCCTGCCTGCCGGCTGATCTCCAGGAGCGTGTCCAATTCGCTGGCGGAACCGGCGGACACTTTCAGAAATCGAAGGTAGTCCCGCGGGCTTTGCCGCGCCGCCCCTTCGGCCAGGTTGGCCACGACGGAGACCGCCGCGCGGCGGGCCTGGCTCGTGAGGCCGAAGCGCTCCGCGGCGGGAAATCCGGCCGTGGCCGCGTAGACTTCCCGGACCAGGGTCATGCCTTGTCGCCACGCCGCCAGCCGTCGGTGCGGTTTGTCCACGTTCCATCCTCCCTGTCAGTGACTTCTACCCATACAAACGATCATCCCTCCCCGCTGTTCGGCTTTTTTTGTATTTTTCTGCCATCTTTTTCTCCTCACCCCTCCCCCCTCACTCTTCACTCCTCACTCCTCACTCCTAACTCCTCACTCTGCCAGGAGCTGCCATGAATCCCGAAACCAAGATCTACGTCGCCGGGCACACGGGAATGGTGGGTTCGGCGCTGGTCCGGCGCCTCGAGGCGCGCGGCTACCGCCGGATCGTGGGGCGGACGCTGGCCGAGCTGGACCTGCGCCGCCAGGCGGACGTGGAGGCGCTGTTCGCCGCCGAGCGGCCCGCCGTTGTGTTCCTCGCCGCGGCCACCGTGGGCGGCATCGTGGCCAACTCCACCCGCCCGGCCGAGTTCCTGTACGATAACCTGCTCATCGCCGCCCACGTGATCGAGGCCGCCCGCCGGAGCGGCGTGAAGCGGCTGGTGAACTTCGGCTCGTCGTGCATCTACCCGAAGCACGCGCCCCAGCCCCTGCGCGAGGAGCACCTGCTCACCGGGCCGCTGGAGCCCACCAACGAGGCGTACGCGGTGGCCAAGATCGCGGCGCTCAAGCTCTGCGCCCATTACCGCGCCCAGTACGGCTGCGACTTCTACTCGCTCATGCCCACCAACCTGTACGGGCCGAACGACACGTACGACCTGGTGCAGTCCCACGTCCTGCCGGCGCTGGTGCGCAAGTTCCACCTGGCCAAGCTGCTGGCCGCCGGGGACCTGGACGGGCTGCGGCGGGATCTGGCGCGGCGGCCCCTGGCGGCGGGCTGCCGCCTGCCGGCGGCGCCGGCGGAGCTGCCTCTGGCGGCGATCGCCGCGGCCTGCGCCGGGCACGGCGTCGCGGCGGAGGCGGTGACGCTGTGGGGCACGGGGACGCCGCGGCGGGAGTTCCTCCACGTGAACGACCTGGCCGCGGCGGCGGTGCACCTGGCGGAGACCGCGTCGGCGGAGGCAGTGGGGGACTTCATCAACGTCGGCAGCGGCGAGGACGGCACCATCGCCGAGCTGGCGGAGACAGTGCGGGGGATCGTGGGCTTCGCCGGGGCGATCCGGTACGACGCGTCCAAGCCCGACGGCACGCCGCGCAAACTGCTGGATGTGTCGCGGCTCCGGGCGCTGGGCTGGGCGCCGGCGATCCCGCTGGCGGAGGGGATCCGCACGGTGTACCGGGCGTACCAGGGTGAGGAGTGAGGGGTGAGGAGTGAGGAGTGAGCGCGCGGAGGGGAAAGACAGGCGCGCCAGGACGCTGGGATAGTGAACAGTAAAAAGTAAACGGTAAACAGAAAGAAGAAGATGAAAGAAGCGGTCGGCGCGGAGCCGGCCGTTTCCGTTTCAGGGGTTCCAGGTTCGCAGGTTCGGGGACGGTTGATGGTTGATAGTTGATGGTTGATCGTTGGGAACGAGTCTCGGGAGCCTCGATGACGATTACGATGACGATTACGAATTACGAGCACGAACCCTCAACCATCAACTATCAACTCTTGATAAAGAACCTTCAAACCTTTAAACCTTGAAACATTCAAACAGCCCGATTACGATTACGAGCACAAGCACGAAATCCGATATCCGATGTCCGATGTCCGATGTCCGAATCCCATGGGGAGGGAACAGACAATGACCCAATCGAAGCGGGCGGGTGGATCGGTGAAGGCCAAAGCGGTGGACTGGGCGGCGGTGCTGGCGGGGATACCGGACCTGCCGCTGGGCGACGCGGCGCTGCCGCTGGAGCTGGCGGCGGCCCGTCCGTCGGGCGCCTGGTCCGTGGACGCCGGCGACGCATCGGCCACGTTCGGGGCCGCCGGCGAGGTGCGGATCGAGGCGTTCAACGCCCTCGACGACGTGGATGAGGACGGCGTGCTGGGCGTCCCCGCCGCCGAGCCGGCTGCGCCCGGGGAGGCGGCGACGGCCCCGCAGCTGACCCTCGCCGCCGACGCGGCCTGGCTCAAGTACCGCATCGCCGCGCGGCCGAAGGCACAGGGCGCGGCCAGGGGGCTGGCGTTTGAGGCCGGGCCCGAGACGGTGCTCGCCGATTACCGCGGCCACGGCCGGGCGGAGAACGCCCGGGCGGCGGTGCGGGCGGACCTGGCGGCGCCGCGCCTGGCCCTGCGCGCCGGCGACGTGCTGGCCCTCGGGCCCCGCGACGCGCTTGCGTGGCGGGTGCGGGGGGAGCTGACGGTGCGCCTCACCGTGGGGTGGACGGCACTCTGGGAGGCGGCTTTGGGGGCCGTGGCCCGGCTCCTGCCGCCGGAGCGGCTGCTGGCGGCGCACGCCTCGACCGGAGCCGCGGCGGATTTCGCCGTGACGCTGGGCGACGACTTCGGGGTGGTCTTCACCCGGCCGGAGCCGGGGCGGGTGCGCGTGGCGGTGCAGAAGGTCGAGGCCCGGGGGACGGCGGCGGGGGCGCCGCTGGCGCTCCGGGTGACCCTCGACGGCGGGGCGGACCTGGCTGCCGCGGCCGCGAGCGCCTGGGCGGCGGTGTGCGGCGGGCCGGTGGGGCGCATCGAGCGGGTGCTGCGGCGGGCGTCGCTCGAGGAGCTGGGCGAGGCGGAGCGGGCGCTCCTGGAACAGGTGCTGGAGCGGGTGCGCCTCGGCCGGACGTTCCGGACGCTGGGCGGCGTGGCCCGGCGCTGGACGGCGCTCCGCGGCCGGGTGGAGGCGGCGGTGGCGGCGGCGGCCGAGACGCAGGCGGCCGCCGGCTTCCGCTACGAGTACCTGCGCCTTGGAGCCGGGACGGTGCTCGTCCAGGCGGTGCTGGACGATGCGGACTTCCTCGCCTGCCATCCGGCGCTGGTGCGGCTGGACCTGGCGCCGATGCTGGAAACGGCGCGCGCGCACCCGGATCGGGCCGCGCTGGAGCGGTTTCTGCGCGAGGACGTCCGGCTCAGGCGGCGCGCCTGGGGGCTCGCGGTGGCGCTGGGTCCGTGGGCGGCGGCCGGGCGCGACGTGGCGGAGCGCCGCCACGTGGTCCAGCGCGACGGGGCGGGGCGGGAGCGGGTGGCGCTGTCGTCCCGGCGGCGCTACGAGGCGCAGTGGGGACGGCGGACGGCGGCGTGGACGGCGGACCTGTGGGCCGAGATGCCGGAGTTCGCCGCGGCGGACCGGCCGGCGGCGGACGAGTTCCGCCTCGGCCTGCGCCTGCAATGGGAGTGGGGGGAGCGCAAGCTCGCGCGCGCGGAGCTGGCCGAGGCGCTGGACCTGGCCATGGTCTGGGGGGCCGTCACCCCGGCGGGCGCGGCGGAGGTGGCCGCGTCGCTCGCGCCGGAGCTGGCTGCGCGGGAGCCGGCGACGCTGGGCGTGGCGCTGGAGCTGGACGACGCGGCGCTCCGGGCGCTGCTGCCGCAATTGGCCGACGGCGGGGACGCGGCGGCGGCGCGGGCGCTGGCCCGGGCCATGCCGCGCCTGGAGCGGTACGCGGCGCGCCGCGAGCCGGACCGACGCGAGGCGCTCTACGCGCCCCTCTGGCGCGAGTACCTGCGCCGGAGCCGGGAGCCGCTCCGGGCATACGCCGCGGCGGCCCGCCGCCACGTGGCGGCGGCGCCGGGGGGGAAGCACCTGGCTCTCCGCGAGGGGGGCGGCGGGGGGCGGGACCCGCTCTTCGGCGAGTTTCACACCTTCGCCGGGCAGATCCGCTACCACGGCGCCACGGCCGCGGCTGGCGACTATTCAGGGATCGCCCAGGCGTGGCGGCGCCTGCGCCGGGGCTTCGCGCGGCTGGAGGCGGCGCTGGCCGCCCCCGACGGCGACGGCGTGAAGGCGGTCGAGGCGGCGCTGGCCGACGCGACGCCGTTCTGGGGGCAGTCGCTGCTGGCGCGCGCCGGCGGCGCGTACCTCGTCGCGCTGGCGGCGGCGGAAGGGCGGCTCGGGCAGGTGGCGCGGACGCTCACCATCGAATTGCCGCTGCAGGAGAGGGTGGTGGTGGTGACGACGTCGGCGGACGGGGAGTGAAAGGCACGCAGAGGCGCGAAGACGCAAAGAAGATCATTTTTTTGTCAATGGAAAGGCGAGGGGGATAAGGGCACGCGAAGGCGCGAAGGCGCAAAGAAGACTTTTTTTGGTCAATGGAAAGAGAACGGTCGGCGGGTGCCGGCCGTTTTCGGTTTTAAGAGTTTGAAAGTTTTAAGGATAGAAGGTTTGAAGGTTCGGAATTGGTTAAAGATTGAGGCTTGTAACCTGTGAACCTGGAACTTGTGAACCTGCGAACGTTCTAACCTTCAAACCTTTAAATCTTCAAACAGCTCGATGACGATTACGATCACGATTACGAGCACGAACGATCGGGACGGGAACGAGCCTCTAGCCTCGAGCCTCTAGCCTCGATTACGAATTACGATCACGATTACGAGCACGAACGATCGGGACGGGAGCGAGCCTCTAGCCTCGAGTCTCTAGCCTCGATTACGAATTACGATCACGATTACGAGCACGAACGATCGGGACAGGAACGAGCCTCTAGCCTCGAGTCTCTAGCCTCGAGCCTCGAGTCTCTAGCCTCGAGCTTCGAGTCTCTAGCCTCGAGCCTCGAGTCTCTAGCCTCGAGCCTCGAATCTCTAGCCTCTAGCCTCGATTACGATTACGATTACGATGACGATTACGATGACGATTACGATGACGATTATGAAGGCGATGAGCGGCGCGGACGGATCGCCGCGGCCGTGAAGTCGTAGCCCACGTACTGCTTCAACCTCGCGGTCACGAAGTCGCCCGGTCGGAGCTTGCCCAGGGAGCCGTCGGTCAGGTACACGACGCCGTCGATTTCCGGCGCCTGCTGCGGCATGCGGGCTTGCAGCAGGTAGTCGGCCTCGGCGGTGTAGCCGTCCACGATGACGGGGACGGCGCGGCCCAGCCACGCGGACGCCTTGTCCGCCAGCACCTCCTGCTGCGCCGCCATGAGCCGGTCGCGCCGCCGGGCGGCGGTGCGCGCCGTGACCTTGCCGTCCAGCCGGAAGGCCGAGGTCCCCTCTTCGTCGGAGTAGGCGAACACGCCCAACTGGTCGAAGCGGGCGTCGCGGACGAACGCCAGCAGATAGTCGAAGTGCGCCGGCCGCTCGCCGGGGAAGCCGGTGATGAGCGCGGTGCGCACCGCGAGCTCCGGCACCGCGCGGCGCGCCCGCTCCAGGAGCCGCAGGTAGGCGCCGCCGTCGCCCGGCCGGCCCATGCGCCGGAGGACGTCGCGGTGGGCGTGCTGGAACGGAATGTCCAGGTACGGGCAGATTTTCGAATGGCGGGCCATGACCTCGAGGAGCCGGTCGTCCACCTCGGTCGGATAGGTGTACATGAGGCGGATCCAAAAGTCGCCGGGGACGGCCGCGGCCGCTTCGAGCAGGCCGGCGATCGAGACGCCGCCGCCGAGATCGCGGCCGTAGGCGGTGGTGTCCTGCCCGATCAGGATGATCTCGCGGACACCCTCGGCGGCCAGCGCGGCGATCTCGGCCAGCACGTCGACGGGGAGCCGGCTCCGGAACGGGCCGCGGATGCCGGGGATGGCGCAGAAGGCGCACCGGTGGGAACACCCCTCGGACACCTTCACGTAGGCGATGTGGGCGGGGGTGATGCGGCGGCGGGGCGTCCGCCAGTCGTGCAGGTACAGGGGGGCGCGCGCCGGCGGCGGGGCGCCGGCGACGATCTCCGCCACGCGGGCGATGTCGTTCACGCCCATGAGCGCGTCGAGCTCGGGGATCTCGCGCTCGAGTTCCGCGCGATAGCGCTGGGGCAGACAGCCGGCGGCGATGACGCGCAGGGCCGGCCGCCGTCGCTTGAGCTGGAGCACCTCCATGATGGCGCCGAGCGACTCCTCCTTGGCCGGGTCGATGAAGCCGCAGGTGTTCACGATGACCACGTCGGCCGCCTCCGGCTCCGGGACGATCCGGTGGCCGGCTTCCAGCAGGCGGCCGAGCATGAGCTCGCTGTCGACGGTGTTCTTCGGGCAGCCGAGGCTGATGAGGCAGATGTCCATGGACGCTCCGGGCGCATTATAGCAGGATCAACCGCGGACCGGGCGCTGTTCGTTCATGCGGACATCGGATATCGGACAGCGGATATCGTGCTCGAAATTGGTAATCGTAATTTGAAATTGTGATCGTAATCGTGATCGTAATCGGGGCTCGGGGCTCGGGGTTCGCAATTCGAGGATCGGGGCTAGCTCAGTAGTGCGAGCACGATCGCTCAGCTGGTCCCGTGTTTGTGCCAATTTTTGTCGGGCTTTTTTTTACTGACGTCATGAATATGAGCACGATCAAACAACCGGCAGGCGGGAGGTACCGCGAGCGGCAGCGAGTGGCGCGATGGGCCAATCGCCTCGATGTCCCGACGCCGTGACACCATTCCATCGCGGTGGCGTCAGTGCAGCGCATGCATTGTGGCGCGTCGTTGTCGATCGCGGGCCATGGTTTGATCATTGACCGGACCCGGATCCCAGGTCCCAGGTCCCAGACCCCATGTCCCAGCACCCAGGACCCAGCTCCCAGCACCCAGGTCCCAGGACCCAGGAACCGGCAGATCCTCACTCGCCGCCAAAATGCCAATACAATTGAGCAATCAGCAATAACCAATCAATGAAAAATGACAAATGAAAAATGACCACTACTGTCCGGTTAAAAGTCGAATAGTTTCAGTTGCTTGCAATGAGGGCTCTTTTCGTCAGGCATGGTAGATTTTGTAAGTACTTCTATAAGAGGCACTTTCTCAAACAGGGTGACACTGAGAAT
>Ga0209201_1002616_pt1 | contig 17232 bp, 24 predicted proteins | sample AD_UKC055_MetaG_FD_184411 | JGI IMG/M metagenome (GOLD analysis project Ga0209201, IMG submission 184411) | Active sludge microbial communities of municipal wastewater-treating anaerobic digesters from USA - AD_UKC055_MetaG (SPAdes) (version 2) | ecosystem: Engineered > Bioreactor > Anaerobic >...
CGCCCGCATTCAGCGGAAACGGCGGGGCTCTGGTGTGCATCGACGCGGCCGAAGCGCGGCTGATGCGCCGGCACGGCCATAAGTGCATCACCTCCCCCAAGCTAAGGAATATGCTGTTCCACCTGCTGGAGACACGGGCGGAGAACGCGACACAGGAGGCGGTTAACGCCATCGGGCGATTAAAGGGCGTTTCATCCGCCGACGATCCCGCGCGGTGGTCGGTATGGGAGGACGAGGGGACGGCGAATCTCAAGGGGGTGGCAGACGTCCGCGCGGCCCTCGCCAATCTCCCCGTTTTTGAAAGCCTACTCTCCGACCCCTCCGAACCCGTAATCCTCCCCCATCCCGCCATCTGGCCATGCTCGGGAACGACGGTTCTGATCGCCCGCGACACCTTCGAGCTTGTGCGGGTGGCCGACACCTACGCCAAATTCAACTGTTACCGACCACAGGGGCGCATGGACGAGCCTTTCACCCCATCCATCGGTCGGGTTTGCCTCATCACCGAGGACGAGCTGCGCCTGCTGCGGCTGGAGGGGGTGGAGGGTGCCGCGATCGTTCTGACGTACACCGATGAACACCAAGGAATGACGGGGCGGGAGGTAACGCGCCACACTTCCCCCGGCTACTGGTCCACGGGTATCCGCGCCTTGTGCGGGGAATATCCGGGGTTGACCGTGGGGACGGCTACCTACCTCGTATGCGGGCGGCAGGGCTACCCCTTCGTTTTGGGACTCACCCGCGGGGTGGGTTTCGAATCGTCGGCGAAGGCCGATGTCAACTGCCCGGCGGGGCTGGCCTACCGAATCCAGACCAACCGCAGGCCGGAGGCGGTTTCGCTGAACGTGGTCATTTGGGCTGGCGGGGACGATGTGCGCCAGCTCGTGCGGTATGGCGGGTTAACCATCTTCACCGGGCGGGACTCGCGCCGGAAGGTTCAGCTCCGCTCCCTCGGACTCATTCGCTCGGGTACGGTGGCGGGCGTTCCGATCTACGACTTACGCAGCAATTACAACACCCTCACCCGCTGGGCGATCACCCGCACTTTCGCCAAACCCGACGCCTCCCAGCGTGACCGAGATCATCGACGTGTACGGTGTAAACGTGCGTCACCCGAATCCACCAGGGGGACGTATATAATACAAGATACATCCCCCCGGCGGATTCGAGTGACGCCATCGAAAGAACGCCAAGCCGCCCTGAGAATGCGTGAAACGCTCGTATGGGAGAGGTTAGAAGATGGGGGCGTTACTACCGTACACCTCAAAAATCTAAATGACGGCGGGGCCTACTGCCTCAACGGGCGCCCGGCGGAGACCGAGGACGGAAAAGCGGCTATCGACGGCAAGAGAAGCAAGATCCGGGCGCCGAGGTGGAAGGCCGACGACACAGAGGGCATGTTAGCATGGCTGGGGGCTGAAAAATGCGTCGTCATGGCCGGTGTCGACGCCGAGGGATGTGTTTTTGCCGTGGTGAGGGTGGCGAACGGAACCGAGGATCAGCAAGCCGAGGCGATAGGACGATGGTCGGAAGACGCCGGGCGGAGATTCCCGCGCGGGGCGGGCTGCGCCTCGCTGGTGGTCGGCTGCCTCCGGCCGACGTCGGAAATCCACATTCAGACCATCCGCCACACGAATTGGAGGGCTCTACCCCTCGAAACCGCGTGCTTTGAGCGCTACCAGACGGCGGGCGACTACTCCAAACCTGTCAAAATCGAGCGTAGGGCCACCGCCACGCTCTCGGAGAGGGCTCGGGCATATGCGGACAGGGTGCCGCTTGCGGACGAAGGCACGCGCAACCAGAACCTCCACGGCGTGTCGTGGAACGTCGGGGAATTGTTCGGGTTAAACGCACTGGTCACACTCGCCCCCCTGTTACTCTCACGGTCAACGCTTCCCGAGAAGGAGAAGCGCACAATTATCAACCGCGCGATAACGCGCACAGAAAGGAAAGAGAACCATGACAATGACACTGGCACGGTACAAAAGGTTCGTTGATGGATGCCTTCGTAAGTTGCGCAAGTTTGCGAAGCAAAACGATAGCGTTCCGGCTACTCTCACCGAAGAGGGTCTGATGAGAGATTTTGTTGATTACGTGACGACACTTGAGGGGCCTTACGCGGAACTGGCGGAGATCGCGAAGAAGGTTGTCTCGACACACAAAATTGAGTTCGTTCGCGATTATGAGATTTACGATGTGCGGTTCAACCCGAAAGCCTGTGTTGTGTTTAAAAATGAACGGAAGGCGATCCGCGCCGCCAAGAAGGAACTCAACCGAAATGAGCGGTGAAGGGATGAAGGCGACGAAGTGGCGTGACCCGTCGGGCAACGTCTACACGGTGGAGCAGTCGGCGCGGAACAAACGCTTTCTTGTGATCCGCACCAACCCCAATGGCAACCGGAAGGCGGCGAAAGTCGTTCCCTCGGTCGGGAGCGCTGCGCATGTGCAGAAGGCATTGGACGAGTACGCCAAGATGTGCGGCTGGACGGAGGTGACCTTATGACCACGAAAGAGCGCGAGTTTTGCGAGAAGGTCGTGGTTGTGATTGTCATGCTGTTGGGACTCCTCGCCATCGGCTCCGTCGTGTTCGGGACGCTGGCGCGGTAGTCTGTCGCCTCAATGACTGGTTCGGAGGAAATTGGAGGAACGCATGGCTAAACTGACGAAGAAACAGGCATGGCAAAACAGGGTTATCGACCTTGCTTTTGAAATGGGGCGCTCGCGGCATATCGAAAAGCGGCGTGCGCTCTACATGGCGGCGCATTGGCTTTATCGGGCCGGCGACCGTATGAAGGAGGGGTGTAACGTTTACACGGGCGAGTCGAACGCCGCAGGTCAGGGGCGGCGCGAAGCGACGTACCCTGAACCTGCTTGTTCGCAAGGAGGTTGCCAGTGATCGCGATTGTCAACGTGGGGCCGCACGATGATCCCGACAAGCTCGGCGTGCGGACGTATGAGGTCAGAATCAACGCAAATGTGGTATGCACGTTTAAGCACCGCCGCGCCGATGGTCTTGGAATATGCTTGCTGAAGGCAAGCAAGGCTGTCGAGCGGCAGAAGTGGGAACAGGCGTCGCGCATCTTGGACATTGCGAACGTGAGCCGTGAGGAGCGGTAGTCCGTCGCCTCAAAGGCTTGGTTATCCGGTGATTTTATGGAAGCACCCACACAAGAGATCAGCCCCGAAGAGCGGGCGAGACGCCAGAAGCGCAACCGAAAGCGCAAGCTGGATAGGCAGAAAGTGACCGAAGGACAGGCTCTACCCCCCGTGATCGGACTGGGGCGCTCGCAATACCTCGCCATGTTCGGAGCGGATGCCGACTATGACGCCTATGCCGACGCCTTCATTGCCGGGGCGAAGAAGGCCCGGCGGCGTTGGGAGTTTCCGCTTGAGCCGCTGGCTGGCGCATCCTTCCCCAGCCTGAAAAGACACAGAAAAGGGATGCCAATCGAGCGGGGCTGAGACAGAAGTGCGGTTTTTTATGGCAGTATATGGAGACATGATAGATGACCCTCGATAAATTACAGACACGATTCGTTGACGAGATACTGCACGGCACAACCCATGTAGTTCTGACAGGCCGCGCCGGAACGGGCAAGAGCACGGCGCTGGTTTCGGCGGTGAGGGCCGCGCAGGCGGCGGAGATGGACGTGATGGTGATGGCCCCGACGGCCATGGCCGCGTCCATCCACCGGGATGCCGGGCTGGAGTCGGGCACGATCCACCACGCTTTGAGATGGAACCCCACCAAGGAACCGCTTCCGCGCAAGCTGCTTTCGGTGTGCGGAACGCATACGGACTGGGCGGCGACTCCCGATCAGGACCGGTTGCTGGTGGTCGACGAGGCTTCGATGGTCGGACTCTGGCTGTTTGAGGTCCTCGCCCGCGACCTCGGCGACCCTGAGCGGCCCTTCGACGGGCGGCGGTTGGTCGTGGTCGGGGACTGGGCACAGCTTCCCCCCGTGGTCGGCTCCGACGAGCAGAACATGGCGATGCCCGATCTGAAGCGTTTCGGCCCTCCGGACGGCTGCATCTTTTTTCATCCCCTGTTTTGCCGTTGTCCACCCGTCTCGATTGTCTTGGAGGAGACCCACCGCGCCAACGGGGCGTGGTTCGAGAGCCTGAACCTGCTGCGGGAGTGCTCGCGCCCCAGCAACCTCTTGACGTTCGGCATCGCGCCCCCTCAGCACACCCAACACGACGAGGATGCGGTACACATGTGCTTCCGGCGCGTCACGGCGCATAACCGCAATGCGGAATGCCTCGCCCGGCTGCCGGGGCGCCCTCATTTCCTGCCGTTGCGCGACGGCAAGGCGGAGCTGAAAGAGGGGTGCGACGTGATTGTCACGAGCAACCGCGCAGGAGGGGACTACATCAATGGCTCACGGGCGACCTTTGCAGGGGTGAATGGGAAGGGCGAGGTGATTCTGGACGACGGCAACGCCCTGAAGATGCTCGCGGATGGAAACTGGGGGGATTCGGCAATTTCATCGAAACACGATGTCGATCCTGATGCCGCCGAATACGGGCGAAACAAAGCCATACGCCTGTTCAAACAATATGGCGATAACCTCGAACCCGAGGGAAAGAAGTGGCTTCAGGACATCATGCGGATCGATAACGCGGCGGGGGCGGCTCGGTTCGGCTCCGGGCGCATTCAGTTTATGCCCTACTGGCCGGTTCTGCCCGGCTACGCCCTCACCGTCCACAAGGCACAAGGCATGGGGTTAAGTGGGGTCATAATCGAGGAGGACGTATTTTGGTCCATCGCTCCGGCCCGTCTTCCCTATGTCGCTTTGTCGCGGGTGGCGGATGAGGCGAATGTGTCGCTGGCTGGTTTTCTGCCCAGCTCGGCGCGGGTGCGGCCCGATCCGGCCTATCCGGCAATCTACAACAGGATTCGGGCATGGAGTAAGTCATGACTATCGCTGAGGTGATGGGCACCCACTTGCAGTTCAAGCCGCGCGGCATCATGCACAACTTGTACCCCACATCGATGCCCCTGTGGAGCCTCATCAAAGGTATCCAAGAGAACAAACCGCTGGCGGAAACCACGGCGCAGGGGCGTCAAATTCTGGCGACCGAGGGAAAAGAGGCGTTCAAGGCTTGGAAGCCGAAAAATCTGATGGCGGTTTATCTGGGGTGTCGGTTCAAGGAAGCCAATGGGCGGGCCGACAAGGCGAACGTGTGCGGCTACACCGGCTTGGCCGGGTTCGACTTCGACGACGTGGACGCCGGGGCCGTGCTGGAAAAGCTGCGCGAGATCCCGCAGGTGGTGTGCGCCGGGGTGTCGGCGTCGGGCAAAGGTGTCTGGTGTGCGGCGCGGGTGGCGTGCGGCACGGCGCAGGAGTATATGGCCTGCTTCGCCGACGGCGTGGCGGCGTTCGAGGCGGCGGGGCTGCCGGGGTTGGACAAGGGGGCGCATGACCCGACAAGGGCGCGTTTTGTGGCATCCAGCCCCGAATGCTGGTGGCGGTGGGATGCTATGGGGGATATCCCCGCCTTCCAGCCTGTCGGAAATATCTCGGTGTTGAGCAACGCCAAGAAGAAAGGACGGGCGGCGGCGCCGAAGCTGCCCGCCGGCTACAAGCTCTCCCCCGAGCTGGCCTTCGATGAGGTGCGTCAGGAGCTTTCGAGGGCGGCGACCACGGCGGACGGGGACAGGAACACAGAGAAGGCCCGCCAGTGCGGTCGGCTCAAGGCCATAGCCAAGAAGGCAGGAGTTAACCCCGCTGCGTATTTTCAGGCGTTTGTGGACGAGTGGGATAAGCAGGGCAGCACCCACAAGAAGACGGTTTCGATGGCCAATCGGCTGTTGCTGGGTAAGGATTAAAACAAAAGGAGTCAAAGTATGCGTATCATCATCGACATCACAGAAAGACCGGGACGGTTCTCGATTCGTTACGAAACCGCCACGTATGGCAGAGAGGACACGCCCAGGGTGTTAAAAGCGGGAAAACTCATGCTGGCGCAAATCGTGAAGGCGGCGGAGCTTGCGCTGGAGGCGACGAAACCCCGCGCCGCAAAGAGGGCGAAACGGAAATGAGGCACCGCATGAGCAACGTGATCGCGATTGTAGTGGCCGCGCTGATTCAGATCGAGTCCGGAGGCGATGCCCGCGCCGTCGGGGATGACGAGCGCAGCATCGGCATCCTGCAGATGCGCAAGATCGCCGTGCGCGAAAGTTGCCGGATTGTCGGAGCCCGGCGCTGGACGTACTCTGACCGCTGGAGCCCGTCCAAGTCCCGTGAGATGTGCCGGGTCACGCTGGAGCGACACTATCGGCGCGGCGTCACGGACCCGGTTAAATTGGCGTGCAGGTGGCGGAACCCCGACGGGCGCGGTTGCCCCCTATGGTACGTGAACAAGTGTGAACGTGAAATAACGAAGGAAAAGAAAGGCGGATCGGAACCATGAGGATACTTATTAACGTGAAAGAAATCGGCAGGAAGATCGGCATCGAGGCGAAGCTGGACACCGGCTGCCAGGACACGGCGCGGGAACGCGCGGCGGGCGAGGCCCTGTTTCATCACCTCGGGGATCATTTCGCCACCATGGAGCAGACGGCGAAAAAGCTTAAGGCGCTCTTCGGGGGGAAGCGGGCGAAGTGAAAGACAAACCCACACCCCCCTATCAGTTATGGAATGAGGCCGTGGACTTCACCGGCTGCGGGCGCAAGGCGTCCGCGCAGGACGGGGCGCACGCCCTCAAGAAGCTGCGGGGGGAGCTGGGCACGAGGTTTGATTCCGCTTTCCGGCTGCGGATGATGACGGCGAGGGCGGAGACGTTGGAACAGCTGCTTGAAGAGTGGGCGCAAGAGCGCGTAAGGTTGGGGGTGTAGGATGAGAGTGAGATTAGAGCCTGTGAACGTCTGCATCGACGTGGAAGCTGCGGACACCGCCGAGGGTCAGCATCATGAATGAAGCAAAGCGAAACGAATGTACGGCTCCACCTCCTTGTTGGCCTTCCGGTCGGTTCCGGTGCATCGTTGCCGACCCGCCGTGGGCGTATCTGTGGGGTACTGGCAAGGACGGTGGCAACTTCTCGCCGGAGAAGCACTACGCCACCATGACGACGGACGAGATTTGCGCCTTGCCGGTGCGTGCGTTGCGGGACAAGAATGCCGTGCTGGCTCTGTGGGCAACCGGGCCATGCCTGCCGGACGCCTTCCGCGTGATGGACGCATGGGGTTTCAAGTTCAAGACCATGCTGTTTGTGTGGGTGAAGCAGAATCCGAAGGCGTTGACCATCGTGTGCGGGCCGGGATCGTACACTCGAAGCGCCTGCGAGTACGTCTTGCTTGGGATGCGCGGCCACATCAAGAGGGCAAGCACAGACCCGATTTCGCAGGTCATTCTTGCCCCGCGACTGGGACACAGCCGGAAGCCCGAAGCGGTGCAGGACGCGCTTGAGCGGTTATTTCCTGACGGGCCACGCCTTGAACTGTTCGCCCGCCGCGCCCGCCCCGGCTGGGTGACTCTCGGCAACGAAGCCGACGGACTCGACATGAAAGATTCGCTTATTCTGCTTGCACAAGGAAAGCATCCGTGCTATGGTGTTGAAAAGCATGGAGAAAGCAGGCATGAACAAGACGTGTAACAAGTGCGGGAAGTCAAAGTCGGTGACGGCCTTCGTGGTCAACAAGACCTGCAAGGATGGCCGGGCCGGAACGTGCCGGGAATGTGGCAACGCCTACTGCACGGCATGGAAGCGGAAGAACGCCAAGCGGATCGCGGCGGCTCGGCGCAAGCGGTACGCCGAAACTGAGGGCAAAGAAGTCAAAGCGCGAGAGCAACGCAGGCGCGAGCGTGCTCCGCTTCGTGTCCAGTGCCAGCGGTTGCGCGGCGGCATGATCGAGCGTTCGCGGTTGCGCGGATTGCCATTCGATTCCGAAACGCTGACGGTCAACTATTTGATGGAGCGGATCGAAGCCAAGCCGACGTGCGAGTGTTGCGGGGTGGCGTTCAGGATTGGCGGGGAACGGAATGGCGTGAAGTGCAACGCTTCCCCGTCCATTGACAGAATCCACCCAGAGCGCGGATACACGGTCAAAAACATCGCCTTATTGTGCTGGCGGTGCAACAACCTGAAGCGGGATGCCACGCCGACCGAGTTGAAGACCGTGACGGATTGGCTCTGGACGGTGTGGGGGAATGAGGTAGAGGCCAACGCCTGTGTCGCGAAGGCCCGCGCGGCCATCGATGGGACGGACAGCGGTTCTCCAACGGCGGTTGCCTACTATCCTGAGAGGGCTGAAACGTGAGCGAGCGTGGATTAGAGTTCGAGCAGGGGCTGATCGGATGGCTTGCCCACTCCCCCAAGGGGCGGGGCGAGTTCGCCGGGTTTTACGTGCCGGGGCGGAAACGTTGGAGCAGCTGCTTGAAGAGTGGGCGCAGGAGCGCGTGAGATTGGGGGTGTAGGATGAGAGTGAGATTAGAGCCTGTGAACGTCTGCATCGACGTGGAGGCCGACAGCGGCATGGAGTGCGTGGAGAAGGCCCGAGCGGCGCTTGAGGCTGCGGGATTCAAGCCGACCGAGGAGGGTGCCTACTGGATGTTACGGGACAGCCGCGCCATCGACGGAGACGGTTCTGGTTCCCCGACTGCGGTAGAGTACAGCTATGAGACTCATCTTAAGTATATGCAGGCGCATGCGCATGCGCATGCGGAGGGTTGCCCATGTCCGAAAGAGGCTTAGAGTTCGAGCAGGCGCTGATCGGCTGGCTGGCCCACTCGCCCAAGGGGCGGGGTGAGTTTTCATCCTTCTTCATGCCGGGGGTGCTGGAACACGCGGGCGTCGACCGCTACGTGGAGCTGCTGCTGAAGCACGGACCCGGCAGCGCGGGCGCCCGGCTCAAGGACATGCTGCACACGGGCAGCATCGATCCCCAGGATGTGGAGACGGCGATCCGCTGGGCGGCCGGCGCCCCGGCGGTCGATGACGCCTACATGCTGGAGACGGCGCGGGTGTATCTGCGCCACCGTTGCCACGCCGTCCATGCCGCGCAGGTGGCTTTGGCGGCGGACGTGTGGGACGACGGGCTGCTGAAAGCCGCCGACGCGGAGCTGCGGGGCAGGCTGGCGGCGCTGTCGCAGGAGAGGGGCGAGAGCAACGGCTTTACCCCGGCGGGGCTGGAGCGGGCCTTCTCTCCCGAAAAGCAGGAGGATCTTTTCAGGATACCGGGCTACGCCGGCAGAATATTCCGCGGGCGGGCAGTGCGCGGCGGGTTAATCGCGTTTCAGGCGCAGCCCAAGGTCGGCAAGTCCGCTACCCTCGCCCGGATGGACACGGCAGCGATGCGCTACGGTCGCAACGTCCTGCATGTGTCGGTCGGCGACGAAGACCAATATGACACGGCGGCGCGGATCGTGTCTTGCGAGTTCCAGCGCAACGGCCAGCCCTATGAGGAGGGGCGCAATTACAGGGGCGTGCCCTGTTGCGCCAAGGCCCTGTGCGGTTGCGACAACAAGGCGTATGAGGAGGGCGGTTACGGTCCACTCAACCCCCCTGTGGCAGCGCAATACCTCGAAGAGACGGAAGTGACGGCGATTCTACAGGCGTTCCCCTCTTTCCGTCCCTGCACGCTCTGCAAGGGAACGCCTGAATATGTACCCGGCATCTGGTGGGAGACGGCGAACGACGCGCCGATCACCCCCGAGGAGGCCCGGGAGATGCACGGGAAGATAGTCGCCTGCGGAGAGTACGGGCGTATCGAGACCGAGTTTTTCCCCGCCCGCAAGATCACAGTTGCGGGGCTGGCGGCGATGATCGACCAGCGGGCGGACAGCGGCCACCCGGTTGACGTGTTGACGGTGGACTATGCGGATATGCTCGGCATTGATTTGAAGGGCAAGGGCGCGAAATGGGAGGGGCTGCAAGCGATGTGGGAGGAGCTGCGCGGCTTGGCTGCGGAGAAGAACATTCTTGTGCTGACTGCTACCCAGGGCAACCGCAGCGGCGGAGACATGACCACCCAGAACAGTACCAGTGTGGCCGGCACCCGCGCCAGCATCGACAACTGCACGTTGGTTGTGTCGTTGAACCAGACTCCGGCGGAGCGGGCGCACCATCTCATGCGTTTATCTGTGGTAGGGGCAAGAAAAGGGGCGTTCGCACCGGAACATCAAGCCTGCTGCATTTCAAGGATGGACATTCAAGATCCGTTTTTCGACTCATGGCATAAGTGGGTGAAGGCGGACAAACGGAGGGAAGACAAGTGAAATATCCCATCCAGACCGACACCTCTGCTCTCAAGCGCAACCCTAATTATCGCCCGGTCTTCTTCGATTTTGAGGTCTTGCGTCACGAGACGATGCTGACCCTTTACGACGTGTGGATGGATAGGTGGATCACCGCGCGGACGCCCGAAAAATGCGGAGCGTTGCTGCGGGGCTATCTGATCGACCTCCGCACGGTGTTCGTTGGGTTTAACAACAAGAATTACGACGACCTGATCGCCACCGCCTGCATCGATGGCTGGCCGCAGCCCGACGTGTGGGATCTGACCTGCGGGATCATCCATCAGATGCCCGAGACGATTCACGGGGAGCGATACGCCGACTTCCCGGACCTGCGGTTTAGGATGCCGAACCGCTGGACGTTCTCCCGCCGGGCGTGGGATGCGGGTGCCGATCTCGGCTTGAAGATGTCCGAGCAGGGCGTGAAAATCCCGGTCATGAGCCTAAAAAAGTGGGAGAAGTTTAACGGGCTTAAGGTTGTCAAGAGTCCGATACCCTTCACCCACCCGTTGCCGCTCACCGATGAAGAGGCCGCACAGCTTGCCGAGTACAACAAATATGATGTGGCGGCGACGGTGCGGATGGTGTGCCAGACTTTGATTGGGCAGTGGGACACGCGCTGCGGTTTCGCGGGAATGCTGGAGCCGAAAAAATTTGGCTGGCATAAGACCTTCACGAAATTGGCGGCGGGGCTTTTCGTAGACAAGCCCGAGCTGCGAGTGGACAAAGATGATAGGTCTTGGGGGCAGACAGTTACTCAGATCCCAAAATGCCTGCGCATCGAGAAGAATGAAGGGCTGCTACGCTACATGTCACGCCCGCTGTTTGAGTTGGAATTGTCGGGCGGGTTTTCTACGCAAATTTGTGGGTTGATTCACACTTTCAAGATCGGCGGGGCACATTCGGTAAACTCGCGCGAGGTGTTCAAAGGCGATATTTGGGACATTGATGTCGGCGGGTTTTATCCTGCCGTTATGGCTCTATTTAATCTCTGCTCTCGCACGATGGACGCTAAGAAATTCGATGAGTTTCGCCTGAAGAGGAATGCGATGGCAAAGAGTGATCCGCGCCGACTGGTCTACAAGCAGGGAAATAACTCCAGTTTCGGCGGAATGCTCGACCCGTTCAGCGACTTCTACGATCCGGCGAATGGGCGTCAGGTGTGCATATTGGGCCAGTTGTTTCTGGTGGATTTGTTAGAGAAGTTAGAGCCATATATCAAACTTCTCAACACTAACACCGACGGCGTTTACGTCGCCCCGACATCCCTCGAGAACGCCGCCCACATATTGACTGTAGTTAAAGAGTTCGAACTGCGCACGGGGATAACTTTGGAGATTGACCGCTACGTCGCCATGTACCAGCGCGATGTGAACAACTACATCGCCGTCCGCGCGGACGGGACGGAGAAAGTCAGGGGCGGGGCGTTCCGCTCGACTCATCACCTGAAGCCCTCGGTCGGCCAGATGATGAACCGCTGCGAGATCATGGACATTCCCTTCGATCCCGATCAGTATACCCTGGAGGAGCTGTCCATCGTCTGCACCCGCGACAAGAACAGCCGGGGATTCGTGATCGACGGGGTGGAAACCGATGCCGAGACCATCGACGTGCTGCCGGTCTACCCCTTGCAGGCGCAAAGTATTTCCACAGTGAAGAAGGACGGGGGCTACTGCAAGGCGCGGCTTTGCCCCGACTATGCGGCGCATGCGTCGAACGTGTCTCGTGCGGACATCGATTTCGGATATTTTCAGCGGCAAATCGCTGCGGAGTGAGACAGAAGTGCGGTTTTTTGTGGCAGTATATGGAGGGGCATGTGTTTGTCCCTCGCTGAGACAAAGGAGAAACGAGGAGACCAAGTATGAATGAGGAACTGAAAGCTGCCCTGACAAGTCAGGGCATGAAAGTGCGCGAGGCGGTGTTGCGTGCGGAGACAGCGAAGAGCGCCCTTGAGACGTTCGACGCCAACAGCCGCATCTCCGTCAAGGCGGACGGGGTGAAGCGCACGGAGTCGGACACCGATGCCGCCGTGATGGTGGCGGCAGGGCGTTCCCCGCTCGTGGTTGCGGCGGGCACGGCCAAGGCCGATCTCGAAGGCGTCAAGACGGATACCCAATGCTTGCTGGCGCATGTGTCGCTGGTGTGCTCGGAAACGGCGGCGATGAGCCGCATCAGTCAGTAACGAAAACAAGAACAAAGGAGAAAGATTATGGCTATCTTGAAGAAACCCGAACCGAAGAAACGTGCATGTCAGTGCCCGCCCCCTGTCACGGGGGGGATATCGGGACTTATGGGTGCGGCCCGCACATTGGCGCCGACCCCCGAAGAGAGCGCGATGCGCTGCGAGATGAACCGCCTTCAAGTGGAGATGATGAAGGCCGATCTGCGCCTCCACGATGCGCGGGCCGATATGGCGGAGTTTGCCGCGGCCCGCGCACATGCCGAGCTTAAGGACTATCTGGCGCAGCGTGCGAAACTCGCCAAAAAGTAACAGTAAACTTTCCGCCCCGGGCGGTCTAACCAAACGGCAAACCAAGAAACAAGGAACAACGAATGAACGATCAAGAACAAGACATCTTCGGCGAAGTCGCCGAAACGGAAGCCCCGAAAACGCAGAATGACCCCACCAAACAGCTTTATCTGCTGCCGGAGGACACGGCAGAGTGGTTCATTGCCAAACAGGCGTTCGATAAGCCCAAGGATGTGAAGGACTGCACCGCTTCGGTGGTGGTGCGCTTCCTCTCCTGGCAGATCGCGCCGGAGAATCAGGCCGTCTACATGGGTTCCGGCGTCTCTACGCCCGGAACTCTGCGCAACCAACTGATTGTGCGGTATCATCCGATCCCCGACGGGTTCGGCGACGGCGCATTGTCGGGGCGCGTGCCCTGCAAATTGCAGTTCGGCGAGAGCTGCAAGGCGTGTGAAGAGCGGGCCAAAGCAGATAAGCGCTTCCCCCGCGACAGCCAGCCCGCTGATTACTTCAAACGGGTGATCGCGCCCTTCAAGGCGAAGGACAAGACCGTGATGCTGGGCAACGTCTACACGCCCGGCGACGGTGGGGAGTGGGTGACGGACGGGAAGATTTACGTCTTCGAGTTCGCCAACTACGTCAAGAACGGGCGCACGCTCATGACGATCATCAACGACCGCGCCAACGACGCGGACAAGCGCCTGCGCATCGACAAGAAGACCTACGCGGGCTACGTCTCGCCCGTCGCGATCAAACTCACCTACTCCTGGCCTACCAAAAACGGGAAACCGGAGTACGGGCAATATTCGACGTGGACGGTGACGGATGCCACCCCCTACCCCGTCGAGGCTGGCGGGCCGGACGTCAGCAAGTTCAGCAAGGAGTGGGCGAAGGATGTCGCGCAGCACGACCCCGCCGCGTGGATCAACCGCAACGCCTTCCCCAAGGTGGTGTGGTCCGAAGTCGGTAAGTGGGCCTACGATGTGTTCACCGGCAAGGCTTCCGTGGCCCCCAAGGTCGATCTGGACACAGCGGACTTCGGCGAGCTGCTGGAGATCGTCGGCAATCACCCCGACAAGTTCGCCGATCTGGACGTGGGCCAGTTCAGCTACGACATGGTTGAGGCGCTGCGCGAGATCGTGAAGGGGGTGCTACATGGCTAAGGGAACGCTTGTGTTCGAGTTTGAATCAGCGCTCGATCTGGAGAACCAGATGCGGGCGTATCTGCGGCTGCCGCAACTCAAGGAGGTCACGCTGGGGGAGGCCGAACAGGGTCCCGACACGGCGCGTGGGGCACTTGGGGCGCTGGGAGAGGGTATGACTTTCGCTGTGTCATCAGAGGGGCTTCCTCGCAGCTACAAGCCGGAGCACCATCTAATCACGCGACCCACGGTGGTTGGCGGAATGGTCGTCCCCGAAGAGCCCGTAGTAACAACGGCGGAGCCTGTTAAAGAGGAGTTGAAGGCCGGGGCAGAAACGACACCTGCCCCCGAGCAGAACGTCCCCGTCCCCACCCTGACGCTGGAGATGCTGGCGGACGCTCCCTACCGGGACTTGCTGGTCTTCTGCGAGCATAACCCCGCCGTGGGTGTGGACGTAAGCAAGTGCCAAGCCGCGTTCTTCCGCAAGCTGGTCGAGATGAAGATCAAGGCTTTTCTGGAAACGAAGTAGGCAACCTGCCGCCCACGTGCAGCATCGGCGCGGGCGGCTTTTCTATTTTTGGAGGCATCCATGTTCGATTCAGGAATCACCACTCTCAATCTCGCCATCAGCGACAATCCGGACACCTTCGCGGGGCCGGGCAACACCGTCAGCTACATCGGGGCGAGCAACGTCGGCAAGACCGTGCTGGCGCTGACCACCATGGCGGCGAGTTTCTACCGCTACGGTCACAAGCCCCTCTACTACGCTCTGGAGCCGAATCTGATGATCGACATTGAACGGCTCTACGGCAAGAAGTTCGCCAAAGCGCTGGAGGTCGTGGCCGATCTCAGCATGACGCTGGAGCAGTGGCAGGCGGATGTCCGCGCCCGGTTCAAGGCGGCAAAGAAGTCGATGGTCGTCACGCTCGACTCCACCGACGCCCTCAAGTGCGCTGCCGACATCGCCGCCCTCGACGGGAAGTCGCTGTCCAAGAAGTCGAAGACCGATACCCCCGAGGGCGGGGAGAAGAAGGAGGCCAAGGCCCAGCGGGCGGCGGCTGCGGCGGCGTGGTCGAAATGCCTCTCCGAAGTCACCAAGGCGGTCGGCGTGAACAAGGGGCTGCTTATCTTGACCTCGCAAGTGCGTACCAATCCCGGCGTGATGTTCGGCTCGCCCTTCTATCGCTCTTGCGGCGCGGCTCTGGACTATTTCAGCGAGATCCGCGTGTGGATGTGGCCCTCCACCAAAGAGAGGGTTGACGACGTGGAGGTGGGGGGCTGGACGAAGATCGAGGTGAAGCGCAATAAGGTGACGGGCGCCCCCCGGACGATCTACGCGCCCATTTATCCCGCCTATGGCATCGATGACACCCGCGCCATGCTTCATTTTCTTGCCGATACCGGGAGCGGGGCGGAGTGGGCGAACAAAACGGGAATGGCGAAGATCACGGTCGGCGGGGAGATCGTGGATGGGAAGCGTGTCGGCGGGCAGACCATGACTCTCGCCGAAATGGCCGCGCACTTCGAGGGTGAGGACACCAAGGGCGTGCTCAAGAAGATGGTCACGGATGCCTGGGCGGCGCGTGAGGCGCGGCTGACTCAGGAAGTGCTTTGCAATAGAAAGCCGAGGTTCTCGCTATGAAACTGCCGACGGATACCGAAATGCTGGATTGGCTGTCGGCAGGAAACGGCGTCAGTTTTAAGCCTCATTATCAGTCGATGTTGTCTGAGCGTACCGAGGAAGAGCAGAAGACTGGTGGATATAACGGACGCATTGACTTTTTCAGCGAGGAGTCACAACATCTGACGAATGTACCTTCGTTGCGTGTGGCGATTGCAACCGCGATGCTGATGGACGCGGAGAGGAAAACAGAAAAGATTGGCAACTTTTTCGCCAGAAATTACGCGAAGATGTTAAAACATACCGGGCACGGTATCCCGAAGGATTTGTGGCAATATTCCCCGATTGACTGGTCTAAGACCGTTTACGCGCGGGGAGCTTATACGGAGTTTGCGGAACACATGCGCCGTACATTCGAGAAGGTGTTTGGCATCTACCACACCAAGAAGGGAGACTAAGTGTGCAACTCGACCCTAAACTTCTCGCCCTCCCCGACTTCACGGTCGAAGAGATCCAGCGTTGTATCGACGTTACCGAGCCCGGGATGTTTGAAACGGGTCTCATTGTCGATGCAAATAATTTGTGCTATCGGCTTGCCTTTGCCGCCTCCAAAGACTGCGCGGATGCCAAGGACATGCTGGCCGTGTTCGTGGACAGGATCAAGACCGTGGTCAAGGACATCAACGCCGATGTGGTGGTCTGCTGCATTGACAGCGGTGTCTCTCTGCGCCGCTCGATGCTGGGGGCGACCAAGAAGCCCGACAAGACGCCCGAGCAGCAGGCGGTTATCGACATGGCGCGGTGGGCTCTGCGGCTTCTGCGCGGTACACCCCCTCCACAATACAACTGGCTCAATCCCCGATGGCAGGACGGTTACGAGGCTGACGATCTCTGCGCGGCGTGGGCGGTGTCGGGGCACTTCGTTCATAGCGTGCTCTACTCCACCGACAGCGACCTCTACCAAGTCACCAACGGCTCCGGCATCGTGCAGCTCTCGCCGGCGAGTGGAATATTCGCCAAGTCGGACGTGCCCCCCGCTCTGGTGCCGGGGGTGAAGGCGCTCATGGGCGACGGCTCCGACAACGTGGTCGGGATCAAGGGTGTCGGCCCCGTGACGGCGCTCAAAATCATGACGGGGGAGAAGACCATCGACCTCGACAGAGAGACCGAGCGCCGGGTGCGCAACAACGTCTGTCTCACGGCTCTTCCTTTTCCGGGTTCGTACCAGATTCTTCAGGGCGCCCCGCTGGTGAGCGTGGCGAACGGGATGAAGGAAGAGATGGGCGATGCGAACGAAGAAGAGTCCGAATTACCGTTTTGATCGGGTATTATGATTTACGACAAAACCAAGCGCCGTTTCATCTTTCAGAACAAGGCCGCTGTGCCCCCATCGGCGATCTTGTTCTATGATCTACCGGCGTTGCTCTCTCCGGGCGAGGACATCTGCCCGGAGGTGACGCTGCTGGCGGAGAAGCTGCCGCAGGTGGAAGCGTTCGCTGCGATTAACGGGGAGCAACATCTGATCGGGTCGCTGCGGCACCAAGTCGAGGCGATAGGGTGGATAGCGTGCCGCAGGGGAACGGGAATAATCGCTTACGGCATGGGGCTGGGCAAGACGTTCATTGCAATCCGGTTGTGCGCGGCTATCTCCCGGCGCAAGGTGCTGATCGTCTGCCCGCCGCATCTGAAGCACAACTGGCGCAATGAGATCGGCCTGTGGCAGCCGTGCGATTCCGCCCACATCTGCGAGGGACGCGTTTC
>Ga0209201_1002617_pt1 | contig 17221 bp, 12 predicted proteins | sample AD_UKC055_MetaG_FD_184411 | JGI IMG/M metagenome (GOLD analysis project Ga0209201, IMG submission 184411) | Active sludge microbial communities of municipal wastewater-treating anaerobic digesters from USA - AD_UKC055_MetaG (SPAdes) (version 2) | ecosystem: Engineered > Bioreactor > Anaerobic >...
CCACCACAGAGCTCACTCAGCTCTCGGTGGCCGGCCGCCTGTCAGCAGGCTGAACCTGAACAACCTGGTGAGAATCAACATCTAGGATCTGGGGGATAGGATCTCGGCCCCCGCCCGTTCCGGTTCCCGATCGTGGCTACCGTGCGCGAGCCGGCTCCCAGTACGACCTCGCGACCAGCTCGCGCAGGCGCTCGACGGCGCCGGGCGGCTCGGCCGGGGTGGTCAGCGCGTGGATGTCTCTCGCCTCGGCGTCGATCACCAGCAGGACGGCGGTGGCGAGCCGGCGTCCGTCCGCGCCCAGGGCCTCGCCGGATGCGCCGAGCACGAGGTGCGGCCCGAGGACGGCCGGCAGCCCGCGGGCGCCCCACTCGCGGCCCAGCCTGACGGTCGTGCGCCGCGCCGAATCGAGCGGCCGGAACGGCCACGACTGGACCAGCACCCACTGGCCGTCGCGGTGGCTCCACACCTCCCGCAGGTTCGCAGTGTCGCCGAGCTCGGACGCGAAGGGCGGCGTCGACACCGCCCACTCCCGCTTCGAGTCGGCGAACTGGAGTCGCCAGTCGACGTCGCGGTCGAGGACGCCCATCAGCAGCAGGGGTGCCGTGAGGACGGCAAGGGAGAGCAGCGCTCCGACCGGCACCAGGCGGCGCCAGCGGGCAGCCGCGGCCTGGGTGATCGCGCCGGCGCGCGTGGCAAGCAGCCGCGCCGACCACGCCGCGTGCAGCTTCATCACGCCCACGACGACGACCCCGAGCGCGAGGATCGCCAGGATTCGCCAGCGGTCGGTGGTCGCGAGCACTCCGGCGGCGAGCAGCGCGAACGCCACCAGCTCGGCCGCACAGCGGGCCGCGGCCGCGAGCGGCCGCTGCGCGTAGAGGTGGCCGGCGCCCGGAAGGGCGAGCGCCAGCCAGGCCGCCAGCCGCGCCGAGCGCACGGCCGCGCCGCAGTGACGGCAGCCGCCCGCCTCCGGGGCCCGGCTGGCGCCGCAGCTTGAGCAGTGAAGGAGCGGCGCGGTGCGGCTGATCGAGGGGACGTAGGTCGACACCGCGAGGTCGACGCGCTTGGCCAGCCGCGCCTCGACCGCGGCGTCCGGGACGTCGCGCAGGCACCAGCGATGAGCTCCCTGAGCCCAGGTCCGCACCTCGAGCCAGCCGTCCTCGATCTTCAGCGACGGGATGCCGTCCCACGGAAAGGAGCGGATGCGGCCGTGCGGCCGTCGCCCGGAGCAGCTGAGCCCGATCTCGATCAGCCGCCGCGGGGTCAGCAGCAGCGCGACCCGCCGGGACTGCGGCCACAGGGCGCCGAGCACGGCCCGCTCCAGCGGGCGAGTGTCCTCCACCGCCTCTGACATGGCCAGCAGCTCCTCGTTCGGCTCCAGGATGCGGTTTGCCCGGCCGCCGATCGCGCGTGCGAGCCGGCGCTGCTGCGGTGTGATCGTGAAGGCGGCGCGCGTCGTCCTGGCGGTGGGCGCCGTTCCGGGCACCGTGTCGTGGCCGGGTGGGCGCGGAGGGCGGGGCGCCTCGGTCACGCTCCGCCTCCGCGAAGGGTGGCCGGGCGCAGATCCACGGCCGCGCGCAGCGGGCGCTCGGCCATCTCGGGCCAGCCCGCGCTGTCGATGGTGATGACGACGCCGCCCGGTGCGGCCTCGTACAGCCAATCGACGCCGGCGAGCCGCGACGGCTGCCGGGGCTGCGGGCCGAGTGCCTCGCGACCGCCTGCCCGTGCCGCCGCGCGCAGCTCGAGCACGCGCAGGGCAAGGTCGACGCTGAGCGCCGCGCGCAGGCTGCGCGGCCAGGAGGTCCAGTCGTGCGGCAGCGCCGACTGGCCGACCGGGTTGGCGCGCGAGACCCGGGCGTGCTGCTCGGCGACGAAGGCGTCGGCATCGAACGAGCGGAGGTCGCGCCGCGGCAGCTCGCGGACCGCGAACAGCATCGCCTCGTGCTGCTGGTGGGCCGCCAGGCGCGCCAGCGGGCGGACAAGCCAGGAGGCTGCCGGGTGGAGGTCTGCGAAGCGGTGGTCGGCCAGGCAGCGCGCCCGCCACGCCTCGAAGCGGTACGCCTCCAGCGTGTGCTCCACGAGGTCGAGGGCGGCCAGGCGGACGCGCCACTCGTCGCCCGGGTCGGGCAGCTCGCCGAGCAGCGCCATCTGCTGCTCGACGATTCCGCAGGCGGCGAGATGGCAGTCGAGGCAAGGGCTGCGCAGCAGGGCCTCGTTGAGCCGCCACGACGCCGCGAGGAGCTCGCCGGCTGGGGCCGGCTGGCCCTGGGCGATGGCGCGCTCGGCGGTCGAGAGCAGGAGCCGCTGGAGTTCGCGGTGGCCGCGCTCGCTGGTGGCCGGCGCGGCGCGGCAGTCTGCGACGTCCATCGCCCACACCGGCGGATCGCCGGCGAGCAGCAGCGCCACCGCGCTGGCGAGCCGCCCGGCATCGACACCTGCCGTCGGGCGCGCCGGCTGCGGCGCGGCGCCGGCAGCGAGCTGGATGCCGAGGGAGCCCGCGATCGCCTCCAGGCGCAGCGCTCGGTCATCGGTCTCGGTGGTAGGGTAGCGCTCGGGCACGGTCGACAGCGGCGCCAGGGCCTCGGACCACTCCCGATCGGCTGCCCGGTCGGCCTTCGCCAGCGCGATCCGGGTGGCGAGCGAGCCCACCGCGACGACCGCGGCTCCGACCAGGGCCAGCGCGCCCGCCAGGACGGCGCCGTACAACGCCAGGTGACGGAGGAATCCCGCGGCCGACCATGCCGCGAGTCGACCCTTGTAGCCCATGCGCGGAGAATAGCACCGCGGCCGGCGGCTGATCGGCCGCCGGCTAGGTCGAGCGCTGCTGGAGCATCCGGTTGGCGGGGTCGCGCGTCTCGCCGACCGAGGAGACGCGGATCGCGGCCTGCTCGCCGACCGGGCAGCGGTTCTCGCACAGGCCGCAGCCGGTGCACAGCTCCGGCGCGACGTGGGGCTGCTGGAGCACGACCACGGTGCCGTCGCGACGCGCCACCTCCACCTTGTCGAGCCAGATCGCCTTGGGCGAGGTCGGGCACATCTCCTCGCACACGATGCACGGCGTCTCCATGGCCCACGGCAGGCAGCGGCCGTGGTCGACGAACGCGGTGCCGATCGTCACCTCGGCGGGGCCGCCGATCGCCTGCTTGGCCGCCGGGTCGAGCTCTGCGATGGCGCCGGTCGGGCAGACCTCGCCGCAGCGGATGCAGGAGGGCTCGCACCAGCCGCGGCGCATCGCGAGCACCGGCGTGAACAGGCCCTCGACGCCGCTGCGGCCGAGGTCGGAGATGATCACCGCGGTCGGGCACGATGCCGCACAGGCGCCGCAGGTGATGCAGCGGGCGAGGAAGGCGGCCTCGCCGAGCGAGCCGGGCGGCCGGATGGCGTCGTGGGCCCGGCTCGCGTGCCCGCCGCCGGCCGCGCGCAGCACCGGCGCCACCGCCGCCGACGCGGCGACGGTGATCAGGAAGCGGCGGCGGCCGACGTCGAGCGCCGGCGTTCCCAGCGCGGTCCCGGCCGCCGGCAGGCCGAAGCGCAGGCTCGCCTCCTTGCACGCGTCGAGGCAGTTGAGGCAGACGTGGCACTCGCTGACCCGGTGGTCGCCGAGCGGCTCGTCGGCGCCCTGGCAGGGGATCGCGCACAGCGTGCAGCCGCTGCAGTCGCCGGCGCTGCGCCGGATGCGCAGCGGCGCGGCCCGGGCGACCAGGCCCATCAGGGCCCCGCTCGGGCACACCGCGCGGCAGAACAGCCGCGGCATCCAGGTCGACAGCAGCAGGATCGCCGCCAGCAGGCCGAAGGCGACCCATCCGCCGGGCGACGCCCCGCCGCTCAGCAGCGGCTGCAGCCCGCTCGCCACCGCCCGGTGGAGCAGGGGCAGCGGCGCCAGCCACCCGGTGTGGTTCGCCCCGAGGGCGGCCCACACCAGCAGCACCAGCAGGACCACGTACTTGACCGCGAACCAGCGCCGGTAGCGATTGAGCTTGGCCCGCGCCCGGCGGCTGGGCCCGGCGGCCCACGACGCCAGCTGCTGGAGGGTGCCGAGCGGGCACACCCAGCCGCAGAAGAACCGGCCGAGCACCGCGGTGCCGGCCAGCACCACCGCGCCGAGCCAGGCCCAGCCCGGGAGCGTCCAATCGGCGAGGGCGGTCGAGGCCGGGGTGAGCGGGTCGAGCGCGAGTAGGCTCGAGGCGAGCCGGCCCGGCACCGGCGAGAAGGAGAGGCCCCAGAACAGGGCCACGAAGCCGGCCAGGAAGAACGCCTGGACGAGCACCCGGAGGTGGCGCGGCCGGACCCGCACCTACGCCTCCACCAGCAGGTCCCGCCACGCGGCGGAGCCCAGTCCGAGCTGCTCGGCGATGGCGATGTGCGCCAGCCGGTCGGCGCCGAGCCCGAGCAGCGACGCGCCCCACGCCTCGGCCGCGACCGGGTCGGTGCCGACCGCGACCAGGTCCATTGGCCGGACCAGGCTCAGCGAGCCGCCGGTCGGGCCGCCGCTCGCCAGCACCCGGGTGGCGTCCATCACGGTCAGGGTCGGGTCGAAGGCGGCGCCGAGCTCGGCGCACACCCGGGCGATCTGCTGGTGGAGGCTGGGGCGGCTGCCGACCAGGGCGCCGAACCAGTTCTTCATGCCCAGCGTCGCGCCAGGCAGGGAGTGGTGCTTGACGATCGGCACGTTGATCAGCCGGTCGGCGTCGGCGATCGGCTGCAGCACGTTCCAGGGCCCGAGGGTGAGGCCGCCGAGGTCGAGCCGGCTGGTGCCGGTGTTGCCCTGGTGGGCGACCGCCGCTCCCGCCGATCGCGCCGCCTCCGCGATCCCCGAGCGCGCAAAGGACCGCGCCGGGTCGTGGCAGGTGTTGTCGACCACCGTCACCGCGGCCGCGCCCGCGGCGAGGCACTGCCGCACCAGCTCGCCGATCACCTCGGGGTTGGCGTTGGCCGCCTGCTCGGGGGTGCGGTCCCAGCCGCAGCTCGGCTTGATGGCGACCCGGTGGCCGCGGCCGACGAAGCGCTCGATGCCGCCGACCGCCGCCAGGGCGCGGCGGAGGTTCTCGACCGGCCCGTTGCCGCCGGCGACCGCGAGCCGCGAGGGAGCCTCGCCGGCGAGCCGCCACTTCGGGGGGAGCGGAGCGGTGCCCTCGCTGCCGGGCTGGTGGCGGCCCGGGCGCCCGTGCAGGGCGGCGGCGGCGCCGGTGACGGCGACCCCGGCCAGCACGGCCGGCCCCCACGTCCGCAGCAGCTCGCGGCGGTCGACTCGGCGGTAGTCGGCGGGCTCGACGGGATCGCGGGTGACTGGCACGGCGGTCGCCTCCTCCTGCGACGATACGGCAGGCCACGCGCTGGTGTAAAGTTGCGACCGCAGTTCAGCGCGCGGCTCGACGAGCCGCCCGGGTTTGCGAGCGAGACCAGGGGTGAGGTGGGGAATGCCTCGAAAGAAAGCCAGCTTCCACTGCCGCAGGGCCGCAGCGGTGGCGCTCGTGGCCGGCCTGTGGCCGGCCCTGGCCGCCGCCGGTGGCGAGCCGCCGTCGGCATGCGCCGTGGTCGACATTCACGAGATCGGCTGGGAGCGCCTGGAGTCGCTCAAGCGCGCCCCCGGCGTCGGCTGGTCGGTCGAGATCGGGCGCGAGCTGCTGGTGTGCGGGGACGGCGCGCTGGCGTCGCTGGCTGCCGCCGATCGCGCGGTGCGGCCGGTCGAGGGCGCCGTCGACGCCGGCCGGCTGTGGATCGCCCGTGGCCTGAGCGGTGACCAGCTCGCCCAGCTGGGGCTCGAGACCGTGGCGGGCAGCGGCCGGCTGGCGCTGGTCCGGCTGCAGGACGGCGCCGAGCTGGTGACGGGGGCCGCCGATCCGGAGCGGGACGCCCACCAGGCCCTGGTCGCCGTCCGGCCCGGCACGGTGGTGGTGCGGCAGGCCGCCAATCGCCCCGCCTCGCCGGCGCGAGACTGGGACCCCGCGGTGCAGGCGCTGGTGGACGAGATCGACGGCGACCGCTGGTTCGTCGACGTCGTGACGATGGCGGCCTTCAACCGCTACACGCTCGCCCCCGGGATCCTCGACGCCCGCGACTGGCTGGTGGCCGCCTTCGAGGCGTTGCCCGGCGTCACCGTCGAGACGCCCTCGTTCAACGTCGGCGGCACCGCCGCCTACAACGTGATCGCGGTCCTGCCCGGGTCGTCCCGGCCCGACGACTGGTACATCGTCGGCGGCCACTACGACTCGACCTCGGAGTCGCCGATGTCCGCGGCGCCGGGCGCCGAGGACAACGCGTCGGGCTGCGCCGGCGTGCTCGAGATTGCGCGGGTGCTGACCGCGCACCCACCCGAGGGAACCGTGCTGTTCATCTGCTACGCCGGCGAGGAGCAGGGCCTGCTGGGGTCCGAGGACCACGTGGCCGACCTGGTGGCGTCGGGCGACGCCGGCAAGGTCCAGGCGATGATCGACCTCGACATGATCGCCTACACCGGCGACGCCGACCTCGACTGCCTGCTCGAGACCGATCCCTTCGCCCAGTTTCTGATCGACCTGCTCGCCGACGCCGCTGCCGACTACACCGCTCTTCGCATCGAGACCTCGCTGTGGGCCTTCGGGTCGGACCACGTGCCCTATCTGGACCAGGGCATCGCGGCGTCGCTGACGATCGAGAACGACTGGTACGACTACCCCTACTACCACACCACCGACGACCTTCCGCACCACCTGTCGATCACGATGGGCGAAGAGGTGCTCAAGATGGACGTGGCAGCGCTGGCGGTGCTCGCGGGCGCGGGCACCACCCACGTCTTTGCCGATGGCTTCGAGTCCGGAGACCTGGCGGCGTGGTCGGCGGCGGTGCCGAACTGAGCCGCCGGCCAGTTGGGGAGGGCGCCGGCCGGGTGCCGGCGACCGCGATCGAGCGCGGAATCCCGGCGCCGGCGCGACGGTTGATCGAACTGAGCCGGCGCGGTGGGCGCGGCTCGAGGAGGAGCATGAAAACCGGCAGCATCGAGGTCGCCGCGCTGGCGGTGGCGCTGGCCGCCGTCTGCATCCCGGCGTCGGCGCAGCTCGCCGACCAGGCAGTGCCCGCCCTGGCGGAGGTCGGCGTCGAGGAGCACCTCGACGCGCGGCTGCCGCTCGAGGTCGAGTTTCTCGCCGAGGACGGGCGGACGGTCCGCCTCTCCGACTACTTCGACGGCGCCCGCCCCGTCATCTTGACCCTCAACTACTACCGTTGCCCGATGCTGTGCGGGCTGCAGCTTAACGGCGTGGTGGCGGGCCTCGAGGAGCTCGACTGGACGCCGGGCGTCGAGTTCGAGATGGTGACGGTGTCGATCGACCCGCTCGAGACCCCCGAGCTCGCCCAGGCGAAGAAGCAGAGCTACCTCAAGCGCTACCAGCGGCCGGCCGCCGCCCGCGGCTGGCACTTCCTCACCGGGCGGCAGGAGAGCATCGAGCGGCTGGCGGAGACGGTCGGCTTCAGCTACGCCTATGACGCCGCGAGCGGGCAGTACGCACACGCCGCGGCGATCTTCGTCATCACCCCGGACGGCCGGGTCGCGCGCTACCTGTACGGCATCGAGTACCCGCCGAAAAGCCTCAAGCTCGCCCTGATGGAAGCCTCGCAGGGCAAGATCGGCAGCCCCCTCGACCAGCTGATCATGTTCTGCTACCACTACGACCCGGCCAGCCGCCGCTACGCCCCGGTGGCGATGAACATCATGCGCCTCGGCGGCGGCGCGACGGCGCTCGTCCTCGGGCTGACGCTGGGGACATGGTGGCTGCGTGAAGGGCGGCGGCGCCGGCGGGACCGGCGCGCGGAAACGGAGAGCGCCCCGAGATGACGGCACAGCGCGTTGTCGGCTTGTTGTCGGCCCTGCCGCCCCAGGGAACGGACGGCTCGTTCTGGCTCCCGCCCGGGGTCTCGACGGTCTCCCACCACGTGGACTGGCTGTTCAACCTCATCCTCGCGATCTCGGTGATCTTCTTCCTGCTGATCGTCGTGCTGATGACCGTGTTCGTCATCCGCTACCGCCGCCGCGCCGGGGCGGGGGCCGAGGCCTCGGCCAGCCACAACACGGCGCTCGAGCTGACCTGGACCGCGATCCCGGTGGTGCTGGTGGCGGTGATCTTCTTCTTCGGCTTCCGGGGCTACCTGGACATGTCGACGCCGCCGGCCAATGCCTACGAGATCCTGGTCGACGGCCAGAAGTGGGCGTGGAGCTTCACCTACCCCAACGGCTACGTCGACTCCAACCTTCACGTCGCTGTCAACCGCCCGGTGCGGCTGGTGATGACCTCGGCCGACGTCATCCACAGCCTCTACGTCCCGGCGTTTCGGATCAAGCAGGACGTGGTGCCCGGTCGCTACTCGAAGGCATGGTTCGAGGCGACCGCGCCCGGGGAGTACGACCTGTTCTGCGCGGAGTACTGCGGCACCAGCCACTCCGGGATGGTCGCGACCGTCGTGGTGCACCCGCCGGGCGAGTTCGAGACCTGGCTGGAGTCGGCCTCGAACTTCCTCGATACGATGACGCCGGTCGAGGCCGGCCGCAAGCTGTTCCAGGTCCGCGGCTGCATGCAGTGCCACTCGGTCGACGGCACCGCCAAGGTCGGGCCAACCCTGATGGGGGTCTACGGCCGCTCCGGGGCGATGGCCGACGGTGCGACGGTGGCCGCCGACGAGAACTACATCCGCGAGTCGATCCTCGAGCCGATGACCAGGGTGGTCGCCGGCTACGAGCCGGTGATGCCGACCTACCAGGGACGGCTCAAGGACGCCGAGATCACGGCGATCATCGAGTACCTCAAGTCCCTTTCCGGGAACGGATAGGAGCGAGAACCATGGTTGACGCCACGGCGGCCGCCGCGCCCGCCGGCACGCCCGCACCCCACGGCCACGACAACTACCTGACCGCCGGCCGGGGGGTGCTGTCGTGGATCTTCACCCTCGACCACAAGCGAATCGGCGTGATGTACCTGGTGGCGATCCTGACCTCGTTCTTCCTCGGTGGCGTGTTCGCGCTGCTGCTGAGGACCGAGCTGCTGACGCCGGGCCCGACCATCATGAGCGCCGACGCCTACAACAAGATGTTCACCCTGCACGGCGCGGTGATGATCTTCCTGTTCATCATCCCCGGCATTCCGGCGACCCTCGGCAACTTCGTGCTGCCGCTGATGCTCGGCGCCAAGGACGTGGCGCTGCCCCGGCTCAACCTGGCGTCGTTCTGGCTGTGGATGTTCGGCGCGATCTTCGCGGTCGCCTCCATCGTGATGGGCGCGGTCGACACCGGCTGGACCTTCTACACGCCCTACTCGACGACCACCGGCACCGCGGTGATCTCGATGACGCTGGGGGCGTTCATCCTCGGCTTCTCGTCGATCTTCACCGGCCTCAACTTCATCGTCACCATCCACAAGATGCGGCCCGAGGGCATGACCTGGTTCCGGATGCCGCTCTTCCTCTGGGGCCTCTACTCGACCGCCATCATCCAGGTGCTGGCCACCCCGGTCCTCGGCATCACCCTGCTGCTGCTGGTGGCCGAGCGCACCCTCGGGGTCGGCATCTTCGACCCCGCGCTCGGCGGCGATCCGGTGCTCTACCAGCACTTCTTCTGGTTCTACTCGCACCCCGCGGTCTACATCATGATCCTGCCGGCGATGGCGATCATGTCGGAGCTGATTTCGGTCTTCTCCCACAAGCACATCTTCGGCTACCGCTTCATCGCCTGGTCGAGCATCGCCATCGCGGTGCTGAGCTTCCTGGTGTGGGGCCACCACATGTTCACGAGCGGCCAGTCCGGGCTCGCCAACATGGTGTTCTCGGCGCTCACCTTCTCGGTGGCGATCCCGTCGGCGGTCAAGGTCTTCAATTGGCTGGCCACCATGTACAAGGGCTCGATCAGCCTCGACACGCCGATGCTGTACGCGCTGTCCTTCCTATTCCTGTTCTCGATCGGCGGCCTGACCGGGCTGTTCCTGGGCTCGCTCGCCACCGACATCCACCTCCACGACACCTACTTCGTGGTCGCCCACTTTCACTACGTGATGTTCGGCGGCACCGTCATCGCCTTCCTCGGCGGCCTCCACTACTGGTGGCCGAAGCTGTTCGGCCGGATGTACAGCGAGCGCTGGGGGCGGATCGGCGCGCTGCTGATCTTCGTCGGCTTCAACCTGACCTTCTTCACCCAGTTCGTGATGGGCAGCCACGGCATGCCGCGGCGCTACTACAACTACCTCGAGCAGTTCAAGCCCTACCACCAGGCCTCGACCTGGGGCTCGTACCTGCTCGGCGTCGGCTTCATGGTCGTCGCCGGCTATCTCCTGCACTCGCTCTTCCGCGGCGCGAAGGCGCCGGCCAACCCGTGGGGCGGCGCCACCCTCGAGTGGGAGACCAGCTCGCCGCCGCCGCCGCACAACTTCGCCTGCGAGATGCGCGCCGGCGACCCCTACGACCTCGAGTCGCTGCGCTTCGATCCGGACACCGGCGGCTACGTGCGCAAGGACCCGAGCTCGGTGAGGCTCGCTCCGGCGGGGGCTCGCTGATGGCGAGCCACGCCGGCGCCCACCGCGACCCCCACCTGGCGCACCACTTCGAGAGCCCGGCCCAGCAGTACCAGTCGGCCCGGCTCGGGATGTGGGTCTTCCTGGTCACCGAGATCCTGCTCTTCGGCGGCCTGTTCTGCGCCTACGCCGTGTACCGCGCCAATCACCCCGAGATCTTCATCTTCGGCCACCACTTCCTCGACAAGGGCCTGGGCGCGCTCAACACGGTCATCCTGATCTGCTCCTCGTTCACCATCGCCTGGGCGGTGCGCGCGGCCCAGCTGCGGCAGATCGGCGTGCTCAAGCTGATGCTCGGGCTGACCCTGGTCTGCGCCTTCGGCTTCCTCAGCGTGAAGTACGTCGAGTACTCGCACAAGTGGCACGCCGGGCTGCTGTGGGCGCGCAGCTATGCGCCCCAGGCGCACCACGGCGGCGACGCCCATGGGCCGGCCCCCGGCAGCCCGCAGGTCGTGCTGCCGGCAGGGGCGGGCGAGGCGGGCGCCGAGGCGGCGCCGGCCCAGCCGGTGCCTGCTGCGCCGGCGGCGGACCCCGACCGCTCGAGCATCGCCCCCGCGGCCACCGGCCCGGCCGGCCTGGCGAGCGAAGACGCCGGGCGGCCCGAGAGCGCGATCGTGGCCGAGCCCGCCAACGCCCAGACCTTCTTCTCGATCTACTTCCTGATGACCGGCCTGCACGGGATCCACGTCCTCGGCGGCATCGGCGCCATGATCTGGCTGCTCGTCGGCGCCTACCGCGGCGACTTCGACACTGGCCACTTCATCAAGGTCGACCTGGTCGCCCTCTACTGGCATGTGGTCGACCTGATCTGGATCTACCTGTTCCTGCTGCTCTACCTGATCCACTAGGAGCTGCGATGAGCGAGCACACCGACAACGGCGTCCACGTCTCCTCGGTCCGGCTGCTGGTGGTGGTCTGGGTCGCGCTCCTCGTCTGCACCTGGCTGACGGTGACCGCCACCTACGTCGACCTCGGCAGCCTCAACATCTGGATCGGCCTCGCCATCGCCACCGTCAAGGCGCTGCTGGTCGCCCTCTACTTCATGCACCTGCGCTGGGACCGGCCGTTCAACGGCTTCGTCTTCCTCACCGCCTTCCTGTTCCTCGGGATCTTCATCGGGATCGCGCTGCTCGACACCGCCCACTACCAGGACACCCTGATCCCGGGCTTCGCCACCGGCGTCGGCAGCGCGGCGCCGGGCGGCTGAGATGGCGGACGCGGGCCGCGACCCTGAAGGGCCGAGGGATGCCGCCGGACGCTGGACCTCCCGCGGCGAGGGCATCTCGCCGCGCCGGCTCGGCATGCGCCTGCTCCTGCTCTCCCTCGGCATCCTGTTCGCCGCCGCCCTCGCCGGCTACCTGATCATCAGGTCGCGTGCCGCCGTCTGGCCACCGCCGGGCTCGCCCGAGCTGCCCGGCGGGCTCTGGGCGAGCACAGCGATCCTGGTGGTGCTCAGCGCCGTGCTGGTCATGGCCGTCGGCCGGGCGCGCGCCGGCCGGGCGTCGGAGACGGCACGCCTGCTCGCCGCCGCCACCGCCCTCGGCGGTGCCTTCCTGGTCGCCCAGGCCGCCAACTGGCTGCGCATCGATGCCGCCGCCGATCGCACCATGCTGGTCTTCGGCTTCTGGATGCTGACCGTGCTGCACGCCCTCCACGTGCTCGGCGGGCTCCTTCCGCTCGCCATCACAACCGCCTGCGCCGGCCGCGGCCGCTACCTGAACGACCCCGAGCCGGTCGAACTGGTGGCCAACTACTGGCACTTCCTCGGCCTCACCTGGCTCGCGATCTTCGCCGCCCTTTCCCTGTAGCCCCGTCCCGGCCCAACCAGGGGATAGGATCTGGGATCCACGATCTCGTCCTCCCTCCCACTCCCGTTTCTGCATCCCTTCCAGGGCAGGGGGGCTGGGACCCTGGGGCGAGTTTCCCGCTCGCATCCCATAATCCATGATCTGCCAAGTACTTGAGCCACGGCAAAGCCTCATCTCCTCCATTTCGATTTGCGCCGGCGCATCGAATCCGCATCTTTTCCGCACCTTTTCCTCATTTCTTTCGGCCGCCGGGGCACCACATTGACCGCAGAGCAATCGAGGGCGGACGGGCTCGACACGGGAGGCTCAGGCAGAAGGCGAAGGCCACTGACCACGGTCAGGCAGGACCGAGGTCCTCTTTCCCCTCCTCTTTCGCGAAGCCCGCTCGTGAGCTGCGGTCGGTGTCCATAGTCCCGCACCGGCCGCGCCACGGCGGGCGCTTTTTTTGTTCCTTTCCGGTTACTTGGCTCCTGGGCTTCCGCCTGGCTCCGTCCCCGCCGAACCCAAAAGCATCGGTGCTGTTCGACCCCCCCTTTCCTGATCGATGCGCGGCAGCGCATCGAATCCGCATCTTTTCCGCACCTTTTCCTCATTTCTTTTGGTGGCCGGCGACCTACCTTTCTAGGCATCGGGACAACCGGGACAACCGAACAGAGGAGGCGAATGATGAGAAGCCTGACACGTGTCGCATTCTGGCTGGCGGTGATCGTGGCGCTCACCGGCGGGACCGGCTGGGCGGCCTCGATCGCGGTCACAACCCATGACCCGGCGGTCGCGCCGGATGGCTCCTGCTCGCTGATCGAGGCGATGGAGAACGCCAATGCCGATGCGGCCGTCAACCCCGACTGCGTGGCGGGTGCCGGCCCGGACTCGATCGAGCTGGCGGAGGGTGTGTACGTCGTCCAGGACGTCCACAACGAGGTCCACGGGCCATCCGGCCTGCCGGCGGTCAGCGGCATCCTGACCATCAACGGCAACGCGGCGGTCATCGAGCGCGCGCGCAACGGACCGCTGTTCCGGCTGTTTCTCGTCACCGAGGGCGCCCGGCTGACCCTCAACCACCTCACCATCGGGAACGGGATGGTCGAGGAATGGCGGGGCGGCGGCCTCTTCAACGTGGGCGGGACGGTGGCCCTCGTCGGCTGCACGGTGGTGAACAACGAGGCGCACCACGGCGGCGGGCTGGCGAACCGGGACGGCAGCATGGTGCTCCTCCAGACGGTCGTCAACGGCAACCGCAGCACGCGCAACGGCGGCGGCCTCGAGAACCGGGCGGCCGGCGGCGACGCGACGATGGTTGTCTTTCAGAGCACCGTGTCCAGCAACACGGCGGAGCATGACGGCGGCGGCTTGAGCAACGCCGCGGCCACCGGCCACACGGCGAGCCTCAAGCTCGTGGAGACGGCTGTCAGCGTCAACCACGCCCTCCGTCTGGGTGGCGCGGTCGCCCAGTTCGGGGAGGGGGCGGCGCAGAGCGAGCCCAAGGTGTCCGGCGGGCCGATCAACCCGGGCACCCCCGCCGCGCGGATGGAGCTCCGGGTGGTGGCTGGCGAGATCTCGGATAACCAGGCCGGCAAGGACGGCGGCGGCATCGCCGCCTGGGTCTGGCCGGCCGGCGCCTGGGCCTCGCAGGTCGACATCAGCGGCGGGACCGACATCCTCCGCAATGAGGCGCTCCATGGCAGCGGTGGTGGGCTGCTCGCCTGGTACGCCGGGGCCTTGCTGGCGGTCTCCGAGGCCGACATCGACGGCAACATCGCGGCCGATGGACGCGGCGGCGGGATCGCGATCGGCGAAGGAGCTGCCCTCGTGCTGAGCCGCAGCACGGTCAGCCACAACGTCGCGGACGGGATCGCGTTTCCGGCCGGCGCGGGTGGCGGCATCGAGGTCACCGGCGCCGGGGCGACCATCACCGAGAGCACCATCAGCGGCAACCGCTCTCTCGCCGGGGGCGGCGGCATGGAGATCGCCGCCGACGCCGACAACGACCGGAAGGTGTTTGGCGGCGCCAAGGGCGCAGCCGGGGCGACCGGCGCGTTGGTCAGCGTCGCCGACACCACGATCGTCGAGAACGAGGCGGGCGGCCACGGCGGCGGAGTCGCCGTGGTGACGGGATCGGGCACCGCTCCGGCCGAGCTCCGGATGGTCGGCTCGATCCTCGGACACAACGTGGACCGGCGCGGCAGCGGCAACTGCCGGATCGCGTACCCCGCGGTCTTCAACTCCGAAGGCAACAACTTCGCCGACGACGCCACCTGCTGGCTGACGTCGGCTCCCGATGGCTCGGGCGGGCCGATCACCGGCCGTGACGTCGTGGTCGCCGACCTGATGCTGGACGCGCTGGCTGCCAACGGCGGGCCGACCTGGACCCACATGCCGCTCGACGGCAGCCCGGTCATCGACGTAGGCACCGGCGCCGGCATGCGCTCCTACGTCGACCAGCGCGGCTACCCGCGGGTCGCGGGCGGCGGGCCTCCCGGCGGGTGCGTCTGCGATGCCGGCTCGGTCGAGAAGGGATCGGCGCAGCATCCCGTCCCGGCGATCACTGACCCCCCGGACAACTGACATCGAACCATGACGCGCTGAGGGGCCCGGTCCGCCGGGCCCCTTTCCTTGTGTCCGCGAAAAGCCGGGCCGATCCGCAACGGTTGTGGGATAGGCATCCTGCCTGCATCCAGCCTGCCTCGCACCCGCGCCCGACGCGTTCCCGCTCCCGTTCCCGTCCCCGTTCCCGATTTGTTCACAGGGCCGCCGACCGCCCTTGCCACGGCGACGGAGATGGAGATGGGCGCGGATACAGGGAGGAAGGAGGGCGGAAGAAGACTCCCCCGTCCGAGTGCCAGGCTTCACGAACTTTGGAGGACGGACACGGCGGGCCAACTCTCAAAGATCACCAAGCCTGGCACCGGGATGGTGAGGGGAAGACCCCTCGAGTCGGACGCTGCGGGGCCTCGTCTGGATGCGCGGGGCCTGCGCTGGTCGGACCCGGCCGACGACCTCTTCGGGAACGGGAACGGGGACGGGGACGGGAACGGGAACGATCGGAAGGGGAAGCTGGGGGAAGCAAGAAGCGGGGGCCGAAGCCCCCGCTGAGGTTCAAGACAGATTGATGGTTACTGCGGCAGGACGGTGGTCGGGTCTGAGGTCAGGTTGTCGAGCACCGAGCCGTAGCAGTAGATGGTCGCATCGGGCGTGTTGGTCCAGATGTCGACGTAGCCGTTGACCGGAGCGTAGTTGCGGAAGATCCGGTTGATCTGGTTGTTCGACCACGGCGCCAGGTTCATCGTCCTGGTCTCCAGCGAGGTGCCGTCCGCGCTGAACATCTGGATGTTGACCGCGACGTTCGCCGCCACGCCGTTCTGGCAGCCGACGTTGGCGCGGACGCGTTCGTTCTCGTTCATGAAGATGATCCGCTTCTTCTCACCGGTCGCGATCATCATGTCCGCCGGGACGCCCGGCAGCTCCTGGCCGAAGGTGCCGGCGATCTTGGCGCCCGGGATGTTGTAGGTGCGGCTCATCGCGAGCAGGTCCGGGGTGTCGGCGGTCAGGACCAGCGCTCCCACCACGTCCGGCTCGGCGCCGAACACCGCGTTGAGCACGTTCTCGTAGCGGACGGAAGCGCCCGCGGCGAGCGTGAACGGATCCGACATCGTCGGCGTCGTGTTGTCCGCGCCCCGCGGCAGCCACCCGAACTGGTAGGTGGCGTTCGCGGCGCCGGCGTTGTTGAGGTCGACGTCGGTCTCGAAGAACGCGCCCTCGAGGCCGGCGGCCAGCGCGGCGGCCGGGATGAAGGTGGTCGCATCCGACGGCACCTGCGGCAGCACGGTGGTCGGGTCCGAGGTCAGGTTGTCGAGCACCGAGCCGTAGCAGTAGAACGCGCCACCGTCGGTCGGGGTCGACACGTCGACATAGCCGTTGACCGGCGAGTAGTTGCGGAAGATCCGGTTGATCTGGTTGTTCGACCACGGCCCGAGGTCCATGTTCCTGGTCTCGAGCAGGGTGCCGTCGCCGCCGTACATCGCGATGTTGATCCGCAGCGCGGTGCCAAGCCCGTTCACGCAGCCGACGTTGGCACGGATGTCGTCGTTCTCGCTCATGAAGATGATGCGCTTGGTCTCGCCGAACATGGTCAGCTGATCCGACGGGATGGCCGGCAGGCCCTGGCCGAAGGTGCCCGCGATCTTGGCACCCGGGACGTTGTAGGTCCGGCTCATCCCGATCACGTCATCGCTGTCGGCGATCATCGCGATCGCGCCCGCCACGTCGGGCTCGAGGCCGAAGACGGCGTTGAGCACGTTCTCGTACTGCAGGCTCTGGCCCGGGTTGAGCACGATCGGGTCGGACGCCACCGGGGTGGAATTGTCGGCGCCGCGCGGCAGCCACTGCAGGGTCACGGTGGCCGCCTCGCTACCCTTGTTGTTGAGGTCGAGGTCGGTCTGGAAGAACGCCCCCTCGAGCCCCGCGGCCAGCGCAGCCGCCGGGATGAAGGACGTGTAGAACGTCGGCCCCATCTCGCCCAGCGGCACGCGGTCGACGCGGTAGTCGTTGTTGATGTCCGGGTCGTCGGCCGCCGAGTAGATCCAGGTGAACAGGTCGACGTGGTCGCCGGGGAGGTTGCCCATCTGGGCGCGCACCGTCTGGCCGCCCTGGAGGGCCGCGATCAGCTCCTCGCCTTGGCGGCGGCCCATGAGCACCGACGGCAGGTCGACGAGGTAGCCGGTCCCGGCGTCGCCGCCCATGGTGATCGTGCACTCATCGGGATCGGAGTCCGGGATGTCCGAGCAGCGGCCGTCGTTGACCATGATGGCGCCCACGGCGCCGGCGGCCTGCGCGAGCTCCAGCTTCACGGTGAAGTTGCAGACGCCGCGGCGGAAGACCGCGATGTGT
>Ga0209201_1002620_pt1 | contig 17185 bp, 11 predicted proteins | sample AD_UKC055_MetaG_FD_184411 | JGI IMG/M metagenome (GOLD analysis project Ga0209201, IMG submission 184411) | Active sludge microbial communities of municipal wastewater-treating anaerobic digesters from USA - AD_UKC055_MetaG (SPAdes) (version 2) | ecosystem: Engineered > Bioreactor > Anaerobic >...
GCGGCTGAGGGGCGATCTCTTCGGGGGCGGGGGTCATCTTGGCGCCCACGTGCTCGAGATGCTCGAGGATGTCGTCCAGGTTCTGGACGAGGATGGCCCCGTCGCGGATGAGTTGATTGGCCCCCTGGCTGAGCGGGCTGTCGACGCGACCGGGGAGTGCGAAGACGACTCGGCCCTGCTCGGCGGCTTCTTTGGCGGTGATGAGCGATCCGCTTCGGCGGGCGGCCTCGACCACGAGCACGCCCAGCGACAATCCGCTGATGATGCGGTTTCGCATGGGGAAGTTGCCGCCCAGCACAGCCGTCCGCATGGGCAACTCGCTGAGCAGGGCGCCCTTGCCCTGCTCGATGACCTGCTCGAAGAACGCGTGGTTCTCGGGCGGGTAGGTCTGGCTGAGCCCGCAGCCCATGACGGCGATGGTCCGCCCGTCGGCGGTGAGGCTGCCGCGATGGGCGGCGGTGTCGATGCCCCGCGCCCCGCCAGAGACGACGGTGAGACCCGCCCGGCCCAGCAGTTGCCCGAACCGTTCGGCCTGCTCCATGCCGTAGTGCGTGCATCGCCTCGACCCGACCACGCCCAGGGCGATCGCGTCGGCGGACTCCAGGGCCCCACGGACGTACAGCAGGGGCGGACGGTCGAAAATGGTCTTCAGTGCGGCGGGGTAGTCATCGTCCTGATCCGTCAGGATCGTCACACGGCAGCGTGCGGCCTCGGCGAGTTCCTCGTCGATGAGCGACTCGTCCAGGTCTGCGATAGAGCGTGCGGTCTTTTCGCCGATGCCCTCGACCTTTCGCAGGAGCGAAGGCGAGTGGACGGGGACGGCCGCGGGCTCGCCGAACGCCTTCGCCAGGCGTGCGAACAGTACCGCGCCGACGCCGTCGGCGAGCGTCAGCCTCAGGTACGACCGGACTCGTTCGTCGCGGCTCATCGGCAGGTTCCCCTTTCCTGGCGCGGACGCGGGGCCGGGCGCCGGCCCCCCTCGGCGCGTCAAGGTTTGGCCAGCAGTTGCCTCAGCAACTCCGCCCTCGTGGTCGTGCCCGGCGTCCACGCGGGGGGCGTCGCGGGCTTGGCGATCTCGATCCACTTTTCGGCCACGCGATGGCTGACCGCCTCGTTGGGCAGGGCCCGCCAGTCGGTGAACATGCCCCGCAGGCCGGCGCGCTGGAAGAGCTTGTAGTCCTTCATGCCGGGCTTGAGGTCGCTGTAGTAGAACAGGATGGCGCCCTGGTCGAGCAGGGCGTCCTGAAGGGCCTCGACGTTGAGCCTGCGCGGAGCGACGCCGTTGCGGATGGACAGGCAGGCGGCCGCCCCGGCGGCTTGGCCCAGGGCCATCCAGCACGGCTCCATCCGCAGCGTGGAGAAGCCGATGTGCGTGCCGCTGACGGGCACGGGCGTGAGGAGGTTGTCCACCTTCTTGGGCACGATCGCGCCGTAGGGCACGGTGTAGGGCCTGGTCGGGTGCGACAGGAAGCCGTCCAGATGCACGCGGCCGGGCTCTCGTTTGTGGTGGGCGTGCGAGTCCAGGGCGTAATGGCTGGCGGTGACCGAGTCGCGGTAGATCGGGGGACGCCCGTCTTTCGTGGGCAGGGCGTCGTGGGCGGTGAACAGGTGCTCGCCCTCGATGCGCCGCCCCTCGCGGACGTAGACCTGCCGCGGGAAGTGGCCGTTGTCGGCGTACTCGGTCTTGGACAGGCCCCACTCGCGACAGCGGGCGCGGAAGTCCTCGGGAAGCGCCGGGTCGTTCTGGACGAACCACAGCAGGCCCAGCGTGTATGCGCGGAGCCGCTTGGCGTAGCGGTCTCGCCAGGCCCAGTCCGCCGTCGGCCAGCGGTAGTTCTCCTCGGGCAGGTCCGTGGACAGGAACGACGCGTGCTGGTTATTCGCGTCGGTCTTGCCGTTGGGCAGGATGACCATGTTGACGATCCGCCCGACGCCGTCTGTGGACTTCTCGCCGCCGGGCTTGCCGGTGCGGGTGGTCCAGCGGTCGAGCTTGACGTCCTCCACCAGCGAGGCGTACTCGTCGCGGTTGTAGCCCGCAGGCTTCTCGATCGCCACCCGCTGGGCGGGGTCGCGCGTGAGGCAGAGACGATAGTTGTAGGCCTGGATGGTGTCGTCGCCCTCGCCGGTCGAGCCCTCCCCCACGTCGTCCGGCCGCGAGCCCCATTTCTTGTACACCCGCCCGGCCAGGGGCTCGTTGTACTCCCTCTTGGACTCGCGGCGGGTGCGGTAGGGGGCGCCGGCGGCCGCGGCGAGGTCGCCCTCGTACGTGGCGTCGATGAAGCATCTGGCGGCGTAAGACTCGACGGAGTTGTCGTCGAGGTTGGTCACGCGGATGGCCTTCAGGGCCGAGCCGTCCAGGCTGACGTTGTCGCCCGCGGCGTCGAACTGGCGGCGTTTGAGGACGGTGACCTTGGGCTGCTCGGCGAGCATGGTCTCGAAGATCTTCTCGGCCACCGAGGGCTCGAAATGGTATCCGTCGGAGCAGTCCTTGACCTGCTGGGAGTCCGACCCGTAGGTGTCGACGTAGTGTTTGCGGACGCGCGTGACGAACTCAAGGAAGAGCCCGCCCGTGGCGCCACGCGTGGCGATATCGGTGGCGCCCAGGCCGTTGGCGGGCAAGCCGCCGACGTGGCGAGTGCGCTCGAGCAGCAGTGCGGTGTGGCCCATGCGTCCGGCGGTGACGGCGGCCATGATCCCGCCGGGCGTGCCGCCGACGATCACCACGTCATACTCTTTTGCAGGCGGCGGGGCGGCGGACAGGGCGGCGGCAAGGGTCAGCAGGAGGAGGACGGCCCGGCGGACCAGGCGGACGGCGGCATTCGGCGTGGCAGGCATAGGCGTCATCTGTTGCGGGCGAGTGACCGTCGGCCGACGCCGCCTACGTGCGGACGGCCTGCTCGACGGAGGGATAGATCTGGAACAGTTTGTTGAGCCGGGTGGTCTCCAGCAGGTCCAGGACGGCCGGTTGCGGATTGACCAGGCGGACCTGTCCGTTGTGGTGGCGGCTGCGGAGGTGGCTCTGGATGATGGCCCCCAGGCCCATGGAGCAGATGAACTCCATGGAGGAGAGGTCCAGCACGATCAGGGGGGGCTTGTCGTCGGCGAGTTTCTCGAGCGCGGCGCGCATCTGCTCGGCCTCGCGCATGCCGGCCGACCCGGCGATGCGGACGACGACGGCAGGCCCGACCTGGAGGACGTCGAGCACGAGTTCGCTGTCGGCGTATGGGGTGTCGCTGTCGGTGATGCTCATGAGTTCTTCTTGACCATGCGGACCTGGTTTCCGCAGGGGTTGTAGTGGATTTCGTCCATGTAGGCCCGCATCAGCATGATGCCGCGTCCGCAGGGTTTCTCGAGGTTCTCGTCGCAGGTGGGGTCGGGGACGCGGGCGGGATCGAACCCCGGCCCCTCGTCGGTGATGGAGATCACCACTTGCTGGGGGGTTACGGCGAAGGCCACCTGAACGGTTTTGTTGGGGTCGTACCCGTTGCCGTGCTTGATGGCATTGTTGAGGCCTTCCTCGATGGCCAGTCGGATCGAGAACGCCGACGCGTCGCTGTAGCCGTACCGCTCGACCTCGTCCAGGATGGTGTTCTCGACCTGGCGGGCGGCCTCGAGGTCGCTGGCGATAACCATGCGCTTGTGACAGATGCCTTCCACGGAACTACGCCCGCTCCTACTGTAGCGCGAGGATTGCCTCCTGGCGGTTGGCCTGGATGCTGAAAATCTCGTTGAGCCGGGTGATGGCGAAGATCTCGTAGATGGCCGGTTGAATGTTGCACAGGACCATCCGCCCGCCCTTTTCGCGCACCCGCTTGTGGAGGGTGATGAGCACGCCCAGAGCGCTGCTGGACATGTGGGCGACGTTGGTGAAGTCCAGGGCCATGCGGGGCGAAGCCGATCCGGCCGCCAGCGCGTAGAGCTGCTGCCCGATCTGCATGATGCTCATCTCGTCGAGAATCTTCTTGGGGGTCAGTTCGACCACGGTCACCTGACCGTCGTTGGCCACCTTCAAGTGCGGTGTCGGCTGGGACATCCCGGAACTCCTTCTGCACATTGGTTCGGAACTGTTGGAATAGTAAGACCCTCCGCCCCCCGGTGTCAAGCGAACTCGGCAGGAATGCAGGGCAATCGCATGTACCACTTCGTCGTGATTTTTCTTGAAGTTCGGCGCATGTTCGGGTTGCGCTCGCGCCGCGCAGGGGGTATGGTGCTTCCCACAAGCCTGCAGGTGGCCACGCAGGGACAACTTCCCTTATCATGGAAGGAGCTTTGTCATGGAAGCCAATGCTCCCGGTGGCCTGCTGCGCTGGTTTGACGAATTGCAGGACCCTCGGCCCGGACACAACGTCATGCATCTGCTGTCGGACATGTTGGCCATCGCGATTCTGGCGGTGATCTGCGGCGCGGACGGCTGGGTCGAGGTCGAAGAGTTTGGCCGCTGCAAGCAGGAATGGTTGAAGACTTTCCTTCGCCTGCCGCACGGGATCCCATCGCACGACACCTTCGGACGGGTCTTTGGCCGGGTCCTTCCCGAGCAGTTCGAGCGGTGCTTCTTGAACTGGACGGCTCACCTGGCCAGGCACAAGTCCAAGCTCATTGCCATTGACGGCAAGACGCTCCGCCGCAGCTTCGACTCGGCCGGCGGCAAGGAAGCGATCCATATGATCAGCGCCTGGTGCCAGGAGAACCGCATGGTGCTGGGCCAGTTGGCGACGCAAGCCAAGAGCAACGAGATCACGGCGATCCCCAAGCTTCTGAAGCTACTGGACCTCCAGGGGACCGTCGTCAGCATCGATGCCATGGGCTGCCAGAAGTCCATCGCCAAGACGATCGTCAAGGCCGGCGGCGATTACATCCTTCAGGTCAAGGAGAACCAGCATACGCTGCATGAGTCGCTGCGGCTGCTGTTTGCCGAGGGTCTGCGGGACGACTGCCAGGGTGTGCGATATGCCAAGGCAAGCGACGTGGACAAAGGTCATGGGCGCATCGAAACCCGCACCTGCTGGACGACCAGCGACATCGCAGGGATCGATCCAGACCGCCAGTGGGACGGGCTCAAGAGCGTTGTGTGCGTTCAGTCGCTTCGAGAGACCGCCGAGGGGGCGAGCACCCAATCCCACTACTACATCTCCAGCATGGCGGCCAAAGACGCAAGAGAGATGCTTCAACTCGTCCGCAGCCACTGGAGCATCGAGAACTCGCTGCACTGGACCCTGGATGTGCAATTGCGCGAAGATGACAGCCGCATCCGCAAGGGCCATGCCCCCGAGAACTTCAGCCGCCTGAGGCGATGGGCGTTGAACCTGTTGAAGAAGGACCAAACCCGCAAGGTAGGCATCAAGACAAAATCCAAGTGCTGCAGCTGGGACCACGACTACCTGCTCAAAATCCTCACCGGTTGATTACATGCGATTGCCCTGGGCAGGAATGTCCGCGTCACCAACTCGCCGCGAGGGCCTGGATCAGATTGCCCACGACGCTCAGGCCCAGGGCGACGGCCAGCACGATGATCCAGCGGCGGAGCTGGGTATCGGGCATCTCCACGCGTTGGGTCTTCTCGGCTGTCAGCTCGGGACGGTCCTCGCCGGCGGCCAGATCGGCCAGCAACTCGGCGTTGACTCGTTTGCGGGCCTGGAGGGGGGGCTGTCCGGCGGCGATGAACTGGAGGTCCAGGAGCAGGTCCTTGGTCGACGCGTAGCGGTGGGTGCGGTCCTTGGCCATCATGACCTCGACGACCTCGCCGATGCCCGCCGACAAGCGGGTGTTCAGGTGGTCGGGGGGCACGAGCGGATCGGCCAGGTGACGGTGCATGACCGCGGCGGGGGTGGGGGCCTCGAAGGGGACCTTGCCGGTGACCAGATTGTACAGGGTGGCGCCCAGGGAGTAGATGTCGGTGCGGAAGTCGATGTCGATGTCGCCGCGGATCTGCTCGGGGCTGATATAGTAGGGCGTGCCGAAGGCCCGCCCCGCCTCGGCCTGGGCGGTCTCCGCGTCGCCCATGGACCGGGCCAGGCCCATGTCGGCCAGCTTGGCCGTCCCATCGGCGGTGATCATGATGTTCTTGGGTTTGACGTCGCGGTGGATGAAGCCCTGGGCGTGGGCGTGCTCGAGAGCCCGGGCGATCTGGATGATCACGTCCAGGGCCTTGCCTTCGGTGTAGACCGCGCCGGCGGCGATGTCGTCGTACAGCGTCCGCCCCTCGACGTACTCCATGACGAAGTAGTGGTAGCCGTTGGCCTCGCCCACGTCGATGGCCTGGACGATGTTGGCATGGTTGAGCTTGGCGGCCGCTCGCCCTTCTTTCTGGAACCGTTCGACGTACTCGCGGTTCTCGGAAAGTTTGCGGTTGAGAATCTTGATGGCGACGATGCGGTCGAGGCTGAGCTGGCGGGCCTTGTAGACGGTGGCCATCGCCCCGGCGCCGAGGCGACCGAGGATCTGGTAGCCGGGGATCTGCTGGCCCTGGCGGGCCTGGAGGGTGCGGTGCAGACGCTGGATCTGCCCGGGCGTGGCCACGCCCATGTCCACGAACGTCTGGGCGACCGCCTGCGGGTCGCTCACGCCGCGCCTGGCCATCAACGTCAGGCACTGCTCCACCTCGTCCGACGTGGCCAGCTTCTGCTCCACGATCAGCCGAGCCAGTTCCGTCTCCACCAGGGCGACAGGGTTTTCCTTATTCTGGACTGACATTATCGATTTCCAGACGTGCCGAACCGAGAACGAATCCTGGTTTTGGCTCATGGAAAGGAGATATCCTAATCATACGCGATTTGCCCACTGCGTCAAATACATATCGGCCTGGGCCGGGGGAGGAAAACTCATTCCTCGTACATCCAGCCCGGGCCCAGCTCGTCGCCGTGCAGGTGAAGGCTGGCCAGATGGCGGCGAATCTCCCAACACAAATGGCACTTGGAGGCATAACGATCGGGGACGAAACCATGTTCGACCGCCTCGCCCAGCAGCGCCAGTGGCCCGCCGGCCGCCAGAGGGCCCACCACCGCTCGAGCGGCGTGATCGTGCGACAGTTCGCGCCAGATCTCGGCGATGGGTTTGTTGCCGGCCCGCCCCAGCAGGATGCCCGCGCAGGTTCCGGGCATGATCCCGCCGTCCGGCATCAGGTGCACGTGCCTCGAGCGAAGGAGCGAGTCGCTGCAGGATATATCGGCAAAGGCGGCGGGCTCCATTGATACCAGGGCGCCGGCCAGGCGGCCGGCTGCCCGCCCGTTCATCCTCTCTCGCCCGCGGCGGAGATAGACGTGGAACAGGTCGCGCCGCCGACGCTCGTCCAGGTCGGCGGTGTCGAAGCCTTCGTCCAGCCAGTCCCGCCATCGCACCTGAACGCGGGCGGGCCCCAGCACTTCCTCGCCCACGCGCGCGGCCAGGCGGCATCGCTCGATGGGCACGAATTGCTGGTGGTAGGGATCGGCGGAGATGTTCAGCTTGCCCATGCCCGCCTGGTCCAACTGGCGCAGGCGGTCGCGCACCAGGGGCTCGCTGGTGGCCCAGAAGGCGTTCGTCTCGACCAGTTCCGCCCCGGTCAGTCCCTCGGCCCGGGCGCGGCGGCAGAGGGCGATGAGCCTCTCCCAATCGCCGAACGGCTCGCCCCCGGTCAGGTGGACGCGGCAGCCGTGGGGCGAGGCGGCGGCCAACTCCGCCCACCACGCGACGGCCGACTCCACGGGCATGTCCTCTCGCCTGGTCGGCCCGCAGGCCAGGTAGCACGACGCGCAGGCGGCGTTGCACCAGGTGGTCAGGAGGAGCCCGGCTCGGGACCAGTGTTTGACGGGCATTGGTTCGGTGCGGTGGGGCATGGGACTATACTAGCAGAAAGGCTGGACAGGTTGAGAACTTCCTGTATCATAATGGTATCGCTCCGCCTCGGATCCGGACTCGGATCGCGGAGGCCAATTCGGGCGCTGAATGAACGGAGAGTGAACATATGGTCCGCGCCAATCGCGTGTACAGTCTCGGTGTCGCGTTTGTGGCCTGCCTGACGCTCGCTGCCGCCTTCGCGCAGGCGGGCGCGGTGGCGGATGTCTCGCCCGCGGAGTTGGGGGGCTACCATCTGCTCTACGACCTGCCGATCCCCAAGACGTTCAACTTCAACGTGCTCAGCGGACCGGCTGGGGTAACGTACACGGTGGACAACACCTCCCAGTATCCGGTCGGCTCCTACAACCGGGTGGCATACTACTGCGAACTTCAGTCCACCACCTCCGGCAGCCAGCGACAGTGGGTGTGGGTCTCGATGGACACCTTCGACAAGCGGGCGACGATGGTGGGCGTGCCCAACGCCAACACGGGCATCGTGCAGACCGGGACGGTCGTCAACAACCTGCACGTCGAAAGCAACAACGCCAACATCACCCCGGGCAATTTCCCCACCGGGAACATCGAGTTCTGGGCCAGCAACTACAACGCCAACGGAGGAGGGGCCCTGGGTTCCGCTGACAACCGATACGACTGGAAGGACAGCGGCGGCACCACAAGCGGCGGGCATGGCTCGATGCAGGTCCACAACTACGCTCTCCAGCAGACGCTATTCGGGTTTAATGGGCTCAACCAGAGCGGGCACATGGGGATCGGCAACCAGAATCCTGTCGGTACCGGCGACACGGACTGGACCTTCAACGGAAACGCCAGCAGTTACTCCATCAGGAACCTCCAGGTGTGGGTGGGCGGACCGGCCGACCCGGCTGCCCCGGCCGCCCCCGCGAACGTCGCCGGCAACGTTCCGGACCTGGCCGGCTACAAGCTGGTCTACCAGAAGGCCCTGACCGACACCGCCGCGCTGAATGTCAACGGCCCGGCCTACGACCAGAACTACAGCACCGGTCAGAACGTCCTGCCGGGTTCGTTCAGCAAGGTCGCGTACTACCTTGAACTCCAGAAGCCCGGCGATCCGAACCCGACCTACGTGGCCGTGACGGCCGATGCCGCCGCCATCTCCTCCAACGTGGCCAAGATCGGCATCCCCACCACGTCCAGCGGCATGCTCGCCCAGCACAAGCTGTCGAACATGAGCGTCTACTCCAATTCGGGCAGCGTCACCACGGGCGCGAACATCGGCACCGGCAACATCGAGTTCTGGCCCAGCGACTACAACGCGAGCAACGCCGTCGCCATCCCCGGTGCGAGCGGTTCGACGTACGACTACGGCGACGGAAACGCCAGCCGGTCGGCCGGGTATGGCTCCATGCAGATCCACAACTACGGCGCCGGGCAGACCGTCTTCGCCTACAATCACTGGGGCAACTCCGGCAGCACCAACAGCGACCTGACCATCGGCAACATGTCCAGCGGCAATCCGGACGCCACCTTCGCTGCCAACACGCCCGGGTACAGCGTCAAGAACCTTTACGTCCTGGTCGGCGGGCCCGCGCTGGCCGCCCCGGCCGCCCCGGCGAATCTCGTCACCAACGCCCCCGAACTGGCCGGGTACAAGCTGGTCTACCAGAAGTCCATCAACAACTCCGAGGCGCTCAACAACATCGGCGCCAACTACGACCTCGACTATTCCGCCGCCGCCAACGTCGGCGCCGGCTCCTTCAGCCGGGTCGCGTACTACCTTGAACTGCACAAGACCGGCGATCCCGCCGGCGCCACCCAGTGGGTCGAGGTTTCCGCCGACGCCTTCTCGATCTCAACCGATCCGGCCAAGATCGGCATCCCCAACACTGACAGCGGGGCCGCCTTCCAGAAGGTGATCTCCCGCATGAACGTCTCCTCCAACGTGGTGGGCAACGTCACCAACTGCGCCACGGGCAACATCGAGTTCTGGCCGAGCAATTACGGCGGGCAGAACGACAGGAACATTCCCGGCGCCGCCACCACGTTCGACTTCGGCGACGGCGGGGCCGGCACCAGCAGCGGCTACGGCTCGATGCAGATTCACAACTACGGCGCGGGCCAGACGCTGTTCGCCTACAACCGCTGGGGCTCGGCCGGCGGGAACGCGGACCTGGGCATCGGCAACGCCGGCAGCGGCAACCCCGACTGGACCTTCGCCCAGAACGCCAACGGCTACGACGTCAAGAACCTCTACGTCCTGGTGGGCGGCCCCGCCCTGCCGGACCCGATCAAGATCATGCCTGTCGGCGACTCCATCACCTATGGCTCGTCGGTCGTCGGAGGCTACCGGGCGCCCCTGGAGTCGATGTTGAACGCTACGGGCATGTACACCACCTTCGTGGGGGCCAATACCGGAAACTCCTACGGCATGACCAGCCCCGCCCACGATGGCTACGGCGGCTACAGGGTCGACCAGATCCGCGACCTGCCGATCCTCAACCGCCTGGCGCTCTATCAGCCCGACGTCGTCCTGATGATGATCGGCACCAACGACGTCAGCCAAGGCACCGCCAATTCCGCTCAGACGCTCGACGACTTAGTCAACATGATCCTGACTTCCCCCCAGAGCCCCTGGCTGTTCCTGGCCCAGATCACTCCGCGAAACGACGCCAAGAACCCCGAGACCATCGCCTACAACGAGCAGGTCGCACAGATCGTCGCCAAGTACCAGGGTCTGGGCTACTACATCAAGCTGGTGGACATGTTCGACGCCCTCGACTCAAGCGACCTGGCCGACTCGGTCCACCCCAACGCCGGCGGCTACTACAAGATGGCCGAGACGTGGATGGCCGCTCTCGACGAGGCCCTGCTGCCCGAACCGGCCACCCTGGGGCTGATCGCGCTGGCCTTTGGCGGCCTGGGCGGGTACGTCCGACGGCGGCGGGCGGCCTGACCGTCGAACAGCACCGCAAATGGAACGCCAGTCTTCGAACTGGCGTTCCCAAGCCGAGCCCGCCGGCGTTGCCGTGCGGACCCGCCGCACCCCGGCATGTCCTGGAGGGTCACTTGGACGGCAAGCCCCAGACCTCCACCTCGATGTAGTGGTTCCGGTCGTCGGCGGTGTTGCCGTTGCTGTACAGGCGGACATAGCGGGCCTTCAGGCCGCCCGCGCGGACGATCTCGCCTTCATGATTGTCCACGTATTGCAAGTCTTTGCCGATCCCCAGGCCGGAGGAGTTGTCGTAGTCGTTGTTGAAGAGCGTGCGGACGTTTTCGATGAAGTCGGCGTCGTCGGCAACTTGGACGACCACGTCACGGTACACGCGCCCATCGGCGTGAAAATGCCAGAAGTGGATCACGTGGATGGCGGCTGGTTGCCCAAGGTCGATCTGCACCCACTGCTTGCCCGGGCCCAGTTCGACGAAGCTCCCGTCCATGGCCTCCTTGTCGCCGTCGGTAACCAGCTTCAACTCGCCGATGAACGGCTCGCTGTCGCTGCTGGTGACCGTCTTTCCGGCGGCGAGGTTTCTGCACGCCAGCGGCATGGCCGGTCGCAGCAGGGGTCCCACCCGGGGTGGGCGAAGGAATCGCTCGCGGATGTCCTTTCGCGTGCCGATGAACTGCGGCTTGGGCAGTTCGTACGCCCCGGCGGGGTAGTCCTTGCCGGCCAGAGGTTCCTTGACCGCGGAAGGCGAGGCGGGGCTTGCCCCGCCTGCGTCGGCGGCCCGGCACGTGCCGCCGATCCACATGGTCGTCTCGTGGGTCCAGTTCCCCGCCAGCAGGCCCAGGCCCGCCAGCACCGCCATGCATCCGATTACGTGTTTCATGTCCGTTCTCCCGTGGCCGACGTCGAATCGGCCGTTCCGAAAGAGAGGACGGACGAGCAGGGGATTTCTTAGTAACTCAGCTACCTGCCTGCCGGCAGGCGGGTTCCTGGCTGAGATTGGCGACCCAGTGCATTCCATGCGAGCTGTGGAAAGAACGGGAGCTACGAGATCGGCAATCTCATAGCTCCCATGATCCATGATTCCCAGCCTGGCGCACCGGGTCCTGAATCGCCTCCGGGAATGCCCGCGTTACAGCGTCCAGCCCTGGCGGTACTTGGGCTGGACGAACGCGTCGGCCTCGGGGCAGTTGGTGACCTTCATCTTCTCGCCGTCCCACAGCAGACGCCGGTCGGGGTAGCGAACAGCCAGGTTGCCCATCAGCACCATCTCCGACAGCGGGCCGGAGTAGTCGAAGTTCGAGCTGGACGCCTTGCCGTCCTTGCAGGCGCGGAGCCAGTCCTTCTCGTGGCCGCCCTCGCCGCCGGGCACGCGATTGAAGCTGGGCTTGGGGGGCTTGTAGGTCTTCATGGCCGAGTCGGGGATCAGGCGCGGGCTGCGGCCGTAGCAGCCGCACATGAGCAGGCCCTTGTCGCCGACGAACAGGACCCCGCCGTCCTCGTCGCCCATGCGCCGGCCCTCTTCGAGTTGCTCGGGGCGCGGGGGCGTGAGCCCGCCGTCCCACCAGGTGAGCTTGACCTCGGGCATGCCCTCGCGGGCGGGGAACTTGTAGCGGACGATGGTCGAGCGGGGGAAGGTCTCATTCTTGGGCGGGCAGGGCTTCCACAGGCCGCTCCAGTAGGTCGAGATGCACCCCTCCACGCTGACGGGGTACTTGAGCTTGAGGGCCGAGAACGGGGCGTCCAGGATGTGGCAGCCCAGGTCGCCCAGCGAGCCGGTGCCGAAATCCCACCAGGCCCGCCACGTGCCCGGGTGATAGGTGGGGTGGTAGGGGCGCATCGCCGCCGGGCCGATCCACAGGTCCCAGTCCATGCCTTCGGGAACGGGCGGCGTCTCCTTGGGGCGTTCGACCTCGACGCCCTGCGGCCAGACGGGGCGGTTGGTCCAGGCGTGGACCTCGCGGATGTCGCCGATCGCACCGTCCCAGATCCACTCGCAGACCATTCGAACGCCGTCGCCGCTGCGCCCCTGGTTGCCCATCTGCGTGATGACCTTGTGCTTGCGGGCCGCCTCGGTGAGGGCGCGGGCCTCGCTGACCGAGTGGGCCATCGGCTTCTGCACGTACACGTGCTTGCCCATGCGGATGGCCGTCATCGCGATCGGGGCGTGCGTGTGGTCGGGCGTGGCTACGATGACCGCGTCGATGTTCTTCTCCTTGTCGAACATCTCGCGGTAGTCCTTGTAGGTGTGGGCCTGGGGATACTTGGCGAAGACGCCCTTGGCGTGGTCGGGGTGGACGTCGCAGAGGGCGACGATGTTCTCGCCCGAGCAGGCGCGGATGTTGTTCTGCCCCATCCCGCCCACGCCGACGGCCGCGATATTGAGCTTGCCGCTGGGCGGGGTCTGGGCGGGCCCGCCCAGGACGCGGCGCGGCACGATGGTGAAAGCGGCGGCCGCCGCCCCGCCCGCCAACACCGCCCGTCGAGAAACGCCTCGTGAGTTCGATTGCACGTCTTTAGTGTTCATGATGTTCTCCTGGATGACAGGTTCTTATAGCGCGCGATGCGCGGTCGGGCAATGGGATTATCTTCGGGAGGCCGAATGCCAAGGCGCCGCTTCGCGGCTTCGCGTGACGCGGCCGGGCACCCAGGGCTCGCTCCGCCTGCCTGCGGCAGGCAGGCTCGCCCTGGGCTATCCGAGACGCCGCTTTGCGGCTAATTTCACAACCAACACGAACCAGCAGTTACCCATAACAACCAACAACCAACAACGAACAACCAACAACCAACAACCAACAACTACTTCGCTTCCATCCAGTTCTCGCCCAGGGCCGTGTCCACCTTGAGCGGGACGCTGAGTTGGATGGCCGACGCCATCTCGCTGCGGACCATCTCCCGTTCGGCCTCGGCGTGCTCGTGCGGGACCTCGAGGACCAGCTCGTCGTGTATCTGCAGAAGCATCCTCGCGGGGCGGTTCTCGCGCTCGATCCGCCGCGCGATGTTGAGCATGGCCTGCTTGATGAGGTCAGCCGCCGAGCCCTGGACCACGGAGTTGATGGCCAACCGCTCGGCCAGGGCGCGCTTCTGCGGGTTGCGGCTGTCGATCTCGTTGATGCGGCGGCGGCGCTTGAAGATGGTCTCGACGTAGCCCTGGTCTTTGGCGGCGCGGACGCAATCGTCGAGGAAGGCCTGGATTTGGGGAAAACGGCTGCGGTAGCGCTGGATGAAATCAGCGGCCTCGGCCCGGCCGATCCGCAGCGTGACGGCCAGCCCGAACGCCGTCTGCCCGTAGATGATGCCGAAGTTGACGGTCTTCGCCCGCGCCCGTTGCTCGGGCGTGACCTCGTCCACCTTCACGCCGAACACCTCGGCCGCCACGATGCGGTGGATGTCCTGGTCGGCGTGGAAGGCGGCGGTGAGGGTTTCGTCCTGGCAGAAGTGGGCGAGCACCCGCAGTTCGACCTGGGAGTAGTCGGCCGACAGGAGCAGGCAGCCCGGATCGGCCACGAAGGCCGAGCGGATCTGCCTGCCTTCTTCGGTGCGGATGGGGATGTTCTGGAGGTTGGGATCGCTGCTGCTGAGTCGTCCGGTCTCGGCGCCGATCTGGTGGAAGCTGGTGTGGATTCGCCCTGTCCTGGGGTGGATGTAGTTGCGCAGGGCGGTCAGGTAGGTGCCCAGCAGCTTCGTGAGCTTACGGTAGTCCAGGACGAGTGCGGGCAACTCGTGCTGCAGGGACAGTTCCTCCAGCACGTCGGAATCGGTGGACAGTCCGGTCTTGGTCTTCTTGACCGGCGGGAGGTGGAGGCGTTCGAAGAGGATGGTCGCGAGCTGGCGGGGCGAGTCGGGATTGAAGGGCTCGCCGGCGGAATCCAGGATCTTCTCGCGGAGTTCGTCGGCCTTCTTGGACAGTCTGCTCTCCATGGCCCGCAGGCGGTCCGGGTCGACGCGGATGCCGGCCTGCTCCATGCCCGCCAGGACGGGCATGAGCGGCATCTCCAGGTCGGTCATGAGGGGCCTCAGGCCCTCGCGGTCGAGCAGGGGCTTGAGGGCGTCGGCCAGGCGGAAGGCGACCTCGGCGTCTTCGGCGGAGTAGACCGCGACGGCTTCGACGGGGGCGGTCGCCATCGAGATCTGGTTGCGTCCGCGCCCGATCACGTCCTCGATGGGAATGCAGCGGTGGTTGAGGAACTCGGCGGCCAGGGCGTCGAGCTTGTAGGTCAACCGTGTGGCGTCCAGGACGTGGGCGGCGATCATGGTGTCGAAAGCCGGCCCCGCCAGGACGAAGCCCGCGTTCTTGAGCACGGTGAGGTCGTACTTGAGGTTCTGCCCGATCTTCTCGATCCGCTCGTCGGCCAGCAGGGGGCCGATCTTCTGGTGGACGAGATCCACGCCCAGGACCGTCGCTCCGAGGGGACCCCTGACGGGGATGTAGACGCCGGTGCCGGCCTTCCAGGCCAGCGAGATGCCCACCAACTCGGCCTGCATGGGTCGGACGGAATCGGTCTCGGTGTCGACCGAAAGGGCGGCGGGGGCGGCTGAGCGGATCTCGGCGGCCAGGGCGTCCAGGGCCTGGGGCGTGTTCACGCAGCGATAGTCGAAGTCCTGGGCGGTGGTCTGCTGCGAGGCGGCGGCGATGGCCTGGATGTCCACGCTGTCGGTTCCGCCGACCCCGAGCTTGTCAAGCTGGTCCAGCAGGCGATTGAAGCCGAGTTCGGCGAACAGCGGGCGGACGGCCTGGCCGTCAATGCCGCGATAGCGCATAGCCTCCAGGTCCAGTTCGATGGGCACGTCGTCGTCCAGCGTGACGAGCTTTCGGGCCAGCTCGAGCTGCGGGGCCCATTGACGGACGGACTCGGCCAGCTTGGGTTTGAGTTCGTCCACGTGGCGCACGAGTTCGTCGGCCGAGCCGTACTGCTCGATGAGCCTGGCGGCCGTCTTGGGCCCCACGCCGGGGATGCCGGGGATGTTGTCGCTGGTGTCGCCGGTCAGGACCTGCGCCTCGATGGCCTTATCGGGCGGATAGCCCTTCTCGCTGCGGATAGCGTCGGCGTCGATCACCTGGTCCTTCGTGGGGTCGTAGAGCAGCACGTGGGGGTTGACGAGCTGGTCGAGGTCCTTGTCGCGGCTGACGAGGTAGACGGTGAGGTCGGGGCCGGCCAGTCGCCGGGCGGCGGTGGCGAGGACGTCGTCGGCCTCGAAGCCCTCGCGGGCCAGGACGGGGATGCCCATGGCCCGGACGATCTGGATGACGCGGTCGGCCTGCGTATGGAAATCGTCGGGCATGACGCGCCGGGTGATCTTGTAGTCGGCGAAGAGGGCGCGGCGGTGGAGCTTCTCGGCCGGGCCGTCGATCGCCATTGCCAGATAGTCCGGCTTGCGGTCGGCCAGGAACTTCAGCAGCATGTTGCAGAACACGAACGGGGCCCGCGTGGGCTCGCCCGTGGGGCTGGTGAAGTCGCCCGCCCTGGCGTGATAGGCGCGGTAGATCTGGGAATGGCCGTCGATGATGTAGAGGGTCTTCGGCATACGCCCAGTACGCTACAGGGCGGCCCAGAGGTTGTCAAACCAAAGCCCACGGAAGGCTTTCCGTGGGCTTTCCAGTCATGCTCACTTGTCCCACTACCTCACTTCACCGTCACCACGAATTCCGTCTTCTGGTCCTTGCCGAGCGTCGCCTCGGCCGAGGCGGTCTTGCCGCCGGCCTGGACGGTGAGGCGGTATCGCCCGCGGAAGCCGCGGAAGGCGAACCGCCCGTCGGCGTCGGTCGTTCCGGCGGTGCGGGTGGTCCAGTCCTGGTGAATGAGCTTGTGCAGGGCGTGGTAGACGGGCTTGGGCGTCATGTCGGCCCGGAGCATTCCGCCCCTCTTGAGCCAGGCCCCCGTGTCGCACAGGTCCCACCACGTGATGGCCCGCACGGACGGGTGGGCGAAGCAGACCTTGTAGAACTTGACGGCGTAGTCCGCCTGGGCGGCCTCGTCCCACACGCCCGGAACCCGCGATCCCGTAAAGGCCTGGCCGGCGGAGGTCGGCGTGAACTCCGTGATGTGCAGTTCCTTGCCCAGGGCGGCATAGCGGTCCAGGACCTTCCGCACGCGGTCCAGCGGGAAACGCATCGTCCGCGGTTCGTGGGCCTGGATGCCGATCCCGTCGAACGGCACATTACGGGCGAGGGCGTCCTTCAGCAGGCGGTGGAAGCCCGGGCAGCCGTCGCCCAGCACGTGGTAGTCGTTGACGATCAGGTACGCCTTGGGGTCGAACTGGCGGGCCCAGCGGTAGGGGTCGTCGATCTTCAGCGAGGGCAGGTGGCTGGGCTCGTTGACCACCTCCCAGAACTCGATCGGGCGATAGCGGCCCATGATCGCCTCGACGCGGGCCTTCTGAAGCTCCGGTGCGGGCTGGCCCTTGGACCAGGGCGGCACGCCCGCATTGTCGGCCCACAGCAGCGGGTGG
>Ga0209201_1002624_pt1 | contig 17150 bp, 7 predicted proteins | sample AD_UKC055_MetaG_FD_184411 | JGI IMG/M metagenome (GOLD analysis project Ga0209201, IMG submission 184411) | Active sludge microbial communities of municipal wastewater-treating anaerobic digesters from USA - AD_UKC055_MetaG (SPAdes) (version 2) | ecosystem: Engineered > Bioreactor > Anaerobic >...
GTCGTTGAGGATCGTGTAGCCGGCCACGCAGGAAAGAGCCCTGGATTCGGGCACCCGGAACGTCGTTTTACCAATGACGATAGCGAGTTCGCCCTCGTAGTCGATCGCGTTGGTGACTGGCCAGAGGATGACTGGTCGAAGGTGACCGGTCATCGACGAGACAAGTTTCGAGAAGAAGCGGGGTTCGACAGGTTCCGGCACGTTCTGTTCGGCGCAGTGAGACCGATAATTCAGGCCCACGCATATGACCTGCCTCGCGTCATGAACCGGCGGCAACCACTGAAGACCGGTCTCCGGCTGGAAGAAGCGCGATGGACAGGAAGTCTTCAGGGACCTGATGACCTCTATGACCGTTGAAAACGAAGCGTCAGGCGCCATCAGCCTCCTGACCATTTCCACGCCGGTGGGGAAACGTGAACCTGGAGCCACCACGTCGGCGACCTTCTGCAGGTTCACGAGCCTGCCATGAACCCTGGCAACAGGCGCCATGGTTCCCTTGTGTATGACGCAGCCCAGCTTCATCAATCACCTGCCAGTCATCAATGTTCAAGATGGTACCAGAACCGCGCCGCTTGACATATATTTGCCTGTCGTCCAAAGGGTGACCCGAATGAAGGTCGTCGAGAGTTTTCTGTCGATTCAGGGTGAGGGACCGCGTGCTGGAATGCCGTGTTTTTTCGTCCGGACCGCCGGCTGCAACCTGGACTGCCGCTGGTGCGACACACGTTACGCCAGTGAAAGCGAGGGAGTCGAGCTCAGTTCGGACGAGATATTCAATCTGTACGTTCAGGAGGCCCTCCGATGCGGACTCGAGACCGAGAGCCGGGAAATGCCGATCGTGTGCATCACCGGGGGTGAACCCCTGTTGCAGCGGGATCTTCCCGACCTGCTGGAAAACCTGGTCGGGGCCGGGGTCGAGACCGAGGTGATGACAAACGGCACACTGGACCTGGTGTCGATTCCCCACGATGTATGCCTGGTGATCGACATCAAGGTCTCAATGCTCAGGCAGGGATGGGAGCCCCGATGGCTGGCCGCGAAAAGAAGGCGCGCCTGGGACAGGCCGGGCAGGCAGGACGTGATCAAGTTCGTGGTCGAGGATCATTCGGATTTTGAACTTGCTGTCGCATGGGCCACGAAAACGGAGTTGTTCGACCGCGTGCGCGAGATCACGGTCACGCCGGCGTGGGGACGTGTCGATGCGGCCGAAGTGGCCGAATGGGTGCTGGGTTGCCATCCCCGCATCCGACTTGGGTTGCAGCTGCACAAGTACCTGTGGGGCGCCGACACCAGGCGGTGAGTCGGTCAGGCAGTCCCAAAATTACGCTTTGAATTTAGATAGTTAGACCGTCAGTTTGACAAGGTGGGCCAGCCGCGTCTACTATACGTTGGCCAAGTTGATTTGCTGGGCCGTGTTTTTTTTTTCCAAACTCGTTTGGAGGAATCATGGCCCCACGTCCAACCCACACAAAGTTCATTTTTGTAACCGGCGGTGTTGTTTCGTCAATCGGCAAGGGCATCACGGCGGCCTCGACCGCCGCCATCCTTGAGGCGAGGGGCCTGAGGGTTACCCTGCTGAAGATGGATCCGTACCTGAACGTCGATCCGGGCACCATGAGCCCATTTCAGCACGGCGAGGTGTTCGTTACCGACGACGGTGCCGAGACTGACCTCGACCTCGGCCATTACGAACGCTTCACAACCGCCACGATGGCCAGGTTGAACAGCGTCTCGAGCGGTCAGATCTACGAAACGGTGATCAACCGGGAGCGCCACGGTGAATATCTGGGCGCGACGGTCCAGGTCATCCCGCACATAACCGACGAGGTAAAGGCCAGGATCCTGAAGGCCGCCGAGGGCTTCGACATCTGTCTGGTCGAGGTTGGCGGCACCGTGGGCGACATCGAGGGCCTTCCGTTCCTTGAAGCCATACGGCAGATGAGACTCGAATACGGCGCCGAGAACACGGCCTACATTCACGTTACTTACGTCCCGTTTATCAAGACCGCCGATGAACTCAAGACGAAACCGACCCAGCACAGCGTCAACGCGATGCGCGAGATCGGCATCCAGCCGGACATCATCGTCTGCAGGTCGGAAAAGCCGATGCCGCCCGAGGTAAAGCGCAAGATCTCCCTTTTCTGCAGTATCCCGCCCGAGAACGTCATCGCGGCCGTGGATGCCCAGTCCGTGTACGAACTCCCGCTGGCCTTCAAGGACGAGGGCCTTGATCAGCGCCTGTGCGATCAGCTCGGAATCTGGGCGCGTGAGGCCCGGCTCGCTGACTGGAAGAGGATCGTGGAAGGCGTCAAGATCGTGGATCCCGAGGTGACGATCAACGTTGTCGGGAAGTATGTGGATCTGAAGGAATCCTACAAAAGCCTTTGCGAGGCGCTGCTGCACGGCGGCATCGCGAACCGGGTCAGGGTCAGGTTGCACTTCATCGAGGCCGAGGACCTGGAAGGCGACGCGGACTGTGACGCAATCCTGTACGGCGCCAGTGGAATTCTAGTGCCGGGTGGATTCGGCTCGCGCGGAACCGAAGGAAAGATTAGGGCGATCGAGTACGCAAGAACGCACAACGTGCCGTTTCTCGGGATATGCCTCGGTTTGCAGCTTGCGACGGTGGAGTTCGCCAGAAACGTTTGTGGCATGACGGACGCGAACTCGACCGAGTTCAACCCCGAGTCGAGGCACGCCGTTGTCGACCTGCTTCCCGAGCAGCGCGGCGTGACCGACAAGGGCGCCACAATGAGACTTGGCGCCTTCCAGTGCGTCCTGACGCCGGACAGCCTGGCCGCCTCCCTGTATTCGTCGGCCGAGATCTCCGAGAGACACCGTCACCGGTACGAGGTTAACAACGAGTTCATTGGACCGTTGATCGAAAAGGGCCTTATCGTGTCCGGACTGTACACAGGGGAGAGGGCGAAGCAGGCCGCGGCCCTTCCTGACGGTCGGAAAGGGCTGATCGAGATCATCGAACTGCCAGGGCACCCCTTCTTCATCGCCTGCCAGTTCCATCCGGAATACAAGTCCAGGCCGCGCGCGCCGCATCCGGTATTCCGCGGTTTCATTCAGGCGGCTGCCGCCTTCCGTCAGTCTCGGAAGGTCTGATTCCGCCTTCCGGAGGATATTAATGACGGGACTGTACAGGATTTCGTCGGTCTGGTTGCTGGTCGCGACCCTGGCCTGCGGCTGTGCGGGTATCAAAGTGGCCGAAACGGAAGACCCTTCCGGTGATGCATCGCAGTCTTCGTCATCGGTTTCGGCATCGCCCGTTGCGCCGACGCCATCGTCATCGGCCGAGTGTGTGCCGGTCAGGGTGCTGGAGTCGGTGATTCAGCTTCACCGGGTCGTCATTGTTCTTGACGCCGGGTCCGCGGCGGGCATCCGGACCGGGATGGCCGGCGCACTTGATAACGGGCGTCCCTTCCGAATCATCTCGGTGGATTCACGCTCGTCCAGTGCCGTGATCACGGGGTTGAATATCCGCATTGCCCCGGGCAGCCAGGGTTGCGTATTCCTGCCTGCCCGCTGAGGCGCCTCACTCAGTGCCTGGCTTCAGGTTCACCGATTCGCAGACATTCGGATTCGGACACAGCCATGTCGACCAGGGCGTTGATGTCGATTTCGCTCTCGATGGCCAGGACTCGCTCAAGGTCGGCCGCGGTCTCGGGATGCGGAGGCACGAAAAGCGAACAACAGTCATCGAAGGGCAGTATCGATGTATCGAACGTCCCTATCCGTCTGGCGACATCCACCACATCCATCTTGTCGTACGTCAGCAGCGGACGCAGTACTGTCATTCCGGTCGCCTGACCGATCACCGTCATGTTCTCGAGGGTCTGGCTGGCGACCTGTCCGATGTTGTCCCCGGTCACTATAGCCAGCGCGTTCGCGCGCTCGGCGATTTTGCTTGCGCAACGCAGCATCATCCTGCGGTAAAGAACGACAAGCATCCTTCCGGGTGCGCTGTCGCGAAGGTGCGCCTGGACCGACCCGAACGGAACCACGTACAGGTTCATTCCAGGCTGGTAGGCGGCGAGCATCTGCGCCAGCTTCTCGACCTTTTCGCGCGCCTCGGGTGTTGTGTACGGCGACGCGTCGAAGTGGACGGCATCCATCGAGCAGCCCCGCCGCATGACCTGGTAGCCGGCCACGGGCGAGTCGATGCCACCGGACAGCATCAGCAGTGTCTTTCCCGAAGAGCCGGTCGGCAGTCCGCCCGGCCCGCGAATCGATCTGACCGAAATGGCGGCGGCGGCAGGGAGTATCCGGACGTTGATGGTCAGTTCAGGATCCTTCATCTTGACCGGGGTTTTTGTCTTTTCCCATATGACGCCGCCCAGCCGCTTGCTGAGTTCCATGGAATTCAGCGGGAAATCCTTGACCGAACGGACCGTCTCGACCTTGAAGCTGGAGACTCCCTGCATCATCGAGTCCGCGATTTCCTCCATCTCCTTTTCCATGATGGAGATCTCTCGTGGCACGATCTTCGACGGCATGAAGGACACGATCCCGAAACTGCGCCCGAAAGCCGTGATCAATCCGTCGTCCACGACGAAATCGACCAGATCCCATCCTTTGGAATCGGCGTGGACGATCATCAGCATGGAATAGAGCTCGCGTACCCGGAACCTGCCGGCGCCCGCGAGCTGCCTTTCCAGGCCTTCCTTGAGCTTGGAAAGGAACCACGGACGCTTGCCGCGCTTTAGAAACACCTCGGAAAAGGTCACAAGGACTGCGTTTACGGTCATTTTATCCTCGGAATGATCCTGACAAAGGTCAGACCGACCTCCGAACCGAAGGCGGGAAGAGGGCCGACATCGAGTCGCCATTATGGATGCACTGGATGGCTTTGGCAAACAGCGGCGCCAGGTCGATTACATGAAAGCGCGACGGATGCTCCGCAATCTTGTCGTCGACCGGCAGCGTGTTGCCGATGATGAACTTCTCGATCGGGGAGTCGACCAGCCTGCGGACCGCATCACCCGACAGAACCGGATGCACGGCCGTGGCCAGCACGCGCCGCGCGCCGAACTCGATGAGCTTATGCGCGGCATTGACCAGAGTCCTGCCACTGGCGATCTCGTCGTCCACCAGCAGACAGGATTTGCCGCGAACGTCGCCGACGACCTGCCTGATGACCGGTTTGTCGCTGTGGTCGCCACGGAATTTGTCAATGATAGCCATAGGCAGCAGAAGCTCGTCGGAGTAGTAGCTGAAGGCCTTCGCCGCTCCGGTGTCCCCCATGACCAGAACGAAATCTTCCCGGGGCTCGTCCTTGAACAGAACCTCGTTAAAATAGTCGAAGAATGCGGGGGCCGCCAGCAATTGATCCGCCGGCTTCCTGAAAAAACCCTGAATCTGCGGAGAATGCAGGTTCATCGTCAGGATCCTGTCCACGCCGGCGGTGGTGAGCAGGTCCGCAACCAGGCGGGCGGTAACCGATATTCGCGGTTCATCCTTCTTGTCCGATCGGCAGTACGGGTAGTAAGGCAGAACGGCCGTGATACGGGCGGCGCTGGCGAACCTGACAGCGTCGATGAAGATCAGAAGCTCCATCAGCATTTCGTTCACCGGCGTGTTGGACGTCTGGACGATAAACACATCCTTCTCGCGGCAGTTGTCCAGGACCCTGACCATCAGGTTGTCGTTTGAGAACTTGATTACCTGTGATCTCCCCAGTTTGCAGTCCAGACTGCGGCAGATCGATTTTGCGAGCTGTGGATGTGAAGTGCCCGAGAAAACGATGGAATCGGAATTCATAACATCCCTCGTCGTTTTGATGGGTTTTTGCCTTCAGACAGATCTATAGAACGTGAGGCTGCTCGAGTCAACCGGTAAGGCGAGGAGTCCGGGCACCGGCAGGGGAGCGTCAGCAGTTATTCTGGTGCTCGCAGGCGCCCGTTTCGGTGTTGCACGAATCGAGAGTGCACGGGTTGTAGTCGTTGCAGTTCTTCTCGTCGTTGTTGCAGGAGTTGCGGAAGCAGGTGTCGTTCGTGCACGGGTTGTCGTCGTTGCAGTCGCTGTGACGCCGGCAGCAGCCATCGATCGGACGGTTGATACATCCACCGGAAGCGTTGTCGCAGATGTCGGCGGTGCAGGTGTTCCAGTCGGTCGGGCACGTGACCGGCGTGTTGGCGCAGGTGAACGTGTTCAGATCGCAGATGTCATTCGAGCAGACGTTGTCGTCGAAACAGTCCTCGTTGGCCTGACAGCATCCAGGCACTGCCTCGAACTCGCACTCACCGGTCGCCGGATCACAGGAATCTTCAGTGCAGACGGCAAGATCGTTGCAGTAAACGGGGGCGAGCATGCAGCGGTTGATAGCGAGGTCACAGGTGTTGATGGTGCAGAGATCCGTGTCGGCGCAGTCCGCGTCAACCTCGCAGCAGTTGGCGATGGGGGCGAAAACACAAAGCCCGGTGGTGCTGTTACATGAGTCGTTTGTGCAGATGTCCTCGTCGTCACAGACCTTGTCCACATCGACACATTCACCGATGTTCACGTCGCAGTAGTCGATGGTGCACGGGTTGCCGTCATCGACGCAGTTATCCTCATACACACAGGCGCCGGTGAGTTCGTTGCAGGAGTCGGTGGTGCAGATGGCGCCATCGTCGCAGACCTTGTCCAACGCCATGCAGAAACGCAGGCCATTCGAGCCGGTGTTGCAGAAGTCGACCGTACACGGGATACCGTCGTCGCACTGCAGGTCGCTGGTGCAGTCCTGGCATTCAGGCGACAGACTGAAGACGCATTCGCCGTTTTCATCGCAGGAACCCATGGTGCAGGGCAGCCCCGGAGAACAATCCTTCGACTGAACCTCGCATGCGCCGGATTCAGGGTTGCACTCGTAGATCTCGCAGATACCCAGATCCGCCGGGGGAGTGCAGACCTTCGCAGAGAAGACGCAACCGGTTCCGGAGACGCAGGCGTCGTCCGTACAGAGATCGTCGTCGTTGCAGACAACCTGTTCGGATACGCAGATCGGATCGCCCGCCTCATCCGTTTCCTCGGTGCAGGAAAGGTTGGTGCACGGGTCGCCGTCATCCGGGCACTCGTAGGGTTCGGTGAAGCAGCCACCTGTCGGATCGCACATGTCGACCGTGCATTCGAACCCATCGTTGCACAACAGAGGCTCGTATGAACAGACGCCATCGACACACGAGTCGATCGTACAGACATTGCCGTCGTCGCAGATGCTGCCCGTGAAATAGCAGATTCCGATGGTTTCGTCGCAGTATTCCGACGTGCACGGATCGTTGTCGCTGCAGTCGACGTCGTTGGCGCAAGCGGTGCAGGCACCGTCAGGATCGACGGTGTGGACGCATCCGGCGTCAAAGTCACAAGAATCGACCGTGCATCCGTTGTGGTCGTCGCAGTCCAGGTGGGTGACCATGCAGGCCCCCGTCGTCTGGTCGCAGTACGAGATGAAACAGGCGGATTCCTGTTCCGGACACACGCGTTCCTCGTACACGCATTGACCGTTCACGCGCGAGCAGGAGTCGGTAGTGCACGGATTACCGTCGTCGCAGACAACGGGAGTGGAATCGCACAGGCCGTTCGTGGGGTCGCAGAACTCGATGGTGCAGAGGTTGGAATCAGGCTCGCACTCCAACTCATGCATGTCTTCGCAGATGGGCCGGCCGAGGCTGTCGACTCCGATGCAGGTTCCGACCATGCACTGGTTGCCGCCTTCAGGTCTGCAACGTGCTGGTTCGTAGACACAAATGTCCAGGCTTTCGACGCAGATGTCCTGAGTGCACGGGTCGTCATCGCTCGGACACCTGCCCAGCGTGTCGCACTTCGGACATGCGCTGGTGTCGAAATCACACGCGCCCGTAGCCGGGTTGCAGGAGGCGACCGCGCAGTCATACGGTGATCTGCAACCAGCAGTATCTTCGAATACGCATTCTCCAGTGGCAAGGTCGCAGGAGTCGGTAGTGCACTTGTTGTTGTCGTTGCAGGGAATCAGATCGTTGATACACTGACCGGAAACAGGGTCGCAGGAGTCAGTGGTGCAATTGTTGGCGTCGTTGCAGACGTTGAAGTTGTGCACGCATCCGGTCAGGGAACTGCAGTAGTCCTGCGAGCAGGCGTCGCCATCGTCGCAAGGCACGGATTCGACAACGCAGCCAACCTGCGGGTTGCACGAATCGATGGTGCATGCATCGCCGTCGTTGCACACGATCGGGGTAAACACGCATTCACCGCTGACGCACGAGTCCGTCGTGCAATGGTCGAGGTCAGAGCATTTCATATCCTGGAAGACGCAGCCGCTGTTGGGGTTGCAGTAGTCGGTGGTGCAGTCGTCGAAGTCGTCGCACATGTACGTTTCGTGCACGCAACTGCCGTCCGTTTCGTCGCAGGCGTCGTTCGTGCACAGGTCGTCGTCGTTGCAGTCTACCGGCGGATGGTTGCAGTAGCCAGTCAGCGCGTCACAGAGGTCCTCGGTGCAGTTGAGGCCATCCACGCACTTGAACTTGTTGACGCACTCGCCGCTGAGCTCGTCGCACCAGTCGTTGGTGCAGGGGTTGATGTCGTCGCAGACCACTTCGACGTTGCGACACTGACCGCCCGCCTGGATATCGCAGATATCGGTAGTGCAGGCCACTCCATCGTCGCAGTCACTACCGGTCACGCACGGGGTGCAGTCGGGAATCGGTTCGTGCGCGCAACCGCCAAACGGTGTGCAGGTGTCCGTCGTGCACGGATCGTTGTCGCTGCAGTCGTGGGGCAGATGGAAGCACTCCGCGGTCGACGGATTGCACGCGTCGTCGGTACAGAGGTTGTCGTCGTCACAGTCCATCATTTCGTACACGCAGCCGCCGACTACTTCATCGCAGTAATCGGTGGTGCAGGGGCTGCTGTCGTTACAGACGATGTCCTGGTAGACACAATCGCCGGAGACGCCGTTGCACCATTCGTTCGTGCAGTCAAGGCCGTCGTCGCAGTTGGTTTCCTGGTAGAAGCAGTCGCCGGTTACCTCGTCGCAGATGTCGTCGGTGCAGAGGTTGAAGTCGTAGCACTTCGAGTGGAATTCGCACAGACCCGTGCCTGGATTGCACTCGTCCAGGGTACAGAGTGTATCGTCGTCGCAAACGACAGCCGCATCATGATGGACCAGGCCCGTGGCCGGGTCGCACCAGTCGGTCGTGCATTTGTTCACGTCGTCGACATCCACCGCCCTGACCAGGCACTCACCTGTCTCAAGGTCGCAGGATTCGATGGTGCAGAGATCATCGTCGGCGACGCACTTCTCGACATGCACGCAACCGGTTGCGTTGTCGCAGGAGTCGAGGGTGCAAGGCGACGCGTCGTCACAGATCAGCGGCGGGTAGTAGCAGGTACCGGTCGGCGGGTTGCACTTGTCCTGGGTGCACGCCAATCCGTCGTTGCAGTCCCTTTCCTGGAACACGCAGCCGCCCTGGTTCTCGTCGCAGTAGTCGACGCCGGAACCGACAACACCCGTGCAGAGGTTGCCGTCGTCGCAGATCTTTGCGGGGTTGTAGCAGATTTCCGTTTCGAGGTCACACAGGTCCTCGGTGCAGGCCAGGCCGTCGACGCAGATGATGTCGGACGGTGAGAAGCACTGGACGCAGTCGGGTGTCTCGGTGTGCGAGCAGCTGCCGGTCACCGGGTCACACGAATCGATCGTGCAGCCGTTCTCGTCGTCGCAGAGGTTTTCTTCGATGACGCAGCCATCGGTCTCGTCGCAGCGTCCGACCATGCACAGATTTTCCGGGTCTCCGGCACATACCGTCGGATTGAACACGCAATGACCGTTCGCCGGGTCACAGTAATCGGTCGTGCACTTGCTGTAGTCGTTACAGACCTGGAATTCGTTGATGCAGGCGCCGGTTCCGGTGTCGCACGAGTCCATGGTGCACAGTTTGTCGTCATTGCAGTCCTTGGGCGTGAACACGCACCTGCCATCCACGCAGGTGTCCTCGGTACATCCGTTGGCGTCGTTGCAGTATTTCGGCGCGTTCATGCATTCGCCGGTGTCGTAGTCGCAGAGGTCCTCGGTACAGGGATCGTCGTCGTTGCAGTCCTTGCGGGTGTTCACGCAACCGACGGCCGGGTCGCAGGTGTCCGCGGTGCACTTGTCGCTGTCGTCGCATGAAAGTGGGGCGTGCAGACATTCGCCGTTCACGGCCGAACAGGAGTCGGTCGTGCACTTGTCGCCATCCTCGCAGTCCTTCGGCTTGGAGACACAACCACCGCGAACCGGGTCGCAAGCCTCGACGGTGCAGAGGTCGGCGTCGGCGGTGCAGACCACGGGAACATGGGCGATCGTGCCCGTCAGCGTGTCGCAAGCGTCGATGGTGCACGGATTGTTGTCGTTGACGTCAACCGCCGGGTTGTAGCACTCGGCCGTGTCCTTGTTGCACAGATCCAGGGTGCACGGGTTGCCGTCGCTGCAGTCCTTTCCAAGGTTCACGCACGCGCCCGTGAGGGGGTCGCAGGAGTCGGCGGTGCAGATGTTGCCGTCGTCGCAGTTGCGATTCTCGTGGAGGCACTGGCCGCTGCCGCTGTCGCACGTGTCAATGGTGCACTTCAGGTTGTCGTTGCAGTCGATCGTCAGGTGACGGATGAAGCCGGTCACCGGGTCGCATCGATCGACCGTGCATGGATCCGAGTCGTCGATGTCGACAGGCTCGTTGATGCATTCCCCGCTGAACGGGTTGCAGGAGTCAGCCGTGCAGGGATCGGTATCGGCACAATTCGGCTTCTGGTTCACGCAGCGGCCCGTGACCGGGTCACAGTAATCAGCCGTGCAGTGATCATAGTCGTCGCAGTCCTTCGGCGTGTTGACGCATCCGGCCGCGGTGCGGCACTCGTCGATCGTGCACGGATCCGCGTCGTTGCAGTTCATGGGCTGGAACAGGCAGACGCCGGTGACGGGGTCGCACGAGTCCGTGGTGCAGTTGTTGCCGTCGTCACATGTACGCGGCGTATTGATGCACAGGCCGTTCGCCGGATTGCATGAGTCGGTCGTGCACGCGTTGTCGTCGTTGCACGAAACCTGGATGACCTGGCACTGGCCGGTCACCTTGTTGCATGAGTCGACGGTACACGGGTTGTTGTCGTTGCAGACCTTGTCCGTGTACTGACACTTCAATCCGACACAGGCGTCGGTCGAGCACCCGTTGTGGTCGTCGCAATCCGCCTGTTTCTGGCAGTCGGTCGGCCGGTAAACGCAGCCGAGTCCGCTGATGCATGTGTCCACGGTCAGGGGATTCTCGTCGTCACAGACGACCGGCGTGTTGATGCAGCCATTGTCTTTGACCGAGCATGAGTCCCATGTGCAGGGCTCGCCATCGTCGCAGTTGACCTCGCGGTAGGTGCATCCGCATGACTCGATGTCGCATGTCCCGATCGTGCACGGGTTGTTGTCGTCGCAGGACTCGGGCGTGAACACGCATACGCCTGTCATCGGGTCGCAGCGATCGCGGGTGCAGCAGTTGTCGTCGTCGCAGACGATCCCTTCTTTCTGGCATCCCGTCAGCGGGTCGCAGGTGTTGATCGTACAGGCATTACCGTCTTCGCAGTCCAGAGGTCTGGTGCGGCACTCACCGTTCGGCTCGTAGCAGAAGTCAATGGTGCACGCGTTTTTGTCGTCGCAGACCTTGGAGATGTGCTTGCAGTTACCGGTTGTGCGATCGCAGGAGTCAAGGGTGCATTCGTTGCCGTCATCGCACGTGGCTTTGTCGTGCACGCATCCGATGCCTTCAACGCAGGCGTCGAACGTGCAGAGATCGCTGTCCGAGCAGGGATCCTCGACGTGCAGGCATTCACCCGTCAGGAAGTCACAGGTGTCGACCGTGCAGCTATTATCATCTTTACAGGCGTTGGGCGTATGGAGGCACGCCCCGGTTGCCCTGTCGCAGCTGTCGATCGAGCACGGGATGTTGTCGTCGCATGATATCGGTGGGTTGTAGCATGCGCCGACCGCGCCGTCGCAGATGTCGTTGGTGCATGGGTTGTTGTCATTGCATGTCATCGTCGGGAAGTACTTGCAGACGCCCTCGATCACGTCGCATGCGGCGATAACACACTTGTTCATGTTGTTCTGGTCATAACACGTCGTGTCAGAGATGCAGGCGGGGCAGGCCGGCGGATTCGCGACGTATTTGTGCATGCAGCCCACCGCCGCGTCGCAGGAATCGACTGTGCACGGATCGCTGTCGAAACACTGGTCCGTGATGTCCTGGTGCTTGCAGCCTGTCGCCGGATCACAGGAGTCGATGGTGCATGCGCTGTTGTCGGTGCAGTCCACCGGTTCGTTGTGGCAGTTGCCCCAGTAGTCCAGGATGTCTTTCGTGCAGGCATTGCCATCGTCGCAGCTCTTGTCACGGTAGACGCAAAGTCCGGTCGCGGGAGCACAGCTTCCGACCTTGGTCGGGTCTTCGCTTTCGCAGAGCTTTTCGTCGTGGTAGCAGTTTCCGTCGAACGCCGAGCAGACATCCGTTGTGCAGAGGTCATTGTCGTTGCAGTCCACCTCTTTGTGACCACACTGGCCGTTGAGCGGGTCGCACGAGTCGACCGTACACGCTTTGTGGTCGTCGCAGTCGGCCGGTTCGGACACGCAGGTGCCGTCCCTGACGTCGCAGAAATCCACGGTGCACTTGTTGTTGTCGGAACAGGTTCGCGGCGTGAACTGGCAGAATCCGGTTTCCGGGTCACATGAATCGACGGTGCACGGGTTCTGGTCGTCGCAGATGTCGATCTGATGCATGCAGGAGCCGGAGATCGAGTCGCATGCGTCCACAGTGCACAGGTTGCTGTCGTCGCAGTCCTTGAAAAGGAAAACGCAACGGCCGAGATCCTGGTCGCAGGAATCGACCGTGCAGAGGTTTCCGTCGTCGCACGGCATCGGATTGAACTTGCATGTGCCGTTGACCGGGTCGCAATGGTCGATCGTGCAGGGGTCCCCGTCATCGCAGGTGACCGTCACATCGTAGAAACAGACGCCGGTGCCGGTGTCGCAACGGCCGGTGACACACGAGTTGCCCAGGATTCGGCAGTCGTTGTCGCTGGCGCAGGTGAATGTCTTGCATTCCGCCGGACCTTCGGGATCCGTGTTGCGGTACGGCAGGAAGATGCAGCCGCCGGCCTCCGAGTCGCAGGAGTCGGTCGTGCAGCGGTTTCCATCCGAACACCAGGCCGAAGTGTATTCGCATGCGCCGGTGGCCGTGCAGGAGTCGATAGTGCACGGATCATAGTCGTCACAGACCGTGTTGCGGTGTTCGCATCCGCCCGTCACGGGGTTGCAGTAGTCCAGCGTGCACGGGTTGTCATCCTCGCACAGAATCGCGGGGAATTCACATTCGCTTGGCTCTATGGCCATGTTGCAGCGGTTGGTCGTGCACGGGTTGTTGTCGTTACACTGCAGGTCGCTTGTGCAGCCAACTCCGTTGCACGGCGGCCACGGGTTGATGTAGTGGGCGCAGCCGACGTCCTCGATGCATGAGTCGGCGGTGCACTGATTGCCATCGTCGCAGGAAATCGGCTGATGAACGCAGACGCCGCTGGACACGCTGCAGAAGTCGTCAGTGCATGGGTCGCCGTCGTCGCAGTTTTTGGGTGAGAAAACGCATCCGAAGGCCGGATCACAGTAGTCGTTCGTGCAACGCAGACCGTCGTTGCAGCGGATCTGTTCATGGAATTCGCCCGTAACGGGATCGCATCCGTCGGTCGTGCAGACGTTGGCGTCATCGAAAATCTTTTCGGTCCAGGTGCAGGAACCCGTAACAGGATCGCACGTTCCATCGGTACACGGATTTCCGTCTTCGCAACTCATGTCGGTGAATACGCACAGGCCGGTCGGCGCCAGGTCGGGCCGGCAGTCACCAATCTTGCATTTGTTGTTCGGCAGGAAGCACTCCCAGTCCTGTCCGTGCGGGCAATGCATGCACTCCGCAATCGGCGTGTGTTGACAGCCCTTGGTCTGGCTGCATGTATCGGTCGTGCAGACATCGCCGTCGCTGCAGTTGATCGCTTCAAAATTGCAGTATCCGGTCTGGTCGTTGCAGAAGCCGGTCTTGCATGTGTCCGTGTTGTTCGCGTCGCACAGGGTGTCCGACGTCGGCGACCTCGGGTCGCAGACAATGCACTGGTCGCGGGGCGCGTTCGGGTTCTCGATGTAAACGCATTCACCGGTTTCCCGGTTGCAGCTGTCCGTCGTGCAGATATTGTTGTCGTCACAGCTCAGGACATCCATGACGCAGATGTTCCTGGTCTCGTCGCACTTACCCTGAACACAGCCCTTGTCCGAGACGCATTCTTCGTCGGTGGTGCATACGCACTGTGTTTCAAGGTGCTGGCAGCCGAGCTTCGAGTCACACCAGTCCTTGGTGCACGGATCACCGTCGTCGCAGGTAACCTGGATGTTGAAACAGACCTTCATATCCGTGTTGAGCGGATTGATCTGGCAGGTGTCGAGGGTGCAGGAGTTCGCGTCATTGCAGAGCGCCTCGTTTCCGGTGCAGTCAGTGCGGCATCCCGGAATCTCGGTGAACACGCAGCCGCTCGCCGGCGAGCAGGCGTCGCTGGTGCAGTGGTCGCCGTCGAAGCAGGTCCGCTCACGCCATTCACAAAGACCCGTGACGCCGTTGCAGTGGCGATCGACCGCGCACATGTTGCCGTCGTTGTAGCATTCCTCGTTTGACTGGCAGGTGATCGGCGTTGTGTGGACACACCCTGAAGTGGGGTCGCAGGTGTCGATCGTCCCGTCGTCGCCATCGTTGCAGTCGAGGCGTTCATAGGAACAGACCAACGGCTTGTCGGCGCAGAAACTGGCGCTGCCCTCAATGCAGGAGTCAAGGGTGCACCTGTCGCTGTCATCGCACTCGACGCTTTCCTGTGGAAGCTGAGTGAGTGTCTCGCATGAACCGCAGATGCAGGTGTGAACGCAGCCAATCGTCGAATCACAGGAGTCGGCGGTACAGAAGTTGTTGTCGTTGCATGAGTTGTCCTGGTAGGCGCAGATATTGCCCATGCACTTGCCGAGATCAAGGTCGCACTGTGAACCGTCGGGGCATCCGACGGTCGCGCTGCAGTCGTAGATTCCGCCCTCGAAGAGCACTGCCTTGCAGTATCCAATCAGACACTGCCTGTCGGGGTTGGTGGCCTCGGTGTTGCAGGCTGCGTTGTCGCCGTTCGCGCAGACGGTGCAACTGGCTACCGGGGTGTGGATGCAGGTTCCTCCGTTGTTGGGGTCACAGGTATCGGTGGTGCACTGGTTGAAGTCCGAGCAGGCGACCGGATCATGCTTGACGACGCCTTCGGGCGTGCAGTAGTCGGTGGTGCAGGGGTTCGAGTCATCGCAGTTCGGGCAGGCCATTCTGAAGCAGACCCTGCCGGTGTCGGTCGGGAAGAAGTCGTAACCTTCAGCCGATGTTTCGGGGTCCGGCGCGTCGACGCACGCGGACTGGTCGCAGGGGTTCTCGCTGCGGCAGTCATCATTGGTCAGGCAGTCCTTGCATCCCTGGGTGAAGATGTACTGGTGGAAGCAACCGCCGTCGTCGGCCGAGCAGCCGTCAGCCGTGCAGTCGAAGCCGTCGTCGCAGGTTTTCGGAACAAAGACGCAGGTGCCCTTTTCGCACTTGCCGACCACGCATTCGTCGGCCGGATCGCCGGGGCACTGATCGTCCCTGGTGCATACGAAAACGTCGGGTGTGTCTTCGCCCGCGTCGGTCACATCAGGAACTACGTCGGTTCCGGCGACGTCCTTGACGTCCGGAACGGTCGTATCGCCGATATCCCTGTCCTTGACGTCTTTCTGGCCGTTGTCCGGCTTGACGATATCTTCGACGGCATCCTTGGTGTCCGTGCCGCCGAGATCCCCGGGAAGCGGGTTCCCGGAACAAGCCACGGCGAGGATCAGACCGGCCGCGGAAATGAGACAGAGACTGCTTTTGTTAAGCATGACGATTCTCCTAAGGAGCGAGATACCCCGACGAACCCGCAAACGAAACACCAATGGGCCGGTGCCTGCTGTCACCGCGCCCACCCCCGCGCATATACGGCGAAGAAATTCTACCAGAAACGCGATTTCATTTGAACACCAATATCTTCTGGAGCCGAATGTGCCAGACCTTTGATCATCGGCCCGTCTAAATGCTATCATGTCAACTGTCCGGGGCCGGTTTGCGGCCCGGGACGGTTTTCCGACTGGAGCAAGGAGGCTTTGATATGAAAAAGTTAATCGTTTCATCGGCTTTGCTGCTGATTGCGGCGTTTGTCCCTACTGGCCTGACCGCGCTGGCCGAGGATCTTGAAGGCGTCCCGCCCGAGGAGGTCACGCTCGGCGAACTGACGATAAAGTTCTCGAATGTCGAGTTCCCTTCGGTCAGGGTGGATGGCGAGGCCTGGGAGGACTCCGAATACAGCGTGGATGGCAGGAAGGTTGCCATCCAGAGGCTTGACAGGACTGTCGAGCACGTCATCTCTCTGGTATCGAATTCGCCCAAGGCCGGAGACACCGAACTGGTGGTGAAGCCCGAGGACTGGAAGCTGGTCAAGCTCAACAAGCTTGATCGCGCCTGGCGTTGCGAAAAGACCGCTGCGTTCCCCAAGAAGGCGCCGCCTCCCAAGGTCGAGACCCCGACCGATGAAGAGGGCGAGCCCGCCGCCGAACCAGCTGCCGAACCCGCTGCCGAACCTGTCCAGTAGATTCAGTCATAGCCCCCTCCGAACCCGGACGTTCTCTGCCAGCCTGTCGAAACAGGTCGCGGCCTGGATTCACATATATCCGGGACGTTACCGCTTCGGCAGTCGGAGACTATGATTAGTCTGGAAAAGCGAAGCGCGATGGGCAGGAAGAGGTCGGCCGTGCCTTGCGAAGGTTCGGGATTACTTTCCCGACATCGCCTTCTTCGAGGCCTTCAGCGGGTTGACCTTTTTGGAGTCATCGTGCTTGCGGACAACGTGGGTGCCGAGGTTGCACTGTCCGAACATCCACTTCGAGCCCGGGTCCTTGTAGGATTTGCAGTAGGTCTTGCCTTCGTGCTCAATCACGTTGTGGCAGCCGACGCACTTTTCCACGATCAGAAAGGCCGGAGCGCCGCTCATCGTCTTGTCGTTAAGGGCCGCGACAATCCTCGCAACGTCCTTGTCGTTCACAGCAGCCATTTCAATCC
>Ga0209201_1002631_pt1 | contig 17115 bp, 12 predicted proteins | sample AD_UKC055_MetaG_FD_184411 | JGI IMG/M metagenome (GOLD analysis project Ga0209201, IMG submission 184411) | Active sludge microbial communities of municipal wastewater-treating anaerobic digesters from USA - AD_UKC055_MetaG (SPAdes) (version 2) | ecosystem: Engineered > Bioreactor > Anaerobic >...
TCGAGAGAATAGGACGGATATTTTCTCACGTGACTCATCGCTCCATTATCGGCTTTAAGGCTCTTTTTCTTTGTCGCACTGACGGCAAGACGCAGACCGTTCTGGACTTCTCGCTTCATGGTGAAGAAGGAAGCCGGCCGGAAAAACCTTTCGGGATGACCAGAGAACAACGTAGAAAGCAGTACCACAGGGATCGTAAGGAAACAGAAGCTGTACAGGAGAGAATTGAAGAGTACACGCGAAACAAAATCCAAAAAGCTATTGACATGGTCAGAAGGGCCATCAAAGAAGGGATACGTTTTGATTATCTGATCTCTGACAGTTGGTTTACCTGTACTGATATCGTTCGGTTTATCAAATCCAGACATGCCATGTGTCATTTCCTTGGCATGATAAAGATGGCCAAAACCAAGTACCGTTATCAAAGAAAGATGAGAAGTGCCAAAGAGATGGTAAAACTTCTTCAAACAAGGAAGGAAATCCGCTACAGCCGACGCCTGAAGTGTTACTACGGGCAGGCGGAAGTGGAACTCTCCGGCATGACGGTTAAACTCTTCTTTTGCAGACGAACGAGAAATGGAGAATGGACTGGTCTGCTGACCACAAACACCAAACTTGATTTCTTTGAAGCCTATCATATTTATTCAATGAGATGGTCCGTCGAAGTATTTTTCAAGGAAGCCAAGGGCCTGCTTGGCCTGGGGAAATCGCAATCCAGAGACTTTGCCTCCCAGATTGCAAGTATCTCCATCACGGTTCTTCAGTATAACATTCTTGGAACAGTTAAGCGCTTTAAGTCCTATGAAACCATCGGAGGACTTTTCCATCAAGCTACTGACGGAGTTGTCCAACTCTCGGTCACAGAACGAATATGGGGAATCCTTCAGGAACTGGTCATGATCATAGCTGAGGCATTCCAAATCGACGATGAAAGAGTCATGGATACCCTCATTAACCGTAGTGAAACTTTTAAGCATTTTATAAATCTTGATAATCTCGAACTCAAGCAAGCGGCCTAAAATCACTTGCGAAACTTAAATTGTATTAGCGTTACATTTCCAACATATTGTATATCAAAGTTTTATTCTAATAATAAGACGTGTATATTAACACATCAGGCGTAAGATATTAACATTCAATAAGTTGGCATTTTTTTGTCATGTACAAAAAAAATGTCATAAATTCGGATCTCCGAAGCAATATAGAAACAGGGATAGAAAAATCAAATTCATGCGTAAAAATCTTTTAAAAACTTCAGTTTTGATTGCCTCAATGGCATTGGTACTTGGTTCGTGTAACAAAAATGATGGTGATGATCCTCCATCTGGCAACGCAACCAACGGTAAAACAACAGCAGTATTTAATTCAAGTGTAACCTATGGCACAATGACCGATCAGGTTGGCAATGTGTATAAAACAGTGACCATAGGCACCCAAACCTGGATGGCCGAAAACCTTCGCACCACCAAGTACAACGATGGCACAGCCATCCCCAATGTTACAGATTTCGGTGAATGGTGGCGCTTAACCACAGGAGCCTTTTGCAACTACAACAACGCAGCCAGTAACGTTTTAACAGCCACCTATGGTCGGCTGTACAACTGGTATGCCGTAAACACGGACAGGCTTTGTCCCACCGGCTGGCACGTTCCTACAGATGCCGAATGGACAACATTATCAACCTATTTGGGAGGCGAAAGTGTTGCCGGTGACAAATTAAAAGAAACAGGTAACACCCATTGGACTCACTTCAACACAGGTGCAACCAACGAAACAGGGTTTACAGCACTACCGGGTGGCTATCGTGACGACAATGCGACGTTCAGTGGCACTGGCCTCTCCGGGTTCTGGTGGAGTACGACGGAGTTCGATGCTGACTATGCATGGTACCGTGTCATGTTCTACGAGAACAGCGATGTAGTCAGACCCAATTTCGATAAGGTGCTTGGGCTTTCTGTTCGTTGCGTGAGGGATTGAGACAATTTGACTGTTTGACACTTTGATTTTTTTGGATTATGGGGACAACCGATGTAGTCAAACTCGATTAACAGAATAAAATGACGCAAGACTCACGATAATAAGTCGTAAATTCAAAAAAGCTATTTTGGAGAAATTCCGGGCATTGCACCTGCATAAATGGCGGGGTAATGACGATAATCCCGGAGTGTTCCTGCAGCTGCTGCCAGGCAGCCTGGTTTTTCTAAATCCGATAAAACAAGGTCGGACGGGAGGCAGGTCCAAAACCGTTACATGATTTCTACAATACTTCTACAAGAACAGAAACGAATCTGTAATTAGCTGATTTACAGATTCGTTTCTTCTGAATGAGTAGCGGAGGGAGGATTCGAACCTCCGACCTTTGGGTTATGAGCCCAACGAGCTGCCACTGCTCCACCCCGCAATATATTTTCAAGAACGTTTTGTCGCCTCTGACCTTGCGAGCCCAACGATCCGCCAGCCGGCGGATCCACCCCGCAATATATTTTCAAGAACGTTTTGTCGCCTCTGACCTTGCGAGCCCAACGATCCGCCAGCTGGCGGATCCACCCCGCAATCTGGGTGCAAATATACAAACTATTTAATTATTATCAAAAACTATCTGTCTTATTAAAAAGATCAGCTCACATCACTGCCTTGCGTACCTGACAGTATCCAGGGCTACCTTCACCTCCAGAATACTTTCAGTAAGGTCCAATACCTCCCATGTTACCGGGATATACTCAGTGTTGACAGTTATCCCCGCATCAATACCTGTACGTGACGGGATATAGTTCTGGCCACCGTAAAAACTTCCGAAAGGAACCCCTTCATTGACATCAATGCCCTCATACGGGAAGCCGCCAGCATCCGGCTCCTCATCCATACTCTGAACCTCCGCCGTAACAAGCGTAACGTAGTGACCGTCAATCACATAATCGCCGGTGATTGTCACCCTGTAAACAGTAGAGCCGCCAACAGGCACAGCCTGAAAACCAATCATGCAATAGTCCCCACCTGTGTTGAAATCTATCATCGGCCTCGGATGACCCGTATCGGGTAACCTGATCCAACTGCCATAAAGCAGATCCATGTCAAACCTTTCCTTATTGCAGGAAGTAAGCGAAAGGGTGACAATACAAGCGAAAATTGCAACCTTCCTCATAAACAGTAAATGAAGACGCAAGTTAAATAAAAGATTAACTTTCGGCATTAACTCAACAGTGAAATTTTAAGTAAAAAAGCTGTAAATCACAACACATCAAAATGGAAGACCACAATGACCTGGTCAGGCTCGTGAAAAACTGCAACGGCCTTTACGCTAATTAACTCAAGTTGCTAGCTATAACAATATACAACAATGATTTGCGATCTCGAAAAACGACTGATATCAACAGATTGCCCGGGGTTTTCAACCTTGGGAAGGTGATGTGCTTGCGTAAATACGGGGTCGATTAACATTATATCGTAAATTATTAACAATAAGCGTATTGAGCGTGTTTTTTATTTGGTAAAAATAGAATAATCCTCCAGATTAAGGTCGGCAAACCAATAAAACCTGAAGGATTATGATTAATAAATGTATTGCAATTTACGTATTTATTGATGATCTGCTTAAAGATATTGAACACAATGAGCCTACAAATAGAAATATGTCTGATGCAGAGGTTATTACAACAGTTCTTGTTTCGGCAATATATTTCTCTGGTCATCATGAAAAAGCCATGAGCTTTATGGGGTCTACTGGGATGATAAAACATATGCTAAGTAAAAGCAGGTTCAACCGGCGATTACACCTGATTCGTGAGCTGGTTGTCGATCTGTTTTTCCAGCTATCTGCTTTAATTAAGAAACTGAATATCAGTTCTGAGTACTCCATTGACAGTTTTCCCATACATACTTGTGATAATATCCGTATTGCAAACTCAAAGCTAATCCAGGGAGAGATCTACCGGGGCAAGAAGGTGTCCATGCGTAGATACTTCTATGGGTACAATGTTCATGTTCTCTGTACAGCGGATGGGATCCCTGTAGAATATACTTTCCTGCCAGGCAGATCCCATGACTCAAATGCACTAAAGCAAATGCCTTTACAAGTCCCATCTGGGAGTATAATATATGCCGATAATGCCTATACCAACTATTCCATCGAAGACATGCTGAAAGATGCTGAAAACATCGACCTGCTGGTAGCCAGAAAATCTGACTCAAAAAGAAAGCATGAACCCTATGTGGAGTATTTGATATCATCTGTACGAAAAAGAATCGAGACTTCCTTCAGTGAAATCTCCAATTTCTTACCGAAGAAAATCCACGCTGTAACTGAGTTCGGATTTTTGCTGAAAGTGGTGATATTCATTTTTGGTTATGCGATCTCTAGAACAATTTTATAAATAGCAACTTGAGTTAATTAATACCGGCAAAAAACAAAATACATGGAATACAAAAAACTTGGTGCAAGAGGTCCCGTCGTCTCCACCGTCGGCTTCGGCGCATGGGGTATCAGCGGACGCGACTGGGGCACAACAGATGATGAAAAGTCACGAAAAGCGATAGAGACAGCTCTCGACTCCGGGGTGACATTCATTGACACCGCTGACGTTTACGGCTTCGGCCACTCCGAGGAGCTGATCCGCGAAGTACTTGACCGTCGTGGCGACAGGGAACAAATAGTCATCGCCTCCAAGGCAGGAAACAACTTCTACCCCTTCCTGGGACAGGAGCACAGAACAACTCCGATGAACATTGATTACTCTGTTAAACACCTCGTCTTTGCCGCGGAACATAGTCTCCGGCGCCTCAACCTGGAGGCGCTCGACATACTTCAGCTGCACAGCCCTGACCTCGAGATACTTGAGCGTGATGAGCCATGGCTTGCCCTGGAGAAGCTGAAGAAGGAAGGAAAAATCAAGCATGCCGGCTGGAGCGTGCAGTCCTTCAAGGAGACTGAGCAGGCACACATCCTTGAGCGCCACCATGAGCTTCTTGATGTCATACAGGTCAGGTACAACCTGCTGGAACGCGAGGCCGAAAAGGTCCTCTTCCCGATGGCCCTCCGCTACGGAACGGGTGTGATAGTGCGGATTCCACTCCTGTTCGGCCTGCTGTCCGGCAAGTTTAAAACTGATTCCCGGTTTGGCGACAATGATCACCGCCGGTTCAATCTCTCACCGGAGAAGCTTGAGACTTATCTTTCCGATCTTAAAAGGTACCAGCCGCTGTTCGATGAGTACGCTGATTATTCAAAGGCACAGATCAGCCTCAGGTTCTGCATTGCACACCCCGCCTGCCATACAGTAATCCCGGGCGGGAAAAACCCTGGACAGGTAAAGGAGAACGTCGTTGCATCAGACCTGGGTTTTATCCCGCATGAAAAATTCAGTTTTTGAAAACTGACCGGAATTCTTTCTAAATTTACATCACCGGGACTGATAATTCAGTTGCATTAATTGTTACTAAAAACAAAAAGCCATGCCAAGAGTATTCAAAGCACTTGAGATAGAAAAGGAAGAGAAGGAGATAATGCGTGATTATCTCGACCGTCACATGCCGCATGTCATCTGCCCCGACAACGTCAGGCGGGGCGAGAAGTTCAAGGTAAAGGTCCGCATGGGCGAGGAATATCCGCACCCCGATGAGGATGATCATTACATTGGCCTGATCCAGCTCTGGAATCGCGAGACACTGATGGCTGAGGCACGTTATTCGGCTGGAGTTAACGGCCATCAGCCCAGCCATGTTGAGGTGGATTTCTATATCGTCGCCCCTGACGTTTCAATGAACCTCAGCGCCATGGCAGTATGCACCAAGCACGGGCTCTGGCAGAGCGAAGACAAGGCTGTCAAGGTAACCGACTGATAATTTTACGACAAATAATCAAACCGAATAATGGGAAGCTACGTCAACGGGCACCTCATCAAGGATGAGTCAGTAGCCTATGAAACCAAATATCACTGGGTAATTTTCTTTTCACTGAAATCGATATTCACGCTAACTCTCTATGCCTGGTTCAAGAGATGGCTATCTGAGTTTGTCATCACAAACCGCCGGATTGTCATCAAGGAGGGTTTTATTGCACGGCGTACCTTCGAGATGAATCTCTCGAAGATAGAGACGGTCAACGTGGACCAGACGGTCATGGGACGCATTCTCAACTACGGCTCCATAACCATCATCGGTACCGGCGGCACCACGGAAACGTTCCACAACATAGCCCGCCCGATGACATTCAGGCAGAAGTTCCAGGAACTGTGCTGAAGGACCTGAGGATTTGCGATTTGTGAGTTGCGAATTCCGCCAACATCTTAATGCAGTGCTCCCAATGCTTCCTCTACAGCGGCAACCAGCTGCGGATCAGCCCCTTTCTGCATGTCACCGAATGTGGTGCGTACATAAACATCAGGCTTGACCCCGGTCTTCTCCAGGTCATTCCCATCCAGGTCATAACAACCCCACGCCGGCAGGCGTGTTGAGGATCCGTCAACCAGTGTCCGCCCCGAGGTGAATATTATCCACCTGTATGTCTCGGTACCCACTATCGTCCCCATCTTAAGCTGCCGGAAAGCAGCAGCGGTCATCTCGGCATCGCTCAGCGACTGCTCATTAACCAAAAGAATGATTGGTCCGCCTGACGGTGCGAAGTTGGGCTGCGGCGACCGCTTCCCGTTGCGCGCCTGCCACTCTAGGTAGGGCTTCTGCGAGAGGAACCTGATTACATCATCATGGACGTTGCCTCCCCTGTTGTTGCGGATGTCGAGGATCAACGCCTCCTTGCCGAGGGCTATCCCCGTCATGTCAATCAGGAACTTCTCGAGGCTCTGCGTCCCCATGTCTTTCATATAGACATAAGCCACCCTGCCACCAGACAAACTGTCGACAATCCTTCGGTTCTCATCCACCCAGCTGTCATAAAGCAGCGTCTTCATCGCATCTGAACTGACAGGCGCCACCGTCATGTCAAACTCCTTCCCCTTCCGCTCAAAGCGGAGTGTCAGCTCCTTCTCAAGCCGCGGGAAAGTGAAAAACCTGTCACGATCTGCAGACACAACCACCGGTGTTCCGTCAACTGCCACCAACCTGTCGCCGGGCCGGAGCGGCGTGTCGGTCAGGTCAGTCGGTGAGCGCTTCACCCATCCATCCACAACATACGGATCATCATTATTGAAGATAATCCCCGTAGCGTTGGTCTGAAGTCTGTAGAAGGGTCTCGCCTCCTCGCCGTAGCTGCTGAATCCGAGATGCGATGAGTTAAGCTCGCCGAGCATGTCATTCTGAATGGTCCTCAGGTTGTCCCGGTTACGTACCAGCGGCAGGTACTGCTCGTACCTCGAGAGCATCGCCTTCCAGTCTGCGCCGTGATAATTCAGGTCATAGAAGTGTTCCGCCAGGGTAGCCCAGTTCTCGTAAAACATCTGAACGAACTCATCGTGCAGGTTCTTGCTGAAGGTGGCAGACAGAGCTATCTTGTCAGCCTTACCTTCGGCCGGTTTAACCTCATGGACATCACCGGAGATAAGTGCGTAAAACTTGTCACCGGCCATTATCAGCCTGCTGAAACTCCTCTCGCCAATGGCTGCGCTCTTCGGCGGATCAAACGGAGAGAGCTCCACCTTCGTCATCACCCTGTCGCGCGGATTGGGAGAGTTGTTGAAGAGCACCATCGTCTTACCCCGGACCGTGAATACATGAGGCGATGACTGGTCATTGCCCTTTACATCGATCTGTTCCCAGCGGTCAGAAATATCCTCAGTCTCAATTTTAATTTCAACCTTCAGACTGTCCTTTGAAGCTTTCTTCGCGAAGAGCTTTCCATACTCCTCCGTGCGCAGCGACTCGCTGAATCTGTAAAGCGGGATGCGATAGAGTTTGCTGACGCCTGCCCCTCGCGGGAAGCCTGCATTGTAACGGTCAGCGCTCAGGTAGATGTACCTGCCGTCAGGTGACCAGTAAGGATCCGTCTCATCAACACCGTTATTGGTTAAAGTATACGTTTTCTCCTCCCTGGTGTCGTAGACAAGAACATCCTGCTCGAAGTTCCGGACTGCGGCATAAAGAATGTACCGGCTGTCAGGTGAGAAGCGGGGCTGGGTTGGGCTGAACCAGAACTCGTCTTTGATTATGCTTTTCACTGCAAAGCTCTTAAGGTCAATCAGATCGATGTAGCTGTCGCCGCTGTTGACCAGGGCTTTCTCACCGTCAGGGCTGACAAGCAGGTTCTGCAGGGTGCGCTCATATCGTGTGACCTGCTTCTCAGCCTCAGGCGCCGATGCGGAGATTGTGAACAGGTTAGCCCATCCTTTCACTGTGCGGGTATAGATGAGCGACTCATTATCCTTCATCCATCTGACCTCCTGTACCCTCTCGCCCCTGTCGGTGGGCATCTCCTTAATAAATTTCCCGGTAATATCCGAGACAAAGAGCCTCCCGCGTGAGACGAAGGCAATCTTTTTGCCGTCAACTGACACATCAAAGTCGGTGATCTTTCCGGCGCTGTTGTATCCTATCTCCGTAGCCAGGTTCTCATTTGACCAGACGCTGATCTCGCAGGGCGAACTCTGGCCGGTGGCGACATCGAAGGTCCATATCCTGTAGTCACGCGCAAAAACCACGTACCTGCCGTCTGCGCTCACCTGCGGACGACGGATGGAGGTCGGGAAGGTTGTCATTTGTCGCTTTGTGCCATTGTCAAAAGTGTAAAGGTTGTATTCGGCATTGCCCTCGTCGGAGGCGAACCAGAGTTTCCCGTAGCGGTCAACGGAAGGCCACAGGTCCTTGCCTTCCCACTCGGTCAGCCGTTTATAGTCACCTGTACCCTTGTTGTAGTACTCGATGTCAGGGTCATTCTCTCCCCTGTATCTTTTCCTGTGGGCAAACATGTAACTTTCCCACGAAGATGTAAAATACCACTCCTGTCCGTTGCCTCCCGGGATTTCAACCACATGATGAGCCTGATCAAAGTAGTTATCCGAGAAGAGGCGCGCAGGTGTGCCTCCCGTTGCGGGAACGGTGTAGGCGCCAAATGTATTGAACCTGTCGGAGGTAAAATAGACTGTCTTCGAATCCCATGACCAGCTGTCAGGATAGTCATTGCCGTCATGCCATGTCAGCTGCTGCAGAGCGCCACCATCCACCGGCATGATGTATACATCGGCGTTACCGTTCTGTGTTGATGCAAAAGCAAGCCATTTCCCGTCAGGTGAAAAGCGGGGAACTGATTCCTCTCCTGTCATTGCTGTGATCCGGTGTGCAGTACCACCGCTGCGGTCAGCCATCCAGAGGTCGCTCTCATACACGAATACAATTTTTGATCCGTCAGGTGCTATTGCCGGATCAGACAGAAAGGCAGACTGGCCCTGGCCGCTGACACTGCCGGTAAGTGCGGATATCATCAGAATGAATAACAGTTTTTTCATGGTATTTGGGTTAGCACGTACTATTCCAAAGATAGGGAATATCGTTTTGCCTGTTGTGATGTTTTGCAGCACCGGGTTGGCCTGACAGGTGTGAAATTACGGCAGCATGCCTTTTAAACATGGCTTAAGACGGGCTCTTCAGCATGATTGACTATATTTGAGAAACCTTTATAGCCACCATGAAATCCGGATTTTTCTTCCTGCGCCTGCTGCCGACTGTAGTTTTTCCCGCTGCCGTACTTATTTCCTGCCAATATGTCGACAGGGCGGAATACACTGCCCCGGGTGTGTCAAAACTGTTGGCAACATACAGGTATGAGACTATCGGCGATGTAAGGTACGGCCTGACTTTCAGAATCGATACCGGGAAGAATACACCGGTGGAAGGAATTGCGGTGATTGAGCTCTTACGAACGGCTGGCCGTGAACCTCTGGTATTGGATTTCAAGGTGCCCGGGGATCACCTCAAAACAGTAGCCGTAAACGGGAAACCGACTGAGACTGGACTCGTTAACGGCCATATAGTCATTGACAGGAAACTGTTATCGCACCGTTACAACCGTGTGGAGATAAGCTTCCGTGCAGGGGATCTCTCCCTTAACAGAAACGATGAATACCTTTATACCCTGTTCGTCCCGGACAGGGCCTCAACAGCCTTCCCGTGCTTTGATCAGCCTGACATCAAAGGGCGGTTCACACTGACGGTGGATATCCCGGCAACTTACCGGGCGATGTCAAACAATCCCGTCATCTCCTCTGACACTACGGGCGGAAGGGTCACCCTTCGCTTCAGCGAGACAAAGCCGATCAGCACATACCTGTTTGCCTTCGCCGCAGGCAATTTTGACCTTGTGGAAAGGGAAATTGACGGTGTGAAGATGGAGATGCTGCACTGCGAGACCCGCCCAGGTTATGTTGAGAACAACGTGGATGAGATCTTCCGGCTTCATCACAGTGCGCTGAAGTGGCTTGAGGAGTACACTCAGATTCCTTATCCCTTTGACAAATTTGGTTTTGTGCTTCTGCCACCATTCCAGTACAACGGTATGGAACACCCGGGATCGATATTCTACAGAGCCTCCTCTCTGATGCTCGAAGCCTCCCCCACCCTTAACGAACAGCTTTCGCGGGCCTCGCTGATTGCACATGAGACATCGCATATCTGGTTCGGTGACCTGGTTACGATGAAGTGGTTCGACGACGTCTGGCTTAAAGAGGTCTTTGCCGGGTACATGTCAGATAAGATTACCGGGCCTGATTTCCCTGACATGAACCACGATCTGCGGTTTCTACTATCCCGCTATCCGGCTGCCTATGAAGTGGATCGTACACGGGGCACCAACCCCATAATACAGGAACTGGGGAACATGAAGGATGCCGGCTCGCTCTACGGGAACATAATCTATTTCAAGGCGCCGATAGTGATGCGACAGCTCGAACAGCTGGCCGGAGAGGAGAACCTTAAGAAGGGATTGCAGGTTTACCTGAAGGCGTACTCATGGGGCAACGCACGCTGGGATGACCTCGTTGGAATACTGGAGGAAACATCGCAAAAGCCCCTCGGGGAATGGAGCAGGATGTGGATCAGGGAGGCAGGAATGCCGGTCATTTCGCCGGTCATCACGGAAGAAGACGGATACAGAATCTCGCTCAGTGAGGATGATCCGGCAGGCACAATCAGGCACTGGCCGCAGACGATGAAAACAATGGTGATCACCGCATCCGATACCGTAATCGCTGAGCTTGAACCGGCAGAACGCGATTCCTGGGTCACAACTGCTGAAAAGCCTCTGTGCATCATTCCGGATATATCCGGAAGAGCATACGGCACATTCCTGCACGACAGCACCAGTACCGACTACCTGACGAAGCACCTTCCCGGACTGAAGGATCCCCTGCTGAAAGGGATCCTCTGGATCAACCTGTATGAAAACGTGGTCAACGGAACAATTAGTCCCGATGATTTCTGTGAAACGGCACTCCGCGACCTACAGGTCATCACCGATCTGCAACTGCGTAACTACCTTTCGGGCAGGTTCTCATCGGTATGGTGGAACTGGCTCACCCCTTCCGAACGGGCAGCCAGGGCTGCGGATGCCGAAGCGGTGCTGAGAGGCAAAATGGAGTCAGCTGGAAGTCCGGCTGAAAAACGTTCATGGTTCGGTACGCTGAGAAATGTGACAATCACGTCAGGAGGTTTGGATTACCTGGCCAGCCTTTGGGAAAAAGGAACCCTTCCCGGCCCTGTCATTCTGAGTGAGGATGAGCTATCTACCCTCGCGCTGACACTGGCGTTGAAGGGTCACCCCGGCGCCACCCGGATCATTGCGGAACAGCGGGAACGGATTGCAGGGAAAGAGAGACTGGAGCGGTTTGATTTTGTCATACCGGCAGTATCTGACAATGCTACGGTTCGCGATACCTTTTTTGAGAGCCTCCGTGACCCGGTCAACCGCGAGCGCGAGCCATGGGTGCTCGAAGCGCTGGATTATCTGCACCACCCGGCTGTGGCAGAGAGGTCAGAAAAATATATCCTCCCCTCCCTGGAGTTGCTGGAGGAGATAAAGAGCACCGGCGACATATTCTTCCCGGAAGGCTGGATCTCGGGCACCATTGCCGGCCATCGGTCGCCCGGGGCCCGGGCAACCGTGGAGAAGTTTCTCGATGATCACCCGGATTACCCGGCAGACCTGAAGCTGAAGATCCTGCAGGCGGCGGATAGGCTTTTCAGGCAGAGCTGTCAGATCGTCGCAGACGATCAGGAATTGTAAAAGGATATTGAAATTTCCTATCTTCGTATTCGAAATTCGCAAATCGAAAATCGCAATTCCTATGGGTCTCCTCCGGGTTCTGCTGTGCATTCTCTTCCCTCCCCTGGCGGTGGTAGACAAGGGCTGCGGCTCAGTACTGATCATCTTCCTCCTCACCCTCTGCGGCTGGGTCCCCGGAGTTATCGGCGCCCTGATCATTAACAATAAGAAATGATCCCTCAGAGATTACCGGCTCCTCTGTTCATCATACATTTACATTCCTCCTTCATCTCGCCATTTTTGATTAATTTTGCACGATTCTAAAAACGAGCACAAACTTTAAACGGCGCCACTTGTTGAGTGAATGTACCGTTGAAGGAGAAACATATGGAAAAAGACCAGGATAAGCTGCTGGGCGAGGTAACATCGGGAGAATACAAGTACGGTTTCGTGACCGACATAGAAACCGAGATTATCCCCAAAGGCCTCAGTGAAGACGTTGTCAGACTTATATCCTCCAAAAAGGAAGAGCCCGGATGGATGCTTGAGTTCCGCCTGAAAGCATTCCGCCACTGGCAGACGATGAAAATGCCGAAATGGGCACACCTGAACATTCCGGAGATAGACTTCCAGGATATTATCTACTACGCAGCGCCGAAACAGAAAAAGGGCCCGGACAGCCTCAGCGACGTTGATCCTGAACTGCTGAAAACGTTTGACAAACTCGGCATACCCCTCGAGGAACAGAAACGTCTCACCGGCGTGGCAGTAGATGCCGTCATGGACTCGGTCTCGGTGAAAACCACATTTCGCGAAACCCTCGCCGAGATGGGCATTATCTTCTGCTCATTCTCCGAGGCAGTAAAAGAACACCCCACACTGGTGCAGAAATACCTTGCATCAGTAGTACCCTATACCGACAACTTCTTCGCCACACTGAACTCGGCAGTCTTCTCTGACGGTTCATTCTGCTATATACCCAAGGGGGTCAGATGCCCGATGGAACTATCAACATATTTCCGCATCAACGCTTCCAATACCGGCCAGTTTGAGCGTACACTCCTGATTGCCGATGAGGATGCATACGTCAGTTACCTCGAGGGTTGCACCGCGCCAATGCGCGACGAGAATCAGCTCCATGCCGCTGTTGTTGAGATAGTTGCAGAACGTGGCGCCGAGGTCAAGTACAGCACCGTTCAGAACTGGTACCCGGGCGACAAGGAGGGCAAGGGCGGAATCTTCAACTTCGTCACCAAACGCGGAATCTGCAAGGGAGACGATTCGAAGATATCATGGACGCAGGTGGAGACCGGCTCAGCAATCACATGGAAGTACCCTTCATGTATCCTGCGCGGTAACAACTCCACAGGCGAGTTCTACTCGGTAGCCGTCACAAACAATTACCAGCAGGCAGACACGGGCACCAAGATGATTCACATCGGCCGCAACACGAAGAGCACTATAGTCTCCAAGGGAATCTCGGCCGGATTCGGCCAGAACAGCTACCGCGGACTGGTGAAAGTTCTGGGCAAGGCCGAAGGAGCACGCAACTTTTCGCAGTGTGACTCTCTCCTCCTCGGCGATAAGTGCGGGGCACACACATTCCCCTATATCGAGGTGGATAATCCTTCAGCGATAGTGGAACACGAAGCAACAACATCACGCATCGGCGAAGACCAGATCTTCTACTGCAACCAGAGAGGGATCTCCACCGAGGATGCCATAGGACTGATAGTCAACGGCTATGCCCGCGAGGTAATAAACAAGCTCCCGATGGAGTTCGCGGTGGAAGCACAGAAACTGCTGCAGATAAGCCTCGAGGGAAGCGTGGGTTAATCACCGGGACAGTATCGGGCTGACATCATAAAGAATTATATAATAGCAACTTAAAGATAAGCGGCACAAAACAGAATCAACAGCAGACAAGATATGCAAACCGAATTTTTAATACAGATAAAAGACTTAAAAGCCTCAATTGACAATAAGGAGATACTCAAGGGTCTCAACCTGGAAGTGAAACCCGGAGAGATTCATGCAATCATGGGTCCCAACGGCAGCGGCAAGAGCACCCTCGCCAACGTGCTTACCGGTCGCGAGATAGCCACCGTCACTGCCGGAACAGTCACCTTCGAGGGGAAGAACCTCCTCGAGATGTCACCTGAAGAACGTGCCCGCGAGGGTATCTTCCTCTCATTCCAGTACCCCATAGAGATCCCCGGCGTCAGCATGGTCAACTTCATGAAGACTGCAATCAACGAGCAGCGCAAGCACCGCGGCCTCGAACCGCTGTCGGCCTCCGAATTCCTGCGCCAGATGCGCGAGAAAAAGGAACTCGTCGAGATTGACTCGGCCCTGACGAACAGGAGCGTCAACGAAGGGTTCTCCGGTGGTGAAAAGAAAAAGAACGAAATCTTCCAGATGGCAATGCTCGAACCGCGGCTGGCACTCCTCGATGAGACAGACTCGGGTCTCGATATCGATGCACTGCGCATCGTCGCCAACGGCGTGAACAAGATCCGCAGACCCGACACATCAGTGATCGTGATAACGCATTACCAGAGACTGCTTGACTACATCGTGCCGGACTATGTGCACGTCCTCTACGACGGCCGCATCGTCAGATCGGGCGGCCCTGAACTGGCTCTCACGCTTGAAGAGAGAGGATATGACTGGATAAAGAAGGAAGCAGACGTCAGCGAAGAGACATGGACTACAGACCAGAAGTGACAGGCAGGCTCACCGAGCTCTGGGAAGGGAGAGAGACTGGAATTCTGAAGGACTCGCCTGAGATCTACAACAGGTACCGCACCGAAGCCTTCAGCGAGTTCCTCCGCCTCGGCATTCCCGACAGGAAGAACGAGGCCTACAAGTATACAAACCTGGAAAAATCGTTCGGCCACAGGTACGAACAGTACTTCTCCCCAAAACCCGGAGATTTCAGGGAGGCAGAGAGGTTCCACTGCGAGGTGGAAGACCTCGATGTATGGAACATGGTGCTGCTCAATGGCTTCTTCCCGCGGGGTGACGAAGGACTGGCGATGCTCCCCGGTGGGATCTGGGTAGGCAGCATGAAGGCTGCTGCCAGGCAGTTCCCCTCGCTGGTGGAGAAGCATTACAACAAATATGCTCAGAATGAGAACGACGGCCTCGTGCCGCTCAACACCGCGCTGGCAACCGACGGCCTCTTCCTTTACGCGCCAAAGAATACCGTCAATACAAAACCCATACAGATAGTCAACCTGCTTCACAGCACACAGGATATTTTCGCTCAGGACCGCAACCTGGTGGTCGTGGAGGATGGCGCCCAGATGTCGCTGCTTGTATGTGACCATGCAATCTCACCGCAGCACTACCTGACGAACACCGTCACCGAGGTTTATGTGGGCCGTAATGCCCGTTTCGAAATCATCAGGGTGCAGAACCAGCACAATGACTCGGGAAAGATCACCCACACCTTCATCCACCAGGAACGTGACAGCTTCGCGTCGTCAAACAATATAACCCTGCACGGCGGGCTGGTGCGCAATGCAACATGGCACCGCCTCAACGGTGAGAACGCGGAGACTCACAGCTACGGTCTCTTCCTCGCTGACAAGCACCAGCACATTGCCAACTTCGTGAAGGTTGACCACGCTGCACCCAACTGCAACAGCACCCAGCTCTTCAAGGGGGTGCTTGACGAAAACGCTTCCGGCGCTTTTAACGGTCGCATCATGGTGCATAAGGATGCCCAGAAGACCAATGCCTTCCAGAGCAGCAACAGTATAATTATGTCCGACACCGCCCGGATGGATACCAAGCCACAGCTTGAGATCTATGCTGACGACGTGAAGTGCAGCCATGGCGCAACTGTAGGCCAGCTTGACCAAAATGCCCTCTTCTACCTCCGCTCACGCGGGATAGATGCACGCGAGGCAAAACTGATGCTGATGTTCGGGTTCGCGCATGATGTCATTAAGAACATCCCCATCGAAGCGCTGCGCGACCGGATTGACCACCTCGTGCTACAGCGTCTCCGCGGCGAACTGTCGCGCTGCGCCTCCTGCGCCATACAGTGTAACTGAACGAACTGATGCAGCTTGCAAAGAGCATAGAAGAGATAAGAGCAGACTTCCCCATCCTCTCAACGATGGCACACGGGAAGCCCCTGGTATATCTTGACAATGGTGCCACAACACAGAAACCTCTGCAGGTCATCAACGTGATGGAGGAGCTTTACCGCACAACCAATGCCAACGTGCACCGTGGCGTCCATTACCTTTCCGACAGGGTCTCAGAACGGTACGAAGCAGCCCGGGAGACCGCCAGGGCCTTCATCAATGCCCGTTCCAGGGAGGAGATCATCTTCACCGCCGGCACCACGGCTTCAATCAATGCGGTGGCTTTCTCGTTCGGAGAGAGATATGTCCGGGAGGGTGATGAGATACTGATCAGCGGCATGGAACACCATGCAAACATCGTTCCCTGGCAGATGCTCTGCGAACGCAAGAGGGCAAAGCTAAAGATCATTCCGTTCTCGGATGAGGGCGTCCTGGACATTGAAGCATACCGGACTCTGCTCACCGAAAGGACCCGGATTGTTGCCGTCACGCATGTCTCCAATGTTCTCGGAACCGTCAATCCTGTAAAGGAGATTGTTGCTGAAGCTCACCGGCATGGCATACCCGTGCTGGTTGACGGTGCACAGGGGATACAGCACGGCCTGGTTGACGTAACGGACCTGGACTGCGATTTCTATGTTTTCTCCGGTCACAAGGTTTACGGCCCCAACGGCATCGGGGTGCTTTACGGCAAAGCTGACATGCTCAACGAGCTTCCTCCATACCAGGGCGGAGGAGACATGGTTGCAAACGTCACATTTGAAAAGACAACTTACAACGTACTCCCGTTTAAATTCGAGGCCGGCACAACAAACTTCACCGGCGCGATAGGACTGGCTGCCGCTCTTGACTACCTCTCTGCACTCGGCCGCGAGG
>Ga0209201_1002637_pt1 | contig 17095 bp, 19 predicted proteins | sample AD_UKC055_MetaG_FD_184411 | JGI IMG/M metagenome (GOLD analysis project Ga0209201, IMG submission 184411) | Active sludge microbial communities of municipal wastewater-treating anaerobic digesters from USA - AD_UKC055_MetaG (SPAdes) (version 2) | ecosystem: Engineered > Bioreactor > Anaerobic >...
CGGAATGATGCCGAGATTAGTATATTCGATCGCCATGGTTTCAATTTCTTCGTTAAGATCGCTATATACTTGAAGGTTGTATCGCTTTATAGCCGACAGCAAGAGTTCCTTTTTTTCGACATCCGGCGTTCTTTTAATTTCAGATAATACAACGTCAGATATATATGCGTCGAAATCGCTCAAATAGTTATCGAAAAAATCTATAGTTGCTTTCATGTAATCCGGCGCGTCATCGGCGAATAAAAAGTTAATCACCGATGTGTCCAGATAAATTTTTAATTTGCGCATGCTTCCCCTTTTATATAAGCATAAATCCTGGCATCTTTAACTTCATTATAGCACAAAACAGGATCAAAGTCGAGGTTTACATATGGTGTATTATCGGGGATTTTCAAAATTATAAAACTCAACCCTGACAACGCTTTCCGGTATATTCAAAAATTATTTTCACGCCTTCTATATCAGCTCTAAAATATATTTCAGGTTTTATGCGGCTTTCCAGCCTCACCGCGGCGGATCCTGGCGCCGCCGAAAAATGCCGTTAATAATGGTTTATCAAAACAATTCAGGTTTAACAATATTTTTCAACAAAAACGATTGATTTAAGCATAATTGCTTTCGCAATACTTCTGTATGTAGCCGTATTATCTGCCATCTTGCTAAAGTATTGCTCCGGCAATACTAAAAGTTATGGTATTTTTCAACGAATTCAATCAGAGCCATGCCTAGTAAATCTTGATGTTTAAAATGAGGATGTTTTTCAGCAAATTCAATGAATTTTTTGACAGCTTTTTCGCTGGTCTTAAAAGTTTTGGTTATTATAGCCTCACCCAATGCCTTACTGTTTATCTTTAGCTCCGGTATTTCTATCACGTTTTTATGCTTTTTATGGTACCAATCAAGCATTTCCATTAATCCAGGCGCCGCCTGGGCAATATTCATAATATTTTGCTTGAGCTGTGGCGTAAGCAGCATATCAACCGCGTTATTTTTAGGCACTACTTTCGCAACACTTTTGCAAGTTTCCTTTGTTTTATGGTCTATTGCAGAAGTAGTGCTTTTGCAATTATCCGTTTTTTCTTTCTTTATTGCTTTCGCAATACTTTTGGAATTTATGCTTTGAGTTTTGCCGGTTGATAATTTTTTCTTTTGATTTCCTTTTGTTTTAGGCTTTATTGCTAAAGTATTGTTTTTGGAATTAACAGGCATATTTTACCACCTCCTTAAAATATCGTCTTTTTTTCGTATGACTTTAAGCGACAGCAGTGATGCTGGCATAAACACCGTAATTACTGTATAGTTCTTCGACGGCTTCGACCTCCGGAACGAACGCCGGGTTATAGTTTTTCAACCTGGCCACAGTCTGCTTGGCCTTGACCAGCAGCACATCGAAATTTTCTTTAAGCAGGTCCTGTAAATACTTGATTTTGCTCAAGAAAATTTCCTGGGCATTCTCGATCGCTTTCGAAGTTTGCTGTGCTTGCGATTTCTTTTCTTCAGCTTCACGCCGCCTTTGCTCGTGGTTGATCTCGTCCTGGGTTCTGATGTCATAGGGAAAGCCGGGATTGTCCAACTTGTGATAAATACTCATTTGGCCGAATAAAGCCGAATGAGAATAATTTTTAATATTTAAAATTGGCCGGTATTTGGAGTTTTTCATGTTGGTTGATGTTTTGTTAAATATTATTGAGCGGCAGTAATCGTCAATTATAACGTGATCGATGCTTTTGGCTTTCGCCTTGTGTATAAAACGGTGTATGGTTGCCTGTTCGTCCTGATTATATTTTTTAAACTCCGGAAGTTGCTCCATTGCCTTGATATATTTTTTATCTAAAATTGGTTTGATGGTGTTAACACAAGTTGATTCGTTCATTCGTTTGTTTGAAGTTAGTGTGTCTCGTTCAGATAGAATGAATGAATTTTTAGATAAATCTTTAGGACGATTATTAACGTCTTTATCTTCTTTAGAATTTTCTTTAGATATATATATAGGAGGTGCTAAAGTAGCGCTCTGGGTCGCGTTGCCAGGTTGCTGGCCTGATACTGGCGGTTTTTCGAGAAACGTTATTTGCGGGAATAACCCGGCCTGAGTTATGTTGATAACCCCATAGTTTTTAAGGCGGTTGATTATTCTTTGAATCGGTTTGAAGGTTGAGTAAGATTTAGATAGAAGTTTTAAGAGTCCATCTTTAACTGTCCCGGTCAAGAGCAGAAAATTTTTGTTTTCATAGGTAAGTTTTCGTAAGGCACAAAAAACTTTAAATTCAGAAGAAGAGAAGTCGAAAAGATTTTCGAAGTTTGGAACCGTAAAAAAGGAATTTACTCTGGAATTGGTTAAAGTACTCAATTTAGTTTCCCCCAAAATTTTTTTTGAGGGCCAACACTTTTCTCTTGACAATTTTTGTTTATTCATGTAAAATAAGTTAAAAATGAATAAACAAAGGCTATTATAAAAACCCCCCAAAAGAGTTTTTTTTAGTGTTAGCCCTTAATAATAAGTAACTCATGCTTGCAACATGGGTTATTTTTATTTTTATATGGATATGATTTTATAATAAAATTTTTAAAAAAGCAAGCAAAATGTTTTTTTATTAACTCCAGGCCGCCCGGAGCCGGCGAAACTTTGTCGCCGGCCTGAAGAGCGGCCGACAGTCAAGAAATCCGCGGGCTGCAATCTCATTGCAGTCTGCGGAACCATCGCCGCGGGGCGGCCGGGTTCGTTCGAGACAAAAATTCTAATCAAGACAAAACTATTTTTCTATTCCCCAAGAAAAGAAAAAATATCGAGGCCGAAAGCGGAGCTATAACGAACGCAAAAAGTAAAAAGGTAGTTTGGGTCGTTCTCGTGTTTGAGGTCGCCTTAAAATGCGTTATACGCATTCGAAATTTCCGGTTTAAAATGTATGGGACTTTAATGATCCGGGTCCGGTCCACTTGGGGCGGGCGGTGCGAGGTGCAACCGAGCGCGCCCGCGCACTTAGACAGAACGGCCGGCACTTAGCCGCCGCGAGGCGGCGGTGGGCGTTCCTATCGGTGAGACAGGAAAGAGCAGAGGTGTTTAATCGACAAGCATTTCTTTTAAAATATTTTTGATTTTTAAAATGGTTTCAGAGTCCAAAGTTCCTAGTTTTTTGACCATTCGTTTTTTGTCTATGGTTCTTATTTGGTCCAATACAATTAATCCCTTTTTGCCGTCAAAATTAACCGGAATTCTTGTCGGATATATAAACGATTTAGTAGTCATGGGCGCTATTATTATGGTGCCTATGTTGTCATTGATTTCATCTGGAGAGAGTACTATACAGGGTCTGGTTTTATTTATTTCATGACCTAACGTAGGATCGAGAGATATTAAAAAAATATCGTATTGTTTTATTACCATTTCCAGTTCTCCATCTGAAGGTCAATATTATCGTTTATCAATAGTGTGTCATCGCTATTTTTTTTCATTTGCTTAAAGGAATCAGACCAACCTTCCCTTGCTTTTTTATAAAAAGGTTTTAAAACAATTATTTTTCCTTTGACTTCAATGTCAATTTCGTTTTGAATGTTGCACTGTCGAAGTATGGTTTTAGGTATGCGTATGCCCTGCGAGTTACCTATTTTAATTATGCTGGCTCTCATATTAATCACCTCTAATGTAATTATAATGTAATTACTTTTAAAAGTCAATTATTAAATAAAAATATTAAATCGACCATTCATGCCGATTTTTGGTTTATTCTCGCAAATTTTTAAAAGTTTTTTTCGACCTGGCTTGTTGACGGCCGCCTTAACCGCCGTGCCAGCTTCGAATAATACGATCGTTCGAGCCGGGCGCTTGATCGGCTTCCCGGTCTTGGGATGGATGATTGTCCTGGCCTTTTGCTTTTTGGTCTTGAATACACCAAAGCGACGCAGCTCCACCACTTCGCCTTTCGTCAGACCAGACACTATTTCATCGAGGAAGGTTTGGAGGATTGCCGTCGCCTGGCGGACGGTAAGGCTATGTTTTTTGATAAGGGTTTTAATAAGGTCGGCTTTTTTCATGGCATCAGTGGGCCGTGATCCAGTTCTGGATCAGCGTCGAAATGTCGGCGGTTTCTTTGGCGGTCAGCTTTTCAAGCTGGCGGAAAAGATATGGAAGGTCGGAAGTTGATCCGGTAACGGCTGTCATGGCGGCTTTTACGTCCGCGGCCATGATCGTGGTTCGGCCGGCAGCTTTAGCCTGATTGGTGGCCTCTTTTGTAATCGCAAGCGCCAGGGTGTCAAGTTGTTTCTGGAATTCTTTCAGGGCGTCCGCGGCGATCCGCAGATCGGTGTTAGCCTTCATAAAGGTTTCGGCCGTATTGGGCTTGGTTATGCTTAACGCTTCTGGCATTTTCAACGCTCCTCAATCCGTTATACTGGTTTCCGGGCGCGCCGGATTCTGCCTGATTCGGCAGAATTTAGACTTCTAATTCGGTATATTTTAACCGAATTGGTCCGGCTTGTCAAGCGGAATGGAAAGTATGTTATGGAAGTGTAGATTTAATCGATAGATACAGGACCGCGACTGATCACTTTTACTGTTTGATAAGGGTTTGCGGTTCTTTATGTGTGCGGTATGTGTTTTATGGGGCCGCGGCGGGGAGGGGGAAGGTTGATTCGGTAGTATTATAAATTATTTTTATATTGTATATAACACTTTTAAGGCAAATCCAATAGTGTTTTATAACTAATACTAATTTTTAATAATTAATATAAGTGTTTATATATAAAAGCTTTTAAACACTAATAAAAATTATATAACGACATAAAAAGTTATTATTAATTAGTAACCGACTTAATTCATTATTAATAGTTTGTATTTTTTGCCGAAAAAGTATATAATAATAATTAGCGGGGGCAAACCATGAAAAAAATAATAACAATCGCTTGTAGCAAAGGCGGCGTAGGCAAATCAACCATAGCGCTCAATCTGGCTATTGAATTAAACCGGCGATATGCAGTAACGGTTTTAGATTTAGACTATCAAAAATCAGCAACGCTTTTTAATAAGATCAGAAAGAGCAACGGCCTTGAACCGCTTAATATTATCAGAGCCGAAAATGATAAAACGCTTAAAAAAATCATAAAAGAAAACACCGGCATTTTAATTATTGACACCGGCGCTTTCGATAGCGATCTTAACCGCATGGCAATATTATTATCGGATATGGTTATAACCCCTATATCAGATTCAGAAGTTGAAATTTACGGCCTGCTTATGTTTAACGAGTATTTAAAATCAATGAAGAAAGCTAAGCCGTCCTTAAAGGCACATGTATTAATTAATCACCTGCCGCCAAGGGCAAGCACTGCAGAAATTATAAATCAGGTAAAAGACAACAATAAAACTTTAACCCTTTTAAAAACGGTAATCAAAGAACGCAATGACTACCGTCACATATTCACAAAAGGCCAGGGCGTGACAGAAACCTCGAAAAAAAGAGAGGCCGCCATTGAAATAATTGCACTAGCCAAGGAGATTTTAAAATGACAACGACTATTAATAAAATAGCCATGAAGGAAGTTATAGACGATTCCGCAGTAAAACATAATATCAAAAGGACTAAAAAGGAAAAGGACGCTAAAATAATGATTTATGGGGTACCTCGCGAATGGATCGAAGCCATAAATAAAAACTCAATGGCCGTTTCAAAGTTTGCCAGAAACGCCATGGAAGAAAAACTTAAACGTGACGGTCTTATTAAATAAAACAAAGTTCTTCCTAACTGCTCAAATTTGCTTTATAACTTAGGATATGATAAAATATATTTGAGGTGATTATTATGACCGCTACAATTAACTTGATTTTGCGCGTTTGTGACGAGCTGGAACTCGATGATCAAATTACGCTCGCCGATAAAATTAAACGCCGCGCCCTTCGCAAGCGCCGCGCCCAGCTTAAAAAGGAATGCGATGAGGCGCGCGCTGATGTTAAAGCCGGAAACTACATCGAGGGCGTCGACGCACTTTTTGCCGCCGTCGATAAGGAGAACGCCAATGCCAAAAATAAGAAACGCTAAAGCGTTCTCTAAGAAGCTCGCAAAATTTCTTTCAAAACACCCGGAGCTTTACGATAAAATTAAAGGCCGTATTGAGACACTTGCTTCTGATCCTCACGCGCTTCATCTCGAAAATCATAAGCTTAGAGGAACTTTAAAAGACTATTATGCCTTTACAATTTCTGCCGATTGCCGTATTATCTTTGATGTTGATCCGAGCGACGGCGCTTATATTTTGCTAAATATCGGCTCACATGATGATGTTTATTAAGCAGTTTGGGGTTTCAGGGTTTTATAAGTGAGCCCTGTGGCTTATTACCAGGACAATAAGCTGACCGCAGACGTTCTCAATTATATAGATAATTTGTAATATTCGCGCAGCCGGGTAAATAAAGCCCTTGAAATAGCCTTTAAAATCGAGAATATAATAAAAAGTTTATACTGAAAAAACAAAAATCGAATATATAATTTTTAAAATGCTCATGCTGAAATCTTAAAATGATAATAGGCATGAGCGTTTTATGTTTTCAGATGGACTGTTTTTTGGATTACATAATGCCCATTATCAGATGGGTTGATATTTATACCGTGTTTTTATAAAATTAAGAAAACAACAACAACAATTCTCAAAAAATGGCCTGCATATATATATATATATATATATACGCGCGCGCGTGCGGTTGTAGTTGTTTTAACCGTTTCATCCTTAATATAAGTTTAAAAAAAGTAAAAGTGTTGCGAGAGAAGTAATTTTAGAAATGTACCCTTAGAAAAAAGATACCATACCCTTAGAAAAAAGATACCATACCCTTAGAAAAAAGATACCATACCCTTAGAAAAAAGATACCATACCCTTAGTTTTTTATTTGACAAACTAAGGCAATGATGATATAATGAATTGGGGTGATAAATAAAAAATGAATAAAGAAATTATTTTAAAAAAACATAGCGCTGTTATTCAGATAAGCTGCAAAGAATTAACAATTATTCAGAGAAAATTGATTAACGCAATAATTTGGATTGTTCAAACAAACCCCAATAAGTTAATTTATGAAATAGGTTTAAGCGAAATAAAAAAGATGTGTGGTGTGCAAGCCACTAATAATGTTGATTTAAAACAATTGTTCACAGGATTGCGAGATATAAGTTTAGAATTTAATTATTTAAACAAAGATAAACATCATATTTGGTCAAACATGAGTTTTTTGTCAGCGGTTGAAATTGATAAAAAAACAAGTCATATAAAATTTGAAATGCCGGAAATGCTAAAAGAAAAAATAAGATATCCTTCCATGTATGCGCCATTAAATATGTTTTTAATTGCCGGTTTTAAACGCTCATATACGATTATTTTGTACGAATTATTACGAGATTATTTAACAGCGCATAAAATTCCATTGATAAGCATAGCAGACTATCGTGAGCTTATGGGGATAAAAGATCGTGAATATAAAGAATTTTTCAATTTTCGTAATTATGTTATTACACCAGCAGTTGAAGAATTGAATGAAAAATCAGATTTAACGTGCCGATATGAATTAATTAAAAAGCCTTTTAGCAATAAATATGAATCAATTCAGTTTTATGTCACGAAAAAAGAAACGTTAAATATAACCGGCGATCTTTTCGAAAAATTAGATGTGCCAGATCAACCAATTAGTAAGGTTCCAGAAGAAATATTATCGGAAATACCTGAAAAATATCGTGTGAAATCTCTGCTGGATGAGATTGTTAAGCGGATCTATGAAGGCAAGGCCGTAAGTTATATAAGGCTTAACCTGAAATATGCATTTAAAAAGGCTAAAGAAAACCCTTTATTTTATGCCATAAATGCTTTAAAAAACAATTATGCCGGCTTTGATATAGAGATTGAAGAAAAGAAAATGCAAGAAAAAAAGGCTCAATCGACGACTGTAAAAGTTAGTGAAAACCAAAAGAAGCAAGAAGACATAGTTTTGGATATAATTAGATCGCTTCCTCCGGAAAAATACGAAACTTTATATAAAGAAGCCGAGCAGCTAAATGCAAAAGAAAATCCAGGCAATCCATTTTTTATGCGTGACTCGATGATAGAAATGAGAATGGCAAAAATATATATGGAAGGCCACGAAATAAACAATTATCAGAGCCACGATAATGATTAAATCTTTTAAAATTCAGCATACTCCAGGCCGCCCGGAGCCGGCGAAACTTTGTCGCCGGCCTGAAGAGCGGCAGGCCGTCAAGATAATCGCGGGTTGCAGCCTAATTGCAGTCCGCGGAACCATCGCCGCGGGGCGGCCGGGTTCGTTCGAGACAGAAATTCTAATCAAGACAAAACTATTTTTCTATTCCCCAAGAAAATAAAAAATATCGAGGCCGTAAGCGGAGCTAGAACGAACGCAAAAAGCAAAAAGATAGTTTGGGTCGTTCGAGCCGACGAAGGCCCCTTAAAACGCGTTATACGCATTCGAAATTTCCGGTTTAAAATGTATGGGACTTTAATGATCCGGGTCCGGTCCACTTGGGGCGGGCGGTGCGAGGTGCAACCGAGCGCGCCCGCGCATCGAGACAGAACGGACGGCACTTAGCCGTCGCCGTTAGCGCCCACGGATGGCGCGCGACGATAAACCCGCCTTATGTAAAAGCGAGCCGCACGACGCGGCGAGCGTCTGAGCCCGGCCGTAAGGCCGGGCGAAAGTTTACATAAGGCCCGGGTTATCGGCGAGGCGGCGGCGGGCGCTCTTATTGACGAGACAGAAAATGGCGCTTTCTTTTTTTAGAACAAATTCAGCTGAGATTGTTTTAACTAATAATTTGAATTTTTCACTTCAGATTCAATTTGTTTTAACCTATAGTAATTTTTAGCTTCATTCTTAATTAATTCTAAATATTTTTGGGCGTTGTCCTTGTCTTTTAGCTTGATATATGAACGAATAATATATACATAAAAATCTAAGACAAGTTTATAGTTCCCATGGGGCGAATTTATATATTGGTATTTTTCTACCAATATTTTCAAATTTTTAATACATTCTGAATAATCTTTAGTTTCGGTGCTGAAATAATATTTTTCATTTATTATTTTAGCTTCAATTAAAGGTATTGCTTTATGATCGGGATAATACTTAATAAATTGTTCACAATTTATTAAAGTTTCTTCGTTTGAAAGCCTTGTAATTAAAAACAATGCAGCCAACGCAGAATAGTTTTTATTTTTACAATTTTTTTGTATATTTTGAAGCGATTCTTTACCTTTTTGATAACTTAATTCCATTTCAGTTTCATTCATTTCATTTATAGAATAGCCACTAAATAAAAATTGGGATAATACAATTTTACTTATTATGTCTGAATTTGCGTCATTTAAACTATCAAAATATTTATCGTACAAGTCCTTAAATATTGTTTTTAACTTTTCATTTATTTCCATAATTGATGATGCAAAAGCTACACAACCTACAGCGTAATAACTTGCCAATGAGTTAGGAGCTTTTTTAAAGATTTCGACTGAATAGTCAACAATTTCTGGCATATTTGTATTTGTTTCGTTTTTAAGAATTTCTTCGCATAATATAAGTTCTTTTTGAAAGTCAATTTCATCTGTTGATCTTGCCCAACAAGCAGATACACACGACAACAATAAAATTATAGTTAAAAAAAATACTTTTTTCATAAAACTCCTAAATATTAAAATTCAATGGGTGGGTTAGGAACTGAAACGTATCTAAGCTGAGAACTATCTCTTAGTTTAGCACCAGAACAAAAGAAATTTTTATTGTCATTATTACCTGATGGTATTATGTAACAATATGACCAAGGGCCTTTAAGTTGTTTTAAATAAACTAATTTATTAAAAATTTTTTCGTTTATGTCAGCCCAAATTTCTCCTAATTGTTTCTGATTTGTAGGATTGACTTTTAAATTTTCCACAAGCATATCAAGAGATTCATCCATGTAAGTAAAAAGTACTTCATCATAATAACTTAAAATTAAACCTTTGGGAAGGACTTTTCGCCAGGCTTTATACCTGTGCCGATTAAGTTCTGGAAATGATTTCATAACATGGCATGCTTGAATAATTAATACATCCATGCCCGAGTATTTTGAAATTTCAACTTGTTTGCCATCAGATAACATACTTGTTTTATACAAATCTTTTGGAGATACACAATTTGGTGTATCTGCCTCAAATTCTCCAACACTTAGGTCTTCAGGTTTATTTGAACCATGACCCGTACCCGATTTGACGGACGCATAGAAGACACAGTATAATATACATAGAGAGGTGCGTTATGTCAGAGAGGAAGTATACCCCAGAATTCAAGAAAGAATCAGTATTAATGGTAATTGAGCAGGGATATTCAGCCAAGCAGGCAGCTAAATCAGTAGGGGTTCCATATAATACTTTTATAGGCTGGGTCAAGGAATATAAGCAATACAAGGAATCGGCCTTTCCCGGGAAAGGCCGATTGCGGCCGGAAGAGGATGAAATTCGTCGCCTTAAAAAGCAGGTTGCCGATTTAAAGGAAGAAAATGAAATATTAAAGCAAGCGGCGGCCATCTTTGCAAGACCCCGGAAATAATTTACCAGTTCATCGAAAACAACCGCTTAAAATTCCGTGTGGAAAAGATGTGCCGCGTTTTAAAAGTTAAAAAGAGCGGTTATTATTATTGGCGTAAACGGCCTATCAGCAATAGAAAAAAGGCTAACATCGAATTAACAAACGAGATAAAAAAAGCTCATAAAGAAACCAAAGAACTTTACGGCAGCCGTCGCCTTTGCGCCGAATTACGCAACCGAGGCTTAAAATGCGGGAAAAACAGGGTAGCCAGGCTAATGAAAGAAAATGCAATTCGTTCAAAAAGAGTTAAAAAATTCAAAGCTACAACCAATTCCAAGCATAATCTTCCAGTAGCCGAAAATCTATTGAACCAGAACTTTAAATCTCAAAACCCCAATGAAGTATGGGTGGCCGATATTACTTATGTTCCAACCGACGAAGGGTGGCTATATCTTGCTTCTATAATGGATTTGTTCAATCGAAAAGTAGTGGGATGGGCCATGAGCGCAACAATGACCAAAGATTTAGTAATAGCCGCTTTAAAGCAAGCAATATTGAGATATAAACCAGCAGCAGGATTGATCCATCACTCGGATCGAGGCAGCCAATATGCAAGCAACGAATACCAAAAACTGTTGAAAAACAACGGGTTTAGAACGAGCATGAGCCGGAAAGGCAACTGCTTCGATAACGCTTGCGCTGAGTCCTTTTTTGGATCAATAAAGAGCGAGTTAATCTATCTAAACCATTACAAAACAAGAAAAGATGCAAGCAGCAGCATATTTGAGTACATCGAAGTTTTTTATAACCGCATCAGACTCCATTCCAGCTTAGGCTATAAATCGCCGGTGCAATACGCAATAGAGCAATTAGCCGCTTAAACATGGTGTTTTATGAATTTATCAAAAATCGAAGGAAACTTTAGCAAAAATTAAATATTGTGTCTTCTGTGAGTCCAATTTTTCGGGGATAGCTCACCATGCCCCTGAATAACAAACCAATTTGCGACTCTTTTTACAAGTATTTTGCTACTTCCAACTAATTCGTCATCGGGGTGGATTTTTTTAACCTCAACATACTCTGCTCCGCCACTCATCAGAAAAGCTTTTGAATTTGGAGATAAATTTTCTTTAACGTTTTCGGTTAACTGTTCAACATATGACCGAACAAGCTGTTTGTTAATATATGCAGAAGTGATAGCATCACTATAAATCGAGGGAGGGACTTTTAAGGCCATGCCAGGGCCGCCCACTTTACATTGTGCCACGCTAATGCTCCTGCCTTGAAATGTTAACTCATCGGCACTGTGAGGTAATTTTATTGCTGCAATTGTTGGTGGTTGAGGCATTGTAGGTGGCTCAGAAGGCGGTTCGTTATCGGACGGATAGTTTGGAATTGGTTCGGGGTTCATCTGGCGCGGGTCAACTTCAATTAAATTTTTTGCAGAATCGCTAGGATTGTTAGTTTCATTAGGCTGAAAAACAGCATAGGAAGAATTGTATATGGTTACTGCTTTACTTCTGCCAGAAACCGAGCTGTTAAATTGAATTTCAACGGGCTTTCGATAAAAGCGGTTATAATCAGTAGCCTCACATCTCACACAGATTCTTTCATCGGCAGCAAATATTTTATTTTCAATCTGCAAATTAAAATATTCATTTTCGGTAAAATATATTTTGGTTACTGTTGCTTCCTTTTTGTATTCTTTAATTTCCTCTTGATCAAGAATATTTGATTCGGCAAATTGAACAATATCATCTCTAAATTTTATACTGCCTTCTACGTCGCTAACGTTTTGCAGGCTCAACCTTGACATGCATTCCAGAGCAGCTTGGTCAATACGCTTTGGCCCCCATTTTAGATTGTCTTTATCGATAAGCAGATCTCCTTTGAGTATTTTTAGATTGCCTAAATTTCCTGAGCTGGCAGCGGCATCGTAATCAAATTTTCCGGCAAATTTTATAGTAAATTTGTAAGGGCAGCTCTTTTCAAAATAATCTTTAAACTCTTTTGTTAAATTCAAAGATTCTTCCCATTGGCCTGCGCTGTTCAAGTATATGGCTATTATTAAATATCTTTGACTTATTTTCTGATAGTGAGCTTTAATATCGTCTATGGCATATTTCATTACCCTTTGCAAATAATCAGGGTTATTTTCATATTGCGAAGTATAGCCGGGAACTATATGCGTAAGTGATAACAGTTCTTTTGTGTATGCTTCATAGTCGGCCTTCAACTTATTTAAAACGTTAATTTCATTTCTTATGATCGTAAGCAATTTATCGTTGGATTCTTTAATCTGCTCTTGACGCGTTTTCGCTATTTTGTTGACATGCTTTATAAGTTCGTTTCCAAATTCAGTATCACGACCCATTTTCAAGTATTCTTCATATATCGACGGATTATAGCTGGGGTAGGGGATAGGCTCAAAAGAAGTCGGCCATCTTAATTTTCGATATGTTTGATCTTCCAGTGCGGAGTTGGGATCCTTTTTCAACTGAGCATCGGCTTTTATCAAACGGATAAGATGGCAAATATCTGGCCGTGTTTGGTAATATTTCATATGAAGAGCTTGACAAGCTTTGTTAAAACTTTCTAATGACGTTGATTTAAATGAATCATATAGAGCACTGATTTCCTTTCTTATAGCCAATTCATCGGTATCCACGTTTGTTAAAAAGTCTTCTGGCAATTTGGCCGGAATTGAAGCATCTGTTTTTAAATCGTCGCCGATCCTAACTGCAGCTATTCTGGGTGACGCTTTTTTCTTTTTTCCGGCTTGCTTCAATGCGGCAAGCATTTTGTAGTAGCTATTCTTTAACTGTTCATTAAATTCTTTAGCTTCTTCTTTTTTGCTTTTAGGCGGTTTAACCTTGCTTTCACTCCGCTTTTTATCGACAAAAACAAACTTAGTATTGCTATTCGATTCTGTAATGCGTTTTATTTTCGCCGGAACCTCCACTCCTGACGGTTCTGAAGCAATGTCAGGCTGGCCGTTCGGCGTCGCTTCAACTTCATTTTTATTTATTTTTCCTTTATTCAGCGAATCTTTTAAACCGGAAAGCCCCTCGGCGTGGATCGCCGGGGTGAGTCCGAAAAGCAGGACTGCAGCGGCCAGCAACAAATATCTTGATCTTATAGATAAACAAGGCATTTTCAAATGAATGCTCCTTTATTTAAAATAAAAGAATTCTTAGACTTCAATCATAACTGAAAATTAATCGTTTGTCAATTTGTTTTTTGGTCGTTAACCTGAGTAAAAGTGTTGTGTTAGTTGGGTTATGAGACTTAAAAGAGGTAAAATAAGTTAAACTCCAAAACAGCGAAAATCGGCCATTCAGGCTGATTTTTAGTCTATTCGTGAGAATGAGGGTTTTCGGGGTTAGGCGGATCGCCGGTATAGCCTGTGAATGGGCTGTTTGGCGGCCTGAACAGTATGTTTTGGGCTTTAACGGCGGGTGAAAGTCTGGTCTGCTGGAAACGATTTATAGCAGGCTTGATTTGTTTTTAACAGCTGTCAGGTAGGGTTTGGCTTTCTCGTAGAACAGCGCTTTGACCTTCGAAGGCGTTATCATCAGCGCGTCGGTTTCAAGGCCGTAAGGCTGACCGTTAATGCCGCCGGTCTTCTTCAGCCATTTTTTAACCATAGCCGGTGTGGCTTCGTTCTCGCCCACCAGTGAATATTTGTAAGCCTCGAGCTCTTCCGGAGTGAAGATGCTCGGCTGCACCATGCGTATGAATTTCGTTTTAGGAACGTTATAAGTTTTAAGGTTGTCGATAAAAGTCGATACAATTAGATCGCCGGCCGGATCGTAGTCTGTCAGGGCTATGATAGGGATTTCTTTTAAATGGCTTTGCGTGATGGCTTTTTTCAGTGCATCGGTGAAAAACTCCATCGTTATCATTCCCGGTATGCCGCCGGCGGCCAGGACGGAAACGCCGTACTGTGCGTTAAAGCCCTGTATGAATTTGAAATGCGAACGCTTTTCGGCCAATAAAATAACATGCGGATTGGTTTTTCCGATGATCCAGTTTTCCTCTTCGGTAAGACCGTATTCTTTATAGGTGACGATCTTGTGCGTTACCAGCCGCGCCAGGACTTCGGAAAGAGTTTTGTAATGGTCAGAACCTTCCAGAGCGCCGAGCTTTGAGATGGCCGGCTTTATCATATACCAGAGCGAACGAACATTCCCGCCTTCAAGCGGTTCGGATTCGCCGGCGCGTATCTTCAGGGCAAATTGATAAAGAAAATTCGCGATCAGCAAAGATATAACCGGATTGCCAGTGGAGTCAGAAAAGTTTTTTAAAAGCTCTTCTTTGGTCATCAAATATATTAGTTTTTGGTAATATTTAATGTTTTCTTTCATCAGCCAGTATGTGGGGCGGTCGAATGGTTCGACGTGATCGAGCGTTTTGACTTCCAGTCGTTTTCGGGCCTCCGCCGTATATGCTGAATTCAGCTCGATGGCCACGGCCTGGCCGGTGAATGTCAAAAGATAATCGCCCTTCGTCAGCGGTGAAACGGTCCTGATCTTTTGCGCGTTGGCGATCGCCGAACGCTGAATCTGAATAAAGCCGTTTTTCAGCAGCATGGATTTAAGAGCATCGAAAGAGTCGTATGATTTCAGGATGGAGCCGTCAAGAAGGACCACGGCCGCGGTAGCGCCCTCACGCCTGGCATGAGCGATGTCGCCGGAGTTGATTATAACCGGACCTTCAGGCCCGGCCAGCGCCAGAAAAGTTCCGGCATCGAGGCTATTTCTTAGCATTTTTGCTTCGCCCTTTTGGCTCGAACTTTAACGCGGCATCGGCTTTATCTGATATTCCCATTGCTTTTTTGAAGGCGGCGTAAGAGCTGTCCGCGATCGAGACGCGAACATCGGCAGGCAGTGATTTGAACGAAACTTCACGCGTGCTGGTAGGCGTTACGAACAGAGCGCGCACCTGGCGAAGGTTTATTATCTCGCTGCGGCTGGCCTTGAAAAAAAGAGGATCTATTTTAAACTTTTCGGCCAGGGCTGTTAGCGTGTCAAAGCGTTTCCAGCGGGCGTTATTTATATCGACTATGTCGAGACCGCCGGGAACCGTCGTTATAAAGGCTATCTCTTCGGGATTGACGAAGATCATAGAACCGACGGCCTGGCACGGAACAGGCTTCAACGGCGATACTAATTTCAGGATCGCGCTATAAAGCACATCGGGATCTGCGGGACGGGGTTTCTTTTGCATAGTTAAAACTCCTGTTATGCGGCTTTTTTATCGATCGGCATATCTTTTTTGATGTCTGTAACATCTTTTTTTATGAATTCACAAAAATTCTTGCAACCGCTCTTTTTAAAATCTTCATAGACTTTTTCTTTCGACGCAATTACTTCGTTTATAACTTTTTCATAGTTATTTTTCATAAATCACCTCCAGCGGATTTATAAGAACAAGAGGTTTGCTGTAGCCGTTTTTAATATTGACGACGTTCACTTCTCTTTGCTTTTTTATATTCGATAAATGTTTGAAGTTCCACGATAACAGTATATCGAACTCATAATACGTCGAAAAGGCTATATGCATGGCATCGTCGAATTTTTTCATCGGAATGATGCCGAGATTAGTATATTCGATCGCCATGGTTTCAATTTCTTCGTTAAGATCGCTATATACTTGAAGGTTGTATCGCTTTATAGCCGACAGCAAGAGTTCCTTTTTTTCGGCGTCCTGCGTTCTTTTAATTTCAGATAATACAACGTCAGATATATATGCGTCGAAATCGCCCAAATAATTATCGAAAAAATCTATAGTTGCTTTCATGTAATCCGGCGCATCATCGGCGAATAAAAAGTTAATCACCGATGTGTCCAGATAAATTTTTAATTTGCGCATGCTTCCCTTTTTATATCAGCATAAAGTCGGGCATCTTTAACTTCATTATAGCACAAAACAGGATCAAAGTCGAGGTTAACATATGGTTTCTTATCGGCTGCGGTCTCGACCACTAAAAATAAGGCTTTACGGCACTTCCCGGAATATTCAAAAAATATTTTCAGCTCTTCTATATTAAATAAAAAATATGTTTCAGTTTTTACAAGCCTTTTCACGCCCGCGGAAGGCTGCTGGGCGGGGGCCTGAAAACCGCCTGAATTCTTGGCTTATCAAAACTATTCTGGTTTTACAATATTTTTCAAAAAAACGATTGATTTAAGCAAAATTGCTTTCGCAATACTTTTGTATGTGACCGTATTATCTGCCATTTTGCTAAAGTATTGCTACGGCAATACTAAAAATTATGGTATTTTTCAACAAATTCAATCAGAGCCATACCCAGTAAATCTTGATGTTTAAAATGAGGATGTTTTTCAGCAAATTCAATGAATTTTTTGACAGCTTTTTCGCTGATCTTAAAAGTTTTGGTTATTATAGCCTCGCCCAATGCCTTACTGTTTATCTTTAGCTCCGGTATTTCTATCACGTTTTTATGCTTTTTATGGTACCAATCAAGCATTTCCATTAATCCAGGCGCCGCCTGGGCAATATTCATAATATTTTGCTTGA
>Ga0209201_1002647_pt1 | contig 17048 bp, 2 predicted proteins | sample AD_UKC055_MetaG_FD_184411 | JGI IMG/M metagenome (GOLD analysis project Ga0209201, IMG submission 184411) | Active sludge microbial communities of municipal wastewater-treating anaerobic digesters from USA - AD_UKC055_MetaG (SPAdes) (version 2) | ecosystem: Engineered > Bioreactor > Anaerobic >...
TATCAAGGACAGTTACCAGCTGACTGCAAGTGGAAGTCAGGCCGGCACCGTCCGTTACCGTCCAGATCACCACGGTAGTCCCCAACGGGAAGACCGAAGGTGCATCGTTGGTCAACGCGTTGGAAGGCAGGGTGCAGTTATCGCTGAAGGTGGGCGTACCGAGGGTCACTCCCGATGCAGTGCAAGAATTAGCATCTGCAGATACAGTTACTGAAGAAGGACATTCGATCGTCGGATTCTGGTTGTCAATGACAGTTACCGTGAAACTGCATTCTTTCCACAGGCCGCCGGCATCGGTCACCCGGTAGGTAACCGTCGTGGTGCCAAGGTTGAAGGTGTGGCTGGTAAGAATGTTAATCCCCGTCTGCGGTGAAACATCGGTCGTGGCTCCGGTCATCGTCCAGGTAACCGACACGATGTTGTCATCGGGATCGGAATACGTCGGCGTTGCAATCCCTGAAACAAGGGCCGTGCAAACATCCTCGTCAGTATTATCCAAAATATTCCCAGGACAACTAATCGTCGGGGCCGTATTTACTTCGTTCACCGTGATGGTGATCGTCTCCTCATCGCAGAGCGACGGTGAGCCATCATCGCAAACCTGGACCGTCACCGTATAGCTTCCCGGCCCCTGTGCTTCGGTCGGGATCCAGCTGAAAACACCAGTGGAAGAATTGATCGAGGCACCCTCGGGAGCGCCCGTAAGACTGAAGGTCAACGTGTTGGCAGGAATATCGCCATCTGTGGCACTGGCCGTAAAGGTAAGTTCTGTCAGCTCATCCACCGTTTTGTTCCCGATTTCTTCCAGCACAGGCGCCACATTCACTTCGTTCACCGTGATGGTGATGGTCTCCTCATCGCAGAGCGACGGTGAGCCATCATCGCAAACCTGGACCGTCACCGTATAGCTTCCCGGCCCCTGCACCTCCGTCGGAGTCCAGGTGAATACCCCTGTCACCGGGTCAATGACTGCCCCTTCAGGTTCTCCCACCAGACTGAAAGTCAAAACATCTCCCGAATTTGGATCTGTAGCAGTAGCCGTAAAGGTCAGCGAGGTATGCTCGTTGACAGTTTGATCTCCAATAGAAGCAAGCTCCGGAGCCAGGTTGCCCTGGTTAACGGTTATGGTAAACTGGCAGGCCGCAATGCAGTTAGAAACCTGGGTGGCATTGATCTGAAGATTGTCAATAATATTATTTCCCCCCGCAGCAGAAGCGCCGTCCAGGGTGTACCTGAAATATACCACCGGGGCATTATTTAAGTCTGTAACACCTGAAAATGTCACGGTTCGCAATTCGAAACTTTCGTCGTTAGTAGGGATGATGGTAGTGTAATCGGTAAAATTGGTGCCATCGGTACTGTATGACCACGTTCCTTGATCATAACCCGTGGCATTTCCGCTAAGCGCATAAGTAATGACCGGATCTGCCAGACCTGTCATACTGGTCTGTATTTGAATCCAAGTATCGTTTCCTGACAAGAAACCACTGGCTGATGCACTGGAAAGAGACAATGCCGTACCGGCAACGGCCGGTGAAACCACATTCATATCAGTACCCGTCACGGCAGATGCGCCACCTCCCCAACCGGCAATCGAAAAAGTCCCGGTACCGGAGTCAGGGCTTATCGAAGTTGGGGAACCTCCAATGGCAGGAAAAATCGTCCCCGAAATTCCTGTATCATTAAACGACCAGTACCCCACCAATGATTGGCCGGAAGGACCGTAGTTCACACTGTAGGTGATGGTATGGGTTCCGACGCCTGCTGTTTGCGGATCAAAAACAAAACTCGTCCCCGACTGGGTAACCCCGTCACCGCTGTATACACCTCCGTCAGGAATTCCTCCCGACAATTCAAATGGCTCAGCCGAAACAAGAACCGGATCATAAGTGGGGCAGGTCATGGCTGGTGGATCTAAGGGAGATATTCCCCCATTAATGAAATAGGACCCCTTTGGGTTGTCGTAAAGCGCGGGATAATTAGGAGGCGGTCCTCCATACTGGCAGGTGGTGGTATATGGATGATAGAAGCTCAATGCGGATGTTCCGCCCAGATAGGTAAATTTCAGAGTATACAGAACGGAACCTTCCGGGAGGGTATGCCCTCCTTCCTGGTCGGAAAATGCGGAAATCCTGATCGTCCCCGGGGTGTCGGCATTAAAACCAAAAGGAATAATATTGGAAGTGTTCTCAAACACCGGATTTGCCAATACGGAAGGATCAAATTTTAAGGTAAAGGACCCTGCACCCACGCTACAGAACTGGGTAACGGTCACCGGAAACGTCACCGTCTGACCCGGACAGGCTATCAACTGGGGGATGGTAGTGACCGGGGCGTGAGAATTATCATAAAAAGTCACTGAACCATTGAAGTAATACTCTTCAGTGGGAGTGTCATCAAGTGCCTCCGATGCACTATTATAGAAAAGGCACCCGTATGATTCCTCATCATCGATAAAAACCAGGGGAGAGGTTCCTGGGTTAACCCTGTCAAAGTGGAGATAAAGCAAAACACCGCCGTCAGCGAGGGTAGTCCCTGCATCGAAATAACCTCCGCAGTTGATAATTCCATCTAGCAAATCGAGATGATTAACAGCCCAGCCTGAAAAAACGACTCCGGTGCCGAAAGTGATCTCACTTAAAGAAGCAATGGTCTTGTCAAAACTAATCTTCAAATCCAATGCTCCGATATCCGTAAAGTTTTGCACCCTGATCGGTACAACAGCAGAACTGGCGCAGACCGTAACATCTTCAATCGTACTGATTGGAGCAGGAATTTGTGCCAATACTGCAGCAGTGCCTGCCCAAAATATACAAAACAGCGTAATCAGGTGCCTTTTCATAATATTGAATTTTTTCGGTTAATCAACGGTATTAGTTATTCATAGATAAGATCCTAAAATCATGGATGCCTGAGCATTTTGTAAAAAGGGTCATAATCCATTTTGCCAAATTACTATTTTTTCCCCAAACATGTACAGTTTAGAACCATTATTATAATTGATAACAACAAAATAAACCCCGGGTGGCCAATCTGAAACGTCGGCCGATAATTCCTGTCTGCAGGTGGAGGAATTCAGGACATGGGCTTTAAATAGTTTTCCCATAGGGTCTAAAACCCAGATATTCCCCATTCCCTTCTCCGGAAGGTAAAATTCCATTGTTAAAAAATGGTTTGCCGGGTTTGGATATATCTTATAACTGAAACCAGCGTTTCCGGAAGGCAGCAAAGCAGGCGTTGTCTTTATGTTCAATGGCGAAGCCGCAAGGACGGCCCCATGAATAACGTTCATATTTTCATCAGCCAGTTCGACCAGGGGACTGTCTGCCTGAGTAAACTTAATTTGAGAATCATTTTCCGCTTCATCCCGCACCTTTACCTTAACCGAAAAAAGGTCCCGGTCTTTTTGAAGAATCACAGGGTCTCTGCCAAACCATCCGATGCGCAACTGGTCGTCCACCACATTGAAAGGGATCGTATCATTTGTCCCGGTTCCCAGGAAAACTGCAACAATATCAACCAGTTCATCCGGGAAATCGAGAATGAGGGAGAATGCCCCCACCCTGCCATCCGTTAAAGCAGTGAAATGGAGTACTGCCTCTTCACCCGGGCTTCCAAAGACCGCCTGTCCGTCCTGAAGGCTTAACGATCCTGCAGAAGAATCCTCAGAGGAGTCTCCCGGAATATAACTCATGTTAAAATCGCCAGTGGCCAGCATAACGAAATTCCGGATAACGGACTCATTTTCAACGCTTATTACAGGGAAGGAATTACCGAAAAGGTTATTTTCAGAAACATAGTCGCCTTCGAGCCAGAAACGCCATTTTCCTTCCGGATATGATCTCCAGGGAGGGATTTTCTGAAGGAAAAAGCTGTTAATCAGCGTTGCATCACCGGCCGTAAGGGAATGGTCCTCATCGACATCTCCTGACATAAACCTTACCTTTTCCAAAGGGGAAAAAGGTTCCGATTGCCATCTGTAAACACTTCCGGCATCAACGGAATTGACAGCCCCTGTGTTGTCGGGGCAGAAAGATGCCCGAACCGAATATTCACCGGGCAAGACCGAAGGAAATTCATAATTTCCCGATTGATCAGTTGTTGCCGTGTAAGCCGTATCCCCTTCCGCGGTCAGGAAGAGTTTTACATCCTTTAAAGGAGAACGCTTTTCATCGAGGTATTTCACGCTACCTTTAACCACCACGCTGCAAAGGTCAATCTTCACCGGAAACGCTGATACAACGTCGGGGTTGCATCCATAGACGGGATCAAAATAACTCACCGTGATGAGTCCATCTCCGGGTTTGTCCCAGGTCACCCCGACGGAATGGTCAGCTGCGCCGCCTCCTGCAGTGATTTTCCCTCCGGAAACCGACCATAAATAATTGAACTTCCCTGCCTCAGTAACATATGTATGACCGGAAGAAAAAGCACATACTTCATCCGGACCGGCAAGAGTTGGAACAGGCAAAGGAACGACCATAATATTCCGGGTTTCCGTTATTCCGTCAATAAGACTACCTGAAACAGCATCTTCCAGCCTGAATACAATGGAATAATTTCCGGGAGAATAAAAATCAACACTCCCCTGAAGGGCAAGAAGAAATTCCGGAGAAAGCAAAAATCCTGCGGCAGGTCCCCAATACCCTGAATTAATGAACTCAACAGGAGGTTGACTTCCGGCGTTAAAATGAAAGGTTACATCGGCCGGACCGGTAGCCGTAATTTTAAGCCTTCCGTTGCCAGGAGCACATTGTCCGGATGGTATTTTATTAACCAGGTTGATACTTAATTCAGCAATCCCGCCTGAACAAATTTGAGCGGGAGCAGTTACGTTCAATTCATAACCTGAAATTGGTGCAGGGGTGACGGAACCGTCAGAAAAGAACGCCGTCTTCGGATTGTCACCGATTGGAACAAATCCCGGGAACGGAGTATTGTACTGGCAGTCAGCAGAATTTGTATGGTTAAAACTAACAGCCGATTCTCCTCCGACATAAGTAAATGAGAGGGTAAAAAAGAGTGCGCCGTCCGGCAGTGTCTCCCCTTCCAGATTGGTTGAAATCCCGGTAATCTTGACCTGGCCAGGTGTTGAAAGATCGGATGAGAGGGACAATGTTCCGGAGGTGTTGGTAAATAGCGGATTTTTCAACACATTTTGGTTGTAGCTAATGGACAAGTTCACCATGCCAATGTTCGAAAATCCCCGTACTGTGACGGGGAGGTCCACAGCATCACCCTGGCAGGCCGTCACATCCGGAATGATCGTAACCGGCGCGACCCTTGCGGCGGTAAAGCTAAGCATTCCGTTGACATAATGATCAGCATAGGGAACATCATTCAAGGCATTCAGGCTTCCGTCATAGAAAAGACAGGAGTAAGAATCCTCATCATCGATGAACCTCACAAGGGTAGAGCCCGTGATTTTCTTCTTAAAATGAAGGTTTAAAAAGATACTCCCGTCACTCAAGGTGACGCCCGCGTTGAAATACCCGCCACACCTGATGATTCCTTCATTTAACAACTCCATGTTGACACTGAAGGCAGCAAAACTCACCCCGTTTCCGAAGGTTATCTTTTCAAAAGAAGCAACTGAAGTGTCAAAGCCGAATTTCAGGTCGCAGGCTGCAATGTTCTTAAAATCGCTCACCCTGACCGGGACAATGGCCGTACTATCCGCTGAGGTTGTCATTCCGATGGAACAAACGGGGGCATTCCCCGCCCTGCCACCGGTCACTCCGGTAGTCAGCAGCAAAAAGATGCCCAGCATCCTGTTAAGCATCGTTCCCCGGGGAAAAACCTGGATAAACCACATACAGAAATAAGAGCCATAAACCGGGATGACCAGTTTATCATCCCGGTTTATGGAAAGCAAAATTATCGTTTCACCATCTTCTTCTGCACACTTGTTGCAGTTACATCATTCTTCAAGTCGAGCTTAATAAAATAGACCCCAGGAGACCACAATGTAAGGTCGCTCCTAAGATTATAAGTTCCGGCTGCTTGGTTCTCGTCAATCAGCACCGCCACCTTCCTTCCTGAAAGATCATAAGCCGCCAGGGTCACATTTCCGGAGACCGGAATGGTGTAACTCAGGTTGACAAATTCACCTGCAGGGATAGGATAAGGAGTCAAGGACAAATGATCAGCAGAAATTGCCATCCCTGCGTCGGTAGTCATCATCTCCAGAACACCGGCATAAATTTCAGCATCGGGGATAACTTTCATTTGTGCATCACCAATTTCATTCGTACGATCGGGAATAAGGCTAAAGCCAAATGCCTCACCACTTACCGTAAACGGTTTCACCCTTACCTTCACACTGAACAAAGCCTCTCCCTTTCCTGGATTTGCAGGATCGTTGCTGTACCATCCGATACGGAGTTTGTTGTTCAGAATATTATAGGGCACCGGCATATTTGTATCGTCACCGAGGAAGACTCCAAGAATCTCCACCGCCTCGACACGATACCCCAATGTCAGTGAGAAGGCTCCGACACGCATTTCTGATCCGGCAGTAAAGGGGACCAGGTATTCCGAACCTGCGGAAACCCTCATCGTTTTTCCCTCATGCAGCAGGACGGAGCCACCCTGACGCGCCGACTTGAGACTGTTGATCGCTTCAGTGGCACTGAGGTTAAAGTCACCGGTAATCAAGCCAAAGAAGTCTTGCAGGATGGGACTTGTCCCAACGGTTATCACAGGATTCAGCCCTTCGGTAAACGGATTTTTCGCAATCTGTTCGCCGGCGCGCCAGAAAGTCCACAAGCCAACAGGAGATTTCCATGCTGGGTTTCCATCCCGCAGGTAATAGAAGTTGATTTCTCCGGCATCTCCAGCCGTTAGCCGGTTGTCATAGATTACATCGGCCGCTTTGAAACGGACTTTTTCAATTTCATATTGGGGGCCGACTTGCCAGGAATTCACCATTCCGGCATCGAGGGAGTTAATTGCCCCTTCGGTAGGCTCATCGTAAGAAGAAGTAACGGTATAAGTGCCGGGTTCCACGGTTTCAAACACATATTCACCTGCGGCATTGGTGGTCGTGGAATAGGTGTTACCGATTCCCAGCAGCGTGACTTTCACGCCTTCGAGCGGAACATTAACGTCACCGAAGTAATATCGGTAGGTACCCCAGACATCCCCCTCATCGGATATGGTTACCACCCAAATTCCTGAAGACGCTGAAAAATCAGGATTACAAGTTTCGTCTTTGGCAAAACGTTTGAAGTAAGTAGTCTGATACAGGTTTGACGGGTCGTAGGTTGCACTATTGCTGTTTGCAATATCTTCGTAATTTGTTCCGTCAGTGCTGCTTTGCCATTTATATTCAATAGTCCCGTTACCTCCAGAAGCGTTTTCAATACTGCCAATTTCTATTGGATCACAGCCATAACAAATGGATTCACCAGTAGAAGCAATAACACCTGGGTTAAACTCATCGTAAACAGTAATCGTACCTGTAGCAGTGGCTGTGGCGCACGTCCCGGTCAGGTTAACAGTGTATGTGAATGAGCCGGTCTCTGTTGGAGTCCCTCCGATGATCAATACCCCTGCACTGTAATTGGCCGCTAATCCTGCAGGAAGACCGGAGACAGAGGCATTGTCAACCATCCCTTCAATATCGTACGCAATTTGCTCAATTTCATCGCCGAGGCAAAGTACCTGGACATCTGTACCGGCAACTGAACTCAAAGTAATGGTTGCATACTGATTTACCGTTATGATCACACTTGAAGGCATTGGCAAAATGCAACCTGTAATGGTATTGGTCGCAGTTACCGAATAAGTTCCCGCCTGAGTTTGCAATCCGAAATCAAGAGCAGAACCTGTCCCGGCAAGAGTGGTAACATTTGTTGTGCCGTAAACCAAGGTATAGTTAACCCCGGTTTCTGAACCTGCCAGACCCACTGCAACCCCGTCTCCACCGGAACAGTACGCTCCGCCGCCTGTGACAGCGAACACCGCCGTAGTGCATCCGTTCAGTTGGGTCATCCCCTCATTGGTGTACCAATCGCAGATAAGAACATTATTGTCTGCATAACTATCGTAATTTCCCCCCGTACCAATTCCGTAAATCCTGTTTCCAGCACCGCAGGGATTATCGGCAACTCTGTACGGACCCGATGGATCTCCCCACCAATTCATCTTCGCATCCACTTCCCCTGGATTAGCCTCAGAATCATAAACATTTTGTAGACCATAGAGGGTATTCCCATAGATTTTATTATAATTAATAGTGGCAGGACCATAGCAATTTACACCAATATTGCAAGTAGTAATATCATTATGCAAAATACTATTGCCCGTTTGTGAAACAAATATTCCTTCACCTGAGCAATCAGAGATGAAGTTCCCCTCTATTAAATTGTTTGCGGTGGCTATATTCATCCCTGTACCAAAATCACTCACCACGTTAGAAAGAATCTGGTGGCTACAAGAAGAACCCTGTGTTATCCAGGTTACAGAAATTCCCGTTCCCGAAGTCCCAGAACCTGTCACTGTATTCCCTTCAACAACATGTTGGTCTACTGCAAGCAAATTGATCCCGATTTCAGGACCGGCAGAATTGCTACCACTAATCGTGTTATCACTTATGGTGTTACCCTCCCCTCCGCCATACGAATAAACACCAAATCTTGTGGCACTGATCTCGTTATGAGCAATCATCAGATGATCGCAATCTAATGCTGAAATCGCAATGTTGCAGCTGTACATGGTATTGTTGACCACATCATCTGCAAGAGCCGGGTTGTTAATATAGCTGTAACTGATTCCAATATTTCCGCTTACTCTATTATAGGAGGTGGTTACAACAGGATCAACAAGGTTATCGGTTCCCCATACTGAAACGCCCGTATACGCAGTACTGATATCGTTGCTTCCGATGGTCAGTTGCGCCCCATCCAACACGAATATGCCGAAGGTATTCTGATCGGAGGCGTTGAAGCCTTTAATTCCGGAATTGAACAATCCGGCATCGGCAATCTCCTCTTCTTTTACCTTCCGGAAATAAACTCCGGCAAAAATATCGCAACTCCTGGTTTGTCCATCAGCATCAATGGTAAAGTCTCTAATCTTCACACTGATGGGATCACCTGAAACAGGATCAGCCGGATAAGCAGCAATGACATAATCAACATAATCAGGATCATCAGCAGTCCAGGTTTCAGTCATGTAACCCGGAGCACAAATTCTTCCGCTTGCGGGGGCTTTGATGATGGATTCACCTTCTCCTGCCCCCAGCAAAGTCAGATCCTTTTGTACCAGAACCTGTTCTGTATATGTACCAGCGTCCACATAAATGATGCTTCCTGGTTCAGCCACGGAAACCGCTTTGGAAATGGTGAGCAGCGGAGCATTAGAGGTGCCCGGATTGCTGTCGTTACCTATCGCAGTACACCATTTCTCATCTCCATCCATTGTTCCGTCGTTAACATATAAAAGTTTCCCATAGACTGTTACTGTTATAACATCATTAGCGAGGCAACCAGCATTATCCGTAACGGAATAAGTTAAATGATAGGTTCCTACCGGCGCACCGTTAAAAGTGGGATTTACTACACTCGTTGAAGACAAATATGCGGCACCATCGCCGGTCCATTCATGAGAACTATAAGTGCCACTACCTCCGGAAGGATTTCCGTTCAGGGAAACGGATCCTCCAACTATCATATATGCCGGGTCAGGCAAAATAGAGGCAGAAGGCTTAGCCAGAACGGTAACACTCCTTGTCACCTGAACCGCATCATTTCCACAATTATCTTTAACATTATAATATAATGTATAGGAACCGGGAACATTTGTATCAACAGATCCTGTTGCAACAACAGAAGCAGAGATATCCCCGTCGCAATTATCCGAAGCTGTAGCTCCGGCATCGATATACGTCTCATTTTGGCATATCTCCACGGTAGATGAACCGAGGAGGGTGATGACGGGGATGGTGTTATCGATGCGGGTATTATAGGAATACTCGCTGTACAGACCGCATGCGTCGGTAACCCTGACGGTAACCACGGCTTCGCAGGTACCGGTAGTAGAAGCGGTCACGACCAGCTCTTCCGGAGCGGTACAGTTATCGTTCCGGTTGGTAGTAGCTGCGATGGCAGCAGCCTCGGCCAGGGCAACGGTTGCATAGCAATCGTCAATGGTTCCCTGGGTTGCAGTCGGGGCTTCGTTGTCGATGCGGGTGTTATAGGCATACTCGCTGTACAGACCGCATGCGTCGGTAACCCTGACGGTAACCACGGCGGCGCAGGTACCGGTAGTAGAAACGGTCACGACCAGCTCTTCCGGAGCGGTACAGTTATCATTCAGGTTGGTGGTAGCTGCGATAGCGGAAGCCTCGGCCAAAGCCACGGTGGTATAGCAAGCGTCTATGGTTCCCAGGGTTGCGGTTGGGGCTTCGTTGTCGATGCGGGTGTTATAGGCATACTCACTGTACAGACCGCATGCGTCGGTAACCCTGACGGTCACCACGGCTTCGCAGGTACCGGTAGTAGAAGCGGTCACGACCAGCTCTTCCGGAGTGGTACAGTTATCGTTCCGGTTGGTGGTAGCTGCGATGGCAGCAGCCTCGGCCAACGTCACGGTGGTATAGCAAGCGTCTATGGTTCCCTTGGTTGCGGTCGGGGCTTGGTTGTCGATGCGGGTGTAATAGGTGTATTCGCTGAAGTTGCCGCTTTCGTCAGTCACCCTGACGGTAACCACGGCTTCGCAGGTACCGGTAGTAGAAGCGGTCACGACCAGCTCTTCCGGAGCGGTACAGTTATCGTTCCGGTTGGTGGTGGCTGCGATGGCGGCAGCCTCGGCCAACGCCACAGTGGTATAGCAATTGTCTATGGTTCCCTTGTTGGCGGTCGGAACTTGCTTGTCTTCAACCGTCACCGTATAACTGCACGACGCAGTATTGCCGTTGGCATCCATGGCTGTCCATGTGACGATTGTGGTTCCTACATTGAATTCAATACCATCCAGGGATATTCCGTTGCCAGTTGTTGCACCTGCCAAAACATAGGAGACAGGTAAAGGTACCCCCATCAGCGGGATATTTTCCATAGCCTTGAGGGCACTCCTCTTTTTCTGGTTAAGGGTTACCCAAACGGGATGTGGAGATCCGGAGACAGTATTGACGTCAGCTATACCAGCATTCTTGGCATTAGTTAATGCAGTCCAGTTTTCGGGTGTGTAATGATTAGGATTATAGGTAGCATAAGCTGCTTCAAGTTCTGAAATGGCATCAGTTTTAGCCTCGGCTAAGGTCCTCCCTTGAGCAATTCCACCGCTTACCCTGTAATAGAGACTTGCGTTGTGGACCCCCGATGCTGTACTTTGAATAAACCGGAAATTATAATCCACCTCAAATTTCGTCCTGTCATGCACATTGGGAGCATCGTTTAACATCCCAACCAGCGTGAAAGAAAACACATTCCCTACCAAAGATGAAAAACGGTTGAATGGATTGCCAATCCAGGCCAAGGCCATATTTTGCGCATCAGATTGGATATTTGAATCAGATCGTTTGTTTCCGTCTCCATCATAAATATTGATTGTACTGCTTCCTGATTTTGCCTGATAAACATTGTCCGAAGTTATGACATTCATCATGGCGGTTGGCATACCTGTACCTCTAATACCATAACATCCGTCAATCAAACTATAAAAACGTTCACCAGCCAGTGTTGATGAAATCAAAACATAAACATCCCTTGTAGAGGGCTCAAAATAAGCTCTCATCCGGTTTTCTCCGCAGGATGTCAGCGACTGTTCATTAACCGTCCATTCAAATCCTTTCTTGGACCCCGGTCCAGTGTAAGTTCTGTACCCCCACGCATTGTCAAAAGTTTCAATGATGGCAAGTCGTTCCAGCTCAGCAGCAGTTAAATCCTCGGGACAAATGTCCAGAGCAGTAGCATCCCAATCTATTCCACTATGTTCGTAAGTACATGAATTGAGATCGGTCTCCTCTACTTGATTATCAACACACGAAACTGAAGGTGCATGTGCATCACGGATGGTCACCGTAAAAGAACAAAAGGAAGTATTGTCGGCAACATCAGTCACAGTCCATTGAACATTAGTTACACCTATTTCAAAAACCACCCCGGATAGCGAAGTTGTACCTGAACCTGTGGTTGCACCCGACAATACATAACCAAGAGAAACAACACTACAGTTGTCACTGTATGAAGAGGGATCAAACTCACTTCCTTTGGCTGAATAAGCACAGAAACCATCATCTGTGTTCCGAGTCTGATCGGAAACGCAAGAAACAGAGGGATCCTGATTGTCCAGAACCAACACATCAAACGTACATTCTGCCGTAAGGCCGTTGGCATCGGTAGCCACAGCCTTTACCGTGGTAGTTCCCACAGGGAAGTCATACGGGAATGTGATGGCAGATCCACCTATCGAATATACGATGCTGGAGACGGAGCAGTTGTCCGTTGCCGTTGCCGTGAATGTTCCGGTATAGTTACACTCGCCGGCATCCGTATTGTTGGTCAAACCGGTGGTCGGGCAGGTGATCTCCGGTGGCTGGTTGTCCACCACCACCACATCAAACGTACATTCATCCGTGTTCGCCGGAGTTGCTCCGTCAGATGCCACAGCCTTAACCGTTGTCGTCCCTATCGGGAAATCATACGGAAAGGTGATCTCGTTAGTGCCGATATAATACTTGATGGTATAGCTGCAATTGTCGGTTGCGGTGGCTGCAAAGCTCAGGCTTGACGTGCACTTGTCTTCATCCGTATTGTAAAAGGCCTCCACAGTCGGGCAGGTGATCTCCGGATCCTCCGAGTCAACCACAACCACTGAAAATGATTTATTACTTGTTTGCGAGCAATTGTCGGCAGCAACAACTTTCACCGTAGTGGTACCTACCGGGAAATTGTACGGATAAGAGATCGGAGTTTCATTTTCTCCGTCGACAATGAAATAGGTCAAATCCGGTGCTGAATCACAATTGTCGGTTGCAGTGGCTTCCAAAGTCAACGTCCTGTAACACTCCCCATCTGTATTGTCATAGGATGCATCCACAACAGGAAGGGTAATGCCGGGGGCAATGAAATCGCCGACATCAATCGTCTTTGATGCTGTGGTCGAACAATCATTGTCATTATCAGTAACCGTACATTGGATCGTATAGGTCCCGTCGCAGTCAGAAGGAACAGAAATCGTTACTGAACTGGTGTTCCCTACTACCGGTTCATCGTTAAACGTCCAGGAATAGCTAAAATCTCCAACTGATAGTCCCGTCACGCTAAACACGACATTTGATCCACCGCACACAGGCTCATCAGGCGTGAATTCAATGTTAAAAACCGGAACAGGATTAACAACAACGTTTACAGTATAACTTACCGTGCATCCCAGATTGTCAACAACGGTAAGAACATAATCACCTTCATCGGCTTCAGTCATAAGGCTCCTCACAGGATTCCGCTCAGTGGAGGAAAAGCCGTTCGGTCCTGTCCAATTGTAGGTCATCCCCGAGAATTCCGTTGCATCAAGCTGAAGCGTCAAACCGGCGCAAACAGGTCCGTTTGACGATGCCGAAACAAGATAACCATCTGACGGGGAAACTGCCCCATTAATAAAATTGGCATTTCCGGGAAGATCGGGAATAACTGGAAACCATGGAGATGGACCTGCATATTCGCAATTGGTCGAATATTCATGATTGAACGTGATGTTTGTAGTACTTCCATTATTATAAGTAAAAACCAGCGTTAACAGGATACCATTATCAGGAATGGAGGCCCCATCTGAAGTGTAATCATTGGCAGTAATCTTGATTCTTCCCGACGAAGGGTTGCTCTTTGAAAAATTTGCAATACCGGAAGTATTCAATACATTAACATACGTCAATACAGCAGGATCAAAATTGATCACCAGGGATACTGAACCAACCTCATTGAAACCGGTGATTGTTACAGGCACCTGAACCGTTGAGTTAATGCATCCCTTTACATCCTGAATAGTAGTATATACTGGTGGAATCGTAGCAAAAGTAACCGATCCGTTGATATAGTTTGACCCACTTTCAGTGAGTTCAAGATTATTCTTATCATAAAAAACACATCCATAACTATCGTCATCATCGAGAAAGCTGACTGCAGAAGTACCATAATCAACCCTTGTGAAATGGAGGTTAAATAGTACATCATCATCTTCCAGAGAAATATCACCCGGTTCTTCCGCAACGAACCACCCCAGATTTACCACTCCGGAGGATGCTTCAGAATAATTTACTGCCAGGTTGCATGCCAAAGTCACATCATCACCAACTGTTATGTTGGTCAACATGGCAACAGACGGATTAAAAACAAATTTGAGGTCACATGCGCGAATCTCATTGAAATCGGCAACGGTGACGGGCACAATTGCAGTGCTGTTGTATGAGGTCACTTCCCCGATAGTCAATACAGGAGCCTCCTGGGCCATTACTCTTGACAGACCAAGTACCACAAGGCAAGTTAACATTAAGGTAAACCGTTTCATAAAGAGTTATTTTAGTTTTCTTCAATCCTGCTTTATAAAATTATTCAAAGGAAAATCCGGGGTGGTACTAAAACCACCCCGGATATGTATTCCATTACTGGATGACCAGCTTCTTAATTAAGCTTACACTTGAAGAGCCTGTTCCCAGGTTAAGCTTTACAAAGTAAATCCCGGGGGTCCACATCGCAACATCCACCTTAAGGTCATGTTTCCCCTCATTGCGGACTTCATCGAGCAGAACTCCCATCTTCTTCCCAAGCATATCAAAAGCTTCAATGGTCACTTCAACCTGTTGTGGTACAGAGTAACTCAGATGGACCGTTTCGGAAGCAGGATTCGGATACATCAGCAGATCAACACCGCCGTTCAGATCTGTGAACACACTATTGGTGGCGATTACTTCCAATACGGCAGCAATGAGTTGGACATCAGGAATAACTTCCATCTTATCGTCCCCCAATTCGTTGAGAGAACTGTGAGCCAACGAGAACCGCAATTTCTCTCCCTGGGTAGCTCCGGACTTCACCTTTACCTTCAGGTTAATCAATGTCTCGTTAGAAGCCAGCTTCAAAGCTTCCTGACTGTACCAACCTATACGCAGCTGATTATTCACCAGGTTCCATGGAACCGGTACGGTTTGGTCATTTCCGAGGAAGACTCCGAGGACTTCCACCCGGTCGACCGGATATTCCATGATAAGGGAAATTGCCCCCACAGTCATGGCCGATTGTGCAGTCAAAGGCACACTAAACACTCCATCGGGAGTTACCCCCATGGTTGAACCATCAAGAAGGGTGACTGAGCCTGAATTTCCGGACTTCAGGGCATTGATCTGATCCGTGGCACTCAGGTTAAAATCACCCGTAATCAATCCATAAAAATCCTGTAAAACAGCTGTAGTTCCCACAGTAATAACCGGATACGAAGGATCAGAGATTACCTTATTAATTGTAGTCTCACCAGCTTTCCAGAAAGACCAGAGTTCAACAGGAGCATTCCAGGCAGGATTCCCATCGTTAAGGAAATATTGATTGATCCTTCCCGGATCCCCTGATGTAATCCTGTTAATCGGGGCTAAAACATCTCCTGCTTTAAATCTGACCTTTTCGATGGCATACTGCGGTCCAACCTGCCAGGCATTCAGCATTCCGGCATCAATCGCGTTGATTGCTCCTCCGGTTGGATAGTCATAGGATGAAACCACCGTATAATCTCCCGGTAACACAGCTGAGAAAGCATAATTGCCGTCAGCATCGGTAACTGTTTCGTGAACCGTAATCCCTGATTGCTGGAGTTTCACAGTCACTCCGGCCAGTGGCGTGAGTTTACTGTGGAGATATTTGTAAGTACCTGAGACAGACCCTCCGCCCAACACGTTGACGGTCCGCACTTTCGTGGCTGTGTTGCCGGCATTGTCGGTGACACTGTATGTGATGAAATAGACACCCTCGACACTGGTATCCACCGATCCGCTGACAATAATTTCAGCAGTGAGGTCTCCATCCACGTTGTCCCAGGCGGTAGCTCCGGCATCCGTATAGGTAGCTCCTACATTCACCGTTGCAGGATTATCGCCCAGGATAGTGATTACGGGTGGTTCGATATCCTTCACCTCCACCAGGAAGGTGCAGGTTCTGAGATTGCCAGCAGCATCCGAAGCCCAGTAGTTGACAGTGGTTGTGCCCACGGGGAAGAAGTTTTCTCCAGGCAGGTCATTCCCAGAAGTCATTGGGGTGGAGCAGTTCTCGCCAAAAACCGGCGGGATGAAATCCACTCCCGGAACGAGTACCGCACCGTCCAGACCGGGATCATTGTCAACTGACAGGTTATCCGGACAGGCCGTCACATAATAGGGTGCTGTCATATCTTCAACAGTGATCGTCAGATCCTGGAAAGTAGTCTGTTCACCGTCTGTCACGGTATAACGAATCACATGGGTGCCGATTTCGAAGAATCCGCTGTGGTTAGATCCTGTCAGGTAAAGAGAGGAATAAGGACTTTCCGGATCAACACCCGGAGCAGGTACGTAACTATAGTGCTGTCCGGTGATCACCGGGTTGGTGACACAGTTATCCGTAGCTGTTGGAGCATTCCACAGAGCATAGTACTGGCATGACGTACCGGCGGCATCATTAATATTCGCCGGGAAGGTGGCAAATACAGGATCTTCAGTGTCGGTCACAGTTACCGTAAATGTACAGCTGACCGTCATACATTCATTCTCAGCCACAACTTCAACTGTTGTTTTTCCAACGGGGAAGAGATGGCCAGAAGTAATTGGAGTTGTTCCTATCCAATATGTAATTTCGGGAGTAGGTGTTCCGGAAGCAATCGCTTCAAACTCTACGGAAGCGCCACAAACACCAGGATCATTTTCAACTGCGATATCTGTGCATTCCAAGGTAAGTTCGGATTCTACCGTCAGCACCGCCTGAACTTCGCTGAACAGGGTCTTGGTATCCCAATCGCCGTAGTATACCGTTCCCGTGAATGTGAGCGTCTGCGTAAGTCCGGTGTGGTTCTCAGGAGTGATCGTCTGA
>Ga0209201_1002648_pt1 | contig 17043 bp, 18 predicted proteins | sample AD_UKC055_MetaG_FD_184411 | JGI IMG/M metagenome (GOLD analysis project Ga0209201, IMG submission 184411) | Active sludge microbial communities of municipal wastewater-treating anaerobic digesters from USA - AD_UKC055_MetaG (SPAdes) (version 2) | ecosystem: Engineered > Bioreactor > Anaerobic >...
CAGCCCGATCACGTAGGTCGGGAACTCGTCAGCCAGCACGTGGATGTAGTCCAGGTCCCAGCCGAACGGCGGGAGCGTGGGGGTCGGCGTCGGCGACGGCGGCGTCGGGGTGCTGGTCGGCGTGGGTGTACGAGTCGCGGTCGCCGTGGGTGTCGGTGTACGAGTCGCGGTCGCCGTGGGTGTCGGTGTACGAGTCGCGGTCGCCGTCGGCGTGGGTGTACGAGTCGCGGTCGCGGTGGGCGTGGGCGTACGGGTGGACGTCGCTGTCGGCGTGCGAGTCGCGGTGGGTGTCGGCGTGCGAGTCGCCGTCGCAGTCGGCGTGCGAGTCGCCGTCGCAGTCGGCGTGCGAGTCGCGGTCGCGGTCGGCGTGCGGGTTGACGTCGCTGTCGGCGTCGGCGTCGGCGTCGGCGTCGGCCCCTGACCCGTGACGCCCCAGTAGCCCAGCACCGGACTGGCTGCTGTATAGGCCCCGCGTGTCAGAATCGCTTTCAGACGGATGGACGACGCGGTGATGCCGCTCAGGCTCTCCCCGTCAGTGATGTTGGAACGCAGAACGGTGTCGGTCACCCCGTCCAGCACCTGGAAGGTTACCAGTCCGTCCAGAGTGAAGTCGGCGTAGAAAGTGTCCCACTGGTTCACGCCGCGCGAGATAGGCACGGAGATCAGCGAGCCGGTTGTGGTCCACTTGATGGAAGCATTCTGAAAACGCCCGGTCAGGTTCTGCCCGTGGGTCCAGGTCGCAGCGTTGAACGAGCCACCCAGCAGGGTCACCGGCGCCCAGTTGCCGGAAGGAACGAAGACTGAGCAACTGCCATTGGCGCAGGCGCGGAACATCCCCGTCGTCAGGTACTCCAGGCTCAACTTGGCCCATTGCCCGTCTGGCACGCTGCTCAAAGAGCCTGACTTCAAGCCAGTCAACGGGTCCACGTCCAGCAATGCCCAGGAGATGCTGCCCCCGCACTCATGGGTGATCTCGAAGTCCAGGACGTTGGCGTTACTGGTGACATATTGGATGCCCAGGGCCAGCCGGCGGGTGCCGTTCGAGGGGCCGCCACAACTCTCGATCTTGGAACTCACCCCGGTGATGAAGCCGGTCGTCTCTCCTCCCAACGGCGGCGGGGTGTAGCCGAAGGTGATAATGCTGTTGGGGCCATCCTCTGCGTCGTGTTTGGTGTAGACCTGCACGCCGTCGGGCTTTGCCGACCACGAGCCGGTGTCCAGCCGTGTGACCGTCCAGGGGATGTTGTAGTTGCTCCCCGTCGGGCGCGTGTCTTTGAGCGAGTCCACCACCTCCAGCAACCGCACCGTCCCGGTGTTATACGCGCCAGTGTAGGCGTCATCGGTGAAGGCCACCCGCTGGGAACTCTGGACCTGCGTGCGATTGTTGAAGTCGTCATGAAAGAGCGTCACCTGCCCCAATGGCTGAGGTGCGGCGGCGGGAGCGCCGTCAGCAAGGCGGGGTGCGCCGGCCACGACCGACGCCAGGCTCAGCGCCAGCAACAGGAAACCGGCCAGCAGGCGAACGCCTGGCGTCATGGCTCCACCTCCTCCACTTCGAGCACTTCGAGTTCTAAGGTGATGCTGGCCGGGTCGAGATCTACCGCGTAGTAGACCCAGTCCACCGGCAGCACTGCCTCGTCGCCGATCCGCAAGACCAGCCGCAGGTCGGGCCGCAAAGCCGCCGCCGGGAGCGGCAGCCGCAGCGTGCCGCTGCTCACCTCGCCCACGCTCAGAAGCGTGGGGGTGTAGGCTTGCCAGAGCGCGCCGAGCGTCGGTGTGAGCGGTTCACTGCCCGCATAGACCTCGATCGCGCCAGGTAACGCCCCGGCCGGGATGGCGGCCCCGCTGAACACCAGGGTCGCGGCAACCGTGCGCGTGAGGGGTACCGCCGCCAGGTCGAAGGCGAGCCGGGTGCGTTTGGCGATGTAGGCCGGAGGAATGGGATCGGAGCCGGGCAACGCCAGGCGGCCTACGCCGCACAGTTCCGGGACGGTGACGCTGAACACCTGCGTGCCACTCAGCACCGCGCTCCAGGTAGTCTCGGCATAACTTTGCAGCGTCACCCAGGCGGTGGGGGTGACGCTCACGCTCACGCGCGGCAACATCACGCTGTCCCGCAGGACAAACGGCAGGTAGAGCGTGTGGGTCAGCGGCCAGGAAGGCTCCTGCGCTGTGAACGCCGCAGCGGGCGCGGCCTGTACTGGCGGGCTCAGCTGTAAGAGCAGCCACAACAGCAGCACGCAAACGCCGCAGATCAACAGAACCAGGCTGCCGGATTTGATACGCGCATAGGGCTGGAGTCCCATGGGCTGTCCTCCCGTAGTGTCAACAAAAAACGCCACGCGATCCCACCTCAGCGTGCGGTGGGCGCGTGGCGTCTGTTTTGCTTTTGATTATATGGATTTCGTTACGGGCTGTCGAGGGGCACCCCGGCCACGCCTTTGTACTCCAGAGCAGTAGCGGGCGCGGTCAGGGAAGCCGAAATCCGGGCCCCCCTTCCAATTTCCGACATTTTTTGCTTGACATTGAATGAAACTTGGAATATAATTAAAACAGTTTGCAGCAGTTTTATCCACGAATGCGATAGAGTAGGACCCACCTCTCCGCAATAGTCATAAAAGGAGGTGCCCATTGCCGATTCCGCTTGAGCCGCTCTCCGACCCACGACCACGATGCTGTGTGTGTCCCTGAATGGGGGGAAAATCACGCTGCCGTCTCAAATCCTTTCCAGAGAGTAACGGCGGATGTGTTCTAGTTAAGAGGATCCACCCGCAGGGGAGGCCGTCCGTCAGGGAGGAGGTCCCGCCGCAGCCGCGCGCAGGGGAACTCCTCCGTTGGGCAGAAGAACAAGGTGAAACATGGCATATTCAATAGTCCGCGGACCAAACAATACAGTTTGGGGTTTCTGGTTCAGCTTCAAGCCAGAGCAAATGCATCTACTCGCAGTCGCGGTAGAGAAGGATTTGTCTGCTGAAGTGCAGCGCGACATCTTCTCAAACAATTATCGAGTTGTTCCAAACACCTCCAATAACCAAGGTGGATTCTGGGTAATGTTAGATTCAAGACCGGCTCCTGGAGAAACCCTTCCAAAAGGAAAAGACCGTATTTACGAGTATTGGAAGTGTCCACAGTGCGGCTCTCTGCTCAAAAAGGGCAGAATTGATGTGGCCTTGGCGGGTGCTACTTTTGTCGGGACTGCAACGTGCGGAGTCTGTGGTGCCAAATTCCCTCAAAGTGACGTGTATGCCGGTAAGTACGATGTAGAATCGCCTGGCAAAACAGATGAGACTGCAAAGAAGTGGTGGCAATTCTGGAAATGACAAATCTGCCCAACAAGCGTTGCAGCCGACCGCCTTCGGCGCGGGTATGCGGGGCGCGTTTTGCCAACTATCGTTCCGGTTATTAGAGCGAGGCTTGCCGGAGTCGGCGGCGGCTGAACCGCAGCGTTAGGCGGCTTCGGCGCAGGCGCTGACCGGGCGCCAGGAGGCGGGGTCAGCCGTGAGGGGAGCCTGCCATGGGAAAGGGCGTTGTCACAGTCAGAGTGGGGTCGCCAGGAGCAGCCCGCCGTTGGGAGAGAGGCCGGGTGCGGGAGACGGGTCCACCCGCAGGGCAGGCGGCGCGTCAGGGGGGAGGTCCCGCCGCAGCCGCGCGCAGGTGAACTCCTCCGTTGGGCGGCTTCGCCACGATTGCCACTATATGTCTAAGTGAAAGGTATTATTGTATGGATGACTTTGAAGAAAAACTCCATCGTACATGGGTTCAGTTGCTCATTGAAAATGACTTTCGAGAAATAGCTGCGATAGCGATAGACTCAGAAATAAGCGTGCTTTACAATCCAGATGCCCCTTATGGTTTAGCACTTGACATACCATCAGCTATCTACAGCACTGTTAAAAATAGCGAACATATTAAGCAGGTTATGGAACGTGCTCTCTTGTCAGTCTGTGCGGGATACTTACATGACAAATATGGAGATCCAGTGAGTGACCTGGTTGTTTTTTATCGTGTTAAGCTTATCAAAGTTGAGGAAGGCTGGCGTAATGTTATCAAAAACCTGATTGCCAATGTACAGAATCCGAATCAAGCAGTGGTGACAGAAAAAACATTTTTAAGAGACAAGAAACAGCCATATACTTATAATGAGATGAAGTTTGCTTCGCAATCCGAAATACGAATTGCTCAGGAGTTTGAACGCCGAAAAATACTGTTCTTTCCTTTGCCATTGGCTGTTCGAGCAGACACCGGGAATTTTTACGAAGACCACCGTGAAGTAGACTTCTTGATTTGTGATGACGGAGTATGGGGAATACTTGAAGTTTCGTATCACCCATATAGATATGAGAAAGACACCGAAAAAGATATTTGGTTTAAGAACGCTGGAATTTTGTGTATAGAGCATGTTCCTGCTGAAAGCTGTTATAACAACCCATCCGAGGTAGTTACCCAGTTTTTATCAATCTTAGCGAGACACAGAAATAGGTAATTGGAGGGTGGCCTAACATTACATCAACCCGACACGTCTATCGCCGCAGTAATCGGCGGGGCTACGCGCTTTCAGGTAGTCTGCTGGCGAAGGAGCTTTCCACGCACCCGCCGCGCGGGTTATGCTGGCCGTTAACGCGCTCGTCGGTATAGTTGCGCTCATTCACAGCCAACAATAATCAAGATAATCTAATGACGACATACAATTTCTGTTTACAACTTTCGACTTTATCTTTCCTTTTTGGCCGTTCCTGCTTCTAAACGCAATCAGAGGACGCCATAACCTTTTAAGAAATATGCTAATCACTTGGGGGTTTTGGGCAGTTATAAGAGTTTTGTTGTTTTTGAATCCCGAACCCTTGAAAGCATCGCTCTTTATCCAAGAACCACTCAACTTTAGTTTCCGGTAAATCGGACCCGGTGGACAAGTGATAACAGCCAGGCGGGAATCCCCCGAAAGCGAGGGAGTGGCTTTGGGGTCAGGGAAAACGCCAGAATTTGATCGCCTGGCAGTGCTTTTAAGTGCTGGCGGCCGGCTTTGTGCGTCGGTGTCCCAGAATACCCTTGGGCAAGTGCCCGGAAACGGCGTCCTTTTTCCGAAGTCGCTCTGGCAAAGGGTAAGACTTGGGAAATGGCGTCCGGGCTAGCAGTCGGCGCAGTCGTCCGGGCGTGGGCTTAGGATCACGGTCCCAAAAGCCGGTCGGTATTGCCGGCAAGGTGGCGGCCAAGTAAGTCACGATCGATCCAGCCAACAGGTTGAGTTCTGGCAGCCGTTGGCAGCTTTCGGGGGCAAACACGAATTGACGAGCCCCGCCCAGCATTTGCTTGGCAGCCAGAGGGACCTGTTCGACAGGCCAACGATCCCGATACAGCCCTCGTAGGGCTGGACTGCTGAGTCGCAGGGGACAAGCCAGGAGCCACGGGTCTCGGTAGCGGGGGTCGTAGATCGCTCCCATGTGAAACGTGGGATTGTCGGGATGCACTTTGACATTGGACAACACCAAGTTATCCCAAAACTCAGCCCGGAACTCGATTCCGCGCTCGGTCCAGGTTTCTACCCTGTCGGGGGGTGTTGCAGGAATACGTTTGCCTTGCCGCGTGCGGGCCAATGGCCGCACCAGTTCCCCGTATTCCGGCCAACGGCCATGTCCCTCGTAGGCAGGCAGAACATTTCGACGAGCAGTGAAGTTCGTGGCCAATCGCACCGTATAGCGGTCAAGTCCGGCTTCCTGCAGCTCGCGGATCTTGAAACCGGCGTCAAACACTGGCATCTCATCAGCAGCTAATGTCTCTGCTGCCCGAAGCACGACGCGAGTTTGCAATTTCGCTTCGGAGGGAGCCTCTGGGTCAATGCGCACAAGTTCGGTGATGAGCGCCACGCGTTGCCCATGGATGCTTCCTACTCGCGCAATGAGGCCCAACACGATGGCAGGAAGCGCTTTCTCGGCTGGTGGGTAGTAGTGTTTGCTGGGACAGCCTTTCAGGGTCGGGTGCCAGTGGGCGGTGAGATCGACTGCTTTAGGATAGTAGCCGTCATATTGCTGCACCTGCCATTGCCGCTGTGCCCTCACGTAGTTTTCCCAGGCTGAGAGTAACTCTCCGATCTCCCAGGCCCCTGAATGGAAAGCTGCCCAAGCCCGCCGCGCCGCCGCCGGAAACAGACCGATAGCTTACAGTGCAGGGAAGAGGGCTCCACGACTAAGCAACAGAGTGCCACTGAGCTGCATCCACAGAAAATGTAAAAGTGCCAGGTTGGTCCCGATGGGCAGACTCTGGACCACTGCACACAGAGCCTCCATCGTTTGACAAATTGCGATAGCCATTTGGCTCACCTCCATTGCAAAGTGGGCATGTTTCTCCTATTTTGCCACACTTTTGCCCTGTGAGCCACCTACAACTTAGCGGAAACTAAAGTAGATATATAGTCCGTATAATACGTAGTTAGCCGCATCTTGCGCTATATGGCATAACTTGCAAAATAAGTTTAAGGAGGAAGAACAATGAAAGCGCGTATGCTCACAATGTTTGTTCTCATACTGGGTCTACTCCCCGTATCTTCTTACAGCACAGTAACTCAGGCGCAGAATCTTAGTGAACCTAATGCGACTGTCGTCAGCATAGACTTTGAAAACCTTGCTGACCTGACTGTAGTTACCAGCCAATATGCAAACATAGGAGCATCTTTTGATGGTGCCACAATTCTTAGTCAAGGAGGAAGTCTAGACTACTTGCATTTTCCCCCTCGTTCTGGAATAAACGTGATCTATGATGACCCGAGCCATGGTGGAACTATCGCTGTTGCTTTTGATCCGACCAAGACTGGCAACGTCTCAAGGGTAGGTAGTTATGTGACAGGAAATAGAAACGTCACGATGACGGCCTTTGATGCATCAGGAAACGTGCTAGATAATGACGAAACAGGTGGCGCAAATTATGACCCCGTTGGTATTCCAAACAAATTCCTTGAAGTTACCTCAAGCACACCGATTGCGCGAGTAGTATTCTCTGACAGCGGCAACACCTTCACAGTTGATGATTTCTTCTTTGAAAGCCAACAGTCCTGCCAAATCCCAAACGTCCCGCTTTTTAAACAATCAGATGCAACCTGGGCCAGCGATCTGTACGGGGGAACTACCACAAATCCTTGGACGAATGATGATGACAAAGATGGGCGTTTGGATGAAGACCCCAAAGATGGCAGAGATAACGATAATGATGGTCGTGTTGATGAGGACACGGTCGAAACCATAGCGAAGTGGGGGTGTGCCCTGACCTCAGCGGCTATGATTGTCTCTTACCATGGTAGCCAACAAACAGGTTTCACAACGACACCGCGCAATCTCAACAATTGGCTGAGAGCGAATAAAGGGTATAGCGGTGGGGCGCTCATCTGGGCTAAAGTGGCAGAGTACGCACGGGCTCAAGGCGTCCAACTCTACTCCTATTCGGGTTGGGGGCCTGATGATGGAGTAGTGAACTGGTACTTATGCAACTCTTTGCCCATAATCTTGGAGACACGGTCATCTCCTTATAATGGGCACTTCGTAGTGGCAACAGGACAGTCGGGTTCTGAGCAATGGTCCATCAATGACCCAGGAGGATTCAACTTAACACTACTGAGTACAAACTCATACACTTCGTATCGAAAGTATGGTAGTAGTCCTACAGACCCATCAGCGTTGTCTATCATTGGTCACTCACCAATAGAGTTCCTGGTGACTGACCCTGCTGGGCGAAGGACCGGATATGATCCTCAAACAGGGCAGTATGTCCAGCAGACTCTAGACTCAAGCTATGGAATCGAGGCTATTGGTGCCTCAGACGGTACCAGTAGTCACATAGAGACCCTGATGTTTGAAACTGGTGCCCCTATCGCAGGTACCTACTCTGTGCAATTGATTGGTGTTGGTACGGGCGGGTATCAGGTAGACTTTGTTGGTTATGATTCGGGCGGCAGCTCAAACCAACAAACGATCATCGGTGCAATTGCTGACACGGCTAGGATTAGCCTCACCCTGGGTTATTCAAGTGCTCCAGGTTCACAGATTACTGTTACGCTACCCAACAATGTTGCCCCAACTGCGGATGCAGGGGGACCATATCAGGTCAATCAAGGACAGGCATTTGCTCTGGACGCTTCGCAGTCTGTCGATCCTGAAGGAAGCCCACTGGCGTATCGGTGGGATGTGAATGACGACGGGCTGTGGGAGGTCAATTGGACGGGCAATCCAACAGTGACATACACATTTGCTCTGGCGGGAGACTATGCAGTTCGGCTTGAGGTATCTGATGGTTTAGCTATAACGCCAGCAACAACTTCGGCAAGTGTTACGGCAAAAATCTTTCTCCCCCTGATAATGAAGTAACACCTGCTAGGTATCTGTCGGAGGCTCGTCGCCCCAGCCGCGCGCAGGTGAACTCCTCCGTTGGGCGGCTTCGGTGCAGGTGCTGGTCAGGCGCCAGGGGACGAGGTCAGCCGCGAGAGGGGCTACCGTGGGGAAAGCCGTCGTCCCTGTCAGGAGGGGGTCCGTCAGGAGTCAGCCCGCCGCTGCAGAAGGGCATCACCCGACCCGCGTTGCGCTTGACGTGCCCGAGCCGGACGCGGGAGGGGGTCCACCCGCAGGGCAGGCGGCGCGTCAGGGGGGAGGTCCCGCCGCAGCCGCGCGCAGGGAAACCCCTCCGTTGGGCCACTCCGCGCAAGCCAAAACTTGCAAGGTTATCCTGTATGTTAAGCTCTAAGCTAACAATCTTGTTTGTGACGGTTTTGCTGGCAAGTGCATTTTTCACTTGGCACAATTTCGCATCTCCCTCGATATATGTAAACGATGTGCGGGCAAGAGAAGAAATGAGCCTTGGGATTTCACGTCCCCTTACACAAACAGTCGTTTTATACTTGCCACTTATCACAAATTCCAGAAACTGCTATTCATGGGCTGGCCAAATTTCTCTACAAACAGCGGTAGACCAGTTTTCATGTGTGGAGATTCAAACAGGAGTTTGGACTACCAATGCTCAAATTACTATGCGGCCAGGGCATACGTTAATTGGAAAAGACCGTGACAATTCGATTTTGAGAGCAGTTGATCCTTGGATAGGAAATGGCACATCGAATGGGGCTGAGGCGGTAGTCCATGATAATGGAAGTCCAGGGGTTACCATTACAAATTTTACAATTGACGCAAATAATCGGAGCACCTTTGGAATAGGTGCTGATGGCAACAACACGACTGTAGAAGCGATGAATGTAGTCAACGCCAAATGTGACGGAATTGCTGTTGCGGCTTCTGGATGGAAAATTCGAAATAGCAACATAGAAAACAATGGAAAACAATGCCCAACAGGTCTTCCTGGTTCTGGAATATATGTCATTAAGCAACCGGGTACCACGTCGTTTTACTCGCCAATAATTGAAGGAAACAGCATTCGTTATAACGGAGGGCCAGCTCTGGATGTAGATCGGGCTTGGGGAGGCATTTTTAGAAATAATACTGTTTCTGACAATCAGGCCTGGACAGCGGTAAGTTTATACGCGGCAAGTTACTGGACTATTGAGGGCAATGCAATTAATCATCCGTCATCGGCGGACCCTATACACCCCGGACATGAATATTGTACGGGAGGCCCATCTGGCAATCATCCATCAGCGCTTTCTATTTGCAAAGACAGTCAAGCATCTGAAGAGGCTTCCTACAATATCATTCGTAATAATCAGATTTCAGGCTGGTATGGTATTCAGCTAATTGGCGAGGATGATAACAACCCTATTTGGATTCCAAGATTCAACCAAATTGAAGGGAATAATGTTTTTGGCTCAATGGTTGGTTGCGCTGACGATTTCGAACCACGCTTGAATATTGCCGGATTAAATACTTGGACAAATAACAATTGTGCTGGCAGGCCCGATACTCTACCTTTGTATTTCAACGTGCTTTGCCCAAGTGCTGTCAGAAGAAACAAGGTTGAGGAATGGCATATTGGAGAAACAAGCGTCTCAACTGTCAATTCGTACATAGATCTTTTCAATATTGAACGAACTGGAGGAGGAGAGTTCATCACAGGTACAGTTATTACTACTGGAGTTGTAGTAGCAACAAATTTCGGGGAAGCCGGACATACTTGGAATGAATTTCCAGTTACCCCTCTGGTTTACAATAGAAGTTATGGATTGTTTGAAGTCATAGGGCAATATACAGCACCATATCCCGGTGCATGTTTAACAATCGTTCCTTAAAACGCGGCCCAACCCTCCCATCAAGGCGACGGAGGGGATCAGGCGCGCAAAATGTTGGGTTTGCCAGCGCCGTTGGTTTGTGAAGTTTTCGGTTAGTCCCAGCAGTTCCCCCCGCGCCTTATGGGGATCATCAGGCGGCGCGGCGCGAGTGCTGACCAGGTGCCAGGAAACAGGGTCAGCCGCAAGGGGGCTACCGTGGAGCCGGCCCGTCGCTGCCGGGGACGCCGCCCAACCTGCGTTGCGCCTGACGCGCTCGAGCCGCGCGCGGAGGGGATCCACTCGCAGGGCAGGTGGCGCGTCAGGGAGGAGGTCCCGCCGCAGTTGGGCGCAGGGGAATTTTTCCGTTTAATTGTGTCTCGATCGCGTTAAGGCTAAACATGAAACAAGGAAGACACAAAATAGCCCAGAATCCCCTCTTGCTTTTCTCTATGCTCTTAATCTTAATAAGCGTATTGCAATTTTTTGACCAACAAGTCACAGCTATTGATGAGCCGCATACTTTCTATGGAGTCCATATTCATAACACCTGGGCTGAGAACCAAGACGCTCAGCAAATATCACTGGCTGCTCCCATTAATGCAGAAGTCGTGAGACTGGGTGTGAGTTGGTGGCTCCTAGAACCAACACCTGGTAATTGGGATACCACGTGGTACATACCTGCCTTGGCTGAACGTATCGCGGCCTTGCAGGCCAAAGGCATACAGCCGCTCTTGATGTTCGGCCATGTGCCTTGTTGGGCCTCGACCGAACAACCAGCGCCAGACTGTAACGAACCCACAGAACCCAACCACAACCTTTGGTGTCCACCAACCAATCCAAATGATTATGCAAATGCTCTGGCGTACCTGATGAATACATTTGGTGATAGTGTCCAGCTATGGGAGGTCTGGAATGAACCAAATTTGCCACAATTCTGGTGTAATCAAGCTCCCACTGCACAGGCCTACGCCAGGCTCCTACAAGCCGCTTATGTACAAGTGAAAAGTATTGATCCAAACAGCATTGTGTTAGGGGGAGCTTTGGCAGGCGCAGATAGTGAGTATCTACAGGCGATGTATGCTGCTAACGCAGATGATTACTATGATGCGCTGTCAGTTCATCCTTATAACGGGCGTAACACGCCGCCTTCTAGTTGCCCTGACCCATTCAACACTCGCTGGGAATTCGAGTGTGGTATCAATGCTATTCGCAAAACAATGACTGACCATGATGATTTCAAGCCAATATGGCTTACTGAGTTCGGATGGTGTATTACAGAGGGTAATGATTGTGCCCCTGATGAGGCAATACAAGCAGCATTTCTGGAAGAGGCCCTCACTATCATAGATGAGCAGGACTTTATTGCAGGTGCAATCTGGTACAGCCTGGCAGACTGTAGTCTCCCCAACAGTTTCTGTACGGGGGATTATGGCTTATTTCGAGGTGATCTTTCGCCGAAACTTGCAGCAGAGACTTACAAAATCGAAGTAGGGCGTAGACAACAAGAGTGGTTAAAATATAGAATCATGCTGCCAATGTTAATAAAATAAATCCGATGCAACAAGAGGTTGTAGCAGATGCATTCCTTTGGGGAATCGGCGTACCTTTTCATCATTCAGAAGAAGTGGATGGCAGGCAAAGCCGCGCGACGAGGCAGACGACCCGGTTGCCGGGTGGCGAAGCCAGCTGCGAGGGCTAGGCGTGACAAGCCCCAGTGCACAAGCAGCATACTACACAGATCCAGAAAGTCGCCCCTATGGCTGGAGCTATGTACCTGACTTGCCAGACCGCGATCTGAGCGTCATACTGCCCTTATCAGACGGGAGCGCCTGGATCGGCGCGATGAGCGCCGGCTTGATCCACTTTGAACCTGCGAAAGAGTGAATAGATGTGACAGCGGCTCAGTTGGCGCGGCAGCTTATGCTTGCCGTCGAACAGCTAAGTCAAATCGTAACCATTCAGCCACTGACTAAAAAACGCAATATTTCCTGGTGATCCTTGAAGATTGAGTATCAACTTTTACCCCCTATCCCCTGGCCCCTTCCCCCCGCGCAGCGCGGGGGGAAGGGGAACTTTTTTTGTGGGGCTTTGCAGGCGGGCTACGCCCGCCTGCAAAGCCCCAATTTTTTTCTCCCCTTCCCCAACGGCGCAGACGCCGTTGGGGAGGGGGCAGGGGGTGGGGCAAAAGCTACAGGCCACAAAGGTTCATCCATCGCCGTCTGGCTACCTGGCGCCAGGCTGAACAGTTACGTCAAATCTTGCTTTAGACGTTCTCATGAGTGGAATCTTTTATGGCTTATTAGGAGCATTTGCATTTCAATCTCTATCACACCGCGCAGCGTCACTTCTTGTGCTATTTGTTTTTCTCGCCTGTACATTCTTTTCTACATTCTTCATGTTAGGCTTATGGGAAACTGGCTAAGCTCACACCTTACTACAATTACACACCAGGGCGACGTTAGCCAACATGGCCTCTACCTGACCGCCAGCGATGGAAGTACAGAGCGCACACTCTGCCAGATTTTATGTATGAGGTCATGGTCGCCTTGCCGGCCCCGGCGGCAGGTGAGCCCAACCGTCATGCCATCTGTTAAGCAAGAGGCATTTATGAAAATCAAAACTATCTGCTTTGATTTGTTATTTGGCTTATCGCTTGTGTTGATGCCCGTATCAACTTTGTCGCTAATATCAAAAGCGCAGTCGCCATTTATACAGCAGGATGTTTATTTTGACGATTCTGGAACCAATGTGGTGATCACAACCGTTGCCTATGAAGTTGCTTTTAGTAAACGCGATGGTGGTATTGTCTACATAAAAAATGGGCCGACCGGTCAGAGTATAAGTAACGGCTCGTTAAATAGTTGTTTGTGGGTAATAAACTACTACAATGGTGATAATACAGAATCTTGTGCTGATTATATTACGAGTGCCACAAACAGATTTACTTATGCATGGTTACCATCAACTAATCAGTTGATATTACATTATCAGCCTGATCCACTACTGACAAAAGTTGAAGCTACCATCACAGCCACTTTTTCTCCCGATAATTGGTTTGATTTGCAACTATTCATAAAAAATGATGGGAGTGAGGCTCCAAAAGATGTGAAATTTCCTGCCGATCTTGTCTTTGAGAAAACGAGCATCGAAGAGGCCTTGTTACCCATCTTGCCAGGAGTTGTTTTGGAATCTGATTTTTTCAAAAATGGTGTAACTCCAGAAGATGCTTACGAGACGGAATATCCAGGAACTATGTTCGCTGATTTTGTTTCAGTCCTATCTACCCAGGGACGTTTTACGTTGTATTCAATTTCTGATAATGACAAGATTGCTCCAGTGCGCTTGGGCTTCTTTTTTAAGTATTGTGCTAACGATGCCAGCACTTGTTTGACACATAATTTTAGGGCCGGGGCGGCAAATGGAGAAACCTGGATTTCCCCAAAGGTTCGAATTCATCTTGGGGAAACATACTATGACTCAATTATTAAGTTTCGAATTGATAATGGCATTGAAGACTATCGGCCAATTGAGGAAAAATTGGGTTTATTATATCCACAAATTTCACAGTTACCTCTGTACAAAGCCGATGCGACGGCAATACGCATTGATGGCGAAACCACAAAAGTTACATTTTCGAGATACCCGGAATATCTTTCCAATGTCCCTTATCCCGGTATTCTTCACTTAGTTGCTTATTGGCAACGCGGATTTGATGAGAACTACCCAGACTTTTTGCCACCTCTCTCCGAGTTGGGAACGGTAGAAGATATGGCTAATATGTTCCATCAAGTCCAATCCATGGGGTATTTAATTATGCCCTATATCAATCCAACCTGGTGGGATGACGAATCTCCAACTCTACAAAACTTACCGGCTCCCTTAACTATTGATGATCTTGCTGTCTTTACCGCCCCGGATGCCTCCCCCCTCTATGAGTATTATGGGGATCATGGAGGTTATGTCATGTCTCCTTACCCGGAATTCGTGCAACAGCGTTTGGAAGTGCTAATGCAACAAATGAAACAAGAAGTTCCGAGTGATTTGATTAACGAAGATCAGGTAGGAGGGCGATCACACTCGGCCGATTTTAATCCTTCATCGCCTGATTCTGCGTCTTATTCGCAGGGCTGGCTTGAACATACCAGAAAATTTAGCAATACCCTCCTTACTTGTGAAATGGGGTTTGATCGGTTGGCAGCAACGGAGACCGGATTCCATGGTTCAATAATTTTGGATAGGACAAGCGATGATTGGCAAAACAGAAGTTGGCATATGTACCCGTTTGCGCCAATCCTCCTCCGGGACAAAGTATTGCTTTATCACCATACTGAAGTCAGAGGCTCAACGATTTCAAAAGAGTTGTTGTCTCTAAATTTAGGATTTGGTTATATGCTCGGCTACGATTTAGGCCATGGGCCAGGGATGGATAATCCCTGGCTAAGAACAAGCGGGGCATTTCAGAAATACGTCATTTCAGAATATGCAAACGAACGCATACTTGATTACCAGTATTTGTTGGATGACGTAACCCAGACGAGGTTTGAAAACCATACCGTAACTATGAATTGGGATCAAGACCATCCATTTACCGTATCAAAATATGAATTACCACCAGGGGGATCCGTAATTACGGATACTAATGGGACACTTACTGCCGGAATATTTACAAGGTACAATAATCATTCTTTAAGCGGGGGCGACCATTATCTGATTGAGAAACGAACGGCTACAGACATACGAGTCTGGCAGCCAATGGGTAATGACACAGACATCACCATTGACCTGTTACCCGTCTGGTCCACAATGGATATCGTGGCTCAGGCGGTGGACAAAAATAGCCAAATTATAGCAAACGTTCCAGCCACCATAACCACTGAAACGCTCACCTTTCCATACCAACAACAAGTAAAAGGCCAGTCAGTGGAACATTATCAAATATTATCCACGGCTGTCTGGTTTAATTACAAAGTTTATCTTCCAGTCGTATTAAGGAAGTAGCAATATATTGAACATATCCATAGAGGCTTAATGCGATAGTGTGAGTTTAGGTTTCTTTGGAGTCATGAAACACTGCATAACAAATCGCCGCGCCCGAAAGCCTGATCTTTGTCCATTCCAGGATTCAGTTTTCTTCTGAGGGAGACGGGGGTCATAATGGTGTTTGAACTACACAGTTTCTGGTAAGCGCCGGCATTGAAGCGCGTGTTCAAGGCGTGTATGTTTGCGGGTGGTGGAGAGGTAGCCATGCCAGATGGCATTCAGCGCCCCACCCAACTGGAGCATCCCCTGTTCTTACTGGCCTGGCTCAACTGCTTGCCGGGCTACAGAAGCGACAAAACCGTCCTGGACGATACCCAAACTGCACTAAGGAGGTCGTCGTTATGGCGGGTAAAAAAGCCATCCCCGATGAAGTGCGCGCCAGCGTTGAAGCGCGTGTGACGCAGTTCAACCAGACGGAGGTCAGGAATCCACATCGGTATTTCGCAGTTCGGTTTCGTGGAAAACATGCCTATCTGGATCGCAATGATTATGGACGTCTTGGACCCCGCGCGCGCCTGACCTATACCGGCGATCTGGAGCACTGGGATTTCGCCATCTACAAATACAGCGACAATGGCTATGACCCTGAGGAATGGTGCTTCCCTGGGGGGCAATATGTGGATGGCACCCTCGAGGGCGCCTTGCGCGCGGCCATGCACGCCTACCCGTGAGGCAGAAGGAGACGCCATGGAAGATGCAGATCTGCACGGGGAACTGGCGGAATTGCAACGCCTGCACGCGGCTGGCGTTTTGTCGGACGAGCTCTACCGCGCGGCGCTGAAGGGCCTGGGACGAGATCCGGAGACCTCCTTCGACCAACGCGCGCAGCAGGTACAACAATACGATGCAGGGCCAGGCACAAGTAGCAAAGCGCGTGCCGTGCTGGGGGTCAAACCCCAGGATCGCCCGCCACAGCCCTTCGCGCCCGGCCTGCAGCAGCTCTTCAAAGGCGGCACTCCCGGTGACTTGCTGGCGCACGGCGGCTTGGACCAAGCCTTCGTGTTGCCGCAACAGCGCGTTCAGACTTTCTGGGCAGCCTGCTTGCGCGCGGGTGAAATGACACGGGTCAGGTTCTAACATTGAGCACTCCCTGCTAACAGAGATGCTCTTATCATCACATAAAAAGTGCCGTGTGGGTTAACAAGCCACAGGGTAATTGCGGGGGGTGATGGCAGGCCATTTACCTGCTACGAATGCCCTAACAGGGCGACATTTGCCAGCGCTTCAAAAAATGCTATATTCTGGGGGGTAAGTTATCGAACTGTTTTGTGAAGTCGCACCAAGAATCAATCGGCCAGGCTGTGCGCCAATCGCTACTGTCATCACGGAATGGGCGCCTACCCTGAGAAAGGAGGAGGATGACAGCAGCATAACCAGAACAGCAAACATGCAGAAGGCATTTCAGACTGTAAATCTCACTCATACAAGGAGCAAGACGATGATGACGAACCGAATCCATGGGCTTCAAATGCTGAGCGTGCTGGTGGTATTGACTTTGTTATTGCCCGGCGCGATGCTGGTGCAGCCGGCCTCCACCTCCCCGGTGGAGCCGCTAACCTCCTTCGATTGCTCGACGGCGACGGGGATTCCCCAGACGGAATGTGAGGCGCTCGTGGCGCTGTACAACTCGACGAATGGGGATGGTTGGACGAATCACAGCAACTGGCTGACGACGAATACGCCGTGCAGTTGGTATGGTGTCATATGCGAAAGTGATCGTGTCACGAGCCTCAGCCTTTACTACAACCAACTGAGCGGCGCGATCCCCCCCGAGCTCGGCAACCTGACTGCTTTGACGGACCTCGACCTTT
>Ga0209201_1002663_pt1 | contig 16978 bp, 14 predicted proteins | sample AD_UKC055_MetaG_FD_184411 | JGI IMG/M metagenome (GOLD analysis project Ga0209201, IMG submission 184411) | Active sludge microbial communities of municipal wastewater-treating anaerobic digesters from USA - AD_UKC055_MetaG (SPAdes) (version 2) | ecosystem: Engineered > Bioreactor > Anaerobic >...
TCAGTAGTGTCCGGTAAAAATTATTAAAAGTATGGCCTGTTCTTTGTACTTGTCGGATAATAAAGGCAACGAAACCCAAATCCTTCAAGGAGGAACAGACCATGAACAGAGTATACACCATATTTGCAGAGTTGTTAAAGCTTTGTCCGAGATATCAATTTGAAAGGACCACAGAGCGCTATAGAGGTAACCGTTACGTGAAGACCTTTACGGCATGGCAGCAGTATATCACTGTTCTTTATTCCCAGATTACGCATAAGGACAGCCTGCGGGACATCGAGACGGGACTTGCCGGCAAGTCAGACCGCCTCTATCATCTGGGCTTAAGCGGGATGCACAGAAGCACACTCTCCGATGCCAACGCGAAAAGGGATTACCGGATATTCGAGGACATGTTTTATCATCTTCTTATACGATGCCGGGACCTCACCCCGAAACACAGATTCCGGTTCAGGAATCCCCTCTATACGATCGACGCAACCGTCATCGATCTGTGTCTGTCGGTATTTCCCTGGGCAAGGTTCAGGAAAACCAAGGGGGCAATAAAGATGCATTGCCTCTATGACCACTCGGGGGCCCTTCCGTCCTTTCTGACCGTTACCGACGGTAAGCGGCATGAGGTGACAGCGGCACGGGAGACCCCGTTCCCTTTGTTGCCGGACAGCATCGTCTCCGTCGATAAGACGTATATCGATTACACATGGCTGTACTCATTGAACATGAAGAGGATATGGTTTGTCACCAGGGCAAAGTCGAATATTGATTATGCCGTTGCCGGACAGCATCCGGTAAAAGACAAAAGGGTCATAAGCGATGAGCGGATATCCCTGGAAGGACCGCTTACCAGACACAAATATCCCGGGGATTTGAGGCTCATCAGATTCTATGATGAGGAGAGACGAAAGACCCTCACGTTTTTAACGAACAACTTCAGGCTTGCCGCAACAACAATAGCGCAGATATACAAATCCCGGTGGCAGATCGAACTGTTCTTCAAATGGATCAAGCAGAACCTGAAGATCAAATCATTCCTTGGCACAAGTAAGAATGCCGTTCTGACGCAAATATGGGTGGCCATGTGCTACTACCTACATCAAGTACCAGACGAAATATGGGTACTCTCTGCTGCAACTGAGCAGAATGATCCGTGAAACGCTTTTTGACCGGAAGAGTCTTATTGACATTTTGACTGTGCATCCTGAACATCTCTCGGCCGTGAGAAATGAGACGCTGCAGGGAGCTTTATTTTAACCGGACAGTACTGGTATTATGTATAAAAATGTTCCTATATGAATAAGCGAAAACATTGCTGTAAAATATAATACAGCCTCGTTTTATTTCGTTTGCATCATCCTTTCAGCATTAAAATCTCTTTTTCTTTTCTACGTATCAACGTCTGAAAACAAATAATGCGACATGCCCCAAGTCATCGAAGTTCGATATTTTTTCGCATATTGTGCGAGCAACAGCATTGATAGGTGCGTCATAGCGCGGCCGCTCTGGCGACACAAGCAGAGGGTGAATGACCCTGGAAATAAAATAATACATCCCAAAACGTTGGATATGCTCCAAACAACTGAAATAACGTTCAGCCACCTTCAACATTTTCGCCTCGTCAAACTTATTGCTAAACCAATTATTATTGGGATCGGCATCCGGTATAGGTGCCAAGCCAAACATTTCCCTGGTGGTATTTAGATTATCTAAACCCTGTTTTGTTCCCTCCATCATCAGGTAAATCCCTCCTGATTTGAGCACACGTGCTATCTCCCTCATCGCTGTCCATTGCATATCTTTTTCCGGAAGATTGAGCAGACACCGTTGACTGATAACCGTGTCAAAAAATCCATCGGGAAAATCTAGGCTCAAAACGTCTCCCACTACAAAATCTACAGTTCCCCTGAGAGAAACTTTTTTTTTAAGAAGATTAGCGGCTTCGATCATTTCTGGGACAAAGTCAACACCGATAAAAACAGAATTGATCTTAGTAGCATAGCATAAAGTGGAGAAACCATTTCCACACCCAACATCCAGCACTTTTGTCCCCTCAGCCAAATGTTCAGAAATATTGTTTATCTCAATCTCCCTCAAGTTAAAATCAGGCGATGTAGCGTACTTATCAGTAGTAGCTCTTTTTCTATAGTATTCCCGAATTTTATCGATCACATCATTTTTTTTATCGTGCATACCTTTCTCCCTTCAAAGTGATCTACTGCTTTATTAAATGCCTCATAATATTAATAACCTCATGCTGTATATATAGTTGTAACTTTATTGGAATAGGAATGAACACGTTGTGATGATTATTGAATGAATTTCACATAACTTATTATAGTATGATGCATCTAATCGATGGCGGACAAAAAGAAAGACGAAAGCGCTTATTCACAGATTTAGAATCAATAAATCTGTTGATTATTTTAGCCTTATTAGTGGGAGTGCCGAGACGAGTCCGCTGTCTCCTAAGATAGGCACCGAGTGCGCTTTTTGAATTGAGCAGGGTAAAGGCGGCCATGCGCAACGCTGCGGATGCCTTGTTGGTAGACGGCTTTGTAGCGCTTCCTAGTACCTTGCCGCCGCTGACCTTCGTTCCGGGAGACAGACCGAGCCACGAAGCGAAGTGTTTAGACGACTTCCAGCGCCTCATATCCGTACCGATCTCGGAGAGGATCTTCAGCGCTGTTGTGGTATCGATGCCGTCAATGTTTGTTACGTCAACCCCGGACATGCGTACGAGTGCATCTTCCACGGTAGCGGGAGGCACGTCATTCGGGGAGTTATCGAATCCTTTCAACTGCTCCAGTATCTGACGATCGCAGTCGGCGATCTTTGTCCGGTAAATCTCATAGAGTTCAACTGCCTGCCGGAGAACGAAGAGATGTTCGGGACGATAGTTGCCTTTTAAGGAACGGGCTATCGTCGCACTGCTGTTTTTGCATCGGGGATCACGCATGGCTGCCAGGGTATCAGGATTGCGTTCACCGTTCAGGATGGCCTTGATGATCCGCATGCCGGTTGAACCGGTACTATCCGTCACCACGTTATGGAGCTGGATATTCATCTGGGTCAGTGCCTTTTGCATTCTCTGTATGTATGATGCGGAACCGGACACGAGGGTACTTCTCTGCTTTACGTATGCGCGAAGGGTACAAACCTGGTCAGCAGGACGGAATGCCCCATGAAGCAACCCATAGGTATGCAGCTGCTGGAGCCACTGGCAGTCCAGTACATCACTCTTTCTGCCGGGGACATTCTTGACGTGGCGGGCGTTCACCAGTTTGACCTCAAGTCCATGATTCTCAAGAACCTCGAAAACCGGTATCCAGTATACACCGGTGGATTCCATGGCAACAGTGGTGACACCGCAGGCGATCAGCCATTCTGCCAGACGCTCAAGGTCGGCGGTAAAGGTTGAAAACTCGCGGACCGGCTGTTCATCCGTTCCCTCAGGAACGGCCACAAAGTGACTTCTGGAACCGATGTTGATTCCTGCCGCATACCGGTTGATATGTTCGAGATGCTTGGGGAGCTTCATTTCCTTCTTTCTCAAAGACTTTTTCCGTTTCGCCACTCCGACACCTCCGCAATACGTAATCGGCATTGCCGGAAAGAGGGGTTGTCGAATACGGCTCTCTTCTGAACGGGATAGCATGCGCTTCACCAGTGTCAAATCCGCCAACTCCCGGACCACGCTAATTTCCGGACACGAAGTACCAGTGGCGATACGGCCTCATCATTCCAGATGCCTCAACATTCATACCGCATATCGCGTTCAACAGCAAGTTACTCTTTCACAAAGCGCCCCGAAGGGGGCGAGAAACGCTAATAGCTACAAAATATTATATATTTAGCTTTCTGCAGGCGGTAGATACTTTCCATTAACATTTTTGTGCGGTCGAGGGCGGCAACCCTCATCTCTCTTTCTTTATAATCACTGGCAATAAAAGTTTCATGCAAAATCTAAAGCTGGACTCTGATTAAGTGCATAAGAAACGGCTCGTTCTGGTGACCCAAATTGCCTGAGGCCTACAACCAGAGCTTCACCGACCTTGAGTCCGGCGGTATGCAAGTCAATCACGGGTCGTGGGCCGACATAGTCAGTTGTGAGTGACATGAAGCCTGATGCAACCCTTCCAACAGGAAGTTTATTTACGGAATATTTGTCAAGAAGATCATAATTCAAGGAGCCACAGATATGAATTACCCGTATCCCGCTCTTTGTAAGCCAGTCAATTGGTATACCGCCACTTTCCCCGATAACTAAGGAATTTGAAATATGCTCGACAACAATTATAGCATCTGCACAACGCACAAACTGCTCAAGTGTTTCATCCAATGCCTCGTGGAGTGAGTACCTCCTAACTGTAACTCCGTTGGCGGTTAATACATTTACCGTTTCATCGCCAAAGATTCCAGAGCCGACAACTAATATTTGTGATTTAAAAATCTCGATTTCAGCTTCTAGTAGAAGCTTTAGGGCAAGAATACCCACATAGCGAAAAATTTGCAGCCGTGGGTGTGTCTCGCAGGTACCAAGTACGGGTATTCCTTTTCGCTTGCACGCTTCAAGGTCAATATCCTCCGGTCTATACTCCCAAGGTTCCCACATTAGCGCGATAGCGGCGGCAGAACCAAGGCGTTCAACAAAATCTCCGTCAATTGGGCGGACAAAACCAAGATTTGTAACAATATTTGCCTGAGCAGCAAAATGTCGTGCCTGTTCTGACGAAATATTAATCCGGTCGCTAATACCAAATTCGTAGGCATAGCTTTCAAGATACCGTCTTACATCATTAAATTTGCCATATTTTGAATCCCTACCAATTGCAAAGACCTTATCAGCACCAGCAAGGGCTGCAATGATCGGTGACACAACGAAAGCACCGGAAGCAGCTTCAGTGAGAACAGTCATACCTTTTAGGTTAAGCCGAAAATCTTTAATGGCTGATTGTATAAGCCTATAGATTCTAAGTTGGTTTCCGGTTTTATTCATGTTGTGGATTCCATAAAGTAGTTCAGCTAAGATATTGCTTACACCACCACTCAAAATTCAGCAGTGACCAAATAAAGAGTCGCCGGTTTTCCTTTCCGTTCAGATGATCATCGACCATTGACTGCACCGATTGACAATCTAAGAAGGAATATATAAAAGCATTGTTGTCGTATAACAGATGTCTGACATAGTCGATACTCTCACCCTTGAACCAGGAGGCATCGGGTGCGGAAAAGCCCTGTTTTGTAGCATTTGTGATGTCTTGGGGAATATAGCGCTCCATGACGGTGCGCATGATCAGCTTACCGTCGTTGCTCTTCTGGAAATACTTCGCTGTTTTTGATCCCGGTTCGTTTTCGTTAATACTAGCGGCCCCCGCGAGATTTCTCAGCTTTAGATTAACGGGTATTTTTAGGGCAAAATCCACCAGATCCTTGTCTAGAAAAGGCATCCGCGTTTCCAGCCCGTGAGCCATGCACAATTTGTCCTCCACGATGAGCAGGCCGTGAAGAAACGTCCGTGCTTCAAAGGCAAGGGAATGGTTTATGTAGTCTTCTGATCGAGTCAGGGTGTGGTCGTGCTTTAGAAAAACGTCGCGAAAGATGTCGCGAGTCCAGACATGCTTGACATCGCGCCATATAGGGGCAAATAACTTCTGAATTGCTGTGTTAGGCAAAAGGCGTTGCCAATATACATAGTACTTGTCCACATACTGCTCAAAGGTATCCGTAGGATCCACGGCCCGGTAATACCGCCAAGGGTAGCCGCCAAAAAGTTCGTCACCGCCGCCACCGGAGAGGACAACCTTGACAAATCTCGAAGCCAGTTGAGCAACATAGTAATTGGGATAACTCTGGCCGACGCGAGGCTCTTCAAGATGCCAGGCGAGCTTGGGCAGGATACGCTCCATGTCCCCAGCCTTGAGTACCATTTCATAATGCTCGGTCTTGAAAAGATAAGACATGTATTCGGCCTTTTCTCGCTCGTCGAAACCGAGTTCCAGCCCTGAGGCAGAGTGGAGGTCAAATCCACAGGTAAAGGTTTTTATGTAGGGCAATTGTTTGGCAGCGATAGCGGTAATCGAGCCGGAGTCAATACCGCCGCTCAGATATGCACCCACTTCTACATCACTGACGAGCTGGCGGCTCACGGCCTGTCGGAAAAGGCGGTCTAGTTCCTCAATGTATTCGTTTTCAGTATGGGGCTTTTCGGGTTCAGTAAAATACCAGTTCCAATAACGGACTGTTCGTAACTGATGGCTGGTGTCTGATAGTGGAAGGTAAGCATAGGAACCAGCAGGGAAAAGCTTGATACCTTTGAGCAAAGTTTTGTCAGTGAAAAAGTTCTGGAAAGTAAAGTATTCAAGGAGGGCTTCAAGGTCAATTTCCCGTTTTATGACCGGATGTGTGATGATTGCCTTTTGCTCGGAGGCAAAGATGAAATATGGACCGGCAAAAGTATAGTATAGAGGCTTGGTGCCGTATCGGTCCCGGGCAAGGAAGAGGGCCTGCTTCGTTTTGTCCCAGATGGCCAAAGTAAAATGGCCGTTGAACTTGTCAAGACATCGGACGCCCCATTGCTCATAGGCATAAAGGACTACTTCTGTATCCGATTTTGAACGAAACTGATGACCCAAGGCTTCCAGTTCGATACGCAGTTCCTGAAAATTATAAACCTCGCCGTTGTAAGTAATCACATACTGATTGGAAAAAGTTGCCATTGGCTGATGGCCTGTAGGTGAAGGGTCAATGATTGCCAGGCGCCGGTGGCCAAGACCCACGAAGCTGTCAATGTAGAATCCTTGACCATCGGGACCTCGGTGCGCAATGGTATCAGTCATCTTCCTTAGGATAACCGGCGATACAGGCTCACCGTTCAGATTGAATATACCTGCTATTCCACACATAATTAAGGCAATGAATAATAAATTGTTGTTAGTGAATAGATAAACATTTTTTTAGATTATCGACAATATATTCCTGGTCACTAAAAGTTAAATCGTGATATAGCGGAAGGGTAAGGCAGCGATCAAACACATAACGACTATTCTTCATGTCACCTTTAATATAACATTTAGAATTATTCTGAAAAGCAGGGTGCATGTGGAGGGCATATGTGCCTATTTGGACTTCGATGTTATTTGAACGCATTGCATTCATAATCCGATCGCGATCATCAACAAAAACACAGAATGATTGCCAGGAATGTTTGCCGCCCGGGGTTATTGTCGGTACTTTAACGTCCTGCACATCCTTCAAAAGCGACAGGTAGTTTTCAGAAAGCTCAGTACGCTTTGCGAGCAATTCATCAATGTGGTGCATCTGCTCCAGACCCACCGCTGCAAGAAGGTTGCTAAGTTTGTAATTCGTGCCGATGCGAGTAAAGACCGTTCCTTCGCGTGTAGGTGATTCTCCCATGCCAAAGTGTTTGTAGGACTCCATCCAAAGAGCCCGTTCGTCGTCATTTGTGGTGATGGTACCCCCCTCACCAGTGGTTATGAACTTGCGTGGATGGTGGCTGAAGACTGAAATGTCGGCTTGATTACCTATTTTGATTCCTTTAAATTCAGCTCCTACTGAACATGCAGCATCTTCGATTACATAAACATTATACTTCTCCTTGAGGCCGTTAAGCTCACTATAATCAAGTGGATTGCCAAAAATGGAAACAGGCATTACGGCTTTTGTTTTCGGGGTGATGGCTTGTTCAACTGCATCATAGTCAATCAGCATAGTATCTACTGTGACATCAACTATCACAGTAGTTGCGCCTACAATAGCAACAGCGTCTGCCGTTGCCGGGTAGGTATAGTCGGGGACGACAACCTCATCTCCTGGACCAATGTTCAAAGCACGAAGGGCCATTTCTAACCCTGTGGTGCAGGATGTGACAGCAATAGCGTGTCTGCAACCGACGTACTGGCGGATCGCACGTTCGAATTCTTTCGTTACAGGCCCTTCCGTCAGGTAACCGCTGTCGAGCACTTCACAGACTCTGTTCTTTATTTCCTGGGTAATATAAGGTTTGATTAACGGAATTTTTTTCATCGCACTCCTTCCAGTTGTTAGCTTATAAACAACTACCTACGAACCAAAAATTATGTGGTTGCTCTCTTCCGTCTTTGTTCTACTTCCTCCATGTGGGTTTTGCGCCATTCTATGAGGCGTCGCAGCCCTTCCTCAAGTTCTACTGTCCAAGTAAAGCCGAGATCTCTTTCGGCAGCTACTGGGTCGCCTACCCGGTTGGTAACGAATGTTAGCCCTGCAGGCTCGTACTTAATGGGTATATTTGATCCGGTAATCTTAAGGATAGTTTCAGTCAATTCTTTGATTGAAGTTTTGACACCTCGGCCAACATTATAGAAACCGAAAGGTGTATCGCTTTTTAAGGCGCATACATTTGATCTACCAACATCGCTCACATAAATGAAGTCATATGCCTGGCTACCATCACCATAAACCACCGGAGATAAACCTTTATCCAGATTGTCTAAAATTTTCATCATGACGGCAATGTAAGTACCTTTATAATCTTGTCGAGCTCCATAGACGTTCATATATCTCAATCCAACGCCTTTAAGACCATAGCGCTTATGAAAAGATTTAAACATATGCTCACCAGCAATTTTTGTAGCGCCATAAAAAGTCCAGTTGTTGTAAGGATGGTCTTCTGTCATAATTTCTGTAATTGCATCACCATAAACAGAGGCCGAAGAAGAATAAACAAACCTTTTGATATTATTCGCAACACACGCTTCGAGAACGTTAAAAGTACCACGGATGTTAACGTCAAAGGCTGCCCTTGGATATTCATAGCATTGGAGCAGCCATAACGCTGCCAGATGAATAACACCATCGATACCTTTCATTGCAGTGTCAAGAATATCTGTTTGTAAAATATCGCCTCCAATTTCGTAGATGCGGCAACGGGAGTCTTTGAGTGCATCTACCAGATTTTCATGTGTTCCTCTACAAAAATTATCATACACAATAACTTCTTTTATATCTTCTTTTAATAATTCTTCAACCACATGTGAACCAATAAGACCAGCACCTCCTATAACAAGTATTCTAGCTCCTTTTATATCCATTTACCTACCTCCTTAGTTCAGTTCAATTAATATAATATTCTCTGATTGCTTTGACTACTTCAATGATTAAATCTTCACTATATAAAGGTTCAACTGGTAAGCTCAAGACTTCTTCAACAACAATTTCAGAAGATACTAGTTGTCCACCATACAATACACATCGCCCGCTGAATACCTTCATTTTATGTAATGGAACAGGGTAATAAATCATGCTGTCAATACCTGATCCTTTGAGGTAGCGCTGAAGAGCATCCCTTTTGCCGTTGAGGATGCGTAGGGTGAACTGGTGGAAGACGTGAGAACTATTATTGGGGATAGGCGATAGGCAAGAGGCAAGAGGTAAGACAATGCCAGGGATGTCTTTGAGGCCTTCGGTATAGAGTTGGACAATGTATTGGCGGCGTATGTTAAATTCATCAACATACTTGAGTTTAGCGAGAAGAATGGCCGCATGAAGAGTATCAAGACGAGCATTATAGCCGATATGTGCTACATTATATTTGTCCTTGCCACCGTGTTTTATAAGCATGCGGATCAGCCCGACGAGTTTATTATCATTTGTCGTGATCGCACCGGCGTCACCAAATCCACCAAGGTTTTTACTTGGGAAAAAGCTTAAGCATCCTGCTGTCCCTATACTCCCGACCTTTTGCCTTTCGCCATTTGCCTTTTGCCATTCTGTTCCGAACGCCTGCGCACAGTCTTCAACAACAAATAGGCCATATTCATGAGCAATAGACATAATTTCATCCATTTGGCAGGATCGACCATAGAGGTGAACGGGCAGGATGCCTAAGATGCGAAAAGGGCAATGGGCGATAGGCGATAGGCCATGGGGAAAGGACTCAAGGCAAGAACGGATTTGCTTAAGGTCAATGTTATATGTAGCAGGGTCGATATCGACAAAAAGAGGGGTTGCGCCAGCTCGAAGAATGGCGTCGCCAGTTGCAGTGAATGTGAATGGGGTTGTGATGATAAGATCGTTGCGGTTGAAGTATTCCTCGCCTTTTGTCTTTATGGCAAGGGCACGAAGGACAAGGACTAAGGCATCAGTACCGGAAGAGGTGCCGATACAATGTTTCACACCAATATATTCAGCAATCTTCTCTTCAAACTCTCTTACTTCAGGTCCAAGTATCCATTGCTGATGTTCAAGACATGCGGCGATAGCGGCATCGATATCGGATTTCATATAGAGATATTCAGATTTCAAATCTAACATTGGGATATGTTTATTTGTCATGGCTATAGGCTAATCGATAGCTAAATCTTTAGATTTTTCCCAAACTTTTAGTTCTTTAAACCCCTCTTTTCCCATTTTTCTTTTGCCTATTATCCACCATTTGTTTTTTATTTTTCAATTATTGGGGTTAGATTGTCACAATCGATACTATACTTATTGCCACAATAACTGCAGGCTAAGAAGTCTGAAGAAGCCTCCTCTTGTTTATCGCTTATTGCCTGTTTTAATGTTGTTCCGCATTTACACGTCCAGCCGATTTGGTGGGCGGGAATACCGGCAACTATGGCATAGTCGGAAACATCTGACTTAACGACTGCGCCTGCGGCGATTAGGGCGAATCTGCCGATGATGACCCCACAGATTATCGTGGCATTTGCTCCAATTGTGGCTCCACTCTTAACGTGAGTAGGCCGGAATTCATGCTTCCGCTCAACGAACGCACGGGGATTGTATACATTTGTAAAGACACAGGAAGGTCCGCAAAAAACGTCATCTTCGAGGGTTACACCTTTATAAACAGAAACATTGTTCTGTATTTTACACCTGTTTCCTATTATAACATCCCTTTCAATACAAACATTCTGTCCAATAATGCAGTTTTTGCCTATCTTTGCCCCGCTCAGGATGTGTGAAAAATGCCATATTTTTGTCCCTTCCCCAATCTCTACCTCTTGGTCAATATATGAACTCTCATGCACAAAATAATTTGATTTACTCATAGTTTTGTTGATTTTATTCAATTTGCAATAACCGATTGCTTAACAACATATGGGTTTAAGGGTTTACTCCCTGCCCTTCACTTTTTGCTCTTCTCTGTCTTTAAAAACGGATGGTATTCTCCTTTTAATCCGATTGGGTTTGCATTGCGGATATCGTGGGCAATCGCGATTGAAGGTTTTACATCGTCGAGACCAAACCCATTACCTTTGAGAATCTCCTGATAACTCACTGTATGCAAATCAGTAAAACCTTCTGAGAATTCCATCTCTTCACCATTTATAGTGATAGAACGATAGGTGGTCATTCCGTTAGCTTTTGCTGCTTCAGGCAAATCATTTCTATCAAGTGAGAGAAACCATCTGATACGCGCCATCTCCAGTTCCAAAAAACCGGCTACCTTTGTAGGCTCCGAGAGATGGACAATGTTCGTTTGAACTCTACCAAATATCCATTGAAGCATATCAAAAAAATGAATTCCAATATTTGTGGCCACACCACCTGATTTTTCAATATTTCCTTTCCAAGAATATAAATACCAGAGACCTCGAGAGGTTATATAGGTAAGGTCGATGTCAAACTTCATCGGGCGAAGGACAATAGAATCAATTTTAGCTTTGAGGGCAACGATGGAAGGATGAAGACGGAGTTGGAGGATTGCGTTCACTTTTTCATCATATTCTTCTGCCATTTCAACAAGCCCTTCAACATTCCATGGTTCAAGGACGAGAGGCTTTTCACATATTGCCTGAGCTCCAATCCGCAATGCAAATCTAATATGGGCATCGTGGAGATAGTTGGGGGACGCTATACTTACATAATGCACCCGTTTGTTATCGCCCATACGTTTAAGTTTTTCTACATGTCTGTCGATACGTTCAAATTCAGTGAAAAAGGAAGAATCCGGAAAATAGCTATCAATAATTCCTACAGCATCGTGGGGATCCATTGCGGCAATAAGGTTGTTTCCAGTCTCTTTGATAGCCTTCATGTGACGTGGAGCTATATAGCCTGCCGCCCCAAGTAAAACAAAATTCTTCATCAAATCGATACCCTCCACAAAAAAATCATAGCAAGTATAAATACCATTGAATAGTCTTTTCTAGCCCTTCTTCAAAATCAATCAACGGGCTGTACCCAATCAGTTTGAGCGCATTCTTTATATCAGCAAAAGAATGCTTAATATCGCCCGGCCTTGGCTTTTCATAAACAGCTTCAATGTTTTTCTTTAAGACAATGTTTATCTGATTGACTAATTGATTCAGAGTGGTCTGCCCGTGGCAGGCGCAATTCAGGACCAGGCCTAGCTCGCACTGGGCATTGGCAGCAAGCAGATTTGCCTCTATCACGTTCGCCACGTAGGTAAAATCCCTGCTTTGCTCACCGTCTCCGTAGATCGTCGGCCTTTCGCCTCTCATCATTGCCTTAATAAACTTCGGAATAACGGCGGAGTATTGCGAATCTGGGTCCTGCCGGGGACCGAACACATTGAAATAGCGCAGGGACACTGTGTGAAGCCCGTAGACACGTGAAAAAACCTGACAGTACTTCTCTCCCGCCAGCTTTGACACCGCGTAGGGCGAAAGAGGGTCCGGGACCATATCCTCATGCTTTGGAAGGGCTGGGTTGTCTCCGTATACCGATGAAGATGAAGCATAGACGAAGCGCTTTACCTTGCAGTCGGCTGCTGCCTTTAGCATATTGAGGGTGCCGCCAGCATTTACCTCGTTCGTAGTTATCGGGTCCTGGATGGAACGGGGTACAGAAGGGAGCGCAGCCTGGTGTAAGACAATTTCCACACCGTCGACAGCTTTACGTACAGCTTCAAGGTCTCTGATGTCTCCCTCAATGATCTCGATGGCAGAAGAAGGGTAGCCGGCAACAAACTGTAGGTTCTCTTTCCTGCCCGTGGAAAAATTGTCCAGCACCCTGACCGTCTCGCCGCGCTTCAGCAATTCCTCGACGATGTTTGAACCTATAAACCCGGCACCACCGGTGACTAAGTATCGAAAACCGTTCAGTATTCTATGTTCAACGTTCAATGTCAACCATCCTTTTTAAATTGCCTTACATATTGAATTATCTGCTTAACTCTTCTTTTAATCTTCTTATATGCCCTCTCCCCAACCCTTTTACTTCACATCCCAACTGCAAATACCGTTTGATCTTCTCGTCGTCCAAGATCCCAAAACAGTCGACTACGGCGATTGGCTTCCCGGATTGTTTAACTACTATATCGGGGTCAAGATTGAGGTATTCCTCATGGCGGACAGCAAGGACGAGGACATCAATATCATGCAAGGCCTTTTTCATGTCCTTCAACACCGTCAGGTCCTTCAATTTCTTCTGGTTTCTGAAGAATATACTTTTGTTGTTTTCCGGGTACTCATCCTGTTTGGTAAACTCCCACCAGACATCTACATAGGGATCGTGGACGCGTATCTCGGCGCCCATCTCAGCAAGCCTTCTGATGAGGATCTCAGAACCGCTATATCTGGTATCGCCTACATCCTCACGATAGGATGCGCCAAGTACAAGGATTTCTGCACTCGCGATGGGTTTGCCCATGTTGCGGAGTGCGTCGCGGACAAGCTGGGCCGCGTGGAGTGCACGGGTATCGTTGATGTCGATGGCGAGGGGGGTCATCTTGAAGAGGTCGTCCTCAAATCCAAGGATGTGCCGGTATGCCCAGATACCGAGCCCGCCGTCTTTCGGGAGGCAGTATCCGCCGATGCCCGGTCCAGGGAAGATCATGTTGTTGTGGGTAGGGCGCACCCTAATCGCCTTGATGACCTTCATGATATCCACGCCGTTTTGCTCCGCGAATTTGCTCCACTCATCCAAAAAGGCAAGGGTAGTTGCGCGGTAGCTGTTCTCAACGATCTTCGCGGTCTCGGATTCTATGGGGCGGTCAAGGACCGTCAGGGGAAATTTCTTCGTATTGAGGACTTCGTTGAGGAACTTCACCACTTGTTTGGTGGCTTCCTTATTTACCCCGCTGCAAACGCGCCAGAAGTCGCGGATGGAGGCCACGTAATTCCGGCCTGGCATGACCCGCTCATAGCTGTGGGCAAGAAGGGGATCAGTTTTGATACTCCTTTGCCTGAAGATCTTCTTCATCGCCGGCAATGCTACCTGCTCTGTTGTTCCAGGTGCGACGGTCGTTTCGATGAGGACAAGGCAGTCGGGCTTTATACGATGGGCAATGATGTCAAAGGATTCTTCGAGAGCTGTCATCTCCACGTGGCCGGTCCGGACATTGCCGAGGTCTTTTTTGCTGTAATCGAGCTGGACATCTACGATAACGACGTCGGCGAACTGGAGGGCGTCGTATGTGAATGTTGCTACGAGGGTCTTTTTGTCGAGGACACAGCGTCTGATCATCGGGTCTACTTCTGGGTCTTCCGCCTTTACCGGAGATACGCCCCTATTGAGGAGGGGTATCTTCCAGTAGCTCCGTGGGCTTGGGCGCTGCATGCCGATGACAAATTTTGAGGGTTTCCCTTTTGAGTCCACGGTATCGGCGACGATGGCAGCCATGACGGCGCCGACAAAGCCTACGCCCATGACGACAACGATTTCCTGGTTTTTTTGCTTGGCTTTTGCTGCGAGCTTTTCTATACGGGTAAATTCTCTGCTATAGTCTGATTGTTTGGGAAGCGGGTATTTGGTACCGTCTGGACTTATAGAAAATTGCTCAGCCATTTAATTCTCCTTTTAAAACCGTAATTCGTGATTCGTAATTCGTAATTGGAAAACCGTAATTCGTGATTCGTGATTGGAAAACCGTGATTCGTAATTCGGAAAATGATTTCTGTATTGGTTTGCGTTTTTAGGTTGAAACATACCAATAAATTGTCTTGCGCAAGCCCTCAGCAAAAGGGGTTTTGGCGGTGAAGGCAAATTCGGCAGCGGCGCGGGATGTGTCGAGCATGCGGCGGGGTTGGCCGTCGGGCTTCGAGGTGTTCCAGGAAATATGGCCTTTAAAATCCATCAATTCTACAAGCAAAAAAGTGAGGTCTTTGATGGAGATCTCGAACCCGGCACCTATGTTGACGGGATCGGACTTATTGTAATTCTCTGTCGCTAATGCTATCGCCTCGGCGGCGTCCTCGACGTAGAAAAACTCACGGGTGGCAGAGCCGGTGCCCCAGATTTCGACGGAAACATCTCGTAATTCGTAATTCGTAATTCGTAATTGGAATGACTGACTTGATTCGTGATTCGTGAGTTGTGAGCAGGAGATGCCATAGTATTTGAGAATGGCCAGGATGTCTTCTTCGGATGATGTTTCACTGATTGCTAATTTCGTATTACGAATTACTGTTTCTCCGTCTTTATTGCGAAGGAAGTCTGCGATGATAGCCTTAAAGTCTCCCCGGGAGAGCAGGGTGGCGAGGTGGAGTTTGCGGATTAGCGCGGGGATCACATGGGATGACCTGAAGCTGAAATTGTCGCCGGGGCCGTAGAGGTTGACAGGCAGAAGGAAAATGGAATTAAAACCGTACTGCTGCCGGTAGGCCTGGGACTGGACAAGCATCATCTTCTTCGCGAGGCCGTAGGGGGCGTTTGTCTCTTCCGGGTAGCCATTCCATATGTCGTCTTCTTTGAAGGGAACCGGGGTAAACTTCGGATAGGCGCATATGGTTCCGAGGGCGACAAACTTCCTGATCCTGTGGAGGTACGCCTCATGCATAAGCTGGATGCCCATCATGGCGTTCTCATAAAAGAGCGAAGCGGGATTTTCCTGGTTGAAACCGATGCCGCCGACCTTCGCGGCAAGATGGATGATGATATCGGGTGTCTGGTCGGCATACATGCGTCGGATGTCCGGGAGGTTGACAAGGTTGTATTCGGGGAGGTCGGCGATTGAGATGCTCATGCAGCCATGGGATTTGAGCGTGCGGATGAGGTGCTGACCGAGGAAACCTTTGGCGCCGGTTATTGTGATCTTTTTTGACCTAAGATCTATTGTTGGAGGTTTGAGGTTAGAGGTTAGAGGATTAGACATGCTTACCTGCAAGAAAATTTCTTAATCCGTTCAATTTTCTATCTATACCTTCAGCTAAATCACGCAAAGCCAAACATGTTGGCTCGTCAAATAGTTTTCTCCTTCGAAAAATTTCAATCATTGTAATCGTTTCATAAAGGGAACCCTCTGCAACATAAAGAAATTGTATGAATTCCTTTTTATAATGTCTCCCTTTACCTTCAGCAATATTCAGCGCTATACTTGTCACCGCCGATTCCATCTGGGATATTAATCTCAAATGTTTGTTAGGTGGTATGTTTTCAAGAAGTTCTAAGATTCTTTCCGCAAAATAAACTGCCATTTTCCAAACATCAAGTTTTTCAAAAGGATAAATAAATCTTGCCTCAAACACAAACAACCTCTATCTTTCTCTTATCTGTTCGTTGGTGGCGAAGGTGTGTTCGGTGTAGCAGAAGTCTTTTGCCTGGCATGCGGCGATGCCTTCGCCGGGTGGGGTGAGGCCTACCATCCTGAGGTCGTAGTCGACCATGATCTTTACAAGCTCCGAAAAAGTGATGCGCGGCGCCCATCCAAGCTGCCTGCGTGCCTTTGCGATGTCTGCCTGGAGGAAATCCACCTCTGTGGGACGGAAATAGCGGGGGTCGATTTCGACAACGATGGAACCTGGTTGGAGGTTGGAGGTTAGAGGTTGGAGGTTGGAAGAGGCGACTATTCCTTGTTCGGTGGGGCCGGTGCTGTGCCATTCGATCTCTATGCCGGCATAGGCAAAGGCGAGGTTGACGAACTCACGGATCGTGTGGCTTTCTCCGGTCCCCCACTGCTGTCCAAGATAATCAATTTCCCGAACCTCTCTCTTTTTAAAACAACGGTTTAGGACAGGTAAATCCTCCATTCTAAAACCAGGTTGCCCTATCATGCAGTCACTGTATGGTGTTATGCTGT
>Ga0209201_1002676_pt1 | contig 16926 bp, 13 predicted proteins | sample AD_UKC055_MetaG_FD_184411 | JGI IMG/M metagenome (GOLD analysis project Ga0209201, IMG submission 184411) | Active sludge microbial communities of municipal wastewater-treating anaerobic digesters from USA - AD_UKC055_MetaG (SPAdes) (version 2) | ecosystem: Engineered > Bioreactor > Anaerobic >...
AAGGTGTTTTAGTTATTCTTTTAGAGGTGCCAGCTAATAAGTTATTTGGGGCAGAAGTTGAGCCGTTAGCCTTGTTATTTAATGCTATTTTTCCCCCAGCTTTGCTGTTCTCGTCAGTTCTAATTACTAAAGTGCCAAATGAAAGTAATACAGAGAAAATCATTAATTTAGTTAATGAATTATCTTTTGAAGAATATAGGCGGTCAGAACCCATTTTATTAAGAACACCCCAGATGAAGGTTAATTTTCTCCGGCGGATTTTTAATTTCTTTTATGGTCTAACTTTTATTATAACCTTCGGCGCCATTATCTGGTTACTATCTATATTCCATTTTACTTGGGTTAGTATCTTAATTTTCCTATTCTTTTTGGTGTTTGTCAGTTTTTTTATTATCCGCATCAAAAAAGCGACTAACGAACTTAAAGTTATAGAGGAAAAAGAAAGTTTATGGCGTACTCTTTTTAACCTTTTTAGTCTACCGGTTATTTCGGTTGGTAAATATCTTAGTGAAAAGTTTAATAAAATTAATGTCTTTACTTTTTTCTTAGATTTTATTATTGAAACTCCCTTTAAATTTTTGGTAAATATCGCCGAAGATTGGACTAATTATGTTAATGAACGTAAAAATCAAATAAGTTAAATTTATGACTGAGGAAGATAATTTATCTATTGAAGATTTATTAAATAATGAGGCATTGCAGCAAAAAGATTCGCAAGCTGCTAAATTAGCGCGTCGTGAACAAGAATTACGCGAGCAAGCAATTGAAGGGCAAGTAGCAGCTCAGGCAGCTCAGGCTGGCTTATTATATGTTGATTTGGTTAATTTCCCCATAAGTCCTGAAGCGATTGTTTTGTTAAATCAAGATGAAGCAGAAGAACTGCAAGCTATTTGTTTTTACTACGAAGGAGGTAATATCAGGATTGGCACAACTAATCCCAGTGATCATCTAAATAGAAAAATAAAAGAATTAGAAAATGAATATCATGTTAAAAGTAAACTTTATCTGGTTTCGCAGCGTAGTTTGAAGTATGGTCTTAAGGTTTATGATACTTTGCCTAAAATTAAACGATTTGAGGGAGTAGAAATTAGCCCGGTAGACTTAGCTCGTTATCAAGAAGAATTAAGTGATTTTCAGACGTTTAATAATAAGCTGCGAGAAGCTAATATAAGCCAGATCATGACCTTAATTATTGCTATCGCCTTAAAGACAGTTAGCAGTGATGTTCATATTGAAGCTGAGGAAACTGAAATAGCGGTTAGAATGAGAGTAGATGGGGTTTTACAACATGTAGCTTCTATTCCCAAGAATCAATGGAAAAAAGTTTTATCTCGATTAAAAGTGTTGGCCAGAGTAAAACTGAATGTAGAAAATAAACCTCAAGATGGCCGTTTTGACATCTTCCTTCCTAAAGAAAAAGTAGCTGTTAGGGCTTCATTTTTGCCAACAGCTTATGGTGAGAGTGTTGTTTTAAAATTACTAAGACCCGAGTCAGCCGTTTTGCCCTTAGATAGTTTAGGAATGCGGCCGGCAGTCCAAGCCACCCTGGAACGAGAAATGGTTAAACCCAATGGTCTTATTTTAACTACTGGCCCTACTGGTTCAGGTAAGACAACTACGTTATATGCTATTCTTAATAAATTAAACTCTCCTGATGTTAAGATTATTACTTTAGAGGATCCGATTGAATATGAGTTGGAGGGCATTAATCAAAGTCAAGTTGACGAAAGCCGAGGCTATACTTTTGCCAATGGCCTTAAATCCATTTTGCGGCAGGACCCTAATATCATCATGATTGGTGAAATTCGTGACTTAGATACTGCTACTATTGCTATCCAGGCTAGTTTAACTGGTCATCTAGTGTTTTCTACTCTCCACACTAACGATGCGGCCGGAGTACTGCCACGGTTAATTGATTTAGGGGTACAGCCATACCAATTAGCGCCAGCTATTAATGCTATTATTGGCCAGCGTTTAGTCCGTAAATTATGTCCCCATTGTCGGCAGGTCCATGAGCCCACTGAAGAAGAGAAAGAGCAGATTAATAAAATTTTAGCGGTTATTTCTCCTAAGGCCAACATTGATGTACCCCGGGAATTACCGACTTTTTATAAGGCTGGGCCAGGTTGTCCCTACTGTTCTGGTTTTGGTTATAAGGGGCGAGTTGGTCTTTTCGAGATTTTTACCATGACTGAGCCAATGAAGGTTTTATTAAATGAGGGGGCGCCTTCGTTTAAGGTAATGCGGCAAGCCATTGAAGATGGTATGGTTACTATGCTCCAAGACGGAATCTTAAGAATGCTTGATGGTCAGACTTCGTTGGCAGAAGTCTTAAGAGTGGTGGGTAAGACAGATTATATTGATGATTTATATGACATAGTTGTTTCTCAGACATTGGGGCGTGGTTTAACTATTAAAGAGGCAGACTTACAATTTGGTGAAGCCATAGCTAAAGATATTAATCAGGCCGGTACATTATTAGCTAATAAACCAACCAGCGAGATGATCACTGCCATAATGGCTGGAGCTATTGCTAGTAAGGCTGCCGATGTCCATATTGACCCCATTGAAGGTGGCGTAAAGATTCGTTACCGTCTTGACGGTATTTTGCATGATATTATTACCCTAGGCTCAGAACATTATGTTCCGTTAATTGGGGAGATTAAAAATTTAATAGGCTTATCACTCAGCGTTAAACAGCCAACCTTTGATGGTCGTTTTAGTATGGTTTTACCGCAAGAGCGGATGGATTGTCGTGTTTCTTTAATTACTGGCGGTTATGGAGAAACAGTGGTTATCCGTTTGCTATCTAGCCAATCTATTAGTTTGGAGTTATCCGATCTAGGTATTCGAGATACTTCTTTAGCCCTTATTAATGAATCGATGCATAAGACTAAGGGTATTATTATTACTACTGGTCCTACTGGTTCGGGCAAGACGACTACCCTTTATGCTTTACTCAGAAAATTAAACACTCCGGAGGTAAAAATTATTACTATTGAAGACCCCATTGAATATCATCTTGACGGAGTAATGCAGACCCAAATTGATTCAGCTGGTGGCTATACTTTTGCGGCAGCATTGCGTTCGTTAATGCGTCAGAATCCTAATATTATTATGGTGGGTGAAATTCGTGATCCAGAAACGGCTAAAACAGCTATTGAAGCTAGTTTAACTGGTCATTTAGTGCTATCCACTATTCATGCCAATAGTGCGGCTGGCGCTATTGCTCGGTTTGCCGGATTAGGCGTTGATCGGCCAATGCTGGCTAGCGCTCTGGAGTGCTCTATTGGCCAACGGTTAGTTAGACGTTTATGTCCTCATTGTAAAAAAGCCGTTGATCCATCAGAAGAAATTTGGAAGCAAGCCGAACCAATTTGGCAACATTTGCGTCAGCGGCCAGATTTAAAATTACCCGAAAAGCCTCAATTTTATGGCCCAGTAGGCTGTCCTAAGTGTCGTGGTATTGGCTATAGTGGCCGTCTAGGTATTTATGAAGTTATTATTATTACTCCAGAAATTCAAAAATTAATTCAACAACCTTTAACTACTGAAGCTGAACTTGAGGAATTAGCCATTAAACAAGGATCACTGCTAATGACCCACGATGGTTTAATCAAAGCCGCTGGCGGTGAGACAAGTTTAGAAGAAATTTGGCGAGTAGCTGGTTAATATGACTATTTTAATATTTAGTGATGTTCATGATAATTTACCTAATCTGAAGACTTGTTTTAATTGGGCGAATAATAATCAAGTTGATGTGGCTATCTTTTTAGGAGATTTAACTAATGCTGATACACTTTTAGATCTAGCCAATATTTGGACCAAAGACATCTATTTTATTCAAGGTAATTGTGACAATTATTTGCCTATTGATATCCCTAGCTATCCCCAGTGGCATAATATTGGTCGCTATGGCCAGATCATTATAGATAAGCGGCATATTGGTCTTTGTCACGAACCATCTTTTCAAGAGGCAGTTTTAAGGGAGGGGGCGGTAGAAGTGTTGTTTTATGGTCATACTCATAAACCATGGCAGGAACAAATAAGCCATATGTGGCTAGTAAATCCTGGGACTTTAGGGGGAATTTATTATCCGGCTTCTTTTGCTCTTTATGACACTGTCAATAATACTTGGGAGCTTAAGATATTAAGCCAGCTAGCAATATTATGAAGTGGTTAGTTTTACTTATTGGTATTTTATGGCTGTTGTTGTCGTGGTATAACTTAAAATTATCTTTGTCTTTTCTGTTTGGCTTATTGCCCACCTATTTATTGCGTTTTAAAATAGGCCCTTTACCACTCACTATTTTAGAAGAATTAATTTTAATTACTGCTCTAGTTTGGCTTATTAAAGCTTGGCCTCGTCCTTGGAAAAATATTATTCATAGGCCTAAAAATTGGCGACCATACCCTTTTGCCTGGGAAACCGTGGTAGTATTAACTATTGCCTGGATAGCTGTTGCCGTTAGTAGTTATAGTCTGCCGGCTTTAGGTATTTGGAAGGCCTATTTTATTGAACCAATCTTATTGTTTGTAATTGCCCTCAATGTCTGGAAAAAACCCCAAGATATTATCAATACTCTATTATTTTTAGCAGGTAGCGTAGTCTTGATTAGTTTATTAGCCGGTTACCAATATTTTACTGGTCAGTTAATTTTTAATTCTGAGTGGGCATCGGTCGCTGGCCGGCGGGCTACTTCTTTTTTTGGCTATCCTAATGCTATTGGTCTTTTTGTGGCACCGACCAGCCTAGTATTGTTGGGCTGTCTTATATATTCTCTAAAAGAGCGGTCTAAATTTTTTACCTGGTCTCATATTTTATTAGTTGTTAGTATCATCTTGGGCTGGCTATCTCTTTATTGGGCTCATTCAGAGGGAGCGATAGTTGGTTTGGTGGTGGCGACTATAGTCATGATTTTTTTTACTGGCCGTGGCGGCAAAATAGCATCTATTATTTTAACTCTTTCTTTGGTAGTAGTTATCTTGGTAAACCCCGGGGTTTATAGAAAGTTTTCTTTAGCTGATAAATCTGGCCAAATTCGCCAAGCTCAATGGCAAGAAACTTGGCAGATGTTAAAAGATGGCCGATTATTTACCGGCGCTGGCTTAGCTAATTACCAAGCTAGCGTTAAACCATATCATAAGACAGGGATTTGGCTTCAACCGATAGATAATCAAGAAGAAGCAGTATGGCAGCCGGTAGAGATATATCTTTATCCTCACAATATTATCTTAAATTTTTGGAGTGAGTTGGGAGTGATGGGGATGATAATTTTTATGTGGTTATGGCTTAAGGCCCTGTTTATTAATGGTCGTAATTTTTGTTGTTATCATTATAAAAATAATTTAGCTTGGTTAAGTTGGGGATTAGGCGGTGCCTGGCTTGTGGCCCTTATCCATGGTTTTGTAGATGTGCCTTACTTCAAAAATGATTTAGCAGTACTCTTTTGGTTAGGTTTAGCCCTGACCGGTTGGCTTAGTTGGCAATTAGGGGGTAAATTAAAAAGCAGGAAAATAAATAATCATGAATCAACAGCTAACTAAATATTTAGCTAGTCACGGTCCTTGGTCTCGGCGGCAGGCCGAATTTTTAATTAGGGCCGGGCGAGTTAAGGTTAACAACGAGCCAGCTTATTTAGGCCAGATAATTACTGATCCCTCTGCGGTTGTTAAAGTTGATGGCCGGCCAATAGCTAGCCAGGAGCCTGCCCCTGTTTATTTAATGATGAATAAGCCGGTAGGTTATACTTGTACTAACAGGCAGTTAGCTCATGAAAAAAACATTTTTGAATTAGTTAATTACCGTGATCGGTTGTTTGTGGCTGGACGTTTAGATAAAAATAGCCATGGGCTTGTTCTTCTAACCAATGATGGGGCATTAGCTGCTAAATTGACTCATCCACGTTTTGCCCATGTTAAAACTTATGAAGTAACCATTAAACCGGAACTGTCCCTTAGCGATTTTTCTAAACTTCAAACTTTTTTATCTCAAGGCCATAAGTTATATGACGGTCAGGGGCTCGCCAGAGCTAAAATAAATCGTCAATTAGCTAGTAATCGGTTAGAAATTGTTTTAGAACAAGGGCAAAAAAGACAAATCCGCTTATTATTGGGCCTGGCTGGCTATACAGTGATTGACTTAAAGAGAACTGGTATTGGTCCTTTAAGGTTAGGCCGTTTGCCAGTCGGGGCGATTCGGCCACTTAATAAAATGGAGATTGACAGATTAAATCAATTAATCCAAGATAAACAATGAAATATTGTACTTGGGAGGAGTGCGAGAGTGGTTGAATCGGGCGCTCTCGAAAAGCGCTATGCCGAAGACGGCATCAAGGGTTCGAATCCCTTCTCCTCCGCCAAGTTTGTCTTAATGAATGGGCAGTCTGTTTTTAGTTACTATATTCCTGGCCTTTTAAAAATTTTTGAGCTGTCAGCTCGGCTAATTTTGCGTTTTTATTTTCTCTAGAAAAATAATGACCTTATCTTTTTACTTTTTACATCTTGAGATAATAGTTTTTATCTTATAGAGTTATGTGTCTAATAGAAGCTGTTCTATCTTTATCCTAATTTTTCCAGCCAAATTTTTTAAAATTAAAATACCTTTTAAATAACTAAAATCTGAACGCCTGTTTTTTGAATGTTCTTGTATGATCTTATAAAAATTGATAAAATAAAGCCAATAAATAATTATTGAATTAATAATTTTTTAATAGTTATATATTAATTCTGTATAATATCTAGCCAGGGGTTGATATTATACATTTAAGTTGTATAGAAACGAGCTTATATAATCTGCCCATAGCGCGTTGCTGTCTCATAAAGTTTAATAAATAGTATTATAAGGTTATGGAAATACGTAAAAAATTACTCTCAATAAATAAGGCGATGATTAAAATTTTTTCAAGTTGTGGGATTAATAGAATTTACCCTGCTAAAGTTGCCTATCGTCGTTTTATAATTCCTTTGTTAAAAACAGATTTTGCTGAAGTTGATGGACACAAGATGTTTTTAGATTCAAAAGATTCTCTTCATCTTTCAGTGAGAGAAGCCTATGAACCGCTTGAGACAGAGCTTATAAAAAAAGAAATTAAAAAAGGCGACACCGTTTTAGATATTGGAGCCAATATTGGATACTATACATTGATTTTTGCAAGACTCGTAGGTGAAAATGGTAAAGTTTTTGCTTTTGAACCGGATCCAACCAACTTTTCTTTACTAAAGAAAAATGTAGAAATAAATGGCTATAAAAATGTGATATTAATACAGAAAGCGGTTTCAAATAAATCTGAGAGACTTAAGTTGTATCTAAGCAAGGACAATATGGGAGGTCACACAATATGCAACCCACATAATAGTCGTCAATCCGTTGAAGTTGAAGCTATACGGTTAGATGATTATTTTGAGAATTACAACGGGAAGATTGATTTTATTAAGATGGATATAGAGGGGGCAGAGGGGGGGGCAATTCAAGGAATGTCTAATATTTTGAAAAACAATAATGTAAAAATTGTTAGTGAATTTTGTCCTGGCGGGCTCAAAAGATTTGGTATAGATTCTGAAGAATATCTGAAATTACTTATAAAATTCGGCTTCAAGTTATACGAGGTATCTGAGCGAGAAAAGAAAATAAAATCAGTTGATATTCCTAAGCTACTTAAGACATATACTCCCAGGAGAAATAATTTTACGAATCTTTTATGCGTAAAAGAAAATGATTTAAGTATTCCCTTGGTAGACTCTTCGTCGTTTCGTTCCCCATCTTGATCATAGGTATATAATGGGCATATAGAGGCTTCAACATTATAATTCGTTAAATTACCGTTGGGCGACTTTTGTCTGCCAACGCTATTGCAAATAATAAAAAATTTTTATCCCGCTAATGATTAAGTATCATTTTTTGGAGGCCTTTATTGGCTATCTAGATAATTCTTAACAAAATAGATGGTAAGTGATAAAACTATATTAGTTTTTTAACATTTAACATCAAGTCTTGTGTAAGTTAATGGTAGTATCTACACGTGTCTAAAAATACTGTTTTTTCAAGATGCCGGCTGGGTAATGTAAGAAATAAATAGTTTTGGAACATTTGGCAATATTTCTTACTTTTACGTGAATTACGCCAGTTAGAGGTTGATTCTATGAATTCAATTTGCGCAAAATGTGACATCCGGTACTTTTGTAGTGGAGGATGTCGCGGAGAAAACTATCACATCACTAAGGAATTTCGATCTCCACATTTCAACTGTAAAGAAATTAGAAGAACCATATTTGAAATAATGTAGATGTTCACCGAAGAACCAACCTTCTTTCAAGATAAAGTAAAAATCTATACCAAAAGATTTGTCCTTAGCCTCACCACATCCACAGGGGCTTGTTGTTTCTAGAAGATAGCAAGCCCTCTTTTATTTTTGTCATAAATTTAATAAAATTAAACTAAGATTTAAATATGGAAATAAAAAAATACTACAGTTCTCAAGGTAAATATCTCCAAGAACATAGGAATTATTTTTCTGAAGAACAGCTTCAGAAAGACGTTAATTTTTTAATTGATGTTTTAAGTCTAAAAAAGCAAGATAAAATTTTAGATCTTGCTTGTGGACAGGGGGTACACGGAAGTTTAATGGATATTAATATAAATTAATTTTATGAAAGATAAAAAAATGAGACAACATAATTATTCCAAGAAAATAAGTAGCTTGTTTGCGAGGGCCAAGAAACTCTCCAAAGAGAAAGGAATTTATTATGTTGTTCGTATTAGTTTTATTAAGCTAATTTTTCACTGGCCAATAACCTTTTTTGGTTATTGGTATTATACAATTTTTAAACCATCTAGAACCTTTATATTTCAGGGGGATACTTATAATTATTTCTATCATAGATACAATGCAAGTTATAGGAGTGAAAGATCTGTAGAGATCCCAATTATTTGTAAAATGTTAAGAGAATATCCCGAACAAAAGATTCTTGAGGTGGGTAATGTCCTTTCCCATTATTTCTCTGTTAATCATGATATCTTAGATAAATATGAGAAAGCATATGGGGTAATAAATCAAGACGTAATCAACTTTCAGCCAGCCAAGAAATATGATTTAATAGTGAGTATTTCAACTTTAGAGCATGTTGGCTGGGACGAAAGTCCGCGTGAGCCCATGAAAATTCTTCAAGCAATTGAAAATCTAAAAAATCTCCTTGCCCCCGGAGGGAAAATGGTTATTACCTTACCTCTTGGTTATAACTCCGAGATGGATAGCTTATTAAAAGAAAATAAAATACAATTTACAAGAATGTATTATTTGAAGCGATCTTCTAGGGGCAACAAATGGACTGAAACTAATTGGCAAGATGTAGTCAATAATGCAAAATATAACTATTCTTTTTATTATGCCAATGCTCTAGTTGTGGGTATTTTTGAAAAAAAATAATTTAGTGATTCCTCCACAAATTTTTTTGTTACTGTTTTTTAAGTTCGTTCTGGGTGATTAAATCTACAAAATATTAGGCAAAATTTGGCTATTTTTAGATATAATTTATATAGTCCTCTCAATTACTATAAATTAAAAAGTAATATTTAGGCAATCATTATTGCTATTATTATAGCAGTTATTATGGATGGTGGATTTATTGGCAGTAATAAATGAGGTTATGTAGGAAGAAATTATGTCAGTGATTACTAATAGAGATGTACTAGCGCAGGTCAAGAATCTGGCATGCTCATTGTAATAATTTTACCAAATAAAGTTGGTTATTCTTCGCTAGTTAATTAAAAGGGCCTTAACTTTATATTGTGTAGCGGAAACGCCCATCCTGTAATATTTTATGATGATTGTAATTTTTGTTGAATGGGTTTTTCTGTTGGTCACTATTTTGGATAATTTTTATCTAAATAAGATTAGTGATAATATTAAAACAGTGGTAAAATTGTTTTAGATTGAAGGATTGTAAATAGTTTAATTAGATATTATTTAATAATTTTTTATGATTTCTAACAAAAGAAAATTAATCTGGATTCTTATTACTGTATTAGTGGTTATTATCATTATTGTTTTAATCTCCAGCCGTCCAGTTAGCGCTCCGTCGGTACCGTCAGCCTCAATTGGTTCGTCTACCGTAGATGTGGTAAGTTCATCAGCTCCTGAAGATATAGATGAAGAATTATCACTAATTCATGCTACCTTTATTTGTCCGGGTGGCGAAATGATAAATGCAGTTTTTCATAATGGAGAAAACAGTTTTGTTGATTTAGCCTTACCTGATGGACGCATACTCCGTGTACCTCGAGCCTTATCTGCTGATGGAGCGCGTTATGCTACCGAAAATGAGATGTTTGTCTTTTGGAATAAGGGTGATAAAGCTTTTATTGAAGAAAATGGTGCAATCACTTTAAACGATTGTGTGTCGAGTGAGTTGCCGGCCACTACTACCCCTGATATAACTGCAGTTGCTAATCCAGCTAGTATTTATTGCCAAGAAAAAGGAGGGCAACTAGAGATAGCCTCACGGCCAGATAATGGCCAATATGGACTATGTTATTTTGACGATAATCGAGCCTGCGAGGAATGGGCGATGTTCCGTGGTGATTGTCCTATTGGTGGAGTTAAAACTACCGGTTATGATACTGAGGCTCAAAAATTTTGTGCTTGGTCCGGTGGTTATACTCTCGCCGTTCCTAATGCTGTCTGTACTTTTGATGATGGATCTTCTTGCTTAGCTGATGATTTTTATATTGGTGCCTGTCAAAAAGGAGAAAATAATTAGGACCAATATTAGGTAGATTTAATTTAGTGTATTTAGTATTTAGGGTCTGTCTTTGCCCGCATCTATGTATAATTGATGCGGGTTTTTTATTAGTTTTTAGTATTGGTAATCTTCTGATTTTATGTTAATCTATTAATGGTTCTGTGGTTTATTTTTATTTAAATTAATAGTATGACTGATCACCCTCAAAAAGAAAATAATGACTCTTGCTTATTTTGTGATATAGCTGCTGGCCGATTAACTACTCCGGGTATTTTTTGGGAAGATAATGATTTTATGGCTTTTTTAGCTATTGACCCTAATACTGAAGGGTTTTCTTGTGTCATTCCTAAAAAGCATTATGATAGTGATGTACTGGCCATGCCCGATGAAGTGCTATGTAGATTTATGGTAGCTGCTAAACAGGTAGCCCAAATCCTTAAAAATTATTATGCTGATGTTGGGCGAATTGGGGTTATTATGGAGGGAACTGGTGTTAATCATGCCCATCTCAAGCTTATTCCGATGCATGGGACTGAAGACCTGAAACGAGATGAGTGGCACCCCTATTCCTCTGGGCCAGTACAATGGTTTTCTACTTATGAAGGTTGGCTTTCTTCGGCTAGCGGTCCTCTAGCTGATCCGCAACAGCTTAAAGAGCTAGCCTCTAAACTCAAGGCCCTATCTTTAGGAGGAAAATAATATGGAATTTTTACAACAATTTATTGGTTCAAAGGAATTACTTACTTTAATTTATTCAGCTATACCAGTAACTGAGTTACGAGCAACTATTCCCCTAGCTATTACTGTCTGGCATGTGCAACCTCTTATAGCCTTAATTTTAGCCATTATTGGTAATAGTATTCCTATTGTTTTTATTATTCTGGGCCTTAATAAATTAGTGGAGTTAGCCGAGAAATATTCTCCTTTCTTAAAAAAGATGTTAGAGTCAATTTTTAAGCGTACCCGCCGGAAAACTTGGCAAAAATTAGAAAAGTATGGTCTTATAGCTTTGTTTATATTTGTGGCTATTCCTTTGCCAGGCACGGGTGCCTGGACTGGTTCTATTGCCGCTTGGTTATTCGGCCTTCCTCTAAAAAAGGCTTTTTGGCCAATTTTTGGTGGCGTTATAGCCGCCGGTATTATTGTTACTCTTTTGACCGTTGGAGCAACGGCCATAATAATATAAATTTATGGAATTTAAAGACTATCAAACAAAAAGCCGGAGAACGGCAGTTTATCCAGTAGTGGAACGCAGTTTTGTCTATCCTGTTTTAGGTTTAGTAGGTGAAAGTGGCGAAGTGGCTGAAAAGATTAAAAAAATTTTTCGTGATGGAGATGGAACGGTGAGTGAAGAACAGCGTGAAGCAATAAGCAAAGAGTTAGGTGATGTTTTATGGTATTTAGCTCAGTTAGCCACTGAACTAGGGTTAGACTTAGATAATATTGCTCAAAATAATCTAGATAAACTACTATCTCGTCAGGAGAGAAGTCAACTTCACGGCAGTGGAGATAACAGATAATTTGACCTTGCTGTTTATTTTTGTTATACTTTAGTCATTAAAGCTTTATTGTCAAAGTTTTTACAAACGAAGGCGCCCATTCTAGGGCGTTTTTGTTTTTTAGTCCAGAAAACCCTAGACTTTAATAACCACTGGCAAGACCATCGGCCGTCTTTTAGTTTTATTGAACAAGAATTGACTGACGTCAGCCCTAATTTTATTTTTTAATTGGTCATCTTCTCCCAAGCCCCTAGTGTTTGTTAGCAGTAAGGGATCGGTTTCTTTAATAATTTTTTTGACCCGCATTCTGGTATCTTGAATTAAATCTTTGTTATCTTTCATATAAATAAAGCCGCGGGAAATAATATCTGGGTTGCCAATAGGGTCGCCAGTTTTGGAGTCAATGGTGGCAATGACCACAATCATGCCGTCTTCAGCCATAGTCTTACGGTCTCTTAAAACAATGTCTGACACATCGCCTACTCCCAGACCGTCAACCATGACATAGTCGGTTACCACTTTTTCTTTAGTTAATTGTCCAACAATTTCATGGCCACGTTGCTCAAAAGTAGTTATCTGGCCATTATCAGGGACGAAGATTTTGTCAGTAGAAATACCTACTTGTTGAGCCAGCTCAGCGTGGGCCTGCAGCATATAATGGCTACCCTCAATAGGCATAAAATATTTAGGTTTAAGAAGACGCATCATGAGTTTTAGGTCTTCTTGTTTGGCGTGACCTCCAGCATGAACATCTAGCATTTCATAATGAATAACCCTACCTCCCTGTCGGACAATTTGATCTTTAAGGTTTTGGATACTGCGTTCATTGCCGGGGATAACCGATGAAGAGAAAATAACCGTATCCCCTGGTTTAAGACGGATAGTGCGATGTTCGTTGTTGACCACTCTCATTAGAAAAGCGTTATTTTCCCCTTGGGCCCCAGTGCCCAAGACAATTATTTTATTATCTGGCATGTGGCGTATTTCACTTTCTTGAATAATGGTTTGAGGGTTAAATTTCATATAGCCAATTTGTTTGGCTATTTCAATATTATCATTCATGCTGCGGCCCTGGACATAAATGCGGCGGCCAAATTTTTCAGCTAGAGAGAATATTTCTTGGATGCGACTAATTTGGGAGGCAAAGGTACAAATAATAATGCGACCTTCAATTTTTTCAAAAAGTCGGCCCATTTCATCACCAATACTGGATTCAGAAATTTGGTATCCAGGATGAGTTGAGTCGGTAGAGTCAGACATTAACATAAGGATGCCTTGACTGCCAAATTGGGCAATACGTTGGAGGTCGGCTGGCTTATCATTAACCGGAGAATAATCAATTTTAAAATCGCCAGTATGCATAATAGTCCCTAGCGGAGTATGAATAATCGAGGCAAAACAATCAGGAATAGAATGATTCATTCTTAGAAATTCAATATTAAAATTTTTACCTAATTGAATTGTTTTATTTTCTTCAATTATGGTAATAGAAGCTTTGGGGCACTGGGGTTGTTCTTTGACTTTTTTCTCTACTAATCCGGCGGTTAGCCGACCCATAAACATTGGTGGATTTTTTAATTTACCTAATAGATGAGGAATAGCTCCAATATGATCGTAATGACCGTGAGTAATAATAATGCCTTTAATCCAATCTTCTTTGCCAACTAAATAATCAGTATTGGGAATGATATAGTCTATTCCCAACATATCTTCTTCAGGGAATTGGAGACCCATGTCAACGATGATTATTTCTCGGTTATATTCTAACAAAGTCATATTGCGGCCGACCTCTTCTAAGCCACCAAGAACGATGATTTTTAGTTTATTACTTTCTGACCTAGTAGGACCTAATGTTTTTGGATAGTTATTAGTTCGTCTAGTTTTTCTAGAGGAGCTATAAGATTTATTAGCTGGACGGCTAACATAGTTTCTGGTTTGGTATTTTGTCATCATAATGATTGTGCCATTTATTTGGCCTAATTAAATAATAAAAGAGTTAATCTTGGTGCCCAAGAGAGGATTTGAACCTCCACGTTCTTACGAACACAACGACCTGAACGTTGCGCGTCTACCAATTCCGCCACTTGGGCTTAGTGAGCTATTTTTGCCACTTAATTTTTGTTTTTATATACCACTGATTAATTTGATTAAACCTATCGGCTGGTTCAATTATCACCCCCATCGCAAAGCCCTTGATTTTTTTATTTTGAATATAAAGATAGGTAGGATTATAAAGAAAAATGGCCGGTAAATCAGCAGCAATTTGTTGCTGTAAGGTTTGTGCTGCTTTCTTTTTAGCTTCTTCGTCAGCTGATGTTCTTAAAATTTCTAGACTTTTATCTACTTGTTCATTATGATAATTACTTAAATTAAGACCATTAGGACCGCGTTGACTGGAGTGCCAGAAGGCGGTTAAATCATTTTCTGAACCTAAATTTTGGCCATAAAGCAGGAGAGAATAATTTTTTCGGCGAATGATTTGATCATTAATGTTTTTAGGGTCAACTATATCTAGATAAATTTTAATGCCAATTTTTTGCCATGAAAGGCCAATTTGTTGGGCCATGGCTAGATAATCTGGTTCATTAACAACCGTAAGATTAAAGGTTAGGTATTGATTATTTTTTTGTAGCCATTGGCCAGGGCCTAAATCAATAATAGTCTTAGCTTCATTTTGGTCGCCTTGGTTATCTTTTAATTTTTGCTGAGCGGCAGCTACATCCTCAGGTGTAATAGTCTTCAGGCTCCAACCATTATCGGTCAGAATTTTTTGGGCTTCAGTAGGATTATAATCAATACTTGCTATGGTTTTATCATAGTAGGGATTATGACTTAGTATTGGGCCAGTAGCTAAATGCTCAATTAAGTTAGTATTGTCTAATAAGTTTTTCTTTTTGTCAATAGAAAGAGTCAGGGCTTGTCGGATATGTTTGTCTTGAAGCATTTTGTCTTCACTATTAATGAAGATAGCTACTAATTGAGAAGTACCAAGATATTTAAGGTTGTAACGTCTGGTAGTTATTAATTCTTCGGCGGTTTTTTGAGGCAGATAGGCCGTTCCATCGATAGAACCATCCTCTAAGGCAGCTGCTAATTCTTCATAATTATCATAAAATTTAAGAGTTAATTTAAGGATGTAAGGAAGTTGTCCGAAATAATAGGGATTAATAGTTAACTCATAGGATTTTATATTGCCAGCGCTATCTTTAGCGAGAGATTGGAATTGATAGGGGCCGCTGCCGATTGGTTTTAGATTTAAGTCAGCGAGGCTGGCGCTGGTAGCAGGAATTTGTCCCCATAATTCACTAGGCATAATGCCAATAGTAAGTAAATCAAGGAAAGCATTATATGGTTGGCTTAAGGTAAATTTAATAGTGAGATCGTCCACCTTCTCTATTCCTAGTCCGCTGAAAGAATTACGCAGCGGAGAATTATAGGCTGGATCCATAATGGCTGTATAGGTGAATATAACGTCTTCGGCCGTTAAATTTTGTCCATTACTCCACTTGATATTGTCTTTTAGCTTGATAGTATAAGTAAGATGATCAGCGCTTATTTCATAACTATCAGCTAAGTCATTAATGAGATTACCCTGGGAGTCACGAGTTAATAAACTGGAGTAAATGAGTCGCACTAAATCGCGGTCAGTTTGGTTAAAAGATGAATATAGGGGATTAATATAGCGAGGAGTACCAATAAGGCCTTCTACATAATACCCTCCGCTTTGAGGAATTTTTTCACAATGTTTTTGATAGTAATTATATAAAAGAAGACCCAAGCTAGTCAGAATAACTAGAAGACAAATTATGATGATAATTTTTTCTTTTTTAGATAAAAATTTAGGTAGATAATGCCATTGTCGGCGGCCCGGTAAACGCCCTTTAGATAGACGGAAGACAATTTCTTGGTCAAGTATGTGCTGACTAACTGGATGGTCGTTAGCTGTCTGTTTTTTGATCTTGTTAAATATTTTTTTAGTAGACATGTTTTTAGCGTGCGTATTCAATAACTCTTAGTTCTCTGATAACATTAATTTTTATTTCACCAGGATATTTTAGTTCTTGTTCAATCTTGTTAGCTATTTGTACTGCTAATTCATGGGCCGATAGGTCACTAACTTCTTCTGGTTGAACAAAAACTCGGATTTCTCGACCCGCCTGAATAGCATAAGATCGATCAACGCCCTCAAAGCTATTGGCAATTTTCTCTAATTCTTCTAGTCGTTGAATATATTGATCTAAACTGTCATTACGTGCTCCTGGTCTAGAAGATGAAATAGCATCTGCCACTTTGACTATAACCGATATTAAGCCCTTTGGATGGTCATCGTGGTGGGTCTCAATTGGGTCAATAATTTCTTGAGACAGGTTAAATTTGCGGGCAATATCTCCACCAATTTGTGGGTGAGTGCCTTTTACTTCGTGATCGACTGCTTTGCCAATATCATGTAGCAGTCCAGCTTTTTTAGCTAAGGCCGTATTAGCCCCTAGCTCTTCAGCTAGCAGCCCTGCTAAATGAGCTACTTCAACACTATGTTTTAAGGCATTTTGGCCATAGCTAGTACGATATTTCAGTCGGCCAATAATTTGGACTAATTTAGTATCAAATCCCGTGATGCCTAATTCATAAAGTGCATCTTCCCCTGCTTTTTTAATGTCTAGGGCTAACTCTTGTTTGGCTCGTTCAA
>Ga0209201_1002686_pt1 | contig 16892 bp, 12 predicted proteins | sample AD_UKC055_MetaG_FD_184411 | JGI IMG/M metagenome (GOLD analysis project Ga0209201, IMG submission 184411) | Active sludge microbial communities of municipal wastewater-treating anaerobic digesters from USA - AD_UKC055_MetaG (SPAdes) (version 2) | ecosystem: Engineered > Bioreactor > Anaerobic >...
GATGTTTTTATCCGTGATGACGGTATTTTGTTTTGTTCCCGCGATTGTGGCGCTTGCCGTGGGACTGGGAGCGCGCTACCCGGACTTTAAATCGGAAAACCCGGCCATGTCCGCGACCAGTTTTGGCGGCGTGCTTTTTATGTTGCTGAGCTTCGGTCTCATTGCCCTGGTGATTGTTCTGGAAGCCGGTCCTGTTTATCATATGATTATGGCCAAATTCACCGGCCGCGCTCTTACGTGGTATCAAATCCTCTGGTCTCTCTTTTCTTTTTCTCTGGCCCTGTTTCTTTGTGTTCTGGCCGTTTTTTATCCCATGAGACTCGGGGAGAAGTATCTTCTGCAAAGATAAAAATATGCTGAATCTATTCAAGAAATACAGCCCGAAAAAAATGATCCGTCTTTTTCTGATCGTGATGGTCGTGTCGATGATGATGGTTCCTGTCGTTTCCGGCGATACGCAGGACAGAGCAAGAACCAAAATCATTGTCGGCGGAGAGATTGATTATCCGCCCTACAGTTTTCTGGATAAAAACGGTGAGCCGACGGGTTTTTCGGTGGATCTGGTCCGGGCGATTGCCAAAACCATGGGCATGAATGTGGAGATTCGTCTCCGTCCCTGGCCGGAAACGCGCAAGGCGCTGGAGGATGGAACGATAGATGTCATTCCCGGCATGTTTTATTCGGAAGAAAGGGCGCGGACCTTTGATTTTTCCCCGCCATTTTCGATTGTGAGTGACGCCATTTTTGCGCGTAAAGGCTCTCCATCGGTCCAATCCATGGAAAAACTCCGCGGCAAGGAAATCATCGTCATGCGCGGCGAAGCCATGCATGATTATCTTCTTCGGCATCGCCTGACGCAAAAGCTTCTGCTTACCGAGACACCAGCGGATGCGCTCCGGCAGCTGGCATCCGGAAAAGGCGATTATGCGCTGGTTGCTCAGATGCCGGGGTATTACTGGATCAGGGAGCTGAAACTGTCCAATGTAGAATCTGTCGGTCAATCTCCGGAACAATTCAAAAACTGCTTTGCCGTGCGGAAAGGCAATATCCTTCTGCTTTCGAGTTTTACCGAGGGGGTGAATATCCTTCATCAAACAGGGGAGTACGACCGGCTTCATGAAAAATGGTTCCGTGTTCTGGAACCGGCCGGAATAACGCCCGGATTGGCCATCCAATATGCTGTCATGGTGTTGGTTCCCTTATTTTTGCTGCTGGCTGTTTTCCTGCTGTGGAACCGGATGTTGCGTATCAAAGTGCATCAAAAGACCAAGGAACTGTGGGAGAGCGAGGAAAAGCACCGCATCTTATTAGACGAGTCCACCGATCCCATTTTTTCCTTGACGGAAGCCGGGTTGTATCGTTACGTCAACCGGGCCTTTGCCGAGGGCGTAAGGAAGCCGGTGGAAGAGATTGTCGGGCGGACGATGTGGGAGGTTTTTCCCAAAGAGGAAGCAGACAAGCGTTATGCCGCTTTGTGCCAGGTTTTTCAGACGGGCGAGGAAAAGGTCATCGAGGTTCGTGTTCCCCGGCCGGATGGAGATCGTTTTTATATCACGACCATCACTCCGATTCATGATAAGCAAGGCAATGTGGAGATCGCCATCTGTTCCTCCAAGGACATCACCGACCGCAAGCGGGCGGAAGATGCGCTGCGCGAGAGCGAGGAGCGGTATCGACTGATTACGGAGAACGCAGGCGATAATATTTCCATCTATGATCTGAATCTGCGTTGCACCTATACGAGCCCGGCCGCCGAACGATTGATCGGGTACACCCCGCAGGAGATTGTGGGAAAGAGTCTGGAATCGCTGTTAACCCCGGATTCTCTTGCTCAGGCGCGACAAGCCTTCGAAGAAGAGATGATTCTTGAAGCCGAGGGGAGCGCCGACCCGGCGCGCAAACGTATATTAGTGTCCGAAGAGTACCACAAAAACGGTTCTACGATCTGGGTGGAAGACACCTTGTCTTTTCTGCGGGATGCCGACGGACAACCGACGGCGATTCTGAGTGTGTCCCATGACATCACCGACCGCAAGCGGGCGGAGGAGGAACTGCGGAGGCACGAGAAGGATTTGAGGGAATCCCAGCGGATTGCCCATGTCGGTAGTTGGCGTCTGGACTTGGCCACCAATGAGGTCGTTTGGACGGAAGAACTCTATCATATGTACGGATTCGACCCTTTGCTTCCTCCTCTACCTTATACCGAGCATATGAAGCTGTTTACCCCGGAAAGCTGGGAAAGGCTGTCCACGGCCCTGGCCCGTACCAGGGAAACAGGGATTCCTTACACCCTCGAACTGGAAACCGTCAGAAAAGACGGAAGCTATGGATGGATGTGGGTGCACGGGGAGGCGGACGTTGATTCGGCAGGCAAAACGGTTGGCCTTTGGGGGGCTGCCCAGGATATCACCTTCCGCAAACGTGCGGAGGAGGAATTACGGAAGTCGCAGTTGATCACCGAGAACATGCCGGTCGGGTTGTACCTGTACCGTCTTGAAGACTTTTCGGACGACCGGACGCTGCGCATGGTCTATGCCAATCCGGCGGTCAAAGCTTTGACCGGCCTCGGGCCGGAAGACGTGGTCGGCCGGACGCTTGACGAGAATTTTCCAGGCCTCCGGAGCCAGGGCATTCCCCAGTGCTACGCTGATGTGGTGCGCAGCCAGAACGCCATCACCTTCGAGGAAATGAATTACGAGGATGACCGGCTGCTGCGGGCATACTTCTCGGTCAAAGCGTTTCCTCTGCCTGGAAACCATGTCGGCGTGTTCTTCGAAAACATCACCGAACGTAAACAGGCGGAAGAGAAGCGGCGTGAATTGGAGGAGAGACTGCAACGATCCGAGAAGATGGAGGCCTTGGGCACTTTAGCCGGTGGCGTTGCTCATGATCTCAACAATGTGCTGGGGATTGTCCTTGGTTACTCCGAACTGCTCGCAAGCAGCCTGGAAAAGTCCAGTCCCCTGCAATCCCGAATTGAAAACATCATGAAGGGGAGTGAAAGGGCCGCGGCAATCGTTCAGGACCTGCTTACCCTGGCCATAAGAGGAGTACAGACCAAAAGTCCCGTCAGGATCAATGAGATCATCATGGATTTTCTGAAGTCGCCGGAGTATGAAAGGATTCTTTTATACAATCCGCGGATGCAGGTGAATGCCGATCTTCAGGCGGACATCCTGAATATCATGGGTTCCAAAATCCATCTCTATAAAACCATCATGAACCTTGTATCCAATGCGTCCGAAGCCATGACCAATGGCGGCATTCTGAACATCAGGACGTCCAATCAATATCTGGACAGAGCCATACGCGGCTACGATGAGGTCCGTGAGGGAGATTATGTGGTGCTGTCGATGAGCGATGCGGGTGAAGGTATTTCCGCGAGCGACATGCGGCATATTTTTGAACCTTTTTATACGAAGAAGGTGATGGGAAGAAGCGGAACCGGGCTGGGACTGGCCGTGGTATGGGGCACAGTGAAGGATCATGAAGGCTATATCGATGTGCAGAGCGAGGTAGGAAAGGGGACGACCTTTGACCTTTATTTTCCGGTAACGAGAGAAAAGGGATTGGATGAAAAGATCCCTGTTTCTTTATCGGATTACCAGGGCAAAGGCGAATGGGTTCTCATCGTGGATGATGTGCAGGGCCAGCGCGATTTGGCTTCCGAGATGTTGTCCAGATTGAATTATCAAGTGGCGTCTGTTCCCTCCGGCGAGGCGGCGGTTGAATATTGCAAAGCCAACAGAGCTGACCTGGTGGTCTTGGACATGATCATGGACCCGGGGATGGATGGACTGGATACGTACCAGAAGATTCTGGAGTTTTCTCCTGGTCAAAAGGCCATCATTGTCAGCGGCTTTTCGGAGACGGAACGCGTCAAGAAAGCGTATGAATTCGGCGTGGGGGCTTATATCAAAAAACCCTATGATCTGGAGCGGCTGGGTCTGGCGGTCAGGCGCGAACTGGACAGAAAATGAGCCTTGGGATGCAGGGATCTCCTTCCTTCAAAATTGAAAATCATCTTGATTTTCACTTCCGGATACGTTAAGCAAACCCGTATTCAAAATGACCCGTTTCATCAGATGGTTCAAGATTTTGGTGAGAAATGGAAAGGAGTGTTCATGGCTAAGTACGAATCAAAATCCCTCAGAAATCTGGCTGTCATCGGCCACGGCGGCACAGGCAAAACCTCTCTTTGTGAATCCCTATTGTATGTCAGCGGAAAAAATGAACGGCTGGGCCGGGTGGATGACAACACGTCCACCATGGACTTTGAACCGGAAGAACAGAAAAAACATGTTTCCATTTCATCGGCGGCCAATTTTGTGGAGTGGGACAAGCACAAAATCAATATGATGGATACGCCCGGCGATTCCAACTTTACCTTTGATATTCAATGCTCGTTAAGCGTGGTGGATAACGCCGTCGTGGTCGTGGATTCTGTCGGCGGCGTTGAATTCCAGACACAAAAAGTCTGGGAGCTGGCCGATCAGTATGCTCTTCCCCGCATGATTTTCATCAATCGGATGGATCGGGAAAGAGCGGATTTTTCTAAAGTTCTGGAAAGCATCAAGACCAAACTCAAAAAGAAAGCAACGCCTGTTTGTCTGCCCATCGGTGCGGAAGACAAGTTCCAGGGCATTGTTGATCTCATCGCCATGAAAGCCTATATCTTTGCTGACAATAAAGGCTCAGGCAAAGCCGTTGATATTCCCGCGGAGTTGCTCGATGAAGCCAAAGCGATGCACAGTTCCATGGTCGAGGATATCGCGGAAGCGGATGAGAATTTGATGAACAAATATCTGGAGGAAGGTGAACTTTCCGCGGAAGAGCTGAAAACCGGCCTCAAAAAAGGGGTTCTCTCCGGAAGCATTATTCCCCTGATCTGTGGATCGGCGGTGAAGGGCATTGGTGTCACAATGCTGATGGATCTGGCGGTCAGTTCTTTTGCGTCTCCGGTGGACCGCGGCCCTGTTAAAGGCAAAAAGCCGGGCGCGGAGGCCGTTGAAGAAAGAAAGCCCAATGAAGACGAAGCCTTTTCCGCCATTGTATTCAAAACCATTGCCGATCCTTATGCGGGCCGCTTGACTCTCTTCCGGGTTTATTCCGGCAAGCTCAATTCCGATTCGGCGGTTTATAACGCCTCACGAAAAATGACGGAAAAATTTGGCCATGTGTTCTTTTTGGAGGGCAAAAACCAGAAGCAGGCGGAAGTGCTGATCCCCGGAGATATTGCCGGTGTGGCCAAACTCAAGGAAACCGTGACCGGCGATACGCTTTGCGCGGAAAAAAGCCCCATTCTCTTTGAAAAAGTTCCCGTGCCGCCGCCCATTATGTCTTTTGCCGTCGAACCGAAATCCCGTGGGGATGAAGACAAGATTGCATCTTCCATTCATCGCCTGACGGAAGAAGATCCAACCATTGTTTTTTCGCGCAATGTCCAGACCAAAGAAATGATTCTCTCCGGCATGGGGCAGGTGCACATTGAAGTCAACATTGAAAAGATGAAAAGAAAATTCGGCGTTGAAGTCAATCTCAACACGCCGAAAGTGCCTTACTTGGAAACCATCAAGGGCAAAACCAATGTCCAGGGACGTTATAAGAAACAGTCAGGCGGACGCGGCCAGTTTGGCGATTGCACCATTGATATGGAGCCCTTGCCGCGAGGCGGAGGCTATGAATTCCTTGATAAAATTGTTGGTGGGGTTATCCCCGGTCAATATCGTCCGGCGGTGGATAAAGGCATTCAGGAAGCGGCGGCCAAAGGTGTGATTGCCGGTTATCCCGTGGTGGATTTTCGTGTGTCCCTGGTTTTTGGTTCTTACCATACGGTGGATTCGTCGGAAATGGCGTTTAAAATTGCCGGATCGCTTGCTTTCCAGAAGGGTGTGATGGAATGTCAGCCGATTCTGCTCGAGCCAATCGTGAACATCGCGATTGAAGTTCCGGATGAATACATGGGCGATGTAATTGGCGACCTCAACAGCCGCCGGGGACGTGTGCTGGGCATGGATACCAACGGATCCAACCAGGTCATCAAAGGACAGGTTCCTCTGGCGGAAATATTGAAGTATGCGCCTGATTTGCGCTCCATGACCAGCGGGCGCGGCAACTTTACTTATACGGAATCTCATTACGAGGAAGTGCCCGCCTTTATCGCGGAAAAAATAATTGCCGAATCCAAGAAAAACGCGGAAGAATAAAATTTCATGTTTAGCGCCGGAATTATCACCGTTAGCGACAAAGGATCCCAGGGCAAACGACAAGATCTCAGCGGCCCCGCAATCGCAGAAATGCTTGCGGGCGCCGCCATTGAAATTCGGAGCACCTGCATCGTTCCGGATGAAATCGATCAGATCCAGCAAGCCATCATCCACTATGCGGATTTGGAAAAGCTGGATTTGATTTTAACCACCGGCGGCACGGGGGTCAGTCCGCGTGATTTGACACCGGATGCCACTTTGAAAGTTCTTGATAAAATCATTCCCGGCATGGCGGAAGCCATGCGTTATGCAAGCATGAAGGTTACTCCGCATGCGATGATTTCCCGCGCCCTGGCCGGAATTCGCGGCCAATCCCTCATCGTCAATCTTCCCGGAAGTCCCAAAGGCGCCACAGAAAATTTAACCGCCGTCCTGCCCGCTCTATCTCACGCCATGGAAAAAATCAAGGGCGATCCCCGCGATTGCGCCACGCCGCCTGCCTAAAAAAATTACAATAAATTCATGATATTATGAAAGATATGCGGGTTTGAGGCCCCGCTTTCGTTTTTCAAGAGTCTGACAAACAGGTAAACAAAAAAAGCCCGGCAAGATCAACCGGGCGTTTTTTGGTTCAAGGTGTGGTGTCACTTTTTCAGCTAAAGGGTCCGGACAGCCACGATTCCTTCTATGCTCTTGATTTTATTAACTAAATCATCACTAATGGCCGTGTCCACATCAATGATATTGTAAGCCAGGTTGCCTTTGCTTTTATTAATCATGTCGGAGATGTTGATTTTGTTATTTGCCAGCAAATGCGTGATTTTTTCAATCATTCCAGGCGCGTTTTGATTGGCGATGGTCAGCCGGGCGTTTCCGGAGCGATCCAGCGAGCAATCGGGGAAGTTAACGGAATTTTTGATGTTCCCGTTTTCCAGATAATCCATAAGCTGCATGACCGCCATAATGGCGCAGTTTTCTTCGGATTCGTCGGTGGAGGCGCCCAGATGAGGAATGGGAATGACCTTGTCTGTCTGAATGACTTCCGCATCGGGAAAATCCGTGACGTAACAGGACACGATGCCGTCGGCAATCGCCTTTTTCAGAGAGGGAGTATCGACAAGACCACCTCGGGCAAAATTGAGAAGAACAACGCCTTTTTTCATGATGGCGAATTTTTCGGAGTTAATAAACCCTTTGGTATCTTTGTTTTGAGGAACATGCAGAGAAATGAAGTCGCATTCGGACAAGAGTTTGTCCAGACTGGGAGCTTTTTTGGTGTTGCGGGAAAGGCGCCAGGCTGCTTCGATGGACAGGAAGGGGTCATATCCCATAACTTCCATGCCCAAGCCTTCAGCGGTGTTGGCCACCATCGTGCCAATCGCGCCCAATCCCACCACGCCCAACTTTTTCCCTAAAATTTCTGTGCCGCCGAATTTGGATTTGCCTTTTTCAATCAAATCAGGAACTTTATCGCCTTCCGGCGCGAGGCCTTTGGCCCAGGAAACTCCGTCGACCACTTTGCGGGAAGCCAGCAGCATGCCCAGCACAACCAGCTCTTTCACGCCATTGGCGTTGGCGCCCGGCGTGTTGAAAACAACGATGCCCTGGGAGGAGCATTGATCAAGGGGAATATTGTTGACGCCTGCGCCAGCTCTGGCAATGGCTTTCACGGATGACGGCAGGGTCATTTCTTTCATTTCTTTGCTTCGGACCAAAATGCCGTCCGGATCCTGAATGTCCGTGCGATACTCATATTGATCTGAAAAAAGCGTGAGCCCTTTTTCCGATATTTTATTTAACAAATCAATGCGATACATGAAAATCCTCCTCCGGGTCTGATTGTTGCCGGCAGCCGCCGGGCTGCCTGATGAAAAAATGATCAATCCGAAATAGCTAAAGAAAACATGACCTTATCTTCGTTAAGATTTCTCGGAATTTTCCAAAGCCATTTCCCTCTGTCGCCTATCTCCTTTTTCCCATCCATCATCTGATGGGATTCATACAGGAAAGCCTGCAATTGTTCAAGTAAAAAACCTTGAAGCAACAAAACATAACATGGGGCTGATCTTCAAAATATCAAAATAATTTCATGAATCCCATATCGTTCGTTCAGAAAGTAAAAAGAGAAACCTCAAGATTCAAGTTTCAAATAGTTCATAACCAGGTTTCTGGCTGTTTACGCGAGCAGCCTGAAATGATATATTCAGAAACAATCAACATGATTCTTAAAGTGGGAAAGTAGTAAAAGAAAGGTTTGCCCATGAGTCTGACAAAAACAGTAAAAATTCTGAAATGTTTCTTGGTCTTGTTTATACTGATTTATTCCGCGACAAGCGCTTTTCCGGCGGAAGATAAAGTCTATTCTGCCATGCACCCGGACCGGGCAACCTTCTTAAATTGGTCTGCCAAATACCGCCTGGCGCCAAGAGCCACTATGGATGCGCGAATTTCGGCCAATCTGCGCTCATCGGCTGCCAGCGCCTCCTCGACATCCATCAATCTTCTGAATCGCATTCAATACACGCCCGCCGAGCGAGATCAGGGGTCGTGCGGCAGTTGCTGGGTCTGGGTCGGCACCGGCATTCTCGAGCTGGCCCTTTATGAATCCGCCGGTATCAAAGACCGGCTCTCCGTTGAATTTCAAAACGTCTGCAATGATGTTTACCCCTGGGCCTGTGACGGTGGCTGGCTTAACGATTTCCGGGGTTTTTATTCTAGGACGACTTATGCCATTCCGTGGTCCAATCCCGGCGCCGCCTATACGGCGACTCCCTTCAGTCCTGCTCTTTGCGCCGCCGTGACCAAATTGCCCCGGTATCAAATCGCGTGGCTCAGTTGGGCGATGACGATTCCGACAACGGACATACCCCAAGCGGAAGCGATTCTGAATATTAAAAACATTCTTAAACAGGGCAAGGGAGTTCACTTTCTCTTTTGTATGCCCAATAGAACTGTGTGGGATGATTTCCTGGATTTCTGGATGAACGAGTCTGAATCAAAGCTCTGGGCCAGCGACCCTTACTGCGGCATCGCTTGGGATGATTATGAAGCCATCGCTCATTCCGTTTTGATTGTCGGATACAACGACGATGACCCGGACTTCAATAATCATTACTGGATTATCCTGAACAGTTGGGGAACAACGGAGAAGCGCCCGAATGGTCTTTTCCGTCTCCGCATGAACACAGACTACAATTGTCCGATGGACCCTTTTCAGGCGTATTACTTCGAAACCATGGATGTGGACTACTGTGCATTCGTCATTTCTCCCGCCTTGCGAGAGATTGATGCCGCGGCCACAACAGGGGAAATAATGCTGACCACAAACGGAACCTGTAATTGGACCGCCGCCAGCAACGCACCCTGGATATCGATTACAGACGGAAAAAGTGGCGCAGAAGGCGCAACCATCCGCTATGCGGTTCAAGCCAATCCAAACGCTCTTTCAAGAACCGGAACCCTGTCCATCGCCGATAAAACATTTGCGCTGAAGCAAAAAGGTCTGCCTCCGGCGCTGTTATCCGTATCTCCAACGAACAGCGCAAGCGGTGTGGACGTCTCGACATCCATCTCCGCCACTTTCAGTGAGGCTATGGACGCTTCCACCATCAATGCAAAAACATTTACGGTCGCCAACGGTGTGACCGGCGCCATTACATATGATGCCTCCGCCCATAAAGCCACATTTGTTCCGTCTGGGACGCTGAACTTTTCCACGACCTATCAGGTTACGCTTTCCGGGGAAATCAAAGATTCCGAAGGAGAGCCGCTGGCCGGTCCCTATTCCTGGACGTTTACAACCATGCCGCAATCTGCCGGCGGCAAAGACCGCTGTTTTATCGCCACGGCGGCCTATGGCTCGCCAATGGAAGAGCATGTTGTCATTTTGCGGAAATTTCGGGATGCCTTTCTTTTGCGTAATGCCATCGGACAAAAATTGGTCAATCTTTATTACCGGTATTCGCCTCCGCTTGCGCAAAGGATTCAGAAAAGCGAACCGCTCCGAATCATTGTTCGTAACGGGTTGTTGCCTGTCATCGGATTATGTTATGTTGCTCTGCATTATGGATGGGGAGCAGTCTGCGGTTTGTTGTTTATCGGCATCGCCCTGATCGGGCTGCCGGTTTTTCGTATCCAATCCATTTTTGGGGCAAGAAAATGATATAAAAATCTTTATTCAGCAACTGAATCAGGGGCTTGACGGACAACGATGTTATCCTGCCACAATGCTCCCCGTGCGATGGCCAAGGATCGCTTTTTATAATACTGATAAGAAACAATGCCAATGTTCAGCACTTTTTGTTTCATTTTTTAACCTTTCCTTCCTGCCTCATGATTATTTCAACTTCGCGCCAGAAATCCTCCTGTAATTGACTGGCCGTTGCGTACTGATAAGGAGACACCTTGTCGCATTTGTGCTTATGATTCCAGGTAATCTTCCTCGCACCGTAACCTTTCTTTGCCGTCTGCACGGCGTGAGCGTTGTCGAATCCGACAACCCGCCGGTTATACCTCCCCTTAGAATGAAATCATGTGCTCTATGCCGCAAAAGGCTGTATGTCGTGCTCAATTGTCTCGCTGGACAGATCACGTGCCGACTCTAGTTCATAACGAGCCTGTAAATTCATCCAGAATTCAGCTGAATTTCCAAAAAAACGCGACAGCCGCAGCGCGGTATCCGCAGTTATTCCTCGCTTTTCCAAAACGATTTCGTTAATTCGTCGCGCTGGAACATGGAGGCACAAAGCCAAACGATATTGACTGATTCCCATCGGCTTCAAGAATTCTTCTGCTAATATTTCGCCAGGGTGAATCGGTGGAAAGTCTCTGTTTTTCATAAAAACCTCCTTAATGATAATCTACAATCTCAACATTGTGTGCGTTTCCGTCCTTCCAGATGAAACAAATGCGCCATTGCTCATTCACGCGCACGCTGTGTTGTCCCTTTCTGCTTCCTGATAATGCTTCCAGCCTGTTTCCGGGCGGTATTCTTAAATCATCAACATCTTTAGCGGCATCAATAATTTCAAGCTTTCGCGCGGCTGCTTTCTGAATGGAATGCGGCAACGCCTTTGAAAACTTGCCGTTAAATATCTTTTCTGTTTCACCACAGCGAAATGATTTAATCATGTTCATATATTAACGGATAGCGTTAATATTGTCAAGCTTATTCAGGACTGTAAGAATGTGATCCTATTTTAGACTTTAATGTTACCATCTGTGGACTGAATAATTTGCGTGCATTTTGCGTGCAGATTTGATCAATTTGCGGCGATTTGCGGAGGTTTGAAAAAAAAGGGTTTCCGTTAAGATCCTGGATTCCCGGAGCATCGTAACGATGTATTGATTTAACTATTCAATATGTTTATGTTTATTTACGACAAATGCCGCATTTAACCTCGTTACAGAAACAACTCATAACGAGGCGCTGTTACTGCTTAACGCTTTAATAATATTGATGAATAATATTTCTCGTTATGATCATCCGGGAATCCAGGTTAAGATGCACCCAAGGTATCAGCTTTATTTCGAAGCTCTGTCAAAACCAAGTCCAAACCTCTATCTGTATCAATCATATCCAGGGGCCTTTGGTTCCCGAGTGACTCATTTTTTTCGGTCATCCAGCTTATGCCCCCATCGAGGCCAAAAGCCTGGACACAAAGATCGTAAGCTATTTCTAATTTTTTCTTTCGATCTATCTTTGTCATTCTTTTTTTTAAACATAATCGGAAAAAAATGTATATGTTTTTCGTTGGATGAACGTGGTTTGTCTTGTGTTCGACTTTAATGTTACATCTATGGACTGAATTCAATGAAAAATTTGCGTGCATTTTGCGTGCAGATTTGATCAATTTGCGGCGATTTGCGGAGGTTTGAAAAAAAAAGGGTTTCCGTTAAGTATCGGAAACCCTTGATTTTGTTGGTGGGCCGTGCGGGGATTGAACCCGCGGCCAACGGATTAAAAGTCCGCTGCTCTACCGCTGAGCTAACGGCCCACTGTTGAATAAATTTTAAAGAACGTGGCTTCCTAACAGCTAGAAAAGAGTGTGTCAAGAAGAAACTGTATTATTTTGGTTGTTAAATGGATTTTCCATTTGAATCGTCTCTTCCCGTCCGGCGCCAACGGAGACCAGAGCCAGTTTTATGCCGGATAACTCTCCTAAACGATGAAGATAATTCCGGGCGTTGACGGGGAGGTCGCCGAGAGTCTTTGCGCGGGCGATGTTTTCTTTCCAACCGTCAAATTCTTCATAAACCGGAACGCAGGACGAAAACTCCTTCAGGCTGGCCGGTACGGATTCGGTGAAACTGCCCGTTTCTGTCCTGTAGCCAACGCAAATTTTCAGCTTTTCCAGACCGGTCAAAACATCCAGTTTGGTGATGGCAAGCGCTGAAATACCCGAAACGCGAATAGCCTGACGTACCAGAACCATATCCAGCCATCCGCACCGTCTTTTACGGCCGGTGGTTGCACCGAACTCCTGGCCGGTTTTCTGCAAATAATTTCCAATATCGTCTTTCAATTCCGTTGGAAAGGGGCCTTCTCCGACTCTTGTCGTGTACGCCTTGCAGATGCCAATAACATTGGTGACGGCGCTGGGTCCGATACCGCTGCCGCAAGACGCGTTTCCGGAAACCGTATTGGAGGAAGTGACGTAGGGATAGGTTCCATGATCGACGTCGAGATGAGAGCCTTGCGCGCCTTCAAAGAGAACTTTTTTGCCGTTTTTGATTTCGCGATCCAGAATGAGCGAGGTGTCAGCGACGTAGGGTTGGATCTTTTCGGCAAAAGCAAGATACTCATCGGCAATTGCCTGCGCGTCCAGTGGTTCAACACCAAAATAATTTTTCAGCAGGAAATTTTTTTCATCCAGACTGTTGAGTATTTTTTCCCGGAAGAGATCCGGTTCATACAGGTCGCCCACGCGGATGCCCGTGCGGGCGACCTTATCTTCATACGCCGGGCCAATGCCGCGACCGGTCGTGCCGATTTTGTTGCCCGATTTGCGGGCTTCTCGCGCCAGATCCATGCTGCGATGATAGGGCATAATGACATGTGCTTTTTCGCTCACATAGAGTTTTGTGGAGGAAGGCAAAATGCCGGCCCGGGTGAGTTCTTCAATTTCTGTCAGAAAAACGAGGGGGTCAAAAACAACACCGTTGCCGATGATACAGATTTTCCGGTCATGCAAAATTCCGGAAGGAATCAAATGCAGGATGGTGGTCCTGCCTTCGACAACCAAGGTATGTCCTGCATTGTTGCCACCCTGAAAACGTGCAACAACATCCGCATTTTGCGTGTAAAGATCAACGATCTTTCCTTTTCCTTCGTCACCCCACTGAGTGCCTACAACCGCAACATTGGCCATGATGATCACTTTCCCGTATTAAAGGCTCTGGACTTTTTCATTGAAAACTTTTTCCAGCTCGGCAAGAGCCGCTCGGAGATCTGCTTCTTCAATGGTGGGTCCGCACCAGAACCGGTAGCCGGCAGGCGCGTCCTTGTATGAGTTGATGTCGTGAGCGATATTTTTCTTACTCAAATCCGAAGCAATGCTCTTTAAAAATTTGCTTTTCGTGTCTGCATCGAGAGCCGTTACCTTGGGATGAGTGACGGACAGGCACACGGAGGTGTTCGAGCGTGTTTGGGGATCTGTGGCCAGAAATTCAATCCAGTCGGTTTTGGCTACCCAGTCTTCAACGACTTTCAGATTGGCTTTGCTCTTTTTGACCAAACCGTCGATGCCGAATTTCCCGGCCCAATCGAGGGCGTCGAGATAGTCTTCCACACACAGCATGGAAGGGGTGTTGATGACATCGCCTTCAAAAATGGCCTTATTGATTTTATCGCCTTTTTTCAGACGAAAGATTTTCGGCATGGGCCAGGGCGGTGTGTAGGATTCCAAACGGGCGACCGCTTTCGGGCTCATAATCATCATTCCGTGAGCGGCTTCGCCGCCCAGGCACTTCTGCCAAGAGAAAGTCAGAACATCAATTTTGCTCCAGTCAATTTCATTGGCAAAGGCGTAGCTCGTGGCGTCGCACAGAGACAGGCCTTCACGATCAGAGGGAATCCAGTCCCAGTTGGGAATGCGCACGCCGCTGGTGGTGCCGTTGGAGACAAAAACCACATCGCCTTTCCAGTCCACCTTGGAAAGATCGGGAATTTTGCCGTAGTCGGCTTTGATAATCGTCGGATTGAGTTTGAGCTGTTTGTTGATATCGGTGGCCCAGCCTTCGGAGAAGCTTTCCCATACCAAGACGGTCACCGGTTTGGGACCCAGAAGGGACCACATGGCGCATTCAAACGCGCCCGTATCGGAAGCAGGCAAAATGCCTACAAGGTAATCTGACGGAATATTTAAGACTTTGCGAGTCTCATTCATTGCCTTCACGATTCGTTCTTTACCCAACGCGGAACGGTGTGAGCGGCCGACCGGCGCGCTCTTCAGCGCGTCGATACTCCACGCTGGCCTCTTGCTGCAAGGACCGGAACTGAAATTTGGGTTTTGCATAGATAACCATCCTTAAAAGAAATTTTCTACAAGCTGGCGTTTCATACCAGCATTAAGGTCTTTTCTCAAGAAAATTAACCGGCATTATTTACGGTTTTGTATTTGCAGGGATTTCCAAAGAATTTCAACGGGATCGAGGGTTTCCATTCCGGAAAGACCGCCAAGCTGCATGCGGCAGGAGCCGCAATCCGCCACAATGGCTTCGGCGTTCGTTTGTCGTATCAGGGAGACGGCTCTCTCTCCCAATTGCTGAGCGGTGGTTTCGTTGGTTTTCTTGAATCCGTAACTGCCGCTCAATCCGCAGCAGGCGTCATCCAGAATCCGGGTGGTCAGGCCGGGAATGAGTTTCATAAGACTGGCGGCGGGATAACCGATTTTTAACGCCCGCAAGTGGCAGGGGATATGGTAGGCCAAGGATTGTTTCACTTCCTTGAATTCAGGTTTCATTTCCTGTTCGGTGATCATTTTGAGAAGATATTCGTGCAAATCATAACAGTTTTCCGCAAGTTTTTTTGCGCCGGGAATTCCCATAACGCCCGAATAATCATGCAGCAGGCACAAACCGCAGGAGGTGCAACTGTAAACAATGTCGTATCCCGCGTCGATATAGTTGGACAAAGAGGAAACGTTTTTTGCGGCAAAGGATTTTGCGAGCGCCAGATTCCCGTTGCCCAGCGCCGGAAGTCCGCAGCAAACCTGAGGGGGAAGAACCACATCCATCCGGAACGATTGCAGAATCTGAATGATTTTTTTGCCGATGTCCGGACGGTAAAAATTGATAAAGCAGCCGCAAAAAAGGGCGACTTTTCGATTTTTTCCACCGTGGGCTCTTTTTTGCTCCCGCAGAGTTTTAAAGCTGAATTTGGGAAAGGGGATCTTGGTGGAGATTCCCATGCGCTGAAAAATTCTTTTCCCGATCTTGGTCGCCGCAAATGAATTGGCCAGCGGCGCCGTCAGAGATCCAAGTCTGGAGATGTAGTAATTGTTGGCGAAAAGCAAATGCGCTGCCTTGCGGGGATGTTCCAGACTGTATTTTTGCTGTGCCCGCAAGATCATTTCCGCAGGATTCACACCGGAGGGGCATGCCATTTCGCAACGCTTACACTGGCTGCACAAAAGCACCCATTCATCAACCGATTTTTCCCGGCTGCTGCGGAAGCGCTGGGCGTCGGGACCCGCCTGTTTGGGACCGGGATAATCGGGGTTGACCCGAAACACGGGACAGTTTTCCACGCAGATGGTGCATCGAATGCAATGTTCTGATTTCATTGCAGATACTCCAAACAGGACAGAGCTGCCGCCTGACCTGTCGCCATCGCGAAGCCGTGACCGCAACCATTTTTTAGAGCTTCGGTATGGGCGAGGATGGCGCCGCAGACAAAGATGTTGTCCCACCGGCAATCTGCGGGCCGGAAAGAGGAATCCACTGCGATGCCCGCCCGTCCGATGCCGTGGTCTGCTGAAAAATAATCCTGATTAAACCAGGTTTCACGTTGGCCCGGTACAAAAACCGGCAAGTCGAAAATCTTTTCGACAATTGTCCGGCGCAGGGCGAGCAGGCCCCCGCCGACGAAAGATCCGGAGGCCAGAAGAAAGGCGCGGGCATTGATGCTATTGGGCGCTCCCGGGGATTCGGTGATGACCGCTTCGATCAGGCGGCCTGTTTTTTCCACACCGCTGACCGGCCAGTTCCAGTAAATATCGCCTCCCTGGTGGCGGAAGTGGTCTTTCAAAGCATTGAAAAGCCTGCGTCCGGGCATTGAGGGGGGAATGGTGGGAATTTCAAAAACGGGCCGCTCCAGGCGATTTTCAATTTTTTGAAGAATTACCGGAGCGGATTCCAGTCCGAGAACGGCGGGAACGGCTATTTTATCCTCGCGGATTCCCAGCTTTTCCATCCACAAAAGAAACGCTTCCAGAAAACTTTCCTTTTCAAAATTAGCGGCAATGCCCATGGTTGTGGAAACACCCGCGTCATACGTTGAAAAAGATGATTTCTTGAGTCGGGAAATAATATAGCCGGGATAAAAGTCTTTCAGACCGGCGAAGGTGACAATGTGAATTTTCTCGTCATCCGATTTTGGCGAGGCCTGCATGGTGACCGGCAGAAGACAGGTGGTTTTAAAAGCGCCGATGGCGGAAAGAACCAGAGAGTTTTCTTGAAGTAAGC
>Ga0209201_1002690_pt1 | contig 16857 bp, 11 predicted proteins | sample AD_UKC055_MetaG_FD_184411 | JGI IMG/M metagenome (GOLD analysis project Ga0209201, IMG submission 184411) | Active sludge microbial communities of municipal wastewater-treating anaerobic digesters from USA - AD_UKC055_MetaG (SPAdes) (version 2) | ecosystem: Engineered > Bioreactor > Anaerobic >...
ATCGCCACCGACCCGAAAGACAAGAATCTCGTGTTCGAAGCCGGAGAACGAATCTCCGACCGGTATGAGATTGAGGAATTCCTTGGCCGCGGCGGCATGGGCGTGGTCTACCGGGCGCGCGACCACTTGACGAACGAGATTGTCGCGCTGAAATTCATGATCCCGGACCTGCTCAAGTCGCAGAAGGCCCAGCAGCTCTTCATCCAGGAAGCGCAGGTAGCCCGGCGCCTGCGGCACGAGAATATCGTCGCTGTCCACGATGTGAGCACCACGCCGGAAGGGGTGCTTTATCTTTCCATGGAGTTCTTGTCCGGCCAGTCGCTGCGGGCGATGTTGCGAAAGTACCGCACGGAGCGCCGCCTGGTCGATGTGCGCCTCGCGGTGCACGCCACAGTCCAAATCCTCAAAGCCCTCGAATACGCCCACCGCACCGTCATCCATCGCGACATCAAGCCCGAGAATGCCATGATGCTCCCGGGCGAGCACATCAAAGTGCTCGATTTCGGCCTGGCCAAAGCAGTGGACGAAGAAGCCGCCGCGACGGGCGACGCGAAACGCAAACGTGTGATCGGCACGACGGCCTATGCATCGCCGGAACAAAAGGCATGTCGCCAGGTGGACTTGCGGGCAGATCTGTACTCAACCGGGCTTATGTTCTACGAGCTTCTTACACTGCGAACTCCGACGGAAGAATCCGTTGAGGTCGCGCAGGCCCGGAGCGACGTTGCCCCTTCCCTTATCACCATTCTCAATAAGGCGCTGCGCGCCGAACCCGCGGAACGCTGGCAGACCGCAGGCGACTTTCGCGCCCAGCTCACGGAAGCCTATCAGACATCGTACCGCCGCGCGGCCCGGCCGCAAATCACCAGGGCGGCCGAGCGCGAAGTCTCTACCGAAGGCATGGTCTATATGGAAGGCGGCAGTTTCCTGATGGGCAACGACGTGGTGCCTGAGGAAAGCCCCGCGTTCGAAGCCCATGTCGCTCCGTTCTACATCGATATCCACCCGATTACCAACGACCAGTTCCGAGAGTTCCTGAAAGCCACGGGCTACCGCAAACCCGAGTTCTGGGGCGACGGCACCTTCGGAGGCGGACCGCAACCCGTCGTCGGCGTGAGCCTCGAGGACGCCATGGCCTACGCCGAATGGACCGGCAAACAGCTGCCCACCGAGGCACAGTGGGAATTCGCCGCGCGCGGCAAAGACAACCGCAAATACCCCTGGGGAAACCGCGAGCCCGATCCCATGCTCTGCAATTACGGCGACATGATGAGCATGCCCTCCATCATCGGCATGCACGACGAAGGCCGCACGCCCGAGGGCGTACATGATCTCGCCGGCAACGTCTACGAATGGACCACCGACTATTTCATGCCCTACCAGCCCGGCGCAGCCAAACCCAAAGACCCCGCCATTCCCCGCTATGCCGTCCGCGGCGGATGCTGGAACTCGACGCCCGACGAGCTTCGCTGCGCCTTCCGCAAAGGCCTTTTCCCCGAAGAACGCCTCAACACCGTCGGCTTCCGCCTCGTCCTGCCCGCCGAAGAAGACTCCGCGCAATAGCGCTCTGCGGAGAGCCCGAGACGCGCCGCTGCGCTGTGGCAGCCTCCCTCAACCTTCCCAACTCCGGAAGAGCCGCACACGGATGAACAGAGATGAATGCAGATGTCAACAGGCGGAAATAAGTTGGCGAGCTGCAGGGCGGCTCGCCGGACACGAGTTTCGGAGATCTTTACTAATTAAGCTTAGACGGAATACTGCATTTATGTTAAAATTCTGTGCAGTACTAACGAACAGATTCCGGATGTGTGCCAGGTTTGGGGTTCGAGCGGATCATATGGAGATGATTGTGTTGTAGATTATGATATTTGCACCTTGGATTGCGGCGGAGCAGACAATCCATAGAAATGGCAAACCAAATCTTTCCTCTGATCGCACTCCTGGATGAGACTGAAGGTGCACTTGAAACACCGTGACAGGAGGATACGGTGCGGTACCGGTTCTTCATAATTCTGGTGGCCGTGGTTGCGGTCTGCGGCGTCCTGTTCTGGGTGATGTGGCACAGCGAGGAGACGCAACGGTCTGAATCCAGGGGCCGGGAAACTCCGGCGACGGGTTCGATTTCGCCGTCGGCGACACAGCCGGTTAAGCCTCCTCCTCTGCCCCGGACCCCAGTGCGCAGAACTGAAATCTCTGGAATTGTCCAAGATACGGCGGGAAAGCCAGTCCCGGAAGCGGCTGTCAGCATTACTCTGGACGATTCCATCCTGCAAGCAACGACCGACTTGTCCTTCTGCACACGGGAATCGTCCTCGGATGGCAGGTTCAGCCTCCCCGTCCCCCAAGCCGGCCTGGCACTTAATCTCGACGCAAAATGCGATGGTTATCGGCTCGCGTCCGTGCTTAGGGACGGGGAGCCGTTCGGAACCGAAGTGACGGTCCCCGCAGAGGGGATTTCGGGTCTCGTCCTGGTCATGGAACGGCGCGGGCTCATTGGTGGGCGTGTTGTAGATCTCAAGAACCGTCCCGTAGCCGATATATTCGTGGACTGGGCATTGGTCGAAGCCCCTAATGAGTCCCAGCACATGAGCAATCGACCCACGGAAGACGACGGGAAATTCACGATATCAGACCTGGAGGCGGGAGAGTACGCCATATGGGCTCGCTATAGCCCCCTGAGAAAGACTTATGAATGGGAGCGCTTCTCAAGTCTTGGCAGCAGTTCCAATCCCCTTTCCGTAGTGTCGCTTCGGGAAGGCGAATGGAAGGACAACCTCACGGTTGTCCTGCCTCTCGACCCCGCCAGAACCATTGAGGGCGTGGTTGTCGATGAGCGAGGAACGCCGCTTTCCGGTGCAGAGCTGTGGGCGATCATCCCCGGGGCCGGCGGTGTGGGTCAAATGTCGTCCCCAACCCCTGACTCCGGCCATTTCCGCGTGGACCACATCCTGCTGACCGTACCACTTCGTCCGAATGTGCAGATCGACAAGGTGACTCTCTGTGCGGCTTGTGAAGGGTACGAGCCCTTGCAGATGTCCAATATTCCGGTAGGCTCCCGAGGGCTGCGCCTGGAAATGCAGCGCGAGAGGCGAGGACGGGTTGAGATCCTCTTACGGGATGCAGATTCGGGTGATATCATTCGGAATGCCAAGGTCTCACTCTGGCGCACCGAAACGGCTTGGGGCGAAAATCGCAGAAACGCGGAATTCTACGAGAACCACGCAAAAGGCGCGGGGACAAGGCGTTCATGGACCGGTTGGTTCATCATTGATGACGTGCCCGCAGGTGAAGCGGAGTTGTTTATCGAGTCTGAAGCCTATGGGGCTCTGCAGGAATCGGGAATCCAAGTGCGCGACGGGAAGACAACGAAAATTGAGTTGGAGTTGCGAGCCGCGGGTCTCCTGTGTGCACATGTCGAAGAGGAAGACTATGTGGAAGGCTGGCAGGTCGTACCGAATGGCATCCGGTGCGGGCCCGCGGGACGACACGAGCGCGACGACCCATTGAACATTGAACGGGGCGAAAATGAACTACTCAAGACTGACCTTCAGTGCGGAATTGGGCAGTCCAACAAGCGCTATCATCGCGATTGGGTACTATCGCCGGGAGAATACGATGTCCAGGTGTCGTTCATACTGTTTCCACTGACACCGGGTTCACAACAGGACCTCCATGGCGTCACATGCGTGCGAACCATTAGGGCAATCGTCGAACCCGGGCTAGTCACCGATGTTCCGATTGAAATAGACATGGAAGGCGCCGAAGGCACCATCAACGTATGTCTTCCTGCGGGATTGGAGCAGCCGGTCCGGCTGCTTCTCGTCCGGGGCGAATACGACGGTTTTTTGAAGCGCGCGGCGATAGCTGACGCCCTTGTGCGCCTGGACGAATACTACGACTCCACCCAAGACACACCCGTCCACACGATCCCGTTTGTTGTGCCGGGAGAATACACCGTCGTCTGCGTACCCCGTAACGCCTTGCACGGCGAACCATGGACGCAACACGTCAGCGTCACAGCGGGAGAGACTGCTGAAGTGCATTTGGAATAGGTGGCGACTATTAAGCCCATACTGCTCCTCGTCATCGCCCCCTAATCTGGATGGACGAAGCTGGCTTGAGGAGCGCAACAACGCCTGAGGACTTTCGCTCAATGGGAGAACCACCGAACGACACTTACGATGAGTGCGAATCACAGTTTGTGCCTGGTGATCGTTGGTATGAGACTGGTGATTATTGCCCGGAAGCCACAGGCGACAAGTTCAAGGATAGGTGCGAGTGCACTAGACAGGGAGACCAAAGCTATGAGTCTATTGACCTGTGCCCCGACGGACTCAACGACGACATAGATGGCTGGCCCCAAGGCGGCGATTCATGCCCGACGTTTATTGCAGGTGGCAGTTTCGAGATCGGTGATGTATGTCCCACACAACATGCTGCGGACCAGGACTACGACTTCTGCAACACGAAATATGCTGATTACGAAGATGTGGAATAGCTGCGTTGAGACAGCGACACCTATGGGACAACAGGTATGAAAACGAGCATGAGAAGCGGAATCCTATTCCTGATTATTGTCATGTTAGTTGCTGTCTTCACTTACCGGCGTTGGCCCGCTCAGATCTCGAATTCCCCCCCATCGCCGGCGGTGGCGGAGAAGGAGTCCGTGGCCGTTGAGGAAACCCCACCGCAGAAAGAGATTCCCGAGCCGCCGGTAGCAGTCCCTGAGGCGCCGCTGGCTCCACCACCCGCGCCGCCTGCCCCCCCTGCTCCAGCCGTTTCGGGCATCGTGGTGCGCGCTTCCGACGAGACGCCCGTCGCCGAGGCCGTTGTGTGCGTAAGGCTACCCATCGACGAAACGGGAGCGCGGGATTCGTTACTGGATTCGTTAAACATCGAGCCGTGGTCCCGATCGTGGACAACGGAAGAAGACGGGGAGTTCTCGGTTGAGATTCCGACGCCGGGGTTGAAATACGTCATCTCGGCCGAGGCGCCGGGTTTCCAACACGCCGCGGCTCTGAAGCTCGTTCCTGAAGAAGGGCTGGATGGTTTGACTCTTCGGTTGTGCGGGCTTTGCGCGGTGTCGGGCCGGGTGGTGGATGCCCGGGGAGAACCGGTTCAGAATGTGGTCATAGGCGCGGCGCACGGCTTCGACACGCCCCCGGAACATGCGTCTTTGTATGCACCCTGCGTCTTCTCCGAACCGACCGGACCCGACGGTGCTTTCTTCATCAATGGCCTGAAATCGGGCTATTGCGCTTTGGCGCCCAAAGGACCAGGCGGCGGAACCATGGAGTTGCTGGGCGCGACCCTTGAAGAAGGCCCCTTGATCATCGAACTCGCCAAAGAGGAACACTGCGAAGGGGTGGAACTCAAGCTGGATGCCGGCAGCGCCCAGTACATCATCGAAGGAATCGTGCGGGACTCGCGCGGGCGCCCCGTGGTCGGCGCAACGGTTTGGTCGGGTCTGTTCGGCGGGCCAAAACGGACCACCTCCACCCGGCCGACGGACGAACAAGGCCGGTTCAGGCTGGACTGCGTGAATGCGAACGCTATCGGCCCGGACGGCGGATTTGCCAAAACGCCTACGCACCTTTTCTGCGAAGCAGAGGGATACGAACCCGCCAACGCCCCCAATGTGCCGATGGGCAGTAAGGATGTGGTCCTTACCCTGGTCGACAGATGCCGGGGACGGATTACCGGGAAAGTCATCGAGAAACACACTCGCAAGCCCGTTGATAGAGCACAGGTGGCCGCGTGGCAGATATATACCGGCTGGGGCGACCGCACAAGGATGAACCACGACGGCGAAGGCGTGACGACGGATAAGCAGGGTCGGTTCGAATTGCCGGATGTCCCTGCGGGCGAAGTGACGCTGCAGGTGGTTCATCCCCAATTCGGCGTTTCCTTATACCGGGGCGGCATCACGGTAGCACATGGCCGAGCCACGGAAGTCGAGATTGCGCTCGAAGCACCCGGCGTGTTGGAAGTTGAGGCCGTATTCACGGGCCGGCCTGCCGATACGAACAATCTCTGGTCTGCGCTGGAGGTCTTTCCGAAAGACGTTCTGAAACCCGAAGATGCGTGTCCCTGGAACTACACCTATGCCGCCGGCGAATATGATGTCCCCGTATCGTACGCCTTGGAGGATGACGCGGCCGCACGTGTAGGCACCACCGCAAGAAGATTGGCAGGCAAGGACGGGTGGCGAAAGACAGAGGATGGCCAGTGGAAGGGGAGGCTGACCTTGGCGGCTGGCGAGTATATCGTCAAGGTGAGGTATCACCTGAAGTCGATGTCGGAGAGCTTCTTGTTCGAAAAGGTCTCGATATCGGCTGACACCGTCGCCCACGTTCGCTTTGAAACCGGCGGCACGGCGGCAATACGTTTCGCGGCCGGGGGATCGCAAGCGGCAAGCAGTCCTCGGCTCTTCTTTCTCACGCCCTCAAGCGACGCTGGCGTCCTGCCCGAGATCGCACGGGGGAGCAAGGGGAATTTCGTCGCCCCTCTGATGGAAAACTCATCGTTCGTTGCGTTCGTAACAGTATCGGAAGCAGGTGAATACACCTTCCCCGCCCTCAAACCGGGTCAATACACGCTCACCGTGTACGCTTCCGACCTCGAAACCGGCCTGATGCGCCGCAAGGAGCGAGAAATCATCACCCTCGCTGAAGGACAAGAGTATTCCCTGGATGTTGTTCCCTAATCACTTCCCGACAATCGAACTGAAAGACAAATCATAGTTAGTTCAGAACATTGTGTGCCTTCTGCGCCATATCACCGCAAATGGCACACAGATCAGGCAGGAGGTCATCCTCCGGCCGTCGCTATATAAGCGGGAATGATATGTCGAGCGAAACGGACGACTACAGGATTCGGCAGCGAGAGTTGACCGCGCCGTCAGGCTCTTTCCAAGAATCTCGTGTATTGGAGAAAGGGGAGCTCCTGCTATTCAGGATATTCGACGAATACCTACTTCTCATGTCAGAGTCGGCCGCGATGAAGGACCGGATCAGTCACTTCTTGGGCTCGCTCAAGACCCCCATTTCGAACTCTGTCAGAACGACTACTCGCCTGGCCATTTTCGAGGCCCCGAACGACCATGTGGTTTTGTGCTGCCCAGAATGCGGAGTCGCTCAAACAGTTACATTGCTACCAACGGCTTGGTTCGTATTCAGACGACTTCTTTTGCACTTAGTCGTGAATATGGGAAGGCCACATTTCCCGCTGCATGCGTGCTGCGTTGTAAACAAGAATGGCGATGCCGCAGTGATATCCGGCCTTTCCGGTTCCGGGAAGACAAGCGTGACAGCCGCTCTGTTACGACGCGGGTATCATTTCGCAGTAGATGATTACGCGATGCTCTTGCCAGATGGATTTGTCTTGGCATTTCCATTGGGTTCGACGATATCGCAAAGGACATTCACCTTGCTTCCTGATATTGAGCCTCTCAAGTCGCCACTTAGGCAACTATCCAACACAGACTCAGGCATATGGATGGCCAATTTGGGCCAAATCTTCCCAATCGTGAAGGCCTTTACACTACTAAGGCCGACCCATTTCTTCTTCCTGATGCCAGGTTTCGGAGCACAAAGCAGTCTAGAACCTTGCTCGACTGAGGAGTCCTTGTGGCATCTACAAGCCGCACGCCTCGCAGATCGTAGAATGGTCAAACCCCTCAAGCGTACGTCGCCAAAACATTATGACATGGGATTAGGGATTGCCCAGAAGCTTGTACATGAGGCAGGTTTCTTCAGAGTAGTCAACGGGGACTTGAACACGACCGCGGCCCTAATCGCGGCAGCATTCGAGTCCGACCCACGTTGAGTGTCCATGCGAAGCCAACCGGAACTTGCTCTAGTGGTTCTGAGTGCCCGGGAGTGGGGCTGTTCTCCTGTCTTTCGATACGGCCTCATAAAAGAATGTTCGGATGCTTTTGCGTTCCGGCAAACGTGCATCTTGCAGAAGGTTGTATCTTTGGTCTATGCAACATTATCTCGTGCAGCGGTCACGGAGAACTCCCGATTTCTGAAGACCGCCGTCATCTACTTGCGTCAAGATTGGTGGCGGTGGCTGAGACATCGGCAAAGGGTGTTGGCTGCAATCAGCGTGGTACGAACAACCCTGAATGCAAGTGACTGCCGTTTCCTATTTATGCGGGGAATTCCCTTCGCGAAGCGATATTACATGCGACCTCGACTCAGGGTATGCGGAGACGTGGACCTTCTTATTCCTGAAGAGGACCGTTACAAAGTCGAGTCGGCCCTGATGGATGCGGGATTTCGGCTGCATCCGTGCAAGGCTCTGCACGATGCACGCGTGAATTACGTTGGACAGACGGAATTCAGGCACCCGGAACTGCGTATGCTGGTGGATGTGAACTGGCTGTTCACGGGCAACGGAGGTATAGGCAAGGTTTCGCAGGATATGGATCTCGTGTGGGGCCGGGCGCGGCACGTCGCGGGAGCCGAGTGGCGGCTTTCCCATGAGGACGAATTCCTGAATCTGGTTCGCCATCTGGGCCATGGCCACGATTTTGACACGGGAATGCTGCAAGTCTGCGTGGATGCGGCGGCCATGCTTCGCGTGTGTGGAAACGAAATGGATTGGGACTATGTGTACGAACAAGCCGAAGCGAGCGAGTTTCTGCGGATTCTCCGTTTCTTTTCCTATTTCTTCGACGAATACTATCGCGACGAAAGCATGCCGTGTCTGGGGGACTTCCTACCCCGCCTCCGCGCGTCCGCCACGGACAGAGAATGCCGTTTGTTTTCGCGCATCGTCCTCTTTCCATTGCTTCGCCGCACAAGCCCGCGAAAGGCGGCCTTTGGCGTCTTCTACGGCAATTACCGCGTCGCGGCCAAGCTTTGGGCGCTTGACCGGTTCACGCGGATGCTCCGAATGCTTGCCTGGGCCGCGTGGCCCTCGAGACACCAGCTTGTCATGATCACCCTGGAATACCACACAGAGTCTTTCTGGAAACGGCGGCTGAGGTATTATTTGAATCCTCTCTTGCCGGGGCTGCCGGGCCTGAGTCGCACGCCCTTCTCTGCTCGCCAGAAGTTGGCTTAGCGGTTGTGGCACCCTTGGGCCGTCCCGCGTGGGTCACCTTCCGGAAATTCTTCATGCACCTAGCCCTAGACATGGGAAGACCACATTACGTCATGCACGCGTCATGTGTCGCAGACAAGATGGGGAACGCAGCGTACCATTCCCCGCATATTCCGCAATCGTTGTTTCCAGAGCGTGCGGGGATAATGCCCTTCATTGACTTGTTGCCCTTCCGGATCATCTCTGTCATCACTATCCCTATATGGACTAGACGTTACAGGTGACACCTATATAAACCTCTTGACAGTATTCCTGACTTATGCTATAAGACAAACAGCCTTTAGATGCGGGGAATTAAATGGCTACTTCCTTTTGGGGTTATAAGAATAACACTACACCTCCTAATACCTTTGAACGCCAAAGGGTTACCCCCTATCATCTTTTCACAAAGCTCGGGGAACCTTTCGTTTACGTGCTAAGCACTTCTCAGTTCTTTCACATCGATGCTCCCACATACCGACTCTTGGATTTATGCCTCATTATGCCGATTGAGGACGCCGCCTCTCAATTGGCTTCTGAAACGCAGCAGTCACCTGAAGAAATCGAAACCATCGTATCCGAGGTCCGATTCCTGGCCGCGAACGGCCTGTTTGACGTCCCCGATTTCTCTATCTCAGACGACGAGATTGAGCGGCAACTCGACAGAAGGTATGAAGGGCCATGGACGAAGTTGGAACTCGCATTGGCCGAAACATGCAATCTCGCCTGCAAATACTGCTACTGCGAGACTTTTCGTGATCAACCACGCAAAGGCTTGATGTCGAAGAAGGTCGCCAAAGATGCCATAGATTGGCTGTTTTCGGCCTGTGGCAATGCCAAGAAACTGGACATCACGCTCTTTGGCGGCGAACCCTTAACTAACAAGCCTGTGTTTAGATTCTTGATGGATTATAGCCACCGTCTGGCCAGATCGCATGGCAAGACCATCCGCTATTCCATGACCACAAATGGCACCCTGATTGACGATATGGTCATCCATTACATCAAGAAGCACAACTTCGGTCTTATGGTCAGCCTCGATGGGCCACCCGAAATCCATGATCAACAGCGGCCTTGTCACAATGGAGGGGGATCCTATGCCGCGGCAGCAGCGGGCATAAGGCGCCTTATGAACAGAAGGAAGAGGGTAACGGTGCGCTGCACTATAACAAAAGACTCACCCCCTCTGCTCGATCTCATACGTTTCTTTGATGATTTCGGCTTCTCTCGCATTGGGATCGCCTACGCAAGAGACCCTCTGCGCGACGGCGATCCTCTGCTCACTGAAATGGAGCGGACGGCCATTAGTCGCCAACAGGATGATATCCTCCCCATTCTTTTCGAGGAGTTTCGGAGATCCAAAATACCGAAGTATTTTCCCTACGCCAGATTCATACGCTCTCAGGGAACGTCGGTCACAGCCTCCGGAATTGCCCTCAAATGCGGTGCCTCCCACGGTACGATTACTGTGGGCGCCGACGGCACACTGTACCCATGTCATCGTTTTGTGGGAATGTCTGCTTTCTCATTGGGAAGTCTGGAAACAGGACCCAATGTCTCACTTTGCAGACACTTCTGGCACCTTTATAACAGAGCAGTGGAAACGCAATGTGCCTCTTGTTGGGCAATTCAGCTTTGCAGGCGACCGTGCCCCTGGGATATCTCCAAAGCGACCGGAGGATTTGGCGCACCCGAGGACTGGGAATGTCGCCTGGTGCGCGCTTCGATCGAAAGGGGTGCCTACGTCGCATGGCGGATGCAGAAGGATTTTCCAGAAGCCTTTGCAAGGCTTCTGGGGCAAGGAGCCACAAACGAGACTGATGAGACAGACCGTTTCTGAAACATAAGAATCCCGGTGCTTCTGACTTTTCTTAAACGTGAAAGGAGGCAATCAATGATGGCTAAGGACAACAAGCGCAACATCAAACGCAGACAGTTCATACAGAGAATTGGGCGCACGGGCGGCCTCGCTGCGTTGACGCATTTCGTTCTACTCGGTAGCGGCGAAAAGAAAGCATATGCGCTCATAGGTGACTGCACTAGCCAGCAAACCGACGACTGCGAAACCCCAAGTGGCGATGTGTGTCGACCCGGTAGCTTCGGCGGAAATCTTGACCCTGACTATTGCAGCCCTTCCGATGTACCCGCCGAGAATTACGCTGATGTCTGCGGCTCGGGAACAGATGCTAGCGAGGATCAATGCTGGAACGCAGGCATGGAATCGGAATACGACGACAACTGCAATGGCCCTGGGACTCTTGACAATCCCGATTTCTGTGAAGACCCGTGGACGAACCCAGTACCCGACTACTGCAATTACAGCGCCATCCCACCCGAGGAGATGGGAGATATTTCACATCATGGCTAGCGAGCAGTAGAGATCTCAGAGGGCTTGCAAATGGCAAGGGCATCTCAAGAAAGCCCTTGGAGATGCAAGCAGTGCCTCTCGCTTGATCATTGCTTTGCTAGCACAAACCAACAAGATACTGACCGAAAACGCAATCTGATTTGCATAAAGGCGTCGCAATGCGTGCAAAACTTTTTTTAGCGACTCTGTTACTCTGTCTAATTCTCGGCATCTTGCTCTGGTCTTTCGGAATTCTCCGCACGAACGGAAAGCCTCCAGTGGCAAACACGCGGAAGCCGACTCTGCCAGAGCGGGCGGAAGTGGAAGCACCCGGAATTAATGAATCACTGCTCGTGACCGTGCAGACTGCGCCAAATGAACAGGTGACGGGTTGCGTTGTCGATGAAGCCGGAAAGCCTGTCGCGTCGGCTTTAGTTTGTTGTGCTCTATCTTCAAGAGCGCGTGAAATATTGAAGGCCCTTGGAATCCAGGACGCCGCTTCGGAAACAACGTGTGAGACAACCGAAAACGGTAGTTTCTCTTTTGCCGTTCGGTATTCGGGGGTTCGCTACAGATTGGAAGCTCAGGCGAAAGGCTACCGCCCCAATGCACGCACAATCGCGGCCGGTACTGGAGAAGCACAAAACGTCGAGCTTGTCCTCCTTCAATCTTCAGGAGTCAGCGGACAAGTTGTCGATAGCAATGGGCGCCCTGTCCCTCATGCCGTGGTGGTTGCGAGGAAGCAGGGGACGGGCGACAGGTCCGAATCGAAACCAACAGGAATCACTGGCGCGTTCATAATTGATGGCTTGACCCCTGAGGTCGAATACGCGCTCGTGGTGCGTTTGTCATCGCCCGGCTTGCAGGTAGCGAACGCTCCTGTTGGACTGGAGATAACGCCGTCGGGAAACCCTTCGGTGATGCTTGAGCCCGGAGAGATGCAGGAGAATCTGCGTCTCGTCCTTACTACAGACGTTGCGCATCGGATCCGGGGAACCGTTCTCGATGAGACGGGAAAGCCGATTCAGGGAGTAGAGATAAGCGGATCGCTCAATGACGGGCGTTTTCTGGGACCCGCCTTCTCAGACGTCGATGGCCGATTCGACATGGGTCAAATCCCTTCCAAGTATATCTCTACGGATCTGCGTTTAACCCACGAGGCATACGAGAGCGTTCGGATTCCGGATACGCCGGTTGGCGGAACAGACCTGACAATCACCATGCTGCCCGCTCGACAAGGTGCTATCGTTGGGCAAGTACTCGACGCTCATACTCGGAAACCTGTGCCTGAAGCGCGCGTTGTATTGAAGTGGGTCTCGCGTAATGATTCTCAGCTTACTTTTGATGCGAAAGATCCCGCTGTATGGGAACGGATAAGAAGTGGCTCGGATGACGGGCGTGTGAATGGAGACGGAGAATTCCGAATTGAGAACGTCCCAACAGGGAAGGCAGAGCTTGTCACCTACGCCTCCGAGTACGGATTGGATGCGCAAACCGAAGTAGACGTGAGACAGGGACAAGAAACCTTCGTCGAGATTCTGCTTAATCCCCCGGGAACTCTGCACGTTGATGTCATTTTGGATGGCGACAGATTGAGAGCCCCGATTGAGGGATGTGGGGTGTGGTGCAGACCAGTCGACAGCGACGACAGCTCATTCACGATAACGGATAGCCTTGCGCGCGTTCTGAACGGCGAACCGAGAATGGAGTATCCACTCCGCAACGCCCCTGAATGGAAACTGCGTCTGCAACCCGGCAAATATGATGTCATTATGGGGATACGCTCGCCTTTCTATGATATTGATCGCAGTCTCCCAAAGCCTTCTGCGAGTATGGCCATGGGAAACGCTATTCTTCAGGAACATGTCGAAGCCGTTATAGAATCTGGGGGCGAAACACGTGTGACTTTCGATGCAGGAGGGCACGGCTGGGTATCAGGGATAGTCGAACTTGCCGAAGAAGAACGGGCCTCCTCCATGTTCCTGATCCCTGGAAGCATTAGTCCGTCCGACCTTTCTGATCCGAGTCTCTATCGAGACGAAGAGTTCTCTAATGCCGGAAGTGCTAGATTGGTGACACGCTACGGACGCGCATACTACTTGCCTCTTGGCGGCTGCAGGAGGTACTTCTTTAACTCGTTACCCGAAGGTTCCTACACCCTTATATGTGTCGTCCATCACACGGACGGTAGTCTGCACGTCCGGAACTCCGAAGAGATTCAAGTCGAAGCCGACAGAGAGACCATCGCTGACGTTCTGCGGAAACACTAGTTCTGCACGGTCTAATTCCACGAGAGGATGTTGTATGAGTATTCCCGGTAATCACGCTAGGGTCTATCGTGTCCTCGAAGAGGACCTTGCTGTGCTCAGCGAATGCCGCCCAATGCGAGAACACATTGACCACTTCCTAAGAGAATTCTCCCTTGGCAACGGGAAATGCGATGCACCCACCTTCAGACTGGTCTGTTTTGACTCACCGGATAATCACGTCGTGATGTGTTGTCCAGAAGTCGGGTTCGCATCCCGAAAAACTGCGGGAGCGAAGGCTTGGATTGCTTTCCGCCAACTGTTCATTCATATCGCGCTGAATCTGGAGAAGCCGATCTGCACTTTACACGCTTGCGCCGTAGCCAATTCCAGAGGCGAAGCCGCAATTTTTGCCGGCGCTTCTAGCGCAGGTAAAACTTCCATACTTGCAGCGTTACTCCGAATGGGCTTTCGGCTAGTGTGCGACGACTACGCAGTCATGTCCTATCATACCTCCACAATAATCCCATTCCCTGTGGGCGCTACTTTCTCGGACTTCCATTTCTCGGAATTCCCGGACCTGGGTCACCTGAGAAGAGACCCCTTCCGTTTTTCCGTTCGCGGGGAAGAGCAATGGACTGTCAATCTAGCTGATGCGTTTACCGTGGTGGACAGCCAGGACAGAATTGCACCAACACACGTCTTCTTCCTAGAGTCAGATTTTGGAGCAAGATCCAATGCCCATCCAATCAGCAGAGAAGAGTACTTCTGGAGATTCCAGGAAGCATGCTTCACAAATCGCGCTTCTCTGCCCCGAATAGGCAGACGATCTCCTCATCATAAGCGGCTTGCGTATGAACTTGCGACAACACTTGCCTCTCGAGTACGAGCCTATCATGTTACAAACGGAAACTCCCTCGATACCGCTCGTCTTATCAGTGAGACCTCCTTTCCATTTGACTGATTTGTCTCACTACGGAATACAATGGCTCCCAAGAGAGTGAGGACCATGATCGACAGTCCAGTTATAGCTGCGGCACGCGAGACGACTCCTGGACTTGCCATCCACGGGACCGGTCTACAAGGCCAGTCACAACCTATTCTCCTTTTCCGCCAATCGCAGCTTCAGAAGACCGCCCCCTTCCTCTTTTCGGCCCTTTATGCACCTGCGGAAGATAGCGTGCCCAGCACCAACGAGTTGCTATACATGCTGAGCGTGCAATGGCGCCGCTGGCTCAGACATCGGCGTAGGGTACTAGCCACAATTACCTTGCTGCGTGATACTCTCGCGGACACAGATGCGCGATATGCATTTATCAGAGGAATTCCCTTTGCTGAGCGATACTATATTCGGCCCAAGCTAAGAGTTTGCGGCGATGTCGATCTCGTTATCCCGGAGGCAGACCGCCATGAGGTCGAATCCGCCCTGATGGCTGCGGGTTTTCGGCTGCATCCGTGCAAGGCTCTGCACGATGCGCGCGTGAATTATGTTGGGCAGACGGAGTTCAGGCACCCGGATTTGCGAATGCTGGTGGATGTGAACTGGCTGTTCACGGGCAACGGGGGTATAGGCAAGGTTTCGCAGGATATGGCTCTGGTGTGGAGCCGGGCCCGGCACGTCGAGGGAGCCGAGTGGCGGCTTTCCCATGAGGACGAATTCCTGAATCTGATTCGCCACTTGGGCCATGGCCACGATTTTGACACGGGGATGCTGCAGGTCTGCGTGGACGTGGCGGCCATGCTTCGCTTGTGTGGAAGTGAAATGGATTGGGATTATGTGTACGAGCAGGCCGAAGTGTGCGAGTTTCTGCGGATTCTCCGTTTCTTTTCCTATTTCTTCGACGAATACTATCGCGACGAGACCATGCCGCATCTAGGGGACTTTCTCCCCCGGCTCCGCGTGTCCGCCACGGACAGAGAATGCCGTTTGTTTTCGCGCATCGTCCTCCTTCCATTGCTTCGCCGCACAAGCCCGCGAAAGGCGGCCTTTGGCGTGTTCTACGGCAACTACCGCGTCGCGGCCAAACTTTGGGCGCTCGACCGGTTCACGCGAATGCTCCGAATGCTTGCGTGGGCCGCGTGGCCCTCGAGACACCAGCTTGTCATGATCACCCTGGAATACCACACAGAGTCTTTCTGGAAACGGCGGCTGAGGTATTATTTGAATCCTCTCTTGCCGGGGCTGCCGGGCCTGTTTGTTGGCGCGACCGCTCGCACCTTCCTGCAATTCTCCCGAGCGGTCCGAAAACTCCGCGAATTCGTACTGGGCGACACCGCCTCCGCCGAAAGTGCCCTTCGGAAGAAGGGTGAAGGGAGGGACGTATCATAGCCGCGCGCATGGAATGCTGCGTCGCTGAGCAAGAAGGCGTCAAAAGGCTCCTGCGCATCCTCATCCTTCACCAAAACATGGGGTCTGGCCATAAACGCGTGGCCCGGATCGTGGAAGACATCATCCACAGTCGCATGGAGGCTGAAATCGTCAACATCGCGGCAAACGATATCTTGCGTTCTCATTTCATGAACTGTTTCGAGCCTTTCTGGAACTGGGTAATGCGCCGAAACTGGGTTGCATTCGCGGATTTCTGGGGCGCGTTCATGACCAGAGCGCTGGCGATGCCTGTTTTGGAAGCCCTGAATACAACAAAGCTCTACCGATTATTGGATTTGCACGCCCCGGACCTCATCGTCAGCACCGTGGACGGATTCAACAAGACGCTTGCCGTCTATGCCTTGTCAAACGCAATCCCTTTGCACATCTATACAACCTCCTACTCTATCTTTCTCGATAATGTCCAGCCTGCGGCTAAACATTTCTGCTACTTCGACGAGACCGCTTCCGCGATTCGCTCTTTTGACCTGGAATCGGCCTACTTCCAGCGTTTCCTTGCTCCCGAGGCGTCTCTGGGCGAGAAACTCCGCTACGTTGCATCCTTCTGGTACGAAGTCCTGCGGGGGCGTGCAGAGTTCCTGTATGCACGGGATGGGGAAGAGGCGGCCCGGCGCAATTCATGCCAATGTATCAAAGTCGGTCCATTGGTCGAGGCGAAGCACTTCGCCAAGCGGGATACTCGAGCCATCAAACGGCGTCTGGGCATCACCAACGGCCTGCCCTGCGTGTTGATCGCGAGCGGCAGCCTGGGCGGCGAATTCATCCTCGACGCCGTCTATGCGATG
>Ga0209201_1002692_pt1 | contig 16851 bp, 15 predicted proteins | sample AD_UKC055_MetaG_FD_184411 | JGI IMG/M metagenome (GOLD analysis project Ga0209201, IMG submission 184411) | Active sludge microbial communities of municipal wastewater-treating anaerobic digesters from USA - AD_UKC055_MetaG (SPAdes) (version 2) | ecosystem: Engineered > Bioreactor > Anaerobic >...
ACTTTTCACCGCGTTTGACAGTGTCAGGGCAGATTACATGAGGCATGTGCCGGTCGAGATAATCGCGCATTATCTCCTTCTCTTCCTTCTCTATCTCAAGTGCTTTGAATACTCTTGGCATGACATTTTTGTTTAGCACAACCAGCCGGACTGAATGGTCAGTCCGGAAGATGTAAAACTAGGAAAATTTCCGGTTTGTTATCAAACCGTGAATATTTCGTGAGGGATGAAACCAGGGTCAGACGCTATTACATTCTCCATTTCCTGTTCCATGGTTTTACCGCCGGGGATGGCTGCATGGCATTATCACTTGGGGTGACCTCTCATCACCAGTTTTTCCCGGTCCCGGTTGCTGATAACCGTAGGCTCTATCGCTTTGCGTGACCTCTCATCATCTTTTGTTCCCCGGTCCCGGTTGCTGATAACCGTATGGCTCTATCGCTTTGCGTGACCTGTCATCATCTTTTGTTCCCCGGTCCCGGCCGCCGGGGCCCCTGGCACCAAAGTTCACGGTCAAGACAACGAGGCCCCTGGCTCCGAAGTTCACTGTCGGGACGACAAGGCCGCCTGGCTCCGAAGCCCACTTTTTAGACGACAGAGCATCTGGCAATGATGCTCACCGTTGAGACAACAGAGTCCCTGGCTCCCGGTTCATTATATTCCATTGTTGCTTGATAATCAGCAGTATTACTGGGCGTACAGTTCGTTGCAGTACTTTACGAGCCTGATCAGGTCCTCGCGGTCCTCCATTTTAATGCCCTGTGATTTTATGAAGCTTCCGATCTCCTTTTTGTATTCAGGGAAAATTTTAATGAACCTGGCACGTCCCAGGAAGCTGTGCATCTCGCCATTGTGGCGGACCCAGTACACAGGCAAGTACTTAATCTCGAAATCAGGTGGAATCTCGAGGCTGTAGACACCTCCCTGGGTGCTCATATGGGAGTAGGTGTTAACCTTAGAGACTTTGGAGGTGCCACCGTAACCTACCTGCTGACCGGGAGGGATAAGACGGCTTTCGTGCTGTATAAACAGGGTGATTGGAGCGTTGACCACAACCTCGTAAATGAATTCACCAAAAGGGACGAAGTGCCGGTTGTCTATTGTTATTGTGTCAGCCTGTCTGGCTGTTGTCAGGCCATAGATGACACCGTCCTTCATAAATGCCATTTTACCTGTGATGGTGTTGTAATTGCCTGTTTCCGTTGTTACTGAACCTGTTTTCGATTTTATGATGCACTCAGTGAATTCCGGGAAAAGATACTGCGCCATGTTCACCGACTGGCTCTCCTGCGAGTGACAAAGGTCAGTGACTGCCAGTATCATCAGGCATGCGGCTGCTAATTTTGAGATGTATTTCATAACTTCTGATATCCTCCTTTTCAATTAAAGTTACATTCTGCCGGATAATTCCGAAAGTTAACAATTTTAAAGCGGTCAGGTATGGCCGGTGCGCCTGGAATAACTATGGTTCTCGTCTGAGAGGGAAAAAAACAGTGACAATAGGCGCTGCTTGCAAATTATATCTGTTTTTCTTAACTTTCGCAGTCAAATACCTGTAAATAATGAAAAATATATTAATTATTGGATTGATTTTTCTGGTGTCAATGGTCTCCTGCAGCAAGGAGGATTCCGATGCCGATCTGCTTTATGGCAACTGGACACTTGAATCAGATTCAGGTTATCCCGCTCCCAGGGTTGAATTCAATACCAAAGGTGATTACTGCATGGTTGATTACACCAATGTGTCATTTGTCGGGACAACGTTTTGCGGTTATGAAATTACCGGTGAGTTCAGTATCAATGGCAACCAGATCACCTTCCATACCGCCGTTGTTGAGAGACTGGAAGACGGGACAGGAGAGACGGAGTTTCCGTATGAGGTGGCCATAACGGGCAGTTCTCCGTTTGGAAGCTTTTACTTCGGATTGAGTTTTGTTTCTACTCTTCCGGACGGGCATTTTTCCGGCGTGCTTAACCTGCAGTTTGAGCCGGTTGTCTGGGAGATAATCACTCTGACTGACAATACTCTGGAGGTTAAGATAGGGACACATACCTTCCGTTTTGTCAGAAGATAAATGACAGCCGGTCATTTGACAATACAGATTATTTTTTGTTCTTAAGGAAATAGTATGTATCTTTGCACCCACATTGCGGGGTGGAGCAGTGGCAGCTCGTTGGGCTCATAACCCAAAGGTCGGAGGTTCGAATCCTCCCTCCGCTACAAAGAACAAGCCCTGTCGCAAAAGCGACGGGGTTTTTGTTTTCAGACCGAGCTGAGCTTGCTCAAACGAGGGATGAAAAGAAAGCCCCGACAGACACCGAAGGTGGATGCAGGGCTTTTTCTTTTCAGAAACCCCATATTTGAGGATCATGATCCGCCAATTGGCGGAGAATAATCTCCCTCCGCTACAAAGAACACACCAATAAAACTGTAAGTCAACGACTTGCAGTTTTTTGTTTTTATACAGGAGACATACGTGAAACTATCATGTGGTTTCTGTTCCTGTCAGGCTACACTAGGGTTGAAGCGTTCCATAACCGTTTGCATGCCACTGAGCTCCTCATTGGCCATACCGCATGTTAGTAGCGTCTTCTCTATTGGGTTCCAGGCACCATGGACCGTTTCCTTCCGTTAAAGATCTCCATTCATAACGCCAGCCCAATAATTTACACGCGATCAGTGTATTCAAAGGTTGTGTTGAAGAAGAACCATCTACTCTGGGATAGTTGTCAACGGTTAATCCATCTATTTCAAACAACATATCGTCCTCCCTGTCGCAACCCGAAAAAATTGCTGCTACTGCAAGGCATAAAGCTATTGCAGCCAGGTTTCTAAAGTTTAATCTCTTTAACATGGTACAAAGAAGTTGTTTTACACTGTCTCAAATGCCTTGCGATCTACAACAATATTATCGAAATATTAACTTTTCCCCCAAGTCCTTTTTCAACTATATCAAAAAGTCCTCAAAATAGTTCTTGTAAGCAATTATCTCCCGGATTTTCTCCATTTCATCAAGTTAAACGCAAGGGTAACTTTAAAGCTACAATTTTTCAAATTAATCGATATCCGTCTTTCTTCATATTATGCCCCATTACAGAATATGCTAATCACATAAATGAATGCAGACAGCAATATGGCCTGTGGCGGGTTGCGGACGACTTCTCATTATCCACTGTTACAAAACTTTATGTGGAGCGGTAAGCTTTAAAGTGCCACTCCTTTCGTCATTGTATATATTGCGTGTTGGGCTTCTTTATTATTTTAAATCCCGGTATTTCCCTGCAATGCCTATTATTGATTTATCAGGTACAATAATCATTTCGTTATATACTTTTGTTGAATCAACTCGAAATTTCAGATATAATATCTCACCAGTCTTTACTGATTGGTCTAAGACCAAGGCTATTATATAAGCAGGATTTCTTTTGTATTTTGCCTTAAATTCAACAAATTCTCCTTTTGCATTTTTTAATTCGAAACCGGAATCGGTTACCTGAAAATCTTTTATCGATTCAATTTTAACAATATCTCTTCCTACCCATGGCTCATAGAAAGAATCAATTTTTATGTTTTGATTACCCTCTTCGTCAAACATCCATCTATAGCTGGAATCAGAATATTTGGGATTATAAACCCATGAGCCATAACCAGAATATCTGGTTATGTTTCCAAATTCAAATCGAACATTTTGACTCTTCAGTATTTCCGGTATTTCGTTTCCCTTAATTGACGAGTTTACCTGAAAACCATTGGGAACTGAAGGAAAATCCCAGTTAGCAATTCCTTTGCCTGAAGTGCAAGTCAATCTACATATTAAAGAATCATTCCTGAATATATCAATTCTATCAACAAATGATACCGGGTCATATGTTGCTTTATTAAACTCGAAATGAAGTCTTAAAAAAGCATCATCTGAATCAATATTTACAATTCTTGTATGTACTGTAATCACTTCGTTACAGCTAAATGCCAATAATTGAAGAATTAGTGCCAATAAGAATGCTTTTTTTGCATTGTAGTATCTTTTCATAATGAAATACAACTTTATTTAGCTCTTGCAAAGGTATATTTATTTGACCGCAGCTTTAATCAGACTGCCAACTTTAAGCAGAGCCGGAATACCAGTGCAGAGTTTAAACTGCAGAGCACGATGAAGCCGGTCAGCTGCCTGTTCCAATAATCTGCCCGATAACATCTCTTTATCTTCATTTATTTTGTTCTTTTGAAGGAGTCATTAATTGAACAAAGTCGATGAAAAAGATTATCCTCGTACTCTTTGTGATGACAGTTGTTCCCGGCTGTCATCAGGACCTTCCGGCACAGAAGAAAAACAGGAAAGCTGGATCAGCAGTCCAGCCGGCAGTGACTATAAAGCCCGAGGCACAGAAGCAGGTGCAGACAGCTACAGTAGTTCCGGTAATAGTAGACGGTGAAGCACAAAAGATACCTGCATTTGAAAATGCTGATGACTGGATCCGCGAGGATCTGTGGGTTGAAACAGAGTTTGACTCTGACGGCGATGGTAAGCGTGACAGGATGCATGTTGATGTCACCCGCCCGAAGCAGACTGACACTGAAGGGATAAAGCTTCCGGTGGTGTATGAGTCAAGCCCCTACTTCGCAGGCACCGCCGGCAACAATAAAGAATATTTCTGGAATGTCAGGCATGAGCTCAATACCGTACCCAAACCGCATATTCATCCCCCGCAGATTAAACGGAGAGGCGAGCGGCCTGTTATCTCCAACTCGCAGGTCAAGGCATGGCTGCCCTACGGTTTTGCCGTGGTTCATTCATCTGCACCCGGAACAGGGCTCTCGCAGGGATGCCCCACAATAGGTACACGTATAGAAGCCCTGGCACCCAAGGCGGTGATAGACTGGCTCAACGGACGGGCCAAAGGATACACCACCCCTGACGGGAACGAGGAGGTAAAGGCATACTGGGCCACCGGCAAGGTGGGAATGATAGGTACATCATACAACGGAACCATCCCCTTCGCCGCTGCCACCACAGGGGTGGAAGGACTGGAGGCCATCATACCTGTAGCACCCAATACATCATACTATCACTATTACCGTTCAAACGGACTGGTCAGGAGCCCGGGCGGATACCTGGGTGAAGATGCCGATGTCCTGTATGATTTCATCTTCTCCAATCCTGATAACTGCAATTACTGTGACAGTGTGGTAAGAGATGGTGAGATGGCTGCCGGCCTCGATCGTGTCACCGGTGACTACAATGAGTTCTGGGCCAAACGTGACCTGATGAATTACATGAAGCCATATAAAGCAGCCACGCTGATGGCACATGCCTTCAACGACTGGAACGTTGTGCCCAGCCACAGTTACCGTTTCATCGAAAAGCTGAAGGAGATGGGGGTACCGCTGCAGATATACTATCACCAGGGAGGTCATGGCGGCGAGCCTCCGTTTAAGATGATGAACAGATGGTTCACCCGTTACCTTTTCGGGATTGAAAACGGGGTTGAAAATGATCCGAAAGCATGGATCGTCCGCGAAGGAGCTGAACGACTAAGCCCGACAGCATATACTGATTATCCCCATCCGGATGCCAGGCCTGTTACCCTGTATCTCACCGGGGGTGCCCCGGAGGCAGGCGGCCTTGTGATGACGAAGCAGGCAAAACAGGAGAAGGAAACCCTTGTCGATAATTATTCGTTCACCGGCTCTTCCCTTGCCCAGGCTGAATACAGCAACCATCGTCTCCTGTACCTGACTCCCGTTTTGACTGAGCCCGTGCACATCTCGGGTGTGGTTAAGGTAAAGATCAGGGCAGCTTCCAGCAAGCCTGCAGTGAACCTCTCCGTGTGGATGGTAGCATTGCCCTGGGTAGAGGGGCGCATGACGAGGATGACCGAGAGCATCATCACCCGGGGCTGGGCAGACCTGCAGAACCATCGCTCCCTGACCGAGAGTGAACCGCTGGTGCCCGGCAAATTCTATGAGATGAGCTTCGGGCTCGAGCCCGATGACCAGATCATACCTGCCGGAAAACAAATAGGCCTCATGATCTTCTCAAGTGACAAGGAGTTTACCCTTCATCCTGTTCCCGGAACGGAACTGACTGTTGATCTTGACGGTACGGAGGTTACAATTCCGGTAGTTGGCGGTATAATCAAGTAATCCGGACATCATCGGGTACCCGTCTCTGAATTGCCCGAAAGCAATTCACCGGTTCGTCATTTAATTTAAAGCAGAGCTGCGACTGATATATCTTCATCTATATCGTCCCGGTGGATACCTGTACCATCACCAATAAGCCGCCAGCTACTTAATTGTTCATCAGTTGCCCTTCTCAGTCAGGGGAACCAAAGTAGAGGTACCCCAACTTCTCTGCCATCCTGCAGCAGCACATAAAGCATATCCCTTGTGAACCACACTTTGGTGGCAAGTGCTTTTATAGAATCGTAACCTTTTATTATTAACACTGTTGTCTTTGCTCAACAAAGATGGCAAAAACAATTGAGACAGCTTTTCAGGCATCGGGGAGAACCCAATCCGGGTCACTGCATGATTTTTTTCTCTGCCATAGCAGCGTTTTGGCGTTTCATCTCGTAATAGGTTATAAAAGACTTAAATTTTGTTTAACCATTATTAAAAAGAATTGTATGAAAAATTCAGTATTGATAACTCTGTGCCTCCTGGTTTTTGCCGGACTATCATCATGTTCAAAGGACAAAGGAGAGGAGCCTGATCTTACCCCGAAGAATATTGAAGTGACAGCCAAGAGCTCCGAAGTCATTACCTATAGCAATGAATTCGGAGTCGACCTCTTTTCAAAAGTTGCTCTTGCCGAAAACAAAAACCTCATGCTCTCACCGCTGAGCGCAAGCGCCGCACTGACCATGCTGCTCAACGGCTGTGGGGGAGATACCTATGACCAGCTGAAGAGCACGCTGAAATATCCCGAACAGCTGACCATCAGTGAAATAAACGAGGTATATAAAAGCCTTGTCTCGCAGTTGCTGGTTGTTGACCCAAAGGTAAAACTGGCCCTGGCAAATGCAATTTTCTACAGGATGGGATTCACCGTCAAGCCCCCGTTCCTCAGCACTATGGAAAATGATTTTAATGCTGAAATTGACGGTCTTGATTTTTCTCTGCCATCAGCGCTGACAACAATTAATAAATGGGCCAGCGACAATACAAACGGTAAAATCCCGAAGGTGCTCGAAAAAATATCCGGTGATGCGGTCATGTTTATCATGAATGCCCTTTACTTCAAGGGCGACTGGAGCTACCAGTTCGATAAGAATCTGACATCTGACAGAGTGTTTTACACTGATGAATCAAACTCTGTCATTGTAAGCACCATGAACGGGGATGTCGGATCAAAAGTGACCGGCGGAGCAGGATACAATGCAATCGAACTACCCTATGGCCAGACCAACTTTACAATGATTGTCATCGTGCCGACAGGCACACTAGCCGACTTCACGGCATCACTTGACGTGGTAAAGTGGAACACTATCACAGCAGGGTTTGACAGCCAGGAAGAGTATGGCGAACTGACTGTCTACATGCCGAAGTTCAAGTTTTCATACGAGAAGCAGCTCAATGACCAGTTGCAGAGCATGGGAATGATTGATGCATTCAATCCTTATCTGGCAGACCTCTCCGGTATTTCAGATGCCTCAATATTTGTCAGTTTCGTCAAGCAGAACACCTTTGTGGAAGTGGACGAGAAGGGAACCGAAGCCGCTGCCGTCACCACAATAGGGATTGAATATACAAGCACTCAGCCGCAGCCGCGGATGTTCACAATTGACAAGCCATTTGTCTTTGCCATCCGCGAACGGACCACAAACACCCTTCTTTTCATCGGGCAGGTTGTAAATCCGCTTGACGATTAATCCAAAGAACCTTTAAAGAAAGAAATAACTGAATTTTAAACATCATTAAATCAACCAGATATGAAAAACCTGATTAAATCCACACTGTTTTTAACAGTTCTGATTGCCGGCCTGATCGCTGGTCTGACTGCCTGCAAGGACAGAACAACAGAAATGATTACCTATGAAGCCAATGTACCGGTCTACATGCCTTTTGATGAATTCCGGGCAAGTTTTCTGAAGAGTGCCCCGGCAGAGATTTCCCATCCCGGGAAAATGTATTTCAAGGATGGCTATCTGTTTGTCAATGAGTATGGGAAAGGCATCCACGTGATTGATAACACAGACCCTTCGAATCCTGAAAAGATTGCTTTCTATGAGATACTGGGCAACGTTGACATGGCTATCAAAGGCAATATCCTCTTTGCTGACAGCTTTATTGACCTCCTCGCAATTGATATAACTGATATCGAAAATCCTGTCGAGATTGACCGCATTGAAAATGTTTTCCCGGAAATTGTCCCTGAAGGAGATGTATGGTGCCCGTACGCGATGGTTGACAAATCGAAGGGAGTGATAATTGACTGGAAAGTGCAGAAGATTACCGAAGAAGTTGCAAAATACAATAACGGCGGATATATCTACTATGGAGAAATGAGTTTTATGATGAACACCGACGGAGCTGCCAAATGGACAGGCATCAGCACCACCGGCAGCGGCACCGGCGGATCCATGGCCCGCTTCATGCTGAATGAAGACTACCTGTATGTCATAGCAGTACCAACAAGGCTGAAAACGGTTGATATCAGCACGGCATCAGAGATGACGGTTGTTGACAGTGTGGATATGCCCCGTATGATGGAAACCCTGTTCCGCCTTGAGAATAACCTTTTCGTGGGAACCACAACAGGAATGCTGATCTTTGACCTGGTCAATCCTGAAAAACCTGTCCAGATATCATCATATGACCATATTACAGCCTGTGACCCGGTAGTGGTCGACGGCCAGTATGCATACGTGACACTGCGCTCCGGAAACTTTTGCAACAATGCAAGGAACCTGCTGGAGGTAGTAGACATATCCTCCATTACGAATCCTTACCTGGTGAAATCATACCCGATGTTCAATCCTCACGGACTTGGTACCGATGGAAACCTGCTCTTCGTCTGCGACGGTGCAGCGGGATTGAAAATCTACGATAAATCAAATCCGCTGGAAATCATTACCAGCCAGGTAGCACACTATCCTGATTTTGACACCTACGATGTAATACCGATGGATGGCATTCTTATGCTTGTGGGTTCGGGAGGTATATATCAGTATGACTATAGTGACCCGGAAAACATAATCCAGATCAGCCACATTACGATAAAGGAAGAATAGATATATGCACCGACTTACTGCAATTGCGGTCTCTGTTCTGCTGACACTATCCGCAACAGGCCAGCACAGGAAATCTACTGTTACGCTAAATGATGGTTCCCTTATCTCGGGAACCATCATTAGCGATTCCACTGATTACCTCTATATTAAGGTTATTAAGCCACGGATCATCAAGATTGGCAGAGGGCAGGTTTCATCGATTGAAGAGGCAACCTTTCCGATAAAAAAGAACCTTAAAACCTCCGGCTATTACGTAAGGCTTAACACCAGCTTCCTGTTCGGGAAAAATGAAAGCGGGAACCAGGGAAGTATGAGCTTTCAACTTTCAAACGGTTTTCAGTTCAGGAACGGTATTGCAGTAGGGATAGGTTCAGGAATGGAAGAGTTAGGAACGGCTCTGTTACCTTTTTATGCAGATTTCAGATTCACACCGTTGAATACGGGTTTATCTCCATATACCTGGATAAAAACAGGTTATAGCTTCGCCCTGTCAGATCAGGACAGATCATATTACGGCGAATCTTCAACAGACAAGCGTACTGATGGCGGATTTCTCTTCAATGCAGGGGTGGGCATCTCCATGTTTACATGGAACAGAACTGCAGTAAACGTTGGCATCGGATACAGGTACCAGAAGGTCACCTTAAACCAGTCTTATTACTGGTGGAGAGGCGAAACAGTCAGGCATACCATAACACAATATTACAGGATGGAGTTCCATCTTGGCTTTGTTTTTATGTAGGAAAATAAAAATGATAACAGTAACCATAATATCGTCCGAATTGAGTTATTTCGGGAAAACTTGATTCCTGACGGTAGAATGAGAAACAGAATCCGTGACGGTCATGAATATTCAGACTCACAGCTTGTCAGGGGATGCGCCGATGGCGATATCCGCTCGCAGGAGATTCTCTACCGGAGATATTTCTCATTCGCCATGTCAATATGTATCAGGTATACCAGAGATGAAAATGAAGCCATGGAAATAGTAAATGACAGCTATATGAAAGTCCTTGACAAAATCTCGGAGTACGATCCTTCCATGGCGTTTAAAAACTGGTACGGAAAAATTCTGGTGAATACGGCCATTGACAATTACAGGAAAAACCAGAAATACAGTGATTACCTGTCAATTAGCACAATAACGGAGACAGAGGAGAATGAGCCGGAGATAGAGGCAGAGCTTTCCGCTAATGATATTCTCGCTCTCTACAGCTATCTCCCTGCAAGCTGCAAGGTAACGTTCAACCTGTTCGAGATAGAAGGATATTCACATGATGAGATCGGTCAGATGCTGGGAGTGACAGCCTCCACATCCAGGGCGAATCTTGCCAGGGCGAAAAAGATGCTCCGGGAACTTTATTACAGACAATTTTCTTTGGCCAGAAAGAGTAATGAGTAAGTTTGACGACATATTCAGCCGGAAGGCGAAGGAGGCATTTGAAAACTATAATGCCGACCATCTCGCGGGGGATGGGTGGGACTCTTTTGCCTCCAGGTACGGGAAGCAACGGAGGCGGACGATTGTGTTCCCGCTATGGGCCAGGGCTGCGTCAATAATTATTCTGGTTACTGCAGGTGTTCTGTTCATGAACCGGTTTATCAGCCGGAATCCCGGAGAACCAACCGGTCTGACAGCTCAGCAGAGCGGGAATGAAATGAGTGATTCAACAGAGGCCCAAACTGATACGAATGCGGTAGAAACTGTAACCACCGCATCAGTCCCGGTCATCGCAGACAATGAACTCTCTACCCGGGAAACAGTTACCGGAGCCGGGCAGACCGGGGATGGTGGCAGGCGGGTTCGGCAGGCGACGGATACTGGTGGCCTGGACGGTCTGACTCCGGATACTGGTAACCTTGCTTCCGGGCAAACCGGAGATGCTCAAACCCGGAAAACCGGTAACCTGGCTGCAGGACAAAGCAATGAACCTGCTATTGCTGTTGTGACTGAAAGCGATAAGATGGACGATATTTATGCCGGGGTAAATCTTGCTCTGAATCCGATAGAGATAAGGTTGACTGAGAAAGCTGATTCCAGGTTGAACCTGCCACCAGTAAAAGTCCTTGATGATTATCGTGCTCAGCCTCGTCAGAAGATGACCACCACCCTAATGACAGGCTTGTCAGGGTTGATGGCCAGTATTGACAATGCAACGACAACTGCCCAGGGAGTTTCAATAGGCTTCTATGTGGAGCGCCAGCTGACACGAAGAATCTCTGTTCGTCCCGGACTGGCCATGGCAAAACACAGTTACGGAATGGAAGGCACACCTGAAGAAGTTCTCGCAGGAGCAAACACGATCATGGATTATGCTGCGCCCGAACTGAATGGCCTGTCAGGCACCACTTCCTCATATGAAGCAGATATCGATTTGCTTTTAATGGAGGTGCCTGTGAATTTCGTTTTCTCGCTCTGGAGGCGGGCGGAGAAAAACTTCTTTATATCTACAGGTGCGTCGACTATGCTCTATCTGAGCCAGCACATGACCGGAAGCTTCAATAACACCTATACAAAAACCATGGCAGACTCATATGGCGGTACCACATACGCAACAAAGACCACCACCGTACAGGTTGAGCGCGAGCATCATCTACTTAACCGGGTCGACTTCCTGGGGCTTGCCAATTTTTCTGCCGGATACTCAATGCCATTCGGCAGGGGAACTCATCTGCTCCTTGAACCTTTTGTGCAATTACCGGTAAAGGATCTCACCAGCATGAACCTGAGAATCAGGTACGGTGGCCTGTCAATGAAGATTCAGTTCTGAAGGATTCCCTGACTTGTGACAATTAGTGCGGTAGAAGGTTCCACTTTATCACTAATGGAGCAAAATGACTTTCCATTAGCTCAGTGATCCCGGGAATCATCCCTGTTCCTGCCTCTTCTCAGCAGAAGGAAATAGACAGGTATTCCAAGCATAATAAGGGAGAGGCCTATTCCCGCTTCGCGGGGCCTAGTAATGATAGTATTGAAAAAGAGTCCCACGCAGAAAAGGACAAAAATTGCAGGTACAATTGGGTACCCCAATGTTTTATAGGGCCTGTGGGCATCGGGCATGCGGCGCCTGAGGATGAATACTCCCATGACGGTGGCTCCGTAGAAGATGTAGACCGCGAAGATCAGCATGTCAGTCAGCTGGTCAAATGTACCCGACAGAACCAGGACAGATGCCCAGATACCCTGCCACAGCAATGATACAGATGGCACATTATGGCTGTTCAGTCTTCCCGCTCCCCGGAAGAAAAGCCCCCGCCGGGCCATGGCATAGTAGGGACGCGCCCCGGTAAGTATGGAGGCATTGGTACAACCCAGGGTTGAGACGAGTATGAGAAGCGAAATGAACAACACCCCTCCTTTGCCCCACAGGCTCCTGATGGCTTCCACGCCGGCTATCTGGTTTCCGGAATTGTTGATCTCTACAAGCTGAGGGATGGAGAGCAGCCGGAGGTAGGTATAGTTAACCACCAGGTAGACGATAATGACTATGGCTACACCCCAGATGATTCCCTTGGGTATGTTCCTGTGGGGATCCTTTACCTCCCCTCCGATGAACCCTACCGACACCCATCCCTGGTACGCCCAGAATGCAGCAAGCATTGCAGTGTAGAACGATGAAAGGGTCACGGTGCTGCGAACCGGTGACTGATTCACTGCCATGCTCCCTGCGGCATGCTCCTGACCGCCGGTTAGTCCGGCAATGACAATCACCAGGAGACCAGCACCTACAATGAGCAGGATTGCCTTGTTGACCCATGCCCCGCTCTTCAGTCCTGACATATTCAGGAATGTCAGGAACAGAATAAGCAGAATGGTGGTCAGTTTTATTCCGAAATCCTGAAAAGGATAAAATATACCGCCAATGTTGAGGTGCTGCATTGACGGAAGCAGGTCAGGGATGGGTATGATACTGTTGAGTGACTGGGTGAAGACGTATGCTATGCCTGATATTGCAGCTGTCTGGATGACCATGAAGAGTGACCATCCATACAGAAACGAAAAGAAGCGGCCATAGATAGTGCGAAGATATATGAACTCACCGCCGGTGTCGGCAAGCAGGCCGGCGATCTCAGCATTGCTCAGCGCCCCGAAAAGGGTTATCAATCCTGCTGCGAGCCAGACGATCAATATCCACTCGCCCGAGTGCAGCTCCGCAGCCATTGGGGCTATCTTTTTAAAAATACCTGAACCGATGATATTGGAGATAACAATGATTATCACATATCCCAGTCCAAGAGCTCTTGTAAGGTCTCGTTTCTCTGTCATAACAGAACACGCTAATCAGCGTGTATTGAAGACAAAAATAGAATTAAAAATGAAAATGTTGTTATGCGAATTATGCCGGTAATTAATACGATTATGGCAGTAGTTGCCCCAAAAATTAAGAAGAGACCAGGGTATATCCGGGTCGCTTTATTAAATAAGCTTAAAAGTTTATGAAATGAAATGCCTCTATAAGAATAAAAATAGTTACTTGTAGACGGCAAACGGTTGACGGTATCCGGCAAATCTGTAACCCTCACCAATTGCTAATTGCTAATTGCTAATTGTTCATTGCTAATTGCCAACATTTATGGAAAGACGAAATTTTCTCACAGCACTCGGGCTTCTGACAGGAGGAGTCCTCACAGGCCTCAGGGGAAGCAGCCTGCCATCACCTGATGAAGTCGGTTACCTCGACCTGCCTCCGGGTGGTGATGTATGGTCGGTTATCAGGCAGCAGTTTTTGTTCCCTGAGGGCTATATCTACCTGAATTGTGGTGGCATAGGGACGGTTCCTCTTCACGTCAGAAGTCTTTATGCTGATATGTGGAATCAGATGGAAAGAGATCCCGGAGCCGGTTATGACTCAAACAGATGGAGACAGGTAAAGATCGATATGGCGCCTATGCTTGGCAAGGGGATAAAACATTCAGAACTGGCATTTATCAGTTGTGCAACTGAAGGGATCAACATTATCCTGAATGGTCTCCCCCTGAAAAAGGGCGATGAGGTGATCACCTCTACCCATGAGCATCCAGCAGTATACTTGCCCCTGATAAACAACATAAAAAGAAGGGGTATTGTGGTAAAGACATTTGTCCCCGATATAGAGAACGGGATGAATAATCTTCACAACATTCAGAATCTGACTACCAAAAAGACCAGGCTGATCATTTTCAGTCATCGCACCTGCACGAATGGACAGCTGTTCCCGATGAAGGAGATTGGCGAATTTGCAAGGGCAAACGGCATCTGGTATGGTCTTGATGGTGCTCAGGCTCCCGGTAGCGCACCCATGGACATAGTTGACTGGAAGACTGACTTTTATACCTTCAGTGCTCACAAATGGCTTCTCGGTCCGAAACGTACAGGTGTACTGTATATCAGGGAGGAGCTGCTTGACACGGTAGAAACAGTGACAATTGGCGGGTTCAGCAGCAAGAGCTATAATCTGGCCGAGGGTAAGCTGGAATTGACCGATACAGCCAGTCGCTTTGAATATGGAACCCAGAATCCCCTGCTCTTCTTCGGTCTTCACGAGTCAATGAAACTGATCAGTGACCTGGGTCTGGATCGCATAAAGGAGTATGATGAGATGTTGTCAGAGTATTTTTATGAAGGACTGAACAGAATGCCGCATGTGGAAACTGTCTCCCCAAAGGAGAGGGCTTACCGTACATCAATGATCTCATTCAGGATACCAGGTCTGAAGGCGGGTGAGATTTCAGAAAGGATGATGCAGAAAGGCATCAAGGTCAGGGTAGTCAATGAAAGCGGTCTCAATGCTATCAGGGTTTCATTTCATGTTTTCAACAACATTGATGATGCCGACAAGGCACTTAACAGCATAGACTCGATAAGAGCATAGTTTTGGGTGTCTTTCGCACAAGACAGGAGATCCGAAGGATCATCTACACTACCAACGCCATCGAGAGCTTGAACAGCACTATCCGCAAATATACTAAAGCAAAAACGGTCTTCCCTGATGATCAGGCTGCCTTAAAGGCTGTATATCTGGCTATTGCTAATGTTGAAAAGAAATGGACTTTCCCTGTAAGAGACTGCGGGTCTATTATTACAATTAATCATTAAATTTGGTGACAGATGTGGTGTTCTTTAAACCCGGCAGCTACTCGTTTACACAAAAATTTTCACAGGCTCTTTTTTTTTAATTTGATTCAATCTCAATCTCTGTAAACCAATTACTTGGCTAATTCTCGAAGAATTGTGAACAGGAACAATAAAACAATTCCCCATTAATATGACCACACTTCATGTGCCAGAGGAAACTGATTAAGTTCCTTCTTATGCTCTCTCCACTGTGGCATGGTTTTATCCATAATAGCTACAAACCGTTCTGTATGGTTTCTTTCAAGGATGTGAATAATTTCGTGCACAATGATGTATTCAAGACACCTTTCAGGTTTCTTCGCCAGTTCCAGATTCAGCCATATTCGTTTTGCTTCCCGGTTACATGTACCCCACTTCGTTTTCATCTTTTTAACTTCCCATTGAACACCATCCACTCCGATAACCCTCTGCCATTTTTCAATTAATGCCGGAATTTGTTCTTTCAGGGTTTTCCTATACCAGTTCGTCAGGACATTTTCACGCTGTTCCTGCGTATAGTCTGGTTTTACGAGAAGTTCGATGTATTTTTTATTTTTTATTGAAACTTTCGGATTTCCCGTGTGATGAACAACATTCAGAATATAACGCTGACCATTGAAGTAATGACTCTCCCCTGATATATACTTTCTTTTCGGCTGCCGCTGCTGATTAATGTATTTTGCCTGATTTTTCTTAATCCACGCCATTTTTGAAATGGCGAACAACCTGACCGCTTCATCGTCAACATTCAAAGGTGTGGCAATCCTGACCCTGCCTTCGGGCGGGTAAACAGCCAGATGAAGGTTCTTGATGGCTTTTCGCACCACATCAATTGGTATCCCGTTGACAACGATTTGATGCATCTTAATAATCAGGTTGGTCCTTGATGATTTCAAAAATTTGCTTCAGTTTTTCCTCGTCTTTGATATGTTTCTTAATGGCGAATAGAACCTCTTTCTCTTTTATCCTGTTGCCTCGCCAGTCATCTTTCTTGTTGTAAATTACTTCATAATCCAAGACTATTGCCAGTTCTTCATCTTGGTCAAGATTGTCATACAGTGCCCTTTTGGCTCTTGTATCGAGGGTTTTTGGGTATTTAGTCTCGTTGGGTCGTTTTATCTGCCGGGTCAATTCCACAATCATCGCCAGATATTCTTCATATTCCAATGCTTCCTGCCGTCTTTGCGCAATCAGTTCATCCAGCAGTTGTGACATGTTTTCGTAGTACTTCGGATTGATGGGTCGCTCATCATGAATGACCTTGCGCAGGTTGTTTTCGATAGTCTCTGCTACTGCCTGTCTGTTCCTTCGAATGCCGTAAGGCAGTTTTTCAATCGCATTTTTTCCTCTTTCTACAATCAGTTCAACCAGCGACATATCATCGAACGCACTGATTACTTTGCTCTCTTCTGCACTGATGTACGTGTCAATCAGATGGCGCATGGCAGGTTCATAAGCCTTGAGGTCAATATAATCGGCACTTGCAAGTTTTACCTCTGCTCTGGCATGTTCATAATGAC
>Ga0209201_1002694_pt1 | contig 16838 bp, 14 predicted proteins | sample AD_UKC055_MetaG_FD_184411 | JGI IMG/M metagenome (GOLD analysis project Ga0209201, IMG submission 184411) | Active sludge microbial communities of municipal wastewater-treating anaerobic digesters from USA - AD_UKC055_MetaG (SPAdes) (version 2) | ecosystem: Engineered > Bioreactor > Anaerobic >...
AATATCCCGCAATGATGCAGCCGCTGGTTTGTCCGAATTCATATTCCTTTCTTTGGTTTAAGGTTCATGTCTTCGGATGAGGAACCGTTTCACATCCCCATTATGGTGGTAGTGTCAAGATGCGCCCGCCTCGGGCCGAGGCGCTGAAATATATTTGAACAATTCCGTGGCGTATGTTATCTTAAGTTCAGGACGACAGATGATTTCGCTGTTCGTTTAGGGTTGGCATAGAGGTTTTGCTTGTAATGCGGTTCGAACAGCGAACGAATAGTTGGCCGCATTACCCTTCTGAGCGTCTGGGTGAAGGCGTATAAACCTCGTCACCAGCAAGAGCCGGGTGTGAATCCGGCTCTTCGCGTGTACGAAATGAGCGTTGCGCGGGCTCTGAAAGGCAACTAACCTTGATGCGATGAAACACCAGCTCGACTTCGAGCGGCCCATTATTGAGCTGCAGAACAAGCTCAACGAGTTGAAGAAGCATCCGGAGGACTACTCCATGAACATCAACGTGGAGGAGGAAGTCGGGATGATCGAGAGGAAGATCGAGGAAACCCGGCGGCAGATATTCGCCAATCTAAGCGCCTGGGACCGGGTCAAGATAGCCCGGCACCCGCGGCGGCCATTTACGCTCGATTATATCAAGGCGGCGTTCAAGGGCTTCAGCGAACTGCACGGCGACCGGCGATTCGCGGAGGACCGCGCGATCGTGGGCGGGTTCGCCTGCCTGGGCGCGCACAAGGTAATGGTGATCGGCACGCAAAAGGGCCGGGACACCAAGGAGAACATCCTCCGCAACTTCGGCTCGGCGCATCCGGAAGGCTATCGCAAAGCGCTTCGGCTGATGCAGTTGGCCGACAAGTTCCGGCTGCCGATCATAACGCTGATTGACACGGCGGGGGCTTATCCGGGGATCGGAGCCGAGGAGCGCCATATTGCGGAGGCCATCGCGGTGAACCTGCGCGAGATGATGGTTCTGGAGGTGCCCGTCATCGCGGCGGTCGTCGGGGAAGGGGGCTCGGGCGGGGCGCTGGGCATCGGCGTGGCGGACCGGGTGATTATCATGGAGAACGCCTACTACTCGGTCATCAGCCCGGAAGGCTGCGCGGCGATTCTATGGAAAGAACGCGCGGCGGCGGCCAAGGCAGCCGAGGCGCTGAAGATTACCGCCAAACACCTGCTCGAATTGGGGCTGGTGGACGAGATCATCCCCGAACCGCTGGGCGGCGCTCATGCGGACCCCGCCACGGCCGCCAGGAATCTGCAGGAATATCTGCTGAAGCACCTTGACCAGCTCAAAGCCTTGTCTGTGGCCGACCGCCTCAAGCTGCGCTACGCCAAGTTCCGCGCGTTTGGGCGCTTCAGCGAGAACAAGCCCGCGCCAGCCGAGGTCGCGGCAAGCTGAGGGGCACAAGCGCGGGTTCCGAACTCTGGAGGCTAGAATGCTCTACCCCTTGACCTTCCAGCCCATCTTCAAACAGCTTGTCTGGGGCGGGCGTGAACTGGAGCGGCTTTACGCCAAGGCGCTGCCGCCGGGCGTGCCTGTGGGGGAGTCATGGGAGATCAGCGATCGGACCAACGACGTCAGCGTCATCGCCAACGGGCCGCTGGCGGGCAAAGACCTGCATTGGCTTGTGGAGAATTGCGCGGCCGAGCTGCTGGGAAGCGCGCGGCCCCAGGGCGGACGATTTCCACTGCTGCTCAAGATTCTTGACGCGCAAACGAAGCTTTCACTGCAGGTGCATCCGCCCGCTGCCCGGGCGGCGGAGCTCGGGGGCGAGGCCAAGACCGAGATGTGGTATATCGCGCAGGCCGCTCCGGGCGCGGAGCTGTTTGTCGGTCTGAAACGCGGTGTCACGCGCGCGGAGTTTGAACGCAAGATCAAGGACGGCACGGTGGCCGACTGCTTCCATCGGGTGAGCGTGCGATCGGGAGACGCGATGTTCCTGCCCAGCGGCCGCGTTCACGGGCTCAGCGCCGGCCTGGTCATCTTTGAGATTCAGCAAAACTCGGACACTACCTACCGGGTGTTTGATTGGAACCGGGTCGGCCTGGACGGCAAGCCCCGCGCGCTGCATATCCCGCAAGCCCTGGCCAGCATTGACTTCAACGATTTCGAGCCGGGGTTGCTTCCGGCGGCGTTCGTCCAGGAGGGCGCGCACAAGGTGCGGCCGCTCGTGCGCACTCCCTTTTTCACCGTCGAGCTGTATGAAGCCGGCGCGGGGGTGAGCGTGCCGCTCCGGCCGAAGCAGCTGCAAATCGTCGCGGTGCTGACCGGGCGGGCAAAGGTCGGCGGCGGCCCCGAGGCGCTTTCGCTGGCGTCGGGCCAGTTCGGCCTCGTCCCGGCGAGCCTGGAGCAGGTTGCTGTGCGGGCCGAGGCGGCGGCTACCTTCCTTCGGGTCGCGGCATGAGGAAGTTTCTCAAGAGCTGGGCGATCAACACACTCGCGGTGCTGGTGGCGGTTTATATTGTGCCGGGGATTCACTTTACCGACGACAGCCTGTTGACCCCTCTCATCACCTCGCTCGTCCTGGGCATCCTCAACGCCTTCATCCGGCCCATTCTCATGTTGCTGGCCCTGCCGCTGCTGATCTACACGCTGGGGCTGTTCACGCTCGTGATCAACGCGCTGCTGCTCTACTTTGTGAGCTTCCTGCTGGCGCAGCACTTTGCGGTGGACAACTTCGGGGCGGCCCTGCTTGGCGCGTTGATTATCAGCATCGTGTCCCTGGTGCTGAACCTGGTTACCGGCGGCAGCCGCGCCAAGGTCCGGGTCCGGCGCGGGCGTCGGCCCTCAGACTCGAATGCGGGCGGCAGCGGGCCGGTTATTGACGTCTGAGCTTGGACGCCGTCCTGAACGATCCGTCATTGCCCGACCTGGTAAGCCGCGCGCAGTGTCTGGATGCCGCGCGCCAGAAAGTCCTTCTCAAAGTCGGTCAGCAGCGCCGCCAATTCGGCGGGGGCGTCCACGGCCTTGAACTTTGCATCCGCGCCAAACACTCTGACCATCTGCGCGAAGTAGTCCTGGTCGTCGGTTCGCAGGTAGACTCTGCCCCCGGGCACGAGGGCCTGCCGGGCCAGGGCTGGAAAACGCTCATTGATGAGGCGGTGCCGGCGATGCTTCCGCTTGGGCCACGGATCGGGAAAGTAGATGTGCAGCGCCTCCACGGAGCCCGGCGGCAGGAGGTATTCGACCAGATAAGCGCATTCGATGCGCACCCCGCGCAGGTTCGTCAGCCCGGCACGCTGCCCTTTGCGGTCCAGTTTTCGCAGGCGCCCGAGCAACCGTTCCACCCCGATGAAGTTGTGCCCCGGGTGCAGGCGGGCATACTCCGCCAGAAACGACCCGTCGCCGCTGCCCAACTCCACCTCCAGCGGCTGCGCCTGGCAGAAGAGCTTCGCCGGGTCGAGCCGCTCGACAATCGAGGTCAGAGCGTAGATCAGGCTCAGAACGCTAGTACCGGTAATGGTCCGGCTTGTAGGGTCCCTCGACGGGCACGCCGATATAGTCGGCCTGCTTGCGGGTCAGCCTGGTGAGCTTGACGCCGATCTTGGCCAGGTGCAGGCGGGCAACTTCCTCGTCGAGCTTCTTGGACAGGCGATAGACGGCCGGCTTGTAGGTGGCGCGGTTGGTCCAAAGGTCCAGTTGGGCCAGGACCTGGTTGGTGAACGAGTTGGACATCACGAAACTCGGATGGCCCTCGGCGCAGCCGAGGTTGACCAGCCGGCCTTCGGCCAGCAGGTAGATGCTCCGGTCGCCGGGCATGTCGTAGCGGTCCACTTGTGGTTTGATGGTCACCCGCGCGACGCCTTTGGCGGTGTTGAGGCGCTCGACCTGAATCTCGTTGTCGAAGTGGCCGATATTGCAGACGATGGCCTGGTCCTTCATCTTGAGCATGTGCTCGAGCGTGATCACGTCGCGGTTGCCGGTGCACGTGACGTAGATGTCCGCCTCGCCCAGCGTGTCCTCGACGGTCTTGACCTCAAACCCTTCCATGGCGGCCTGCAAGGCGTTGATCGGGTCAATCTCCGTCACGATCACGCGCGCCCCGAAGCCGCGGAGGCTGTGCGCGCTGCCTTTGCCGACATCGCCGTAGCCGCAGACGCAGGCGGTCTTGCCGGCGATCATTACGCCAAGGGCGCGCTTGAGTCCGTCGGCGAGCGATTCGCGGCAGCCGTACAGGTTGTCGAACTTGGACTTGGTGACGGAGTCGTTCACGTTGATGGCGGGCACCAGCAGTTTGCCGGCTTCGAGCATCTGGTAGAGGCGATGGACGCCGGTGGTGGTTTCCTCGCTGACGCCTTTCCACTCCTTGACGGCCCGGGTGAACCAGCCGGGACGTTCCTTCGCGCAGCGCTTGAGCAGGTTCTTGATGACCGCCTCCTCGTGGCTGCCGCTCGGGGTGCTGACCCAGTCGCTGCCGTGTTCCATCTCGTAGCCCTTGTGCAGCAGCAGCGTGGCATCGCCGCCGTCGTCCACGACCAGTTCGGGGCCCTGGCCGCCGGGATGCGTCAGCGCCGCCAGGGTCAAGTCCCAATAGTCTTCGAGCGATTCGCCTTTGAACGCGAAGACGGGGATTCCCGCCCTGGCGATCGCCGCCGCCGCCTGGTCCTGGGTGCTGAAGATGTTGCAGCTCGCCCAGCGCACCGAAGCGCCCAGTTCCACCAGCGTCTCGATCAGCACCGCCGTCTCGATGGTCATGTGCAGCGAGCCGGTCACGCGGACGCCTTTGAGGGGTTTGGTCGAGCCGTACTTCTCGCGCACCGTCATCAGGCCCGGCATTTCCTGCTCTGCCACCGAGATTTCCTTCCGGCCCCACTCGGCGAGACCGATGTCTTTGATCTTGAAGTCGCTGGTCGCGCGCGTCTTGCCATTGGTCTTGGTCAAAGTCGCCATGATGCTTGGTAGTCTTAAACGTGTTGCTGGTGCTGGTGAACCGGGAATGAATCAGGCGCGGCCCGCCCGGCGCTTGAGCAGCGCCGCGGCTTTCTTCAACGTTGCCGCCGCTACGGCCGGCGCGCCCTGGCTCGCCGCTTTGCGCAGCGCCGCCACCTTGTCGGTCTTCTCCCAGGTGATGTCCGGGTCGTTCTTGCCGAAGTGACCGTAGTTGGTGGTCTTTAGGTAAATGGGCCGAAGCAGGTTGAGCTGCTTGATAATGTCCGCCGGCTTGAAGCTGAACACCTGGGCCACAGCGCGCTCCAGCTCTTCGTCGCTTACAACGCCCGTGCCGAACGTGTTGATGCATACCGACACCGGGTCGGGATACCCGATGGCATAGGCGAATTGAATCTCGGCGCTCGTCGCCAGCCCGGCGGCCACGATGTTCTTGGCCACGTAACGACCCATGTAGGCCGCGCTCCGGTCCACTTTCGACGGGTCCTTGCCGCTGAAACAGCCGCCGCCGTGCCGCCCCATCCCCCCGTAGCTGTCCACGATGATCTTGCGCCCGGTCAGCCCCGTGTCACCCTGCGGGCCGCCCACCACGAACCGGCCGGTCGGGTTGATTAGAAAAGTCGTCTTGCTGTCGAGCAAACGCGCCGGCAGGACCTTCTTCACCACTTCCTTGATGAGGAAGCTCTCGATTACGCGGTGTTTGACGTCCGCCGCGTGTTGCGTGGACACCACGACGTTGGTGATGCGCACCGGCTGGTCGTTCACGTACTGCACCGAGACCTGGCTCTTGGCGTCCGGGCGCAGCCATTTGACCGCGCCGGTCTTGCGAATGCGGGTCAGCTCGCGCCCCAGCTGATGGGCGAACATGATCGGCGCCGGCATCAGCTCGGGGGTTTCGTTCGTGGCGTAGCCGAACATCAGGCCCTGGTCGCCCGCCCCTTGCTCGGCGGTCTTCTTCCCTTCGGCGGACCGGGCATCCACGCCTTGCGCGATGTCGGGGCTCTGGGACGTGATGGCGTTCAGAATCAGCACCCGGTCGGCGTGGAAAACGTCGTCGTCGTGCGTGTAGCCGATGTCGCGGATGGCCTGGCGGGCGATGGCGTTGAAATCGAGCCTCGCCTTGGTCGTGATTTCGCCGCCCACCACCACCAGGTTGCTCTTGGCGTAGGTCTCGCAGGCCACCCGGCTGCGAGTGTCCTGGGCCAGGCAGGCGTCCAGCACCGCATCGGAAATGGTGTCGCAAACTTTGTCCGGATGGCCTTCGCCGACGGACTCGGAGGAAAAGATGTAATTCTTGCTCATTGCACTAGGCTGTATAAATCGGTCTAACGGACATATTGACGTATCAGGATAGCATGATAGGTTCGCGGCATGGCTGTCAACAGGTTTCTCTCATAATCATGTCCTTCACCCTGAAATGCCTCCGGGCCTTGTCCGATCCCACCCGTCTGCGCATCGTCGCGCTGCTGGACAAGGACGAACTCTCCGTCAACGAGCTGCAGGAGATCACGCGGATGGGCCAATCGCGCATTTCCACCCACCTGGGGTTGTTGCAGGATTCCGGCCTCGTGCAGTCCCGGCGGGAGGGCAAGCGCACCTTCTACAGGCTCAGTCCGCCGGCCAACGCCACGGCTGGCGAGTTCGGTCAACTGGCGATTCGTGCCGCCGGCGAACTCCCCGAGCACGCCGGCGATCAAGTCAACTTGAAGCGCATCCTGGCCCGACGGCGCCAGCAGGCGCAGGCTTACTTCAACCAAGTGGCGGGGCGGTTCGACCGGGTCTATGGGCCGGGCCGCTCCTGGGAGGCGTTTGGTCACCTCTTGCTGCGGATCCTGCCGCCCCTGGTGGTGGCCGACCTGGGGGCGGGCGAGGGCCTGCTGAGCGAACTGCTCGCAAGGCGCTGCCGTAAAGTCATTGCGGTGGACAACTCCGAGAAGATCGTGGCCTTCGGCGCGGCCAAGGCAAAGAAGAACAAGCTGAAGAACCTCGAGTTTCGCCTCGGGGACCTGCAGGACCCGCCGATGGAGCCGGCCAGCGTGGACCTGGCGATTCTCAGCCAGGCCCTGCATCATGCGCAAGAGCCGGCCAAAGCGATTGGCCGGGCCTGGCATATCCTGAAACCGGGCGGCCAGATCATGATTCTCGACCTGGCCCGGCACAGTTTCGAGCGCGCGCACAAGCTCTACGGGGACCACTGGCTTGGTTTTGCCGAGAGTGATTTGCACCGCTGGCTCGAAGCCGCCGGCTTCAAACGCATCGAAATCAGCATTGTGGCCCGCGAAGAACAGCCGCCCCATTTTGAAACCCTGCTGGCGGCAGCGCAAAAATGACTCGGGGCGCGGGCCTCCGCCCGTTTGCTGCCCCACCCGCCAGTCCAGCTTTGAGACACTGTCTTAAGACACTGACTGTTTTCTTGGCTCAAGCCCGAGCAGCGTGTCGGGTAAAGAACGGACTCCCCGAGGCAAGGTTCGGCGTTGACTTCGCCCACCGAACGCCTATGCTTTTGTATGCGGTGAGCAACCGGCAATACGTGAACACTTACCGTAATAATAATAACCGCCGGGTGCTCGGTTCACGCCGCAACGACAGAAAGACTAAATCATGAAAAGAACAGCATCCCATACCGGGGGCTTCACGCTGGTGGAAATCATGATCGTGGTGGCCATTATCGGTCTGTTGGCCTCGATCGCGATTCCCAACTTCGTCAAAGCCCGCACCACAGCCCAAATGAACGCTTGTATCAGCAACTTGCGTGTGATTGACGGCGCCATTCAGCAATGGGCCCTCGATACCAAACAGGGCGAGACGGCCCAGGTTACTCCCACCGATGTTCTTTCGTACCTGAAGAACGCGGTGGTTTGTCCCTCGGGCGGCAAGACCTTTGCCGACAGCTACTCGCTGACGACGGTGGCGGCCCGGCCAACGTGCCTCAAGCAGCCCAGCACTCACAAGCTCGAAGAAACGCTGCAGTAGCCGCCAGTCGAAGTTACTCATTCAGACCGGCCCGGGAGCGATCCCGGGCCGTTTTCTTTGGCCGGATCCCAGGAGGAGATTTCGCCGCCGCCAAGGGTTGGCATCCCGAGTGCTAGACACCACAGACGCGGTCGCAGCGGGCAATAAGTGAACTGGAACCGTAGTAATAAAATAAACCGCCTGCTGTTAGTTCACGCCGCAATAACAGAAAAACAGAAAGCACGTATGAAAAACATGACCTCCCGTAAATCGGGCTTCACCCTGGTGGAAATCATGATCGTAGTGGCCATCATCGGCCTGTTGGCTGCGATCGCTATTCCCAACTTCGTGCGCGCCCGCACGCAATCGCAGAAGAATGCCTGCATCAACAACCTGCGCCAGATTGACGGCGCGGCTCAGCAGCTTGCGCTCGAAAACAAGCTCGCTGCCACTGCCACCGTTACCACTGCGGAGCTGGTGCCCTATCTGAAGGCCCCGCCGGTTTGCCCTGCAGGCGGCGCGAGTGCGACCTTTGCCACGAGCTACAGCCCTCAGCTCTCGACCAACTCGACGTGCTTGATCAATGCGACCGAGCACGTTCTCCCGCCGACTAACTAACCGTCGGGCAGTTTAATACTCACCGAGGCTTGAGAAGAGATTCTCAAGCCTTTTTTGTGTACGCCGGGGGAGCACAAACGGGCCGAGTGGTGCACCCGGCACGCGCCAGACTTGCCCCGCGGCAGGAACGCGTTGGCTGAGCTTCAAAGTGATTGTCTGGTGCCGGGCACAAGCTATGCTGTGCGTGAAAACGAGACCCGTCAGTAACCATGGAACCGATTGTTGAAACCAGGAATCTGCGCGTCGAGTTTCGAGCGCAGAACTCAGGACAAGCGAAGAAGGTCGCAGTCAAAGACCTGAACCTGCGCATTTGCGGCGGGGAAGTATTCGGCTTTCTCGGCCCCAACGGCGCGGGGAAGACCACGACCATGAACGTGCTGCTGGGGTTCGTCAACGCCACCAGCGGCGCGGCCTTCCTTTTCGGCGTGGATGTGCGCGAGCCCATCGCTCGCCAGCGCATCGGCTACCTGCCCGAACTGACTTACTACTATAAGTTCCTGACCGCGGAGGAATTGCTCCGTTTCTACGCCCGCATCTTCGGCATCCCGCGCCTCGAGGCGGACCGGCGCATCGAGCAGCTGCTCAAGCTTGTCGAGCTGGACTCCGCGCGCAAACGCCCCATCAAGACCTACTCCAAGGGGATGCAGCAGCGGGTGGGGCTGGCCCAGGCCCTGATCAACAACCCCGACCTGCTGATTCTGGATGAGCCGACCAGCGGCCTGGACCCGCTGGGCCGCATGAAAGTCCGCGAGATCATCCAGCGGCTCAAGAATGAGGGCAGGACGGTCTTCTTCTCCTCGCACGAGCTGGGGGAGGTGGAAACCGTCTGCGACCGTGTCGCCATCATCAACCAGGGCGAGCTCAAGGTTGAGGGGCGCGTGGCCGACCTGGTCGAGCGGCACCAGGCCAACCTCGAAAGGATCTTTCTGGACATCATCGGCTACCAACCTGAACCCTCGGCATGAATACCATCTTCGCGCTTACAAGCGTTGTCATTAAGGAACTGTGCCGGCGCAAGGACTTCTACGTCCTGTTCTTCCTCACCGCCGTCCTGACCCTGCTGATGGGATCGGTGAATTTCTTCGAGGACACCCGGGCCGTCCGTTACGTGAAGGAGATCGCGTTGCTGCTGATCTGGGTTTCGGCGCTGGTGATCGCCATTGCCACCACCGCCCGCCAGATACCGGCCGAGCGCGAGAACCGCACCATCTTCCCTTTGCTGGCCAAGCCGGTGACGCGCGCCCAGGTGATTCTCGGCAAGTTCCTCGGCTGCTGGCTGGCGTGCGGCCTGGCGCTGGTGGTCTTTTACCTCTTCTTCGGCGTGGTCAGCGGCTCGCGCGAGCATTCCTGGCCGGTGCTGAATTTGGTGCAGGCCCTGTGGCTGCAATGGGCCATGCTGGGCATAGTCGTCGCCCTGGTGCTGCTGGGCTCGCTCGTCTTTGCCGCCCCCTCGTCCAATGCGACCATCTGCTTTATCGTGGTGCTCGGCATTCTGCTGCTGGGGCGCCATCTGAACCAGGTCGCCCTCCAGCAGCCTGAACCCCTGCGCTCGATCGTGTATGGACTCTACTTCCTTATCCCGCACCTTGAGTGGTACGACGTGCGCGACATCATCATCTACGACCACAACCTGATCGGATGGCTGGACTGCGCCCTGGCGACGCTCTATGCCGCGGTTTATGCGGCGCTGCTCCTGTTCGGCGCCTGGCTGCTGTTCCGGCGCAAAGCCCTGCACCTGTGAAGAGGATTGGCCCGTATCTGATTCTGTGCCTGCTGGCGGCGGCGTGTTTTAGCCTGGCCACGATTCTCCAGCAACGCGCCTATGGCTGGAGCAAGCGGGCACAGACTGACAACATCCTGAAGGTGTTGCTCGGGGACGGACGCCGCCTGTTCGCCAACCACTTCTTCATCCAGGCCGATGTCTCTTTTCACAGCGGGTATTACCCGTCCATCTTCGACCAGGCCCGCGCCGCGCAAGGCACCCGCCATCTCACCGCCGAAGAGGGAGATGCCGCGCACGAGGAGCATGAAAAAAGCATGGGCTTCCTCGGCCCGCCCCGGGACTGGATCGAGCGCTTCGGACGGCATTTCATTGTCAACGAACACACACACCTGGAGGGCAATAAAGAGCGCGAAATCCTGCCCTGGCTGAGAATCTCCGCTGAGTTGGACCCGCAGAAAGTCGAGACCTACACCGTGGCCGCCTTCTGGCTGCACAAGCTGAACAAAGCCAGCGAGGCGGAGGATTTCCTGCGTGAGGGGCTGCGCAACAACCCGGACAGTCACGAAATCCTCTTCGAGCTGGGCCGCCTCTACGCCGATTACCATCACGACCCCGCCCGCGCCCGCAAGGTCTGGGAACTGGGCTTGCGGAAGTGGGCGGAGCAGGAAGCCGCCGGCAAGAAGCCCGAACTCTTCCATCTGGATCAGCTCGCCGTGCACCTCTCGCGACTCGAGGAGAAGGAGGGAAACCTGGCCCGTGCAATCGAACTGCTCCAACTGGCCACCAAAGCCTCCCCCCACCCGGAGGCCTTGCAGCGCCAGATCAAGGAACTCGAAGAGCAACTCGCCGCCCGCCCGCCCGCCGCAACACCGCAGGCCCGTTGAACAATCACCCGGCCACGTGAGCGGTCCGGTCGCCGTTCCGCCACAGCAGCACCAAACAAATCCCCAGCGAGAGCGCCGAAAGGGCCGCCCCGAGATAGAACGCCCGGTCCCGGTAAACCAAAGTCACTTCGTGCTGGCCGGCGGGAACCTCCAGGGCCTGGCAGGCATAGTTCGCCCGCCAGAGCCGAACCGGCTGCCCGTCCACCATCGCGCGCCAGTTGGGGTAGAACGACTGCGCGATCACCACCATCGCCGGCGCCGGAGTCTGGACGCTGAATCGGACTCGATCCGCGCTCCATTGCGGGGAGAGAATGCCGGCGCCAGGAATGGCGGCAGCGCCCACCAACGTCCGCGCTTCCACGGGCAGATAAACAACCTCGCGGGGCTTGAAGTCGCTGGCGGTGACCGCCTGCCGAGACTGCTGATCGTCGGCGAAAACCGGGCGTTGTCCGGCCGTGATCAGCGGCAAGGAACCGGCTCGCGCCTGCCACGCGAATACATTGTCCGGCGCCGTCACCCACGCCACGCCCAGAAAGTCTGCCAACGGGGACGCGAGCAGGTTGGTGTAGGTGAGCGTGTTCGTATCCCAAAGAGCCGGCATGAGTTCCGTGGTCCGCCGGAGCCGGAGTGAGGAAAAGCCGTCCACCTTTGGTATGTTCTCCAGCAGGTTGTTGTTATGAAACAGAGCGCCCCGAACGGTGGCGCAATAGGCGACGGCATTGGTCATGCCCAGCCGGTTGAGAAAGGCTTCCGCCTGCCGGCTCACCAGCACGCGCGATTCCCCCAGGCGCGGCCGGGAGGACATGTTTAACTCCAGCGGTCCGAACGCCCGCTGGTCCACCGTGGGGTGCAGCCGCAGACCCGCCGCGGTCAGGTCCAATCCGACCAGCACCACGACTGCCGCCCCCAGCAAGGCGCGCGTGCGCGTTGGGCCCGCAAACAGCAACCCGCCGATGCCGCCGATTACCCCCGCCAGGAACACCATTCGCGCCGCGCTGTCCTGACGTGTCAACGCCCAGCTTTCCCCGGGCACCGGCGACCGGTGCGCGGCAACCAGCAATCCCGCGGCCACAATCAAAACGAAAGCGCCTGTGCCAAGGAGAAGGAGTAAGCTTCGTCCAGCCTTCTGCGCCGGGGCATTCTGCAAGGCATGAAATCCGCAGGCGGCGAGCAGCGGAATGGCAAAGACCGGCAGCGCGATGAACTTGATCGGGTAGCGCGCGAATCCAATCGCCGGCACAAGTTCCTTGAGCCAGGTGTAGAGGAATCCATTATGACCCAGCGCCAGCACCAGCCCCAGCAGCGCCGCGCCGGCCAGCCAGCGGGCCTGCCATTGACGCGCCCGCCAGATGCCCACAAGCGCCAGGACCAGCACGCCCGCACCGACATAATAGGACTTGGTCCAATACTGCCCCGCCAGGTGGTAGGTATCCAACAACGATTGCGACGCATGAAACTGCGGCACGATGAAATTCGCCCAGCCCCATGTCGGCAGCGGCCAGGCGTCGGCCTCGCCGTACGAGGCGTCGCGCTCCGAATGGGCCACCAGGTCCCGGAACGGCAGCAACTGCACCGCGGCCAGACCCGCCACCAGCGCCACCACGATGACAAACCGTCGCAGCCCCGGCCCGGCCGGCACACGGCGGCACGCCAACTGCCGCAGCCACAGCCCCGCCAGCATCAGCCACGTGAACAGGATGATCTCGGGCGCGCCGGACAGCATTTGCATGGCCCCCGCCAGCGCGGCCCATGCCAGCCGCCGGCCACCGCCCCGCTGCCAGGCCGAGGCCACCGCCAGGATCACCCACGGCTGCCAGCTCAGGGCGGCGAGGTTGCTGGTCCACAGCAGGCAGTTGAGCATCAGCCCGTTCAAGCCAAACGCCACGCCGGCTATGCTCGCGGCCAGCCGGTCCTGCGTCCAGCGCCTCGCGAGCAGATACATGCCCACGCCCGCCAGCACGAGATGCCCCAGCCCCAACACATTCAATGACCACGGCAGAGGCAGCAGCGCGCAGACCAGCAACGGCGGATAGCAGACCGACGTGTTCCACTGCGCCAGGAACGGCACGCCGCAGTTGTTCAGCGGATTCCAGAGCGGCACTTCCCCGCGCCAAAGGCTGTCCCGCAGGTAGCGCGCGTTGGGATAAGTGAACAACCCATAGTCCTGGTAAAAGAAGGTTTGCGCGCCGAGGATGACGGCGGGATAAAGCACGAACAAGAACAGCGCGATCAGCAGCGCCAGCCGGCCCGGCGTGAACGCCTCCATCCAGGAGCGATCGGCAGCGCCGGTGGTGGTGGAGGCGTTGTTACTCGACTGCATGAGCCGGAGCCGACGCTAGTGGAACGCCCATGGCGATGCAAGCGGCAAGCGGCAATCGTAGAGGAAAGGGGAGCGGACGATGAGGAGAAGGTGGGGCGCGGGGCCCGCGCTGGAAAAGGCTCACCGTTCAGCGATAGATCCCGACCGGCCGAGAGCAGTTCCCTCTCCCCGGGGAGAGGGCTAGGGTGAGGGGGAACAACCCGTGCAACTGCATAGATAGGGCCAAGCTACACGGTTTCGCCTGGTCAGGCGACTCTCGAACAGCCGGTCTTCCCGGCGTCCTGGCGTTTTTGCGTTGAAAACTCATTCGCCCGCTTGACGGGCACAATGCCGAGCATCATGCTGGCAGCCGCACGCATCATGCGAACGCGATCCTTCATTCTTTGCCTGCCGATTCTTGCCGCAACCACCTGGGCCGGGGAGCCTGTGCCCCTCGTCCTGGAGAACCCCCTGGTCCGTTACGTTATTTCGTCCGAGGGCCGGAACCTGGCCTTCGTGGACCGTGCCACGGGAACGAATTTTCTCCGCGCGCCCGGCTCCTCGCCTTGCGCGCTGGCACGGGTCCGGGGACAGGAGTTGCCCGCCACCGCCGCAGCGCTGGCCGACGGACGGCTGACACTGCGCTTCGGCGCCAACGGCCCGCAGGCCGTGCTCAAGACCGAGTCGCGCCCTTACTGCATCGTGCTGAGCGTCGAGTCGGTCAGCGGCGCGGACGTTGACGAGCTGGTGTTTCTGAATGTCCCACTCACACTCAAGGGAACGCCCGACGAGCCGTTCGGCGCCTGCGCGCATTCGCTCAACCTGTTCACCCGGGTGCCGGCGCTGCCCGCGCTGCAGCGCGATCTGCGTGCCGCGTGCGAGAAGAAGTTCGGGCTGACCGGCGCGCGCGTGGCCATCGTCGCCGCGCCGATGGAACGACTGCTGCCGGCGCTGCAAGAGACGCTTGCGGGCGCCAGCGAGCTGCCGGTCTGCCGCACCGCCGGACCGTGGGCGCGCGAAGTCCCCTTCAATCACGGTTCTTACCTGTTCAACTTCGGCACGCTCACGGAGACCAACGTTGCCGACTGGGTCGAGATGAGCCGCAGCCTGGGCTTCAACCAGATTGACAATCACGGCGGCGGCGGCTTCTTCCGTTTTGGCAGCATGGAGCTGAACCGGGAGAAATGGCCGGACGGCTGGGCTGGTTGGGAGCGGATCGTGGCCCGGCTCCACGCGGCGGGCATCGGCTCCATCTTCCACACCTACGCGTTCTTCATAGACAAGCATTCCCGGTATGTGACACCCGTGCCGGACCGGCGGCTGGATGCCTTCCGCGCCTTCACGCTCGCCGAGCCGCTCAGCGCGGACGCCGCCGAGATCGCGGTGAAGGAAACCACTGCCGACCTCACCACCGTGACGGGTTTCTTCGAGCATAACAGCATAGTGCTGCACATCGGCGATGAGCTGGTGACCTTCGGCGGCGTCAGCCGGCAGGCGCCGTGGCGGTTCACCGGCGTCAAGCGCGGCGCGCTCGGCACCCGGGCCTCCGCGCACGAGGCAGGCGCCCGGGCCCGCCACCTCAAAGAGTGCTTCGGCCTGTTCGTCCCCGACCCGGAATCATCCCTGTTTGCGGAAATCGCCGCCAACCATGCCGAGGTGGTGAACCGCTGCGGCTTCGACGGCATTTACCTCGATGCCATTGACGGCGCTTCGATCCTGCGCGGGCCGGAGGAAAGCTGGTATTGGGCCCAGAAATTCGTCGTGGAAATCCAACAGCGCCTCAAGCAGCCGATCGGCATGGAGATGAGCGACATGTGGCACCATTTCTGGCAATACCGCACCCGCTGGCAGGCGTGGGACTATCCGCAGCGCGGCCATGCGCGGTTTATTGACCTGCACGCGGCGGCCATCAACGGCGGGCTGCTGTTGCCGCTGCACCTGGGCTGGTGGGGCTTCCAGACCTTCAACCCGCCGCAAATCGAGCCGACCTACCCGGACGTGATCGAAACCCTCGGCGCCCGGCTTATCGGCTGGGATGCCGGCATTTCGCTCACCGCCGGCATAGACCGCGAGGCGCTCCGCACCACGCCGCTCTTCCGCCGGGCGGTGGACACCCTGCGGACCTGCGAGGAACTGCGCCACGCCAAGGCGTTCGGTCCCGCCGCCTGCGCCGCCCTGCGCGAGCCCGGCAGCCGCTTCCTGCTGGTCACCAACGCCGCCGGACAGCCCCGCTTTCGCCGCGTAGTGCCCCAGGAGCGCGTCCTTTCCTCCGCCGAGCCCTGGACACTGGCCTGGCATGTAACAAATGCCTTCCAGCCCCAGCCCCTCAGGTTCCGCCTGGAAGCCCTGATGTCAGCCGCGCTGCCCAACGATACCAACGCGCTCATGCTCGCGGACCTTGCCTGGACCAATGGGAGCTCCTGGAAAGCCACCAGCGCCGACGGCGTGACGTTCAGGTGGGCGCCCGTGACGAACCGAAGTGACGCCGGATGTTTGCTGACCGCCACCAACGCCGGCAAGGTCGCCCGCAACGCCGCGTGGGCCAGGCTCGAACACCGCTTCGACCCGGTGCTCAACCTCAAGGAGCGGCAGGCGCTCAGCTTCGAGGTTGATGGAGACGGCTCCGGGGCCGTCATCGCGATCCGCCTCGGAAGCCCGCGCGCCATCGCCTACGGCGCCGTCGCCGACCGCTACCTTGATGTGAATTTCACCGGCCCGCGCGCGTTCACCCTCGTCGAGACCGAATCCACCCGCTGGAGCGACTACGTGTGGAACGACGGGAAGCACCCCTATAACGTCTATCGCGAGACGATTGACTTCGGCGCAATCGAATCCGTCAGCATCTGGCTGCAGAATCTCCCATCCGGGCGGGAGACCAAATGCCGGCTTGGCACCGTGCGGGCGGTGCCGCTACGCGCGGGCAGTCTGAAGAATCCGCGATTGACTGTGGGCGGCCAGACCGTCGAGTTTCCCATCGAGCTGGCGTCGGGATGCTGGCTCGAAGGCACCGGCCCGGACGACTGCGCCGCCTATGGCGCGCGCGGCGAGGCGTTGGGCAAAGTGACCCCGCGCGGAGATTGGCCCCGGCTCCCGGCCGGCGCCACCGCGATGCAATTCACGTGCGAATCTTCCGATCCGCCTGCCCCGCGCGCCCGCGTCATCGTGTTCAGCCAGGGCGCGGACCTGTGAGCCGTAACGATTGGGAAGCAGAGCCCGCTAAACACGCGAAATACGCTAAAAGAGTAGCGAATATGGCCCCATAGAACTGTGGGGCGTCCTCACTGATCCGTGAGCGTGAGCACTAGCTGGCTTTGCTCAGCCTTTGGCGTCATTTCGCGTGTTTAGGAAAGCGCCAAGCGAAGCTTGGCTGGTTCTAGTTAACTGAGATGAGTTAATCGTGATAATTGGTCGAGAGTCATGTAGCCAACCCCAAAGCGAATGGGGGCGACCCTGCTCGCTGAAGCTGGGGGA
>Ga0209201_1002706_pt1 | contig 16776 bp, 12 predicted proteins | sample AD_UKC055_MetaG_FD_184411 | JGI IMG/M metagenome (GOLD analysis project Ga0209201, IMG submission 184411) | Active sludge microbial communities of municipal wastewater-treating anaerobic digesters from USA - AD_UKC055_MetaG (SPAdes) (version 2) | ecosystem: Engineered > Bioreactor > Anaerobic >...
GAGAAACTGCTGGCGGACGAGGAGTATCTGGCGAAGGGTGCGGCGTTTCTGGACGCGCCCGCGGCGAGCCCGGCGTATAAGCGCGTCGAAAGCTGCTTGTTGAAAGCGTTCACGGGGATGCCCCGGCTGGAGCGGCCGGCGGAATCCGCCACGAGGGTGTTCCAGTTGCGGATCTACGAAAGCCCGGGCGTGAAGGCGGGGCAGAAGAAGATCGAGATGTTCAACACGGCGGAGCTTGCCATCTTCCGCAAGACAGGCCTGAATCCAGTGTTCTTCGGCGAGTCGCTCATCGGGACGAAGATGCCCAACCTGACGTACATGGTGGGATTCGAGAACGCGGATGCGCAGACGGCCGCATGGGACACTTTCCGGGCCGATCCGGAGTGGCTGGAACTGCGAGCCAGGCCTGAGTACGCGGACAAGGAGATAGTCTCCGGGATTACGAACATCGTGTTGAACCCGGCGGAATGCTCGCAGATATAGCGGAAGACCGCGCGACCGCTGGCCCGCCTTTGGCCGTATCCTACCGAAATCGCAGGGCGTAGATATCCGCGTCGCTCATCCTGAACTTCAGCCGGACAGGCGTGCCCACGAGTTCTTTCAACTCGGACTTGCCGCCCCACGTGACGACCCGCTCGATATGGTCGCCGTATATCTCGTCGCACTCCTGGAGGGTGAACCCGGGGATGGGATTGCCGCTGGCATCCTGGATTTCGCACCAGATGCTCCCGGCCCCTGACGTAGCGTAGTTGATGAGGAGCTTGGTTTCGGCGGCTTCGGGCGGGGCCGGCACGGACGGGCCGCCCGTGAACGCATTGATGAGACGCCCCCCTTCGGCGGCCTCGGCGGTATAGAGCACGCCGTTTTCGCTGGCGGTCTGTCCGAAAACGGCCGTAGCGCCTTCCGTGGCCAGCCGCTTAATCTCCTCGGGCGAAAGGGCCCGCCGGACCACGAGGATGTCGTCGGCGACACCGAGGAACGGTTCGTTGGTGAGCGAAGTGGGGGGATAGTCCTCTCCGAACTGAAGGTCGCCATGACACAGTTCGATGGGTCCAAGCCCTGCCTCTCCCCCACTCGCGACCTCTTTTCCGTCGAAATAGAGGCGGATGACGCCGTCATCGTAGGTCGCGGCAAGATGGTGCGGATTGCTGTCATCAGCCCATTGGGGCAGGGCTTCAAGCGGCGCAACCACCTCCTTCGTGTGGTAGAAGAAGCGGAAGCCGGTCTGTTCGGGGCCGATTGTGCCCCCGGGATTGCAGTCGAGGATGAGTTCGTTCTGCATGGTCTCCGTGGCGCCTCCGTCGTAAGCGGAGAAGATGCGCCGGTGCCCGGCGGGGACGTTGCGCACGCTGGCGGCGAACGTTGCCTGGGGGCCGAGATTCTGGGTGTTGGGCAGCTTGAGGATCTGCGGCGAAGCGAACGCGAGGGACCGGCCGCCGCGGATGGGGTTCTCCTGGGTGAAGGTCAATGGCATCGATGATACACGGTCTTGAGGGAGGGGTGGGTCCTCGCCGTCGGTGAATGTCAGGACCTTCGTGGTGAATGCACCGCCCGTTGCCGGGGCTTTGATGGAGACGAACCCGTCGAGACGGACGGTGTGGCGGCGCAATTCGCACGGGCCGACGTAGTAGCCCTCGGTGGCATAGACCGAAAGCTCGCCGGGCAGGTTGGGGTCGCCCGAATCGGTCTGCATGACGCCCCAGGCGATCATGTTGTTGCGGTTGACCCAACGGGTCGGGTCAGGCCCGGGGCGCAGAAACGCCTCGCGCCAGCGATGAAACAGGAGCCCGTCGCGGCTGGTCATGAACACGCCGTCCGACACGCCCGGATAAGGGTGAACCTTGAGGTCGCGGTCGGGAGAGAAGCGTTTCGGGAAGCCGATGAAAATGTGAGGAGCGCGGTGGTAAGCGGTGATGCCGTTGGTGTACAGGTGCTCGTTGGGCGTGCCCTCGGTGTATTGGAGCCACTGGGGTTCGGGCCAGTTGAGGAAATCCTTGGTGGTTGAGGTCATGATTGCCCGGACGCCTTCCGCAAAACCGCGGTGGAACTCGACGTACTGCTGGCGGTACGCGTCCCAGAATGCGAGGTTGTGCGAGTCGAAGGCGCCGATGGTGATGACAGGCGCTTCCTGAATGAGTTCCCAATGGACGGCGTCGGGGGATTTGAACGCGATGAGCTTGGCATCGTCCGGCCCGCTGGCCACGGCTTTGTAGCGTTCGCCGGGCGGGCAGGCGGGGTTGGAGTCCTTGAACGGCGAAAAGTTGTGGACGCCCTCCCCCTGCCAGATGATGTTGTTCGCGGTCGAGCCCTCGTATTCGAAGAGGCCGAGTTCGGGCTTGGCCCAGTGGATGCCGTCGACGCTGAGCGCGTAGCAGACGCGCTGGCCGCCGCCGGTATTGGTCTTGAGGTCGAAGTTCGAGCCGCGGTAGTACATGCGGAAGAGGCCGTCGTCTTCGAAGATGGTGAAATAGCACGAAGTATTGCCCTCCCAAGGGGCATCGACGGTGATCGCCACGTCGCGCGGGACGGGTTCGTGGAGGACTTGCTGAACGCCGTCCATGGACTCGATGAGGAACTGGTCCCAGAGGGGTTCGAGGCGGGAGCCGATATCTATTGGCTCCGCGGCGCTTGCGTAGTAGCCGGCCAGCAGCAGCAAAACGGCCAGCGCGGCCATTGTGATGTTTCGGCGAAGAGAAACGGCGGAATTCGCGGCCATGAGAGAACTCCTTGCGATCGTGTGGTCGATGCGGCCCGGAGCCGGGCCGCTGCTTGCCCTGGCCGGAGTATAGACGAGCGGGAAAGGGAAATGCACCCTCACTGGAAAATCACTGGGCAAACCCCGGGGTTGCCGCGCGGAGGGCAACAGCCGCTGTCGGACCTGTGCGACCTATACGCCGTATAAGCCCGGCCCTTTTGGGCAATCCGCGCATTTGACCTGTTTTGCCGGCAGATGGCAGAATATGTCTTCTCGCAACGAACAAAGATGAGGCGATATCCATGACGTTCAATGAAGTACCAGAAGACGAAGAAGTCCCGAAACATCCGTTCGAGCCATTGACGGCGAAGCTGCTCAAGACCCGCACCATATTGATCTCTGGAACGGTCGATGAGGAGCTTGCCGAACGCGTCATCACGGAGCTTCTTATATTGGATGGGGATTCTCAAGAACCCATTCGCATGTTCATCACGTCTCCGGGCGGGCATGTGGATGCGGGGTTGGCGATCCACGACGTGATGCGGTTCATCAAGCCCGAGATCGTCGCGATTGGCGCGGGATGGGTTGCGAGCATTGCGGTGCCGATTCTGTTCGGCGCGCCGAAAGAGAACCGGCTGGCTCTGCCGCATACGCGGTTTCTGCTCCATCAGCCGAGCGGAGGGGCCGCGGGCCATCTGAAGGATATCCGGATCGAAGCGCAGGAGATCATGAAGATTCGTAAGCGCTTGAACGAGATGATCGCGCGCGAAACCGGTCAGCCCTACGAAAAAGTTTACGAAGACAGCGACCGTAACTTCTGGATGAGCGCGGAAGAGGCCATCGAGTACGGGGTCATCTCACGCGTTGTCGAGTGCGTCGACGACATTGGCAAGAAGTAGCGGTTCTTGCTTTCCCGAACCGCCATGGGCCACCATGAGCAGGGACGGGAAGAACATGACAGCATCAGGACAACTCAGACGCCTTCTGGACCAGTTCCTGGAGGCGTCTGTTTTTGAGTCGGGTCTGGCCGACAAATCGCTCGAGGCGTACGCGAGCGATCTGGGGTCGTATACCGGCCAGCTCGAACAATGCGGTGTCACGGACCCGGACCATGTCACGCGGGACCATGTGCTGGGCCATCTGATCGCGTTGCGGAAGGCGGGGCTGAGCACGCGGTCGGCCGCGCGGCATTTGAGCGCGATTCGCCGGTTTCACCGGTTTCTGCGGGAAGAACATCTGGCGGAGCGCGATCCTACCGAAGGCATGGATTCGCCCCGGCTGATTCGCGCGTTGCCCCACGTGTTGTCGGCGCTCGAGGTGGAACGTCTGCTGACCGCGCCGGATCTGTCGCGCAAGCACGGCGTCCGAGACGCGGCGATCCTCGAGTTGTTTTACGCCTGCGGTCTGCGGATTTCGGAATTGGCCAATCTGCCGCTGCGTGACGTGTCGCTCGAGGAATCCATGGTGAGGGTACGGGGCAAGGGCTCGAAGGTGCGGATTGTGCCTCTGGGCACCCGGGCCATCGAGCGGATACGCGCGTATCTGCCGGTTCGTTCAGGGGACAAGGTACTCGACGACACGCTGTTTCTGGGTACCCGCGGACGCCGGATGAACCGTTCGCGGGTCTGGCTGGTAGTGAAACGGGCGGCGCAGGCCGCCAACATCCGCCAGAACGTGACGCCTCATATGCTGCGGCATTCGTTTGCCACCCACCTGCTGGATCATGGGGCCGATCTGCGCGCGGTTCAAGAAATGCTGGGCCATGCCGACGTATCGACCACGCAGATCTACACCCACGTCAGCGTGGACCGGTTGAGCCGTGCCCACAAGGATTTTCATCCGAGGTCGTAATAATTTCGGGGACACAATACTCAATTCTGACTGCCAATCCGCGACACATTGATGGTAGGTGATGTGCGTGACATCCCAATTGAGTATTGTGTCCCCGAAATCGGTTCGCTATTCTTTCCTGAAGAGGTACGGAAGGTTCCGGTGCGGAAATGGACTGCGGCCGGCTTCGGTGGCGAATGCCGGCGGAGACGTTTGGCGTGGGCATTCGTGAACAGTACCGCCTTTCGAGAGGGCGGAGCGACGGGGTCGAGGGAGAGATGGCGAAGAAGACGGCGGAGGCGCCTTGATGACGATCGTGACGCTGGTTGTGCTGATAGCGGGCGCGCTGGCTTACTTGTCGGCGACGGTTGGCGCCGTGCTGTTTCTTTCGCGGGAGGAGGCGGCGTTTCTGAACGTTGCCCGCCGGCTGGCGCTGATGGGAATGTGTTTGTTCCTCGCGGTTTTCGTGTTGCGCTGGGCCGCATGGGGCAATCTTCCCATGACGACCGTGGCTGACGCGCTTGTCGTCTTTGTTGTTTTGGCGACGGTTGTCATGTACGTATCAGCACGGGGCGAAACCCGGGCGCTGTCCTCGTTCTATTTGCCGCCGATCCTGGTGCTGGCATTGCTTTGTGTTCTTGCTGCGCTGCGTACCTTCTCGGAGGCGCCGAGAGCGCTTCGGGGCATGTTTCTGGCGGGCCATGTGAGTCTGGCGTTTCTGGCGTACGCGTTTTTTCTGGGAGCGAGCGTGACCAGCGTGGCGTATATGTTTCAGGCCCGTCATCTGAAGAATCATCATACCCGCGGGCTGTTCCATGCCCTTCCCTCATTGGAACGCCTCGACAAGAGCCTGTATTTGTTGATACGTCACGGGTACATCGTGTTTTCGGTGACACTGATTGTGGGCGGCATCTGGGCGCGGGTGGACGCCGGCCTGTTAGGGCCGCAGTGGTACCTTGCTCCGAAAATCCTGCAGGCTGTTGCGATGGTGGCCTTTTACGCGTTCGTGTTTCATGCCCGGCAGATTGGCCTGTTGCGGGGGCGGAAACTGGCGTTCGCGGTATTGATAGGTTTCTCCGTCATGCTGGGCATCTACCTGGTGCGCGCGCTGTTGGGAGTGTCGTATTACCATTTCTGGGGGTCGGCGTCATGGGCGTCGTAGCGGTTGGTCTCAGCCATCACACGAGCCCGTTAGAGTTGCGGGAACGCCTGCATTTTGCGCCCGAGACCATCCCGCCGGCGTTGCTGGAATTACAGGATCGCCTCGAAGGCGGAGCAGCCGTCATTCTGAGCACCTGCAACCGGGTCGAGATCTATGCGCACCACGACAAGGACGCCGCTACCCTGTGCGACGATGTGCGCGCGTTCATGGCCGAGTGGCATGGGTTGTCCGAAGATGAATTCGCCGGTTCCCTTTATGAATACAAGGGTTCGGAAGCGGTTGGGCATCTGTTTCGCGTGGCAGCCAGTCTTGACAGCCTGGTGGTGGGCGAGGCCCAGATCCTGGGGCAGGTCCACGAGGCCTTCATGTTGGCGCAATCGCAACAGACCATCGACAAGGTCCTTTCGGCGATGTTTCAGCGCGCATTCAGCGTGGCGAAACAGGTCCGCACCGAAAGCAAGATCGGGGCGGGAAAGGTTTCGGTAGCTTCGGTGGCCGTGGACCTCGCGGTCTCGATATTCATGGATTTGGCAGAGAAGACGGTGATGATCATCGGCTCGGGGAAGATGGGTGAAAGCACCCTGAAGAGTCTGCTGTCGTGCGGAGCGGGCCGGATACTTCTTGTCAATCGCAGCCCGGAAAAGGCCTTGAGCCTCGCGGGAACGCTCGGCGGGGAAGCCGTGGCGTTCGAGGCGCTGGACGAAACCCTGCACCGTGCGGACATCGTTATCACGTCCACCGCGGCCACGGCGCCGATCCTGACCTGCGGCCACTTTCATCGTGCACTGAAGAGGAGGGGCAACGCCCCGATGTTTGTTATCGACATCGCCGTGCCGCGCAATGTCGAGCCTGCGGTAAACAGCCTCGACAATGTTTACTTGTACGATCTGGACGCGTTGCAGCAGGCCGCCGCAGAGAACCTCGAAGCGCGGCGGCAAGAGGTCGACACGTGCCTGAGGATTGTCGATGATGGCGTCGAGAAGTTTGTCCAATGGATGCGAAGTCTTGCTGTCGAGCCCGCCATTGTGTCCATTTCCGAGGAGTTGCACGGGATTCGCGAGCGCGAGCTCGAGAAACTGCTGGCCGCGTATCCCGACATGACGGAAGAACACCGCGAGGCCATCTCTCAAATGACGCGGCGCATCGTGAATACGATTCTGCAGCGTCCCATGAGCCAGTTGAAGCGCGAAGCGGTCGCGCAGGACCCGAGTCTCGTGCTGCAGTTCGTTCGCCGGATATTCGGCTTGAAGGAAACGTGATGCCCAAGTCCATCCTCATCGGCTCGCGGGGCAGCGGGCTGGCGATGTGCCAGTCCCGGCAGATCGCCGAGGCGCTCCGGGGCCTTGTGCCGGATGCCGAGGTCGCGATCACGGTGCTCCGCACCACAGGGGACAAGATTGCGGATGTGCCGCTGTCCCGGGTCGGGGGGAAGGGGCTTTTCACGAAGGAGCTCGAGGAAGCCCTGCTTGCCGGGACGATCGATTTGGCGGTCCACAGCATGAAGGATCTTCCCACGGAATTGCCGGAAGGACTGTGTGTCGGGGCGGTGCCCACGCGCGAGAACCCCTATGATGTGCTCGTGAGCCGCGAAGGACTGGCGTTGGATCAGTTGCCCGCGGGGGCACGGATAGGGACCTCGAGCCTGCGCCGGGCCGCGCAACTGCGGGCGTATCGCACAGATCTCGAGGTTGTCCCGTTTCGGGGTAACGTGGATACCCGGCTGCGGAAAGTCCGGGAGGGCGATGTGGACGCGGCGGTTCTGGCGGGCGCCGGCTTGCATCGCTTGGGTCTCATGGACGCGGTCACCCAGGTGCTTCCGGATGCGATCATGCTGCCCGCTCCGGCTCAGGGGGCGTTGGCGATTGAAGTGTGCGAGGACAACGCGGCATTGCGTGCGACGCTGGCGCGGTTGGAGGATCCCGAGAGCAGGATGGCCGTAACCGCGGAGCGGGTGTTTCTTGCCGCAATGGAAGGGGGCTGCCAGGTGCCTTTGGGCGCTCTGGCGAAACGGGAAGGGGACCGGCTCGTGCTTGACGCCTGCGTGTGCAGCCTGGATGGCGCACACATATTGCGATGCACTGTGGACGGCCCTCAAGACAGCCCCCGCGAGACCGGAATCAGGGCGGCGGAAACCCTTCGCCGGCAGGGCGCGGATACGCTGCTGGATGCGCTGCGATGAATGAGGAATATGGGGAGATTCTGCGCGGCAAGCGCATCGCCGTCACCCGCGCTCAGGCTCAGGCGGGGGAACTGGTGTGCTCGCTGCGAGGCATGGGCGCGGGGGTGTTCGAGTTTCCCACCATCGAGATTGTTCCGGCCGAGCCAGCGGAGGACTTCGGGCATATCGGCGACTACGACTGGGTGGTGTTTTCGAGCGTGAACTGCGTGGACATGTTTTTCAGACGCCTCGGGGCTGCGGGACGGGATACGCGCGATTTTCGGGGCGTCAAGGTGTGCGTGGTGGGGCCGGCGACGGCCGAGGCCGTGCGGAAGCGTTCCTTGCGTATTGACGTTATGCCAGAGAAGCACGTTGCAGAAGCGCTCCTGGATGAACTACTCGAACACGAACCGGATCTGCGGGGCAAACGGGTGTTGTTGCCGCGGGGCGATATCGCGCGGCGTTTCCTGCCGGAAGCCTTGCGGGAACATGGCGCGGAGGTTACCGAATTCATCGTTTACAGGACGGTGGCGCCTGGCGCCTCCGGCGCACTGGTCGAGGCGCTCATGAGCTTTGCTCCGGACCTGGTTGCGTTCACGAGTTCCAGCACCGTACGCAATTTCTGCCAGATGCTGGGCGGGGACCGGTTGGAGATGCTCAAAAAGAGGGCCGCGTTTGCTGCTATCGGTCCAATCACTGCCGGTACGATGCGCGAGCTGGGTGTGAATCCGGCAATCGAGGCGGAAGAACACAACATTCCAGGGCTGATTCAGGCTATAGTGAAGTGGGCGGCATCGCCGTAAGGAGGCAACCGTGGCTTATCCGAAAACGCGCATGCGGCGGTTGCGGCGGAATGAAACTCTCCGCCGCATGGTCCGCGAGACGCGTCTTAGCACCGACAATCTTGTATTCCCGATGTTCGTGCGTCCAGGTGAGGGGGTGCGTAACCCGATTCGCTCGATGCCGGGCAATTTCCAGTTCTCGGTAGATACCTTGGCCGAGGAGGCGAAAAGGGTTGCCGGTTGCGGGGTGCCTGCGGTCATCCTGTTCGGCATTCCCGGGCACAAGGATGCTGTCGGAAGCGAAGCGTACGCGGAGGATGGCGTTGTTTGCCGCGCGATCGGGGCAGTGAAGCGCGCCACGCCCGGATTGTGCATCATCACCGACGTCTGCCTGTGCGAATATACGGACCACGGCCACTGCGGGGTGATCAAAGACAACCGGGACGGAATTCCGGACGTGGACAACGACGCTACGCTCGAACTCCTGGTGAAAGAGGCATTAGCCCACGTGCGTGCGGGGGCCGATATGGTGGCCCCGTCTGACATGATGGATGGGCGGGTTGCGGCGATTCGGAACGGACTGGACGGGGCTGGTTTCCACGATGTGCCGCTCATGGCGTATAGCGCGAAGTTTGCGTCGAGTTTCTATGGGCCCTTCCGCGATGCGGCGGAATCGCCGCCTCAGTTCGGTGACCGGTCGTCGTACCAGATGGACCCGGCCAACGGGCGCGAGGCATTGCGAGAGATCGCACTGGACATCGAGGAGGGCGCGGACATCGTCATGGTGAAACCCGCTTTGCCGTATCTCGATGTGTTGGCGCAAGCTGCGCAGCGCTTTGACGTGCCGCTGGCGGCGTATCATGTGTCGGGTGAGTTCGCCATGGTGAAGGCCGCGGCGGCCAATGGCTGGATAGACGAGAAACGTGCGGCGTTGGAGATATTGACCTCGATTCGCCGCGCGGGGGCGTCGCTTATCCTTACTTACTGGGCATGCGATGCCGCCAGATGGCTTGTGTGAGGCCCGGGCGTCGCATACCGGGGAGACAATCCCTGTGTACTCGGGGCGCGAAAGGAGAACCTAGATGCAACACATAGGCATGCTGACGAAAACACAACCGGCCAAGGCCCAGGACCCGTTTACCCCGAAGGAAATCCTCCAATGGTTTTTCTTCTCGGTGGACCTGACGAGGATCTTGGTGCAGACATTTGGTCCGAAGGTTCTGTAGCACGATACGCAGGCGGGACATTGGGTGAGTGAGTCATGAAAAGAGATAAATCGGCGGCGCTCTGGCGCGAAGCAAACAAGTATCTGGTAGGGGGTGTGAACAGCCCGGTGCGGGCGTTCAATGCCGTGGGCGGCGAACCGTTTTTCGCGGCTTCGGGCTACGGGCCCTGTATTCAAGACGTCGACGGGAACCGTTATGTGGACTACGTTCTCTCGTGGGGACCGCTGGTGATGGGACATGCCCATCCCGCAGTCGTTGATGCCGTGACGGAGGCCATGCGGTCGGGCTCGAGCTTCGGGATCTCGACGGAGTCCGAGATTCGGTTGGCGGAGCGCGTCACGCGCCATTTCCCCATGATCGAGAAGATCCGCTTTGTGAACAGCGGCACCGAGGCGGTCATGAGCGCCATCCGCCTCGCGCGGGGGTATACCGGAGCGGATCTCATCGTAAAGGTAGCGGGCTGCTACCATGGGCATATGGATGGTCTGCTCGTGCGTGCCGGAAGCGGTTTGACCACGCTCGGACGGCCGGACAGCCAGGGCGTGCCCGAGGCCTATACGCGGTGCACGTTGGTAATCCCGTACAACGAGCTCGAGGCTGCGCGAGCGGTGTTTGACCAGTACGGGGAGGATATTGCATGCCTGATCGTCGAGCCCGTACCCGGAAACATGGGCGTTGTCCTCCCGGAGCCGGGCTATCTGGAGGGTTTGCGCGAACTGACTGCGGGCAGCGGTTCACTGCTCATTTTCGACGAAGTCATGTCGGGATTCCGGGCGGATATGGGAGGCGCTCAGGCCACGTATCGCATCAAACCCGATCTGACGGTGTTGGGAAAGGTGATCGGTGGCGGCCTTCCAGTGGGCGCGTATGGTGGTCCGGCTGAGATCATGAGCCTGCTGGCGCCGGAGGGCCCCGTGTACCAGGCGGGCACGTTATCTGGAAACCCGTTGGCTATGGCGGCGGGACTTGCCACCCTCAAGGCGCTCGAACAACCCGGGGTCTTCGAAGGCATCTCGCAGTCCATGGCGGGGCTATGCGACGGCATGGGTGAGATTGCCAGGGAAGCAGGCATCCCGGTCTACCAAACGAGGGCGGGCTCGATGGCATGCATGTTTTTCAATGAGCAGCCGGTGCGGAACTATGACGATGCCACGGCGTCAGACACGAAACGGTACGCCGCCTTTTTCCGGGGAATGCTCGAGCGAGGCGTTTACTTCGCGCCATCCCAGTTCGAGGCGGCTTTCATGAGCGCGGCTCACGGGGATGCGGAACTCGACAAGACGCTCGATGCGGCGCGCGATGCCTTTGCTGACCTGACATAGCGGGCGCGGAATTTTGACTGCAAAACACAGTCAATTGAATCCGAGAATGCACTTTCCGACGACACATCGCGTGTGCTGGACAAGCGCTCTCGGCACTTGACTCCCGGACCGCTCCCTGTTAGCCTGCAGATCAGCATTGAGGGGTGTAAAGAGGCGCCATAGTGGGCATGGGGAGGCTTCCCGCGATGAGAGTATTCATTGGACGTCTGGTCTTTGCGAGCTGCGTCGTGGCGGTGTCTTGCGGGCCGGCCCTGGGGCAAGAGTCGCCGGTTCAGTTCACCGAAGGGGCTCACCGTGACGTGGATCCCATGATTTCGCCGGACGGCAATTCGCTGGCATTCGCCAGTGATCGCACCGGCAATTTTGATATTTGGGTTTACAACTACGACAAGAAGGCGTTCATGCAGGTTACCCACAGCGAGAAGGATGACCGCTATCCGAACTGGACGGCAGACAGCAAGAAGGTGCTTTTCAATTCCGACCGGACGGGTAACGGCGACGTTTACGAGACGTCCGTGGAAAGCCCCGCGGGCAACCTTCAGCTTACGGTATCGGAACATCTCGAGGAATATGCGTCGTATCGCCCCGGGAGCCAGGAAATGGTTTTTGCGCGCGCGGAGAAGCGCAACATCCTGCGCAGAAAGATGGCGATTGTGTTGACGGAGAACCCGGCCTCGACGGCGCGGGTGCTTGTGGATGATGGCGACGAACCGCGCTTCTCGCCTGATGGCAAGCAGATGGTCTTTGTGTCGCGGCGCACCAAGAACAACGACATCTGGCTGACGGATATGTCCGGTGGCGCTTTGCTGCAACTCACCACCAGCGAGAAAGATGACAGGAATCCGTGCTTTTCTCCGGATGGAAAGCAGATCGTATTCGCGTCGAACCGCACGGGGAACTTCGACCTCTGGGTGATGGATGTGGACGGCCGAAACGTGCGGCAGCTGACCACGGACCCGGCCGATGAAAGGCAGCCCAGTTGGAGTTCGGGGGGCTATATCTACTACACGCGGGACATGAGCCAGACAATCTCGAATATCTGGCGGGTAAAGGCTCCCGAGTAGTCCGGTTTTTCTCACAATTCCAAGTTAAATACAGCATATTGGGGTCTCACGCGCCTTGACACACTAAGCATTGTTATCTAAACTATGCGGTGGGGGTTCGTTTCCCTCGGAAGCTTGAAACACGAAAAGGGCTTTAAGGCACGACAGAGGCTTTGGGGTTCGAATGGGGATTCAATCCGTGAGAAAACTACCGTTTTGCGTCCTTGTGGCGCTGATGTTGTTCCCGCTTTCTTTTGTTCTCGGCTGCACCACCACAAGTACCTCGCGAGAAGATGTCCAGAGATTCGAGCCGGTCCCCCATGGGCGTGTCGGCAGACAGGAACTGTCCTCGGAACCGGCCCAGCGGGCCACGGATTTGTTGCGCGCCGCGGGGGAGGCCTTCCGCCAGGCGAATGAGGCCCAGGAAATCGGGGACGAAAAGGCCGCGGTACGTCACTATGGGAAGATGCTCCAGTTATTGCAGGAAGCGGAACTTGACCCGGCCATATTCTACAACCTTCGTCCCGAATTCGAGCGTATCCTTGGCCAGTCGATGGAGCAAGCCGGCCTCCTTGATGAACAGGGCCGTCTGGAGAAGCTCACGCCGGAGGAAATGGTGGCGGCGGGGCTTGGCAGCGGCATCGAAATCCCCTTCCCGCTGCCTGAGCGTGTCCTTGCCGAGATTGAAGAAATCCAACAGCTGTACCCGAAGAACTTCCAGAATGGCTTGATTCGGAGCGCCAAATACGCCCCGCACCTGCGTCGAGAGTTGAAGTTGGCGGGGCTTCCGGAAGAGCTGGTTTGGCTTGCCATGGTCGAGAGCCAGTTCCATCCCGCGGTGGTCTCGCATGCGGGCGCCGCCGGGATGTGGCAGTTCATGAACGGTACGGGCCGGCGATACAGCCTCCGAATCGATTCGTATGTGGACGAACGATTCAACTGGCGCAAGGAGACGAATGCGGCGGTAGCCTACCTGAAGGAGCTGCGGGACTTCTTCGAGGGCGATTGGCCGCTCGCCATCACGGCGTATAACATGGGGGAATACGGCGTCGAACAGGTCATCGCGATGAACGGCGGCGAACGCGACTTGTGGAAGCTCCTCGAAACCTCTCCCGGCTGCGACCGCATGGCCCGTGAGAGCCAGAAATTCTATGCCAAGTTCCTGGCGTCCGTCATTGTGGGGCAAAACCCGGAGCAATACGGATTCTCCCCGCCGAGCGGAGAACCGGAAGAGGTTGACTTGATACCTGTTGAAGGCAGCTACAGCCTGGCTTCGCTTGAAAAGACCGCCGGGTGGCAGGAAGGTTCCTTGCGCGACCTGAATCGAGAGCTGGTTCGCGGCGTTACGCCTCCAACCGGAGAACACTTGCTGGCTGTTCCGAAACGCGAGACCAAGACGTTCCTCGCGGCCCTGGAAAACTCTTCGAAGGTTCGCCAGAACGTCCACCTGGTGCGGAGGGGAGAGACGCCCGCCGGGATCGCGAACCACTACGGGGTTTCGATGCGCGAGCTGATGGCTGTCAATAAGATTCGCTCGCCCCGGAGTTTACAGGTTGGTAAAGAACTCATTATTCCGGGCGCGGGCAGCGTTCCGGCGCCGGCGGGCGGCAGCGTAGGCACGCGAACCGCCTATGCCGCGGAAACCCACCGGGTTAAGAAAGGGGACACGCTTTCTGAAATTGCCACGAAGTATGGCGTTAAGACGAGCGACATCCAGGCGTGGAACGACATGGGCCGCAAAACGCGTATTCAGGTGGGCTCGTCTCTAAAGGTGGCGCCTCCCGATGCTGAGATCGCAACAGCGCCGGACGGGGCTTCAGGCGAGACGGGCGAGGCAAGCGGCGGCAGCGAACAGGTGCATGTCGTAAAAGCTGGCGAGTACCCGGCGAAGATCGCCAAACAATATGGCGTGGAACTGGACACCTTCCTGGGTTGGAACAACTTGACCAAGAATTCGATGATCCGCGTGGGCGACAAGCTTGTATTGCGCGGCGGCGCGGCGGCCAAGGCAGCTCCAGAAAAAGCCCGCGAAGAGCAGCTCGAGAAGATCGAGTACAGTGTACAACCGGGTGATTCAGCGTCCGTTATTGCGTCCAAGCACGGGGTAGGGCTAAGCGACCTGCTGAAATGGAACAGTCTCACCTCGAAGTCAACGCTTCGCGTCGGGACCAAACTGGTCATTCACAAGTCCGCTGCGGCTGCAGCTTCAGGAGATTCCGAAAAGGAAGAGGTGGTTGTCCACAAGGTCGCCAAAGGGCAGAATCCCACTACGATTGCCCGGCAATATGGTGTATCCGTGGACGACTTGCTGAAATGGAACGGCTGGGACCGGAGACGCGTTTTACGCGTGGGAGACAGCGTTACCATTCACCGCAACTAGCCTGCGCCGGCGTTCGAGCTGGCGAATTCGCGGCGCCGCCGGGTGCGAGAAGAGCCCTGCGTGCTGTCGTTGCCTCCCCGCCCCCCTCTCGTAGCCTGATATTTCCCGGGAATTCCCGCGGCCTCGATGCATCTCAACATGCGGCTATTGGTTTACCCATGCTCGTGTAGCAACGCGGCTCTCAACACAAGCGGCCCAACATCATGTTTAGCCGAGGATACGCCGGAGTTGGGAGATAATACAGCTCGGAACTCGTGGGGGCGGGAGAGCACCTTCTCTTGCCGAAGATGGTTTTTTGACTGATATTGGCAGGCAGCGTATAGTGATTCTTGAAATATCGGGCGGCAGTTGTGTGCTATGAGACGCCGAGGTTTCGGAATTCCGAAGGAGGGTTCAGCCTATGGCAGAGCACATTATTGGCATAGGGGGGGAACGAAGTATTTCGGAGTTGAGTACCGTGGCCGAACGCGAACTCAGCCGCGCGGAAGGCCACCCCAAGAAGATTAAACTGCGCGCGGATAATCACGAGATTGTTGCGGAGCGCGCCGATTACGAAAGCCCATTCAAGACATTCTGCCTGCGTGCCCGCCTTGAGGATTCTAAGTTTCGAGGCCTTAAAGAGTTATTGTCATCTTTGCCGGAGCGTTACGCACTTTCCCAAGACGATGGCTGGCACGTTCTGCAGTGGCAGATTCCTTCCGATGAGGCCCAAGAGGCGTGCGATGCGGAATTCAAGAAGATCGCCGCGACGGTGCAATTGCCTGAGGTCTGGCGGGTTCAGGGAACGGATTTCCGCGTCGAGCGGCTGAGTGTTCAGCTTCTGTTTCAGGCCATGGTGCAATACAAGGCAAGTGACGTGCATCTGTTTCCGGGCTCGCCCCCCGTCTTTCGGGTAGACAACAAGATACAGGAGTCCAAGATCACGAGCCCGCTCTCGGGCCACCAGATACGGAGCCTGATTCGCGAGATTGCTGGTGACCGGTATTGGGAAGAGTTCGAACGCGATTTTCAGACCAGCTTTAACTACCACCAAGCCGGGCTCGGGTACTCCCGCGTATCGGCGTTCATCAAGAGCGACGCGCCTCATTGTACGTTTCGTTTCCTGCCGGAAAAGATACCGTCGTTTTCGGACCTTAACGTGCCGGCGGATACGATGGTGCAATTGGGCCGTATGCATCACGGACTGGTGCTGATCACGGGGATGACCGGCAGTGGGAAGACCACCACCATGGCAGCCCTCGTCGACTGGATAAACTCCAATAAGTCCGTACATATCCTGTGTATCGAAAACCCCATGGAATATGTGCACACGAACAAGCGCGCCATTGTGTCGCAGCGCAGCACAGGGGCGGACGTTCGCAATTTCTTTGAGGCGGTGACCGGGGCGTTGCGTCACGATCCCGATGTGATCGTAATCGGTGAGATGCGTGACCCGGACACGATTCGCTCGGCGATCAACGCGGCGGCGACCGGCCACCTTGTGCTGAGCACCTTGCACTCGAACACGGCTTCGGAAGTAGTCAACCGGGTCGTGAGTTTCTTCGACCCGGTGGAACGCGATCTGGTCAAACTTCAGCTGCGCGATTGTGTTCGGTGTATTATCTGCCAGCGTCTGGTCCCTCGCATAGGAGGGGGGCGCGTGCCGACTCTCGAGTTCATGTTCAACGACATTAAACCCATTACCGATGCCATTATTGCGGGAAATACCGATGCCCTGCGCATTGGCATGCAGCAAACGGTGGGGCATTCGTTTCTTTTTGAGGAATACCTCCACAAGCTCTACAAGAAGAACATCATAAGTCTCGAGAACGCCCGTGAATTCGCCACCGACGTAAGCATCCTTGACCAGATGCTCATGGGCACCTACTCGGTTCCTCGGCTTGACTCGATCAAGGCAGCGCATTGAGGTGGGCATCAAGGTTATCCACAGGTTCTTCACAGGCGAGTGGACCCCCGGAGAGGTGTTCAAACGATAAAACCCCGCTGGAAAAGCCTCGAAAAACCCGTGGGGAATCAGGGGGTCTCGGCAGGGCGGTGATGAGCCCGTATGTAATTGTCGGCAGAAAGGTTACATACTTTTCGGGTGGTGGGAGCAGAGGGCGTTCCAGTGCTCCGTGAAACTGGAAACGGCACCATATAAATTCTTGAATCTTCTGCCTGTTACGCGCACTGTGGCGC